>OHCH01000006.1_pt1 | contig 314329 bp, 260 predicted proteins | sample 1566771 | NCBI WGS metagenome assembly OHCH01 (sample SAMEA3879501, study PRJEB24766) | human gut metagenome | biome: human-associated habitat; feature: feces | place: USA | collected 1985/1987
GCGTCGGAACCGGCAAAACAGGTGCGGGCGGCTCTACTTCCTTGCAGGAAAGAAATAACCCGGCAAACATACCGGTGATTAAAAGATTCTTTGTGTTCATGTTGTTATTTTGTAAATGAGATCTGCTGGTTTTTCCCTTCTTTTATTCGGGAAACTAATTTGTATGTATCCGTTTTCACTTTCCCCTTGACAAATTCCGGGATATTATACGATTTGGTGAGAAATGTATAATATTCCGTTGATTTCTGAGGTAGGACGAACGGCTTTGAGAGAACGCCTCTTTCACCGACATGAGCAATGAAAGGACGTGTGTACAAGCCATCCAAACGACGGCTGCTGAATACCACCCACTTGCTGTTGGACGACCAGGAATGATAACTGTCCGTATCAGGGCTGTTCGCTTCTTCTGTTGGAACTTGCGCACCCGTGCTCAGGTCGAACATGCATAGATCCGCATCTTTGTGCCAGATAGGGAAGGTTCCGTAAGATGTCGTTGTACAAAGCAGATATTTTCCGTCTGGCGAGACACGGGGAAACAAAATGCTTTGCCCTTCTGTTTCCGCTTGAAAGATCGTGTCGACAACAGAACCGAAAGTCCGGCTTTCAGGATCAAAAGAAACGCGGCAAAGGCTATAACGAAGGTCACGCAATTCGCCCGGAACTTTCAATGCCGGGGCGGAACAAAAGTAAAGTTGTTTTCCATCCGGTGAAAAAGTCGGGAATGTTTCAAAACGTTTTTTTGAGAATAGTGCTTGAGTCGTGATGATTTCCTGTTTTTCTACATCGTAGACGACTACATCCGATGCCTTGTCATATACTTCTGTACGATGTACCGGATGCGTATCCTGGGTTGTATTATTGATGGAAAAAGCAACAAACTTTCCCGAAGGATGCCAGGAAGGGTAGACCAATGCCGATATCGTCCGATCGGTTTTCGTATCGAGCGTTTCTATCCGGTCGCCATCCACAAACACGGTACAGCCATACTTTGCACGGACATGGAACAGCATTTTATCCGGGTCCTGCATGCAAAACGAATGGCAGTTCATGCAATTATTATCCGTCAGGCGGTTTTCCAGAATCGGTTCCTGATCGAAAGAGGATAATTCGCGTTGATAGATTCCCATTTCGTTCCATAGCTGGTAACCGGGATCGATCAGGCGGTAAGCGATATACGGATCGATCGGGTCTTCGGAAACCCGGATATGAAACGGAAGAAAGGCATTCCATTTCCCTTTTTCTTCTGTCAGGACAGATACCTCTACCTGTTTCCCTTTTGCCGCAGTCAATAACTTTTCCCAGTCTGTATCGGGAATGGAAAAGGCTCCGTTGGAGGCGTAAACGGTAAATGCATATCCTTCGGTTGTAAATACCGCGCATGCTTTCCCTTCCGTTTGCACGGCAAAATTCAAAGGTGCGATCGATTGTGGTATGGTTACGTCAATATAATCCGGATAGATGGTCGGCAGTTCATCTATCTGCCCGGAGACGGCAGGTGGCTGGTTGGAAGAACATCCTTCCAACAACAAAAGGAATATGCAAAAAAGCAATTGTTTCATTTGTCCATCATATTAAACATATAATAGTACCAATACGTTTTGCCATACTCGGAAGCCAAAGCGACCGCAGGATTCTGCCCCGAACGGGAAATATCTTGCACTTTCTGCATAAAAGCGATCGCTCTGTTCCTTACTTTGATGCTCACCCCATGCTCTAACCAGAAGTGCGGATCATTGGGACTGCAAATCACGATTGCCTCCTGCTGGCATTCCGTCATATCGCGCCAGGCGGGAGAACGGTACAAGCTCTCCTGCAAGGTTTTATAAGTTTCAATATCTTTGTTCAACAGTAAAAACGAAGTCAAATATGCTAATCCTGCTTTATTATCCGGACAAGCCGGGAGCAAGTTTATTAATGAACTGACAGGATCTGTATATAGTTTTGCAGCAGAGGCTTCGGCCTTCCAACAGCGACGTTTCATTCCTAAAATTTTATCTTCCTCGACTGCTTTATCATTGTAAAGAAATCGACGGTGAGCAGTAGCCCAATCCTTATAGAACCAAGTCTTTTCCAACAATTGAATATATTTATCCGCAATCGGATAGGACCCTGTTATCAGATTTGTCTCTATCAGCCTTTTCAACATCCGGGGATTACCGGAAGAACGAGAACTGACAAACGCTTCAAAAGCGAATTTTTGTGCTGCGCTTATTATTCCCATACAATAATACAGATCACTATGCAGTTGTGCTGTATAGATCGACTGATCCCAATGTAGCATCAAGGTTTCAATACCGTGTTGAGGATAATCTAACAATCTCTCTGAAAGCTGGCCTTTATGTGCCAAAGCTAAGTTTAAAACGCACATTCGGCGTTTAGACAATACATCATGATTAAATTCACTGATAACAAGGTCCCACTGTTCCGTCCGGAGCAAATAGTCCTGCTTCATGGAATGCTGTGCATCCAATTTCCCAAAATGAAAGATTCCTTGATAGACCAATAGAAACATGATTGCCCATTGTGTCCCTTCCCATATACATTTCCCTTTTAGAGAAACGGGTTCTTTGTATCGTTTCAAATAAGCAACCAGAAGCATTGTCATAGGTAATGCATACCATGCATAATATATCCCGGATACTGTTTGTAGTGGATTACAATAAGCCTCTGGTAAAAACGCTAAAGTTAAATTTCTACTATATCCTAAGTAAGTACCTGCAATTGCTGAAAGTGCGGCAATCAACAAATAAATAATACTAATATATTTTTTCTTTCCATTGGTTAAAAACTCAAAGAACAATGCCGATATAGCAAATAAATGTACGATAGGACCTGCTATTCCATATAAAATAGGAATGATGCAAATGCCATAAATAAATTTTATTCGTGTTTTTATGTTTGTATATAGCCATAGAAAAAGCAATAAAAATAAATAAGCAATAGTTCCTTGTTCATAATAATCATAGTCTAAACTAATAATTAGTAAAGATAGCCAGGGTAACAGGAAAATAAGAGGTAAATCGTTTCGTGAGTTAATCTTTTTCAGTATTAATGATGATAATAAAGCCACTAAAGTTAAAAGTAGAGCAGAAATGATAGGTCCTGTCCAAAATACCACATAGAATTGAGAGAGAAATTCCGATATATAAATAGCAACACCACCAGCCTGCTTCAGTGTTTCAGTTAGGTACTGTGATGTAAATTGAAACATTTGTAGCTGTTCCTTAAAAGGGAATAAATAGCAGAAGAAATAATAAAAGACTATTATTTGACTAATAAATAAAAGAATATTTAATATTAAGTCTTTCTTGTTCATATAAAATCCCGTTTTGAACATCTACTGTATACATGCCAGATTTCGGAACATTTATGATGTATGTAACTCTCTATATATTCTATAGGATTGTAATATAAACGTCCTGTTAGCCAGCAGACAATAAGATAAGTAATATATTCTCATTATATTTTATTGAGGGAAATAAAGAGGGAAGGCTAACCTTCCCTCTTGTATGAGATTTATTCCCAACCCGGATTTTGTTTTAGAAGAGAACCATGGCTTGCAGACAATGTAATCTGACTTGTTGGGATAGGATAGTACAGACGCTTGTCGTTTCCTGTCCATTTACGGCCGGCTTCGTTCAAACTTTTACCAGAATACATGCGGATATAAGTTTTACCATTATATTCGATTAAATCACGGGCTGTTGATCCTTCAAATACTTCAGGTTGGTATAACGCTTTTACTTTATCTGTAACACGCATGCCTAGATATGTTTTAGGATTTTCGAATAGTTTCATCGCATTCCAACGCATGATATCATCATAACGGAAACCTTCTAAAGCCAACTCGATACGACGTTCACGGCGGATTTCATATAACAACGGAGTTATAGAATACCCATAATCAACCGGATTCAGATCGGCTACTGGAGATACTGTTAAATGTTTCATCTCAACACGGTCGCGCAATTTATTAATCGTCTCATCCAAAACAGCCTGTGTGCATTCACCTAATTCGCATTTGGCTTCAGCGTAGATCAGCAGGATTTCTGCGTAACGGAAAACAAACCAGTCGTAAGAAGATGTTTTCACTGCATCTTGTTGGCTCTGGCTTGCTGACACCAGTTTGATAGGTGAGTATCCTGTGGCAGTCCCGGTTAATCCCGGAGCTGAATGGATATTTGTTCCTGGTTCTTCAGACGGACTAAATTCCTTTTTATCATCAATACCGGAATTTACTACACGCATACCATTGCTTTTGACCGTATATGGACGATATTTACTGTCTATAATCTGATACATACGAGGATCGCGGTTTGCCATTTCGTCATCCAGTGTTTCATCTCCCTTGTATTCACTACTGTTTGCAATAGGCAAACCGTCCTTGCAAAGGAATGATTCTGCAAAATCTTTAGAAAGGCCGACTCCTCCACCACGAGCGAGATTATGAGTCAATACGTCTGCTTCGAAAACACGTGCTAAAATACATTCTTTATTAGTCGTTAAATCCTCTTGTGTAAACTGGTTTGCATAATACAAGGGATAATCGGCAAAAGCAGACTGGTTTGCTCCGGCATCCGAGCCTTGTACGATATCGTAAAGACCACTATCCATCACTTCTTTGGCAAGAGTCGCCGCTTTTTGTAATAATTCCTGAGATGTAGGTGATGTCGAAACATTATGATACTTTTTATATGTTCCATAATGTAGGCAAACACGTGCTAAAAATGTACGAGCGGCATCTTTATGTAAAGCACCTACCTCTGCTGCACTTTTTTCCGGTAACCATTCAATTGCAAATTCCAGATCTTCGATAATTTTCCCTAGTACAAAGTCACGGTCGTCACGTGCTTTATACAATTCGTCAATATCGGCAGTTGTCAAATCCTTTTCATACCAAGGAACATCTCCAAATGTCTTGATTTTATCGAAATAATCGAAAGCCCGGAAAAAGCGAATTACGGCAACAACCGGATTTACTTCAGATTCTGTCGCATTTACCCGTTGGTAACGAGTCATAAAATAGTTTAGATTACGAATATTGTTCCAATACCATTTTGAATCGAAATTTGCTTCAGAAGGTATTACCCATTCGTTGAACAACCATTGGTCGGGAGAAGCGACCAGACGATTGTCACTTCTTTCATCAAGAGTATTTAAATCATCCAAATTTTCACTTCCATTTGCCCTTAAACCTTTTCCTGTCAGGTTCATGTAAAAGCCTTTGGCATAATTTTCCAAATCGCTAACTGTATTCCAGTAGCTATTGTCGGTAATGCTGTCTTTTGGATTGAGGTCTGTCACGTCACAAGCCGTAAATCCTCCTAACAATCCAAGACTTAATCCTAATAAGATATGTTTAGTTTTCATTGTCATCTTTCGTTTTTTACAGTGTTAAATTTAATCCAATTGCAACTTTTCGATTAATCGGGTATGTCATTCCTCCCAATGTTTCGGGATCGAAGGCATCGTTCAGAGGAGTGATAGTGAGTAGGTTTTCTCCTGTCACATATAATCTCAAACGAGAAATGCCCCACTTTGTCGTTAGATTCTTCGGAATTGTGTAACCTACCGTCAAATTCTTCAAACGCCCGTAAGCTGCACTTTGTAAATAACGGTCACTTGTGACTCTGTTACCGCCATTTTGCCATCCTGGTCTTGGAAAATAAGCATCTGTATTTGTTTCTGTCCAATAATCAAGGGCCGGAGTATATGGAACATCCCATTGGCTAGTGAATCCCCAGAACTGAGCGCCACTCAACATATAGTCACGTTTTCCTGTTCCTTGCCAAAACATCTCGAAATCGAAGTTCTTATAATCAAATCCAACGGTAATACCAAATTGATAACGAGGTGTTTTATTACCTATGATGCTCTTATCACCCGGGTTATAGATTGTTTCTTCCCCTTTTGTGATTTTACCATCATTATCTAAGTCTTCGTATTTTACATCACCCGCACCCCATTTTCCAGCATAAAGTTCGCTTTGGTCTATTGTTGCAGCTTCATCGTCTGATTGGAAAAGGCCGTTTGAGTGATATCCCCAAATCTCACCAATCTTTTGTCCTACATAATATTTACCATCACCATCACTTTGTGAATAGAAACCTGCGTCATTTCCGGCATATTTGGTAATAGTCGCCTGATAGTCAGACAAAACACCTTTTACCCAATAAGAAAATCCATTTTCTAATCGATCATTCCATCCTAAAGAAAGTTCCCAGCCTATGGTCTTCATGTCAGCAGAGTTACTTTTAGGAACACTGGCGCCCAATGTTGCAGGTAAAGTTGCTCCGGCTACCAACATGTCTTTTGTATTTCTACGATACCAGTCAAATGTTCCCGTCAGTCGATTATTCAGAAATGAAGCATCAAAACCGAAGTCCATTTGAGTGACTGTTTCCCAAGTAAAATCAGGAGCGACAAGCCCCGGTGCTTTTACAATAACAGGTTTGGAGCCGTTAATCAAATAATTGTAGGAAGAATTCGTCCCATATGTTGCTAAATATGGGAAATTACCTAGATCATCCATTACCTGATTTCCCAATGAACCATAAGAACCACGGATTTTCATATCATTCCACCAACCTTTTAACGGCTGCCAGAAATTTTCTTCTGAGATACGCCATGCTGCGGAAACAGATGGGAAGAATGCATAACGATGATCTTTTGCAAACTTGGATGAACCGTCATAACGGCCGTTAACTTCGAGTAGATAACGTTGTTTGTAATTGTAATTGAAGCGGAAGAAGAAACCATTAATTGCCCAATATGTATCTTCTGAAGACATGCTTTGTTCACCTGTCGCCAAATCCAAGTCAGGAATATCTTCAACAATCAGATTGGTACGTTTTGCATTATATTTTTTGTTGGATTTCTTTTCTTGGTTATAACCGGCCATAATCTTAAAGTTATGCGTATTTTCTAAAAATGATTTAGAATATTCTGCAAATGCATTGAATGCATAGTAGTAATCTTCATTTGTAGTATAATTTGCATAACTTGGCTTTGTCCAACCATAAAGAGCTTCTGTTCCAGCTACAGCCGTATAATCTGTAAATGTCCGTTGAACCTCTGATGCATTCTTGCTATAAATATTATATGTATAATCAGCATTGATAACCAATCCTTCCAAAGGAGTGATTTTTACAGCACCTGTCAACCATAAATCGTTGATTTTATATTTGGTATATCCGCCTAAATCTCCTACAGCAGCGGGATTTGTGTTCCCGTTCTGACCTGAATAGTTGTTAATACCTTCTTCTTTATAGATATAATCGCCTGAAGTTTGGATACCTAAGTTAGAATCATTGATGGCTGCTGCGCCAGGACTATAAACGAGTCTTCCTGTATGGCCAAAACGTACAGGCATTAACGGGCTTAAGTCATTTTTCAACATACCTCCATAGGCATCGATTCCTGCTGTAGAGTTGGTAATGGGGTGATCCTCTGTTGAATAATTATCTGCGATTTTGGCACTGACCTGCAACCACTTTGTCAGTTGTGAAGAAAGATTCAGTGTCGCATTAAATTTCTTGTAATTATCATCAGCTGTTTTTAAAATACCATTCTGGTCAGCAAATCCGACAGAGCCGTAATAAGTTGTTTTTGAGTCTCCACCACTAATGTTTACATTATATTGTTGAGAGAAACTTGTTTTGTACAATTCATTAAACCAATCAGTGTTGCCACAATAAATCCATCGACTTTGATCTTGCGACTGATCGAAATATTCTGAATACTTATAAGAGCCATCCATATATTTCTTTACATAGTCTAATTGTCCCGGAGTGATCAAGGAACTCATCCCGCTATTGGCGGCAGCAATATCTCTCATTTCCAGATACTCCAAAGAGTTGATATTGTGCATCCTTAATGCAGGGCTCTGCCAATAACCACTTGCTGATACGGAAATCTGAGGTTTTTGTTCACTTTTACCTTTCTTTGTTGTAATTAAAATAACGCCATAAGCAGCGCGGGCACCGTAGATAGCAGCAGATGCGGCATCCTTTAAAACTGAAATAGATGCGATGTCCTCCGGATTAACAAGGTTGGCATCCATTTGAACATTATCAACTAGCACTAAAGGGCTACCACCGTTAATCGAGTTGTTACCACGAATATTAAAGTCAGAGCTACTACCAGGAGCGCCACCTTTACTCATGGTGACGTTTAAGTTTGGAACAACTCCTTGTAATCCTTGTCCAACATTTGTTATAGGACGGTTTTCTAGTACATCACCGGCAACAGCTGCCACAGCACCTGTCAAATTCTCTTTTTTCTGTGTACCGTAACCTACTACTACTACTTCTTGTAGCGCCTGGGTATCTTCTTTTAATGTTACAGGGATTGACGGTTGTCCTGTATAGGTTATTTCCTGTGTCGCGTATCCAATGTAAGAAATTTGAATAATATCTCCTTTCTTCAAATTTTCCAAAACAACTTTGCCGTCCATGTCTGTCACATTTCCGTTGGTTGTTCCTTTTACAACAACTGAAGCTCCGATCACAGGGCCGAACGGATCTTCCACCACACATACTACTTTCCCATTTTGTTGGGATAGACTTACTGACGGCCTTTCCGGAGTAATTTCGGCAAAAGCACTTTCTGGAACAGCTAAAGTTCCTGCCAGTAGCATCAGACTTACTAATTTAGTTTTTTTCAACATAGAGTATATATTTAAAAGAAATAATACATACTACGAAAACGGCTTACATCTGTTGAGTGTCTTTATTAGATCATGCTCATTAGATTTTGCATATTTTTATAGCGTTTTTCTGTGTTTTTGTAATTTAGTTCTATCAGAACTATGGTTTTTAATTATATCCGGGTCAAAGGTATGAAATTTTCATTTCGTTGTATGTTTTTTTATTAAAAAAGTTCATATGGCACTCATTTTTAACAATTCAGACTTACAGGCTATCAACAAGCATCAGACAATATCAGACTTTTGAACCTTTTTAAGCACAAGAAGTAATTTGCGGCTTATCATTCAACTCTATTTTTGTACAATATTCACACTTATCAGATACATTTCTTCATAAATGCATGAGTTCTGATAGAACTTATATCTCTTTCTGTGCATGGGTGGTCAAAAAATAATCTTATTTTTATAATATTGCATATTTGTCTGAAAATTTTGTGGTTATGCATATTCTCATCAGCACAGAACATGATTTTGTATCTGTCGAAAAACTGGGAAAAGGGCAATAGGCAATGAAATACAATGCCTGTGTTAATTTATCTAATTTTAGTGCAACTTTATTGAAGCTCAGTAGTCGGGATGGGGTGATTTCTTGGATGTTTTTTCATGAACATCTGTCACTCTATCACTAAATGTCGTGTGAGTCTTGATAATCAGTGCGTATCTAAAGTGATAGATACCTGTTTTATATATCACGCTTCTATCACTATCTGTAATCGCTCATCTATCTGTTTTAAATGAATAAACTCCAAGCATTTTAAGGTAAAAGTAGGGAGACAATTTTATCAACACCCCCATGTATCCGCCCCCGACACCCGGATCTATAAGAGCGTAAGATCCGGGTGTCGGGGGCGGATACATGGGGGTGTTGGGTAAGTTTTATTACGTGTTTTTCATTGATTTGTAGCTGTATTTACATAAAAGAGCCTTGTCTTTGATGATATAGGAGAACAAGCCCTTTTTCCTTTTCTTGTTTACCTTGCCCTGCAAATTGTCAGTTTGTTTTAGTAGAAATTCAATCACGTTCGAAATCGGACAGCACTTCTGCCGTAGTAGCGTTGATGTTCTTGTCCAATACATAAATGCGGTAAGACAGGCTCAGTTCTTTACCGGGTTCCAATGTGAATGCCTTCTGCTTGGTCGGTGAGAAATTCCACATGACGTCACCGGCAGGCTTGTTGACAGTTTTGTCCCATACGCGTAAAGGCTCAGGATAGTTCAGGTTGGAAGGGGAGGCAACGATTAGGATACAGGCCTTTTCGTTTCCGGCTTTCCCTTGGTAGTAGCACCAACGGGCTCTCGAACCGTCAGCTTCGTCGCGGGAAAGGCCTTCCGAGGTGAGCATTTCGGCTGTCTGATCGTTCCAGTCTTCGCGCGTACGGATGCATATGCCGCCATAACGGTAAGCTTCCATGGTGATCGGGCTAGGGCTGGCGAGGCGGATAGTGGTATGATAGTCGATGTAATAACCTGGTAAGGATGTTGTCCCGATGTTGATCTCCAGGCGTTCGTTCATTGCTACTTTTTCTGCGGGAGAATCGGGGTAGACCACATGGTCCAGTGTCGCAACAAAACCGTTGTCGGATACGTGTTCGAAGTTGCGGAAGCGAACTGTTCCTTGTTTTTTGTGGAGATTCCAGAAATCGATCTCGTTTCCTTCGAACGTAGTTTTCGTCCAGGCATACCACAAACCGAAATGATGGTAATGGTCGGCGGGAGAACAATTGGTCATCACTTCGCCTCCCAATGTCTTCAAAGGATGGATGAAACCGCTGCGTTTATAGACCGAGTCAACGCCAGGGGCTGGGTAAACCGTGGTATAGTTGTAAGAGAACAACAGTTTATCTCCTATCTTATAGTCTAAGGTTTTCCCCGTGTCGACGACGGAACAGGATGTTTCGGAAGGCTGACAAGAGCCTAAGAACAGAGAAATCAAAAAAACACCAATAGAAAAAATAGCAGTTTTCATAATATGACAATTAAATAATAATCAGTTATCCGGCAAGACCTTGCCTGTATCGGCTACAAAAAAACGAAATTTTTTCATTTCGCACAATCCGTTTGTGATATCTGATGCAAATAAAACCAGCCAGCAAGCAGTGTTCTAATTGATGAAATATTTCTTTAATCGTTTGCGTGATATGGGGATTTAGCATACCTTTGCACGATAATAACCATAGATTGGAGGAAATTTCTAAATACAATTAAATAACTTAAATTATTATCTTATGTGGTTACTTAATTCTTCTATCGGGAAGAAGCTGATAATGAGTATATCAGGTCTTTTTCTCATTCTGTTCTTGGTGTTCCACTTATGTATGAACATTGCGGCAGTATTTTCTGGTGAAGCGTATAACGTGATTTGCGGTTTGCTGGGTTCTAACTGGTATGCTTTGCTCGGTACATTGGTGTTGGCTGCAGGTGTAGTCGTGCACTTCGTGTATGCTATTATCTTGACTCTGCAGAATCGTAAGGCTCGCGGTAACGACCGTTATGCCATCAACGCTCGTCCGAAAGGTGTTGAATGGGCTTCTCAGAACATGTTTGTTTTGGGTGTGATCGTTATCCTGTTCATGGTTCTGCACTTTACTCAGTTCTGGTACAACATGATGTTTGCCGAACTGGCAGGTATTCATGGTGACATTCATCCGCAGGATGGTGCAGCGTTTATCAATTTCTACTTCCAGGGCAATGTTGTGAATACGGTGTTGTATCTGATCTGGTTCGTTGCTCTGTGGTTTCACCTGACTCACGGTTTCTGGTCTGCGATTCACACAATTGGCTGGAACAATACCGTTTGGTTAAGCCGTTGGGAATGTATCTCTAAATGGGTTGCCACTATTATTTGTGGCTTATTCGCTGTTATCACAGTTATCTTCTACCTGAACGGTGTAGGTGCTTAATTTCGGATATTATTTTTTCAATTTGAAAATAAAACATTATGACTCAAATAGATTCTAAAATTCCTCAAGGCCCGTTGGCTGAGAAGTGGACAAATTATAAAAATCACCAGAAATTGGTGAATCCCGCAAACAAACGTCGTTTGGACATAATTGTAGTAGGTACTGGTCTGGCGGGTGCTTCTGCTGCTGCCTCTCTGGCTGAAATGGGATTCAATGTATTGAATTTCTGTATTCAGGACTCTCCCCGTCGTGCACACTCTATCGCTGCACAGGGCGGTATCAATGCGGCAAAGAATTATCAGAATGATGGTGACTCGGTTTATCGTCTGTTCTACGATACAATCAAAGGTGGTGACTACCGTGCCCGCGAAGCAAACGTCTATCGTCTGGCTGAAGTGTCAAACTCTATTATCGACCAGTGTGTGGCACAGGGTGTACCATTCGCTCGCGAATATGGTGGTCTGTTGGATAACCGCTCATTCGGTGGTGCTCAGGTATCCCGTACGTTCTATGCCCGTGGTCAGACCGGACAACAGCTGCTATTGGGTGCTTACTCTGCATTGAGCCGTCAGATTGGTTTGGGAAAGGTGAAGATGTACACACGCCATGAAATGCTGGATGTTGTGAAGGTTGACGGACGTGCTCGCGGTATTATTGCCCGTAATTTGATTACCGGTAAGATCGAACGTTTTGCCGCTCACGCAGTCGTTGTTGCGACAGGTGGTTATGTAAATACATTCTTCTTGTCTACTAACGCGATGGCGTCTAACGGTTCTGCTGCATGGCAGTGCTACAAGAAAGGGGCTTACTTTGCTAATCCTTGTATGGTGCAGATCCACCCGACTTGTGTGCCGGTGAAAGGTGACTTCCAGTCTAAACTGACTTTGATGTCTGAATCACTGCGTAACGATGGTCGCATCTGGGTTCCGAAGAAACTGGAAGATGCGAAGGCATTGCAGGCCGGAACAAAAAAAGGTAAGGATATTCCTGAAGCAGATCGCGACTACTATCTGGAACGTCGTTATCCGGCATTCGGTAACTTGGTTCCTCGTGATGTGGCTTCACGTGCCGCTAAAGAACGTTGTGATGCCGGTTTCGGTGTAAATAGCACGGGCTTGGCTGTATTCCTGGATTTCTCCGACGCTATCAACCGTCTGGGTAAGGAAGTAGTTAAACAGAAATATGGTAACCTGTTCGATATGTACGAAGAGATCACGAACGATGATCCGTATGAAACTCCGATGATGATTTATCCTGCATTGCACTACTCAATGGGTGGTTTGTGGGTAGACTATGAATTGATGACTTCTATTCCGGGGCTGTTCGCAATCGGTGAAGCTAACTTCTCTGACCACGGCGCTAACCGTCTGGGTGCTTCTGCTTTGATGCAGGGATTGGCCGATGGTTACTTTGTATTGCCTTATACCATCCAGAACTATCTGTCTGACCAGATCCAGGTTCCGCGCTTCAGCACTGACCTGCCTGAATTTGTGGAAGCAGAAAAGGCTATTAACGCCCGTATCGCGAAGTTGATGAACGTGAAGGGTAAAGAAACAGTCGATTCTATCCACCGTAAGCTGGGACATATCATGTGGGAACACGTCGGTATGGCACGCGACGCGGAAGGCTTGAAAGAAGCTATCCAGATGTTGAAAGACCTGAAGAAGGAATTCTGGAGCAATGTATTCATTCCGGGTGAGGCCAATAGCTTGAACGTGGAATTGGACAAGGCATTGCGTTTGGCTGACTTTATCGAAATCGGTGCATTGATGGCACACGATGCGTTAGACCGCGCAGAATCTTGTGGTGGTCACTTCCGTACGGAACATCAGACCGAAGAAGGCGAAGCTATGCGTCATGACGATAAGTTCATGTACGTCTCTTGTTGGGAATACCAGGGCGAAGACAAAGACCCGGTTATGCTGAAGGAAGATTTGAACTATCAGTTCGTTGTTCCTCAAACACGTAACTACAAGAAGTAATAATCATCAATCACAAAAATTAGAATCATGGATAAAGATATAAAGGTAACACTTAAAGTTTGGCGTCAGAAAGGTCCGAAAGATAAAGGACAGTTTGAGACTTACCAAATCGACAAAATCAATCAGAGTGTTTCTTTCTTGGAAATGTTAGACATTTTGAATGAACGTTTGGTTAGCGAAGGCAAAGAACCTATCGTATTCGACCACGACTGCCGTGAAGGTATCTGCGGTATGTGTTCATTGTATGTAAACGGACATCCGCACGGACCGGCAACAGGTGCAACAACCTGTCAGCTCTATATGCGCCGTTTCAATGATGGTGAGACGATTACGATCGAGCCGTGGCGTTCTGCCGGTTTCCCGGTAATCCGCGACTTGATGGTAGACCGTTATGCTTATGATAAGATTATCCAGGCAGGTGGTTTCGTTTCTGTAAACACAGGTGGGGTTCCTGATGCTAATGCAATTCCTATTTCTAAGGCTGATGCGGATTTGGCTATGGATGCTGCTGCTTGTATCGGCTGCGGTGCTTGTGCTGCTGCTTGTAAGAACGGTTCAGCTATGCTGTTCGTCTCTGCAAAGGTTAGCCAGCTGGCTCTTTTGCCTCAGGGTAAGGTGGAAGCTGCTCGTCGTGCAAAAGCAATGGTTGCTAAGATGGATGAACTGGGCTTTGGTAACTGTACGAACACTCGCGCTTGCGAAATGGAATGTCCGAAGAACATCTCCGTTAGCAACATCGCTCGCTTGAACCGCGAGTTCATCTCTGCTAAGTTACAAGACTAATACATTATATATGTATATGGAAAAGCCCGTCGCCAATGGCAACGGGCTTTCTTTATGTTCGTTCAAACCCACAAAAAAGCCGCACTCCCTATAATAAAAGTGGATGCGGCTTTTTTGTTGCTTTCCAGTGAAACAGTCTCTCGATTCCCTCTCTGCAAAGACTTTGTTAACCTTAGATCTAAAATACTATGAAAAAAACTCACTGCAAATATAAAGTATATTTACTGAATACGCAAGAGTTTGTAATTACATTTTATTGCAAATTTGCTACTTTTTGTTTTAAAATTGACACTGTGTGCGGATTCACACTGTTATTATATCAACAATCGATCGATTCTGACACTTGAGAGTCGCTTTGAAATCCGTATCCTGTATGAAATTTGTCGGGGATGGAATCCAGAATGTCGAATAATGCTTCCACTGTTTCCGCACGTAGCATGGCGACGCGTGTCTGCTTGAAGTCTGCAATACCTTTAAACAGCGGAGTTGCAGCCAAATGGCGGCGAATGTGGAGAATTCCCCGGCGCTCATCCAAACGTTCCACGCTTTGTTCCACCTGCTTTTTCAGTATGTCCAGATACCATGAAAAAGATTCGGCAGGCAATGTCTCGCCTGTATCCAGATAATGCCTCACTTCTCTGAAAATCCAGGGGCGGCCTATGCTGCCCCGGCCAATCATAACGGCATCCACGCCATATTGTTCGAAACGTTGTTTGCAGATTTCGGCGGAAGTCACATCGCCATTGCCGATGATGGGAATTTGTATGCGGGGATTGTTTTTTACTTCACCGATCAGTGTCCAGTCTGCCTCTCCTGTGTACATCTGTGCCCGGGTACGTCCGTGGATGGAAAGGGCTGCGATACCGCAATCCTGTAGCTGTTCGGCCAAGTCTACGATGATCCGGTTGTCGGCATCCCAGCCCAAGCGGGTTTTTACGGTGACAGGGATGTTCACCGCTTTGACGACTTCACGGGTGATGTCCAGCATCAGTGGAATATTGCGCAGCATGCCGGCGCCTGCTCCTTTGCCTGCCACTCGTTTGACAGGGCAACCGAAATTGATATCGAGAATGTCCGGATGAGCGGCTTCGCAAATTTGCGCGGCTTCGACCATTGTCGGAACATCACGGCCATATATTTGTATGGCGACCGGACGTTCTTCATCCGCCACATTCAGCTTTTGCTGTGTTTTATTTACACTGCGGATCAGGGCGTCTGCTGAAACGAATTCGGTATAAACCATATCGGCACCAAAACGTTTGCACATCAACCGGAAAGAAATATCTGTAACGTCTTCCATCGGAGCTAAGAAGACGGGGCGTTCGCCTAAATCTATTGTACCTATTTTCATATTTATATTATCAATGACGGGGACAAAGGTACTGATTTCCTGCTAAAAACAGGGATAAAAGGATATCTACTAAAAAGTGTAGTAATTGATCAATAGAAAGTACAAATGTCATACTGTCAATGATATAGATAAAATGATAAGCTGAAATCATGATAGTTGCATGATAGTAGTATGATAGTTAAAAATAGAAACTATCATGTCTTAAGGTATTGAATAACAGATTCTAAAGGACAACAATGACAGTATGATGGTTGTTTTGCAAATCTTTATAGAAAATGGTATTTGATCACGATTTTGATGCTCTGAGAAACGGATACCCATGCAATTCTTCTCGGATATTATTCCTACCTTTGCGAACGAACCAGTAAATGTATAAGAAGTTGAACGAGAAAGATTTTGAAATAATGGCGCCTGTCGGTTCGTACGAATCACTGATGGCGGCTATCCAAGGGGGAGCCGATTCTATCTATTTCGGTATTGAAGGATTGAATATGCGTTCGCGCTCTTCCAATAACTTTACGACAGACGATTTGCGCAAGATCGTTGCGCTTTGTCGTGAGCACGGTATTAAGAGCTATTTGACCGTCAATACGGTTATTTATGGGGAAGACCTGCCTCTGATGCGCGAGATTATCGATGCGGCGAAGGAGGCGGAAGTTTCAGCGATCATTGCGGCCGATGTGGCAGCTATGAACTATGCCAACAGCATCGGACAGGAGGTGCATCTTTCCACACAGCTCAACATTTCCAATGCGGAAGCACTGAAATTCTATGCCCGTTTTGCCGATGTTGTCGTCTTGGCGCGTGAGCTGAATTTGAAACAGGTGCATGAAATCTATCGGCAGATCGTCGACCAGCAGATTACGGGACCGAAAGGAGAACTGATCCGTATCGAAATGTTTGCCCACGGAGCTCTCTGTATGGCCGTTTCCGGTAAATGTTACCTGAGCCTGCACGAAATGAACGCTTCCGCCAACCGGGGAGCTTGCATGCAGATTTGTCGGCGTGCTTATTCGGTAAAAGATAAAGACAGCAATATCGAACTGGATATCGAAAACCAGTATATTATGTCGCCTAAAGACCTTAAGACAATTCATTTCATGAATAAGATGATGGATGCAGGTGTACGGGTATTCAAGATCGAAGGACGTGCCCGCGGTCCTGAATATGTCCGCCTGGTGACCGAATGCTATAAGGAAGCTGTGCGTGCCTATTGCAATGGCACGTTCGATGAAAAGAAAGTTGCCGCTTGGGACGAACGCCTGCGCAGTGTGTTCAACCGAGGATTCTGGGATGGCTATTATTTGGGGCAACGGTTGGGTGAGTGGAGTAGCAAATATGGCTCCGGCGCGACTAAGAAGAAAGTGTATGTTGCCAAAGGAATCAAATATTTCGACAAGATCGGCGTGGCGGAGTTCGAAATGGAATCCGGTAACCTGAAAGTGGGTGATGAGATCCTGATTACCGGACCGACAACGGGTGCGGTTATGCAGACGATAGAAGAAATCCGTGTGGACTTGAAGCCGGTGGACGAGACCGTTAAAGGTGAACGGTTCTCTCTCAAGGTGAACGAGAAGATTCGGCCGTCTGACCGATTGTATAAAATGGAAAAGGTTCAACTTGAAAAGGTATTTGAATAATGAAAGAGTATATTTTTAAACTGACAGACAAGGTCCGTGACTACGAATGCGACCTGCAAGGAGTGGTCAACAACTCCAATTATCAGCATTATATGGAACATACTCGGCATGAATTCTTGGAGTCGCTTGGCGAGAACTTCGGAAAGATGCACGAAAAAGGGGTTGACGGATTTGTATCGCGGGTAGAAATCCAGTATAAGACCTCGCTCAAGAGCGGCGACAGCTATATCTCTTGCCTCAATGCCTATAAAAAAGGAGTCAAGCTCGTATTCGAGCAGGATATATATAGGGCTTCTGACAATGCATTGGCGACGAAAGGAATCGTCGAGTCGGTTATCGTTGAGAACGGAAAGTTGACACGCGGTGAATATTTCGACGAAATGCTAAAAAGAATAGAACATACATGACTGACAAACGGATTTACCAAATCGGCCTTACTATGATAAACGGCGTGGGAGATATCCTGGCGCGTCATCTCCTGCAGGCTTTGGGAGAAGCAGAGGCTGTGTTTACTGAAAAGCAACAGTTGTTAGGAAGGATCCCTGGTATCGGCAGCAATATTGCTGCCGAAATCAAACGCCCGGAAATCTTGCAACGGGCGGAAAAAGAGTTGGCTTTTATCGAGAAAAACAATATTTCCTGTTATTATCTGACTGATACAGATTATCCGGTGCGCTTGAGAGAATGTCCGGATGCCCCTATACTTTTCTATTTTAAGGGAAATACTAACCTTGATGCGACCCGTATCATCAGTATTGTGGGTACTCGCAACGCGACCGAATATGGTCGGGAGCTTACCGAATCCCTTATAAAAGACTTGGCAAAAGTGATCCCGGACTTGTTGGTCGTGAGTGGATTGGCTTACGGCATCGATATCTGTGCTCACCGGAACGCTTTGTACAACCGACTTCCGACTGTTGCTGTGCTGGCGCATGGCTTGGATCGTATCTATCCTTCCTGCCATCGGAATACGGCTGTCGAAATGCTGGAATCGGGCGGTCTGTTGACCGATTTTCCCAGCGGTACAGAACCAGACCGTCCAAATTTCCTCCGGAGGAACCGGATTGTCGCCGGAATCTCGGATTGTACGATCGTGGTTGAATCGGCAGAAAAAGGAGGCTCTTTGGTAACTGCCGATATTGCATTCTCTTATGGCCGGGATGTCTATAGCTTTCCAGGGCGTGTCGGTGACAGCCATTCCAAAGGATGCAACAATTTGATCCGACAAAATAAAGCCGGCCTGATCACTTCTGCGGACGATCTGCTCTCCGCTCTTTGTTGGGATATCCAAGCTGGGGCTACTCCCGTTCAAACGGAGTTGTTTTTCGCCGAAGCGGAAACATTCACCTCGGAACAAAATCCGGTTTTAGCCATTATGCGAACGCGGAATGAGATTCATATCAACGAGCTTGCCTCAGTGTTGGAGATACCGGTACATCAACTCTCTATGCTATTGTTCGAACTGGAAATAAACGGGAAGGTAAAAGCGTTGCCGGGAAATCTCTATAAGCTGTCCTGACCGGCTTTTTCGTATACGATTTGTATGTGGGAGAAGAAACGGAACCTCTATAAACAATTAAAGGCTGTCTCACGACAACCCCTAACCAACTTTGTTAACCTTAAATCTAATACTATTATGAAAAAACCACATTGCAAAGATACTCTCGTCAAGAGCGTTTGTCAAGCATTTTGTTGCTAATACTTGTTAATCAGATGAGCATAAATAGCAAAAAGATTTTAATCGGCTATAAAGAGTCCTTTAAACTGCGTTATTTTGTTAAATCGAGTCCTTGAAACAGGTACGGATAGTCCGTTTCGATCACGTCGGGACGAGTGCTGATCTCTGACCGGTAACCGGCGGTTTTCTCTGTTTCCGTTTTCGCGCGATCATGTGTCGGAGCAACGGAAATCATGCACATGACTCCGTTACGGTGCAGAGCGTCATACAGTGGTTGCTGTTCAGGCTTCATCTTCGGGCCTACATAAGCCATTACCTGTTTCCAGGGGATGCCGGCTTTTTCATAATTATCGAATTCTTCCCGATTCTTACACCAGCAAGAAAACATCGCATCCGGTTTCCGGTCGAGATAATAGCGGGCTTGACTGGCGTTATGTACCGTGTACATGACGTTAACAGGCTTTTCTGTTTCTATAAAATCAGCCATAACTTCTAAAGGTACATCCTTGATATCCAAATTCAGGATTGTTTTGCCTTTGCTCCATTCCAGGCATTCTTTTAAAGTTGGAATTTTGAAGGCTGTCACGTTGCCGTTTCGGTCCACCAGATTGAATTGTTGCAGTTCTGCATAAGTGTAATCTGAAACCTTTCCTTTCCCGGTAGTTGTCCGGTCGATGGTTTCGTCGTGCATCAATACGATTATCCCGTCTTTTGTCAAACGCGGATCTATCTCGAAAAACGATTCCATATAGGACAGGGTCTTTTCGAATGATTCGATGCAGTTCTCCGGATAGCCGTCTAGCATTCCACCACGATGTCCACTGATTACAATCGGGCGATCGGGAGCATACCGGAAATAGGCTTGTAGATCCCGGCTGTTCTTCACAGTAATGTAATGAGGATTTTGTTCTTTGTCTGAAGCCAAAAGATTCCCGGCAGGCATAAACCCCCCTAAAAGGAGTACCAAAATAAAAGATAGCATTTTCATGATATTGTATTTATATAGATTCTTTGTCAATTATGCGGCTTAAAAGTAAGACTTTTTTATCAGTGGCGTACTATAAAAGCACTATAAAAACATGAAAATATGACAGGCAACAAGATGTGCAAAGAAAGAGGCAGGTATATAAAAAATTAAGGATTGTCATCTCGACAACCCCTAACCAACTTTGTTAACCTTAAATCTAATACTATTATGAAAAAACCACAATGTAAAAATACACTAGCTAAGCTTGTTTGTCAAGCCTTTTACGGATAATATATGTTAAGCTCTAATAGCTATTTTGTCAAAAAATGTTGGTTATTTATAAACTATACAGATTCCATGTAAAAACTGCTAATTCAAATACTTTTTATCGTCGGAAAAAGTGAAATCCCATGCTTAAAAAGTGTCCCCTTGGAGTATATAAAATCATTAATTAATATAGGGGGATGTTTTGGTGTGGCTGCTTATAGATAAATTCCTTTTTGGCGCATGCAGCGAATAGATGATGGATTATTAATTGTTAATACAAATTAACGCATTATTTCTTGCATATTTACGATGTATTCGTAGATTTGCGATACGATCGTAAAAAATAATATAGAAACATGGAAAGATTAACAAGACAGGAAGAGGATGTAATGCGCTGGATCTGGCAGATCGAGCCGTGTTTTATCAAAGACATCCTGGCGAAGTATGAAGAGCCTAAGCCTCCTTATACGACACTCGCTTCTATTGTGAAGAATCTGGAACGTAAGAAATACGTGAAAGCGAAACGTTACGGAAATACTTACGAATACAGGCCGCTGATCCCACAGGAGGAATATAAACGGACGTTTATGGGAAGTGTGGTGAACAACTATTTCGAGAACTCTTACAAGGAAATGGTCTCCTTTTTTGCTAAAGAACAGAAGATATCGACCGATGAGTTGAAAGAGATTATCGATATGATTGAAAAAGGACGAGAATAAACTGTTAAATACATAATGCCATGACACCGGAATTTGCCTACTTCTTGAAGGTAAATGTAGCTTTTATACTCCTTTATGCCTTCTACCGGCTGTTCTTTTATAAGGACACCTTCTTTAAACTACGCCGTACCATCTTGTTGGCATTTTTCGGGGTGTCATTGCTTTATCCGCTGATGAATATTCAGGATTGGATCCGGGAGCAGGGGCCGATAGTGGAAGTCATACAAATGTATTCAGCCATTTTGCCCGAAACGACAATAACCCCCGGCAATGTTCCCCAAACAAATTGGCATGATTTGTTACTTCCCGGTATTTCTTATCTTTATTGGAGCGGTGTAATTGCCTTATCGTTCCGTTTTTTAGTGCAGTTGAGCAGCATCTTGTTACTGGCACGGCGGTCGGAAGTGACTTTGATCCGTAACGTACGTGTACATCTGTTGAATAAACCGGCCGGTCCTTTTTCTTTTTTCCGGCTGGTATTTCTGCATCCCGACAGCCATTCCGAGAAAGAGATCGATGAGATTTTGGTACACGAGTGTACGCATGTCAGCCAGTGGCATTCGATTGACGTGATTATTTGCGAATTGGTTTGTATCATCTGTTGGGTGAATCCGTTTGTCTGGCTGTTGAAAAGAGAGGTACGTCATAATCTGGAATATTTGGCGGATGATACGGTACTTGAATCGGGCTATGACAGTCGTAGCTACCAATATCACCTTTTGGGGTTGGCACATACCAATAGATCGGTGACCTCTTTATCTAATAACTTTAATATGCTGCATCTGAAAAATCGGATCAGCATGATGAATAAGAAACGTTCCCGGAGCATAGGGAGGACGAAATACCTGATTTTTATACCGGTTGTGGGCACCTTGCTGATTTTGAGCAATGTCGATGCATTGGCCCGGATCACGGACGAACTGACGGAAAGCACGTTTGCCGATGTCTTACTACCGGAGGCTATCTTGCCGTTCCCTTTTGTCGGTGATGCTTCTCCTGCTGAAAAACGTGAGGAGTATGTGCTATCGGAGGAAGGAATTGAGGCTGCCAGACGTGCCCGTAACCAGGTGTTTACCGTTGTGGAGGTAATGCCGGAATTCCCTGGCGGACAGGGTGCTCTGCTGAAATTCCTGGCGACGAATGTCAGATACCCGGAATCGGCCGTTAAAAATGGTATAGAGGGACGGGTTAGCTGTTCTTTCGTTGTTGGAAAAGACGGGGCTATCTCGGAGGCAGAAGTGATTCGTGGGGTAAGTCCGGAACTGAATGAGGAGGCTTTGCGTGTGATAAACTCCATGCCGGTATGGTCGCCTGGAAAACAGCGGGGCAAAGTGGTTAATGTCAAATATACGGTACCGGTAACTTTCCGGCTTTCCGGTGGAAAGAAAAAAGCATCCTCTCGTATCGTGCAGAGGCAGATTAAAGAAGTCGATACGTCCGGTCGTGTCTTTACGGTAGTGCAACAGATGCCGGAATTTCCGGGTGGACAGGCTTCGTTGTTGAAATATCTGGCAACACGTATAAAATATCCGGCTATTGCTCAGGAGAATGGAATACAAGGACGTGTCTCTTGCTCTTTCGTTGTCGACACGGATGGAAGTTTGAAAAATATTGAAGTGATCCGTGGAATCGATCCTTCGCTGGACAGGGAGGCTGTCCGGGTGATCCGGGAAATGCCGAAATGGAATCCTGGCGTACAAAACAATATGGCTGTAGCCGTAAAATATACGGTTCCGGTTACTTTCCGTTTGCAGTAATTGACCAGAATCGGTCATTAATACGATACCATTATGAAATGTAAGTTTTCTCTATTACTGTTTCTTTGCGTACTGTCCCTTTGGGGACAGGCGCAGAGTCTTAATCTTCAGGAATTGGTCAATAAAAAACAATTTCAGGAAGTTGTAGCACGTGCGGATAGTCTTACTCCTGCCGATTCAGCCGATTATGCTACAATGTCGGCAATCGGGCAGGCGTATGAGGGGCTGTTACGCTATAAGGAGGCCTATCAGTGTTTTTCTCATTGCTTGAAGATGGATACGAACAATGTGGATGCATTGAATGCCGTTGCCAGGAATGCGATCAATTTCGGAAGGATAGCGGAAGCTAAACAATGTTATCGTAAAGTATTGGGAACCGACAGCATGAATTTCTATGCCAACTATCAGTTGGCGCGTCTCTATTATCAGTTGGGAGATTATGGTCGAGCGACGGAACACTATCATATACTTGCTTCCATCGAAGGTGAAAATCCTTCTATCCTGACCGGGCTGGCTGATTGCCATATTAAAAGAGGGACCGGTCCTAATACGATGATCGCCCTTTCTTTGTATGCCCGTGCTTTGGAGCTGAACCCGGAAAATGTGCGTGTGGCATCTTCTCTGATAAATACGTTATTGCGGATGGGGGACGGACAGGGAGCTTTGCAGGTGTGCGATACCGCCTTGTTCTATAATCCGGATAACAGCCAGATACGGCAGAGTAAAGGGATGGCTCTCTATATGACGAAAGATTATAAGCAGGCTGATTCAGTCTATACCGGTCTATTGGCCGATGGCGATTCTTCTTTTTTGAATCTTAAATATGCGGGGGCGGCCCGCTATATGTCCAGTCATGCACTTGATGGGGTCGAGCTGCTGGAGAAGGCCTATGAAATAGATTCGACGGATGTGGAAACAGTCATGTTGTATGGCGCTTCCCTGGGAAAAACATACGACCGTAAACGGGCTTATGAGCTTTTCGATCTGGCGGAAACGAATATGCAGCCGAAAAAATTCCTAGTTAATATGTTGACGACCTTCCGAGGTGATGCCTTGGAAAGGGACGGCCGTTGGCCCGAAGCGGAAAAGCTGTATTATGCCGCATGGAAGGAAGACCCAACCCAGTTGCACTTCCTGTATAAGATCAGTACACAATACTGGGATGTCGATCCGGGACTCTTTCAGCAGGAGGAAAAATTGCAAAAGACGATTTTCAGTAGATACACTTACCTGACAGCCTATATGAAGACAGACAAGTCGCAAAAGTATCTTTATAATTACCGCCCTTTCTTGGAAGCGGTTTGTGAAGATGCCTTTTTCCGGAATGCCGATGAAGTGACGATGTTGGCTCCCGATGGGAAGAAGACGAAGTTGGCTGTCGCTGATCTGCGTGCCTTGGTCGCCCAACTGCCGCAGATGCCGGAAGATGAACGTTTGAGGCGCGAGAAGATGCAGGAACATATTAAAAAAGCCAGAGAAAAAGAAAAGGAATTGCGTAAAAGCGGTGCTAAACTCGATACGCTCGCCCTGAGTAAGGAAGAAAAAGAGAAAGCACGGAAAATGTTGAAAGACGCCGACTTGGAATAGATAGAATATCTGAACAATATAATCGATATAAATATGGAATATAGAAAAGTATTTCTGTTGAGTGTAGTCGTGTTTCTTTCGGCTTGTGCGGGAAAGAATGTCGAACAACCGGTAACTGTCGAATTCGAACCTGTGGAGTCGGAGTATCCGATAACCATTCCGTTCGAGGCAGGAGTCGGTGTCGAGCGGGAGATTAAGTTGAGCGATATTGCCGATTCCGTACAGTATGTTCCGTTGGAAACGAATGATAAGTGCCTGATCGATTTTATAAATTCGGGGAAGGTGGTAAAGACCGGTAAATATTGGTTTGTTTCCAGTAATACGAGGTTGTATCAGTATACGACGGATGGAAAGTTTGTCAGGAACATCGGTTCGAGGGGTGGTGGTCCCGGACAATTCAACTATTTCCAACAGATAGATGTGAACGAGGATACGGGATTGATCTTTATGCTGACAACTTCCGGGAAGATCAATGTCTATGAGATGGAAACCGGAAAATTCCTTTATGACATAAAGATACCGGATAAGGAAACGGCACAATTTGCCATGTTGAATGATACCTTGGTGGCGACCTTCATGTTGAATAGCAGTGGGCAACAAAAAGAACGTATCTATATCTCCAGCCAAAAAGAGAATATATTGAATACCTTTTATCGTTCGGACCTGTTTGAAGTCAAAAGCGGAACTAGGTGGCTGATGATGAGTGGCATAGACAGATACATGTTCCGCTATAAAGATTTGATTTGCTACAAAGAGTTTTACAATGATACTTTGTTCGTTGTGACGGAAAAGGAGCTCCAACCCCGTTATATCTTCGATTTAGGCAAATATTCCATCCCCATTGACTGTCGCATGGAAGCCTGCGATGGTGACTGGAAGACCTACAACACGATTGCTGCTCCATATATCCGCAACCAGGTGATAGAAACCGATTCATTGCTTTTTATGCCTTATAATTATTGGGCGGGAGAAAAACAACGGGAGCGTCATATGGTGCTTTACGACAAAAAAGCAAAGGAATGTTTTTCCGTTCCGGGAGGTTATATCAAGAACGACTTCCCCGGTGCTTTGCCTTTGCGTCCGGCGACTTCTTTGGACCGGAACACTCTGGTCTCTGTCTGGGAGGCCGGTGATATTATGAAAGAAGCAGAAAAGAATCCGGGAGTCCTGGAACATCCCCAATTGAAAAAATTGACAGAAGATGATAATCCGGTATTGATGGTCGTTTATATGAAATAAGCTATGATGCGTTTTGTTGGAATAGTACTATTGATCGGGCTGGTTGCCGGCTGTTCGCCTAAGCAACCGGTCCCGGTCCGTATTGGTTATGTGGAAACGGATGTTCCGTCAAGTAGCCAGTGTGTGGAAATAACCGGTGCTTTCCAGGGCCGGCCGTATCAGTTACGAATGGCATATTCCCAAAACGGGAAGGTGAGTTATAAAATATTGAACGAGACGCCTTGCTTTATGCAAGATACGGTTTTGCGCCTACAGATGGCAGTCGAGCCAGTCCACAAACATACGGCACGTTTTACATTGAATGTCGATTCTTTACAAATAACCAAGGAGATAGAACTGGAAGATATCCTGCACTGTATCTTATTGGAAACCTATCCCGACCGCCCTTTTTCTACTTCAGATACGATCCCGCTTACTTCCTACACCAGTGGTGCTTTGCGCGAAATACTGGTAGACGGAAAATTACTACAGGGCGGCAGCTATTGCGATGTACGGAATGCCAAACTGTCGCCGCAAGAGTGGCATAAGGCTTTTGATATGAAAGAATATATCTGGTTCGAGCTGTTGTTTGTTGGAAAATAGACGGCACATGTTATGTTTTTTCAATCCTTTTATTGCGTGAGGTGATAACAAAATATATCTTTGCCATTGGATATAAGTAAGGTATTCGTTATGAAGTAGTAACGATTGATAAGAGTCTGCTCGTAGAAGAATATATCTGTGGATAACAACTAAAAAAGGGATTGTGATGATGAAGAAATACCTGTCTCTTTTGCTTATATGCTTGCTTGCCTGGCCTGGGATGGCGGGAGAACGCAAGAAAGTCGCAGTCGTGTTGGGCGGTGGCGGTGCAAAAGGTGTGGCGCATATCGGGGTATTGAAAGTGTTGGAGGAAGTCGGTATACCGATCGATATCGTGGCTGGGACCAGTATGGGGGCGATTGTCGGGGGTTTGTATGCTATCGGTTACAGCCCGGATGAGATCAAAAGAATGGTAGAGTTGCAAGACTGGGATATGTTGTTGAGCGACAAAGTGAAACGTAGTCATCTCCTCTTCCCTGAAAAAGAGAAGGCGGAGCGTTATATAGTCTCTTTACCTTTCGGGTTGGAGAAGAAAGACCGGGTGATCGATGGAGTTGTGAAAGGCCAGAACTTGCAAAACCTCTTTTCGGACCTGACGATCGGTTATCACGATTCGGTCGATTTTAATTCTTTTCTGATCCCGTTTGCTTGTGTGGCGGTCGATATGGTTAGTGGTAAAGACTATGTATTCCACAAAGGCAGCCTTCCGCTTGCCATGCGTGCCAGTATGGCGATTCCGGCGGTGTTTACCCCTGTCCGGCTGGACAGTATGGTGCTTGTCGATGGCGGGTTGAACAATAACTATCCGGTGGATGTCGCACTTGCTATGGGAGCGGATATCGTTATCGGCGTGGATTTGGCAACGAGCGATCTGCGTAGTTACGACCGCCTGCATTCTCCCGGTGACATCGCAACGCAGATCATCGCTTTACATGGCTATGACAAATATGAGCGGAACCGTGACCGGACCGATCTGCTGTTTCGTCCGGATATGGAACCTTACCGTTCTTCCAGTTTTGCTCCTGCAGCTCTTGATACGATGTTACACAGGGGAGAAGCTGATGCTCGCCGTCATTGGAACGAAATCATGGCTTTGAAGCGTAGGATCGGTCTTTCGGATACCGATACCTTTTCTATACAGTCGCGGCGCCTGGCGCATCGTCCTGTTTTGCCTGCTGATACATTCTATGTCCGTCATATTCGTTTCGATGGAGCCGATCCGCGCGACCTGAACTGGTTGCATCGTATCTGTGCGCTAAAGGAGAACAGTCATATTACGTTGAAGGAACTGCGCAAATCCATGTCTATTCTGGTCGGGACAAATGCCTATGCTTATGTAAACTACAAACTGACCGGCGAGAGCCAGCAGGATCTGGTCTTGACCTTGCAGCCTAAATCGGAAAGTTCTGTGAATTTAGGTATACGTTTCGATTCGGAGGAAATCATCGGAGTGTTGGTGAATGCCACCTATCATAAGGGGAAACGGAATCATTCCCGTTTTGCTTTTACCGGGCGTGTGGGGAGTAAGATATCTTCTGCTATGCTGGATTACTCGATAGAACGTTCTCCGCTGCGCAATTTCAATTTGTCGTATAAGTTCAGCTATAATAATTTGGACATTTATGAGAAGGGAGATAAACGGTTTAACACCACCTATACACACCATCTTGCAGAATTCGCTTATTCGGATATGAACTGGTTGAGCTTTAAGGTGAAGGCCGGACTGCGTTATGAATATTTTAATTATAATTCCTTTCTTTACACAGGGAGTGATGAATTGTATACTGTGAAACCGGAGGGCTTTTTTAGTTATTTCGCATCGGCACATCTCGAAACATTGGACCGGCGGTATTTCCCAAATAGGGGAGTTTCTTTGGAGGCGGACTATTCACTCTATACGGACAACTTTGTGAAATATAACGGTCGCTCTCCTTTCTCGGCTATCGGCTTGAAGTTTATGACGGTTTGTCCCATTAGTTCACGTTTGAGTTTGTTGCCTGCGTTTTACGGGCGTGTCCTGATCGGGGGAAATACGGCTTTTCCGTTCTTAAATGCGATCGGTGGGGAGACGTTCGGACGTTATTTGTCTCAGCAATTGCCTTTTGCCGGGATCAATCATGTGGAAATCCTGGATAATTCGGTCGTGGTGGCTCGCCTCCAGCTCCGGCAACGTATTGCGGGGAACAATTATATCACGCTGACCGGCAACTATGGCATTCATAACAACGATTTTTTTCATCTGCTGGAGGGGAAAAGCCTTTGGGGAGGCAGCCTGGGATATGCCTATAACAGTATTGCCGGTCCTTTGAGTGCAACGTTCGGCATGTCCAACCGTAATTCGCATTTGCAGTTTTATATGAATTTGGGATTTATGTTTTAAATATAATATATCAAAGGATGAATGCAGAAATAATACAATTCCTGACGGAACTGCGTCAGAACAATAACCGGGAATGGTTTCAGGCCAATAAAAGCCGTTACGATTCCCTTCGCAAGGGCTTTATTGACGAAGTACAACAACTGATTGACCGGATCGCCCTCTTCGATCCGGAAATAGCCGGATTGGAGGCGAAAGATTGCCTGTTCCGCATTTACCGGGATATTCGTTTTTCACCGGACAAGACTCCGTATAAGATTCATTTTGCAGCCTATATGGCTTCCTGTGGGGGACGAGGCAGCGAGCGTGCAGGCTATTATATTCATCTTGAACCGGGTGGCTGCCTGCTTTCGGGTGGTGTTTGGTGTCCGCCGCCTGCCTTGCTGAAAGCACTCCGTAAAGACATTTATGAAAATATAGAAGATTTTGTCGCCATCATGGAAAAGCCGGCTTTCAAGAAGACATATCCGACGATGGAGGGCGAAGTCCTGAAACGTATGCCTGCCGGCTATCCTTCCGATTTCAAATATGACGAAATCCTACGTCACAAAGATTTCAGTGTCGTCTCCTATAAACCGGATGAATTCTTTTTCGAACCGGATTGGATGGATAAGGCCGTTGAAGATTTCAAACTTTTATATCCGTTCAACCAATTCTTGAATTATACGGTGGATGAGTATTTAGGAAGAGTCTGATTGTCTCGTCCTGAAATAGGTTGGCCACGCCTCCCCGGTTTCACATCCACATATTTAAGTAAAAAAACAAGGAGGCTACAATATCAATTAATCAACAAATACACAGGTATTAACAACTATTACTACCACTCCTTTGCTTTTCGCCCTTAGTCGAAAAGGTTTTTGACCAGTGTCGAAAGGGCTTTTGACCAAGGGCGAAAAGGCTTTCGACTAAAGGCAAAAGGTCTATGAGCAGGCTGTTTGACAATAGTAGCATGGCGATTGTCACTTAAATAGAGCCTTCCGGAGCTGACTTGGTCTCTGATGAAGGTTGACGCTTACTTTCAATATATATTTTCTGTGTTTCGTGATATTTTTATCGAAAAACAATAAAAATATTTGGTGGAGTCAGAAATAATATATTCTTTTGCATATCGAAAAACGATAAATATTGTTTGAAAAACGAACAACAATTACATAAAACATTATGAAACAATTCTTCAAAACGGTATTTGCATCCACGCTGGGAGTGTTGGTTGCTTTGGGAATCGTAACAATGGGTTCCATTTTTTTCATCATAGGAGTAGCCGCCAGTGCTGACGGCTCTTCTGAGTACAAACCGGATAAGAACACGGTGTTCAAATTGTCTTTGGATGGTGTCTTGGTCGATCAGGCTGTGAAGAATCCTTTTTCGGAACTGATGGGAGAAAGTAGCAATCAAATGGCTGTGTCGGATGTGATCAAAGCGATCCGCCGTGCAAAGGCAAACGATAATATTAAAGGTATTTATCTGGAAGCCGGTTCGCTTTCTACAGGCTTTGCAGGGATTGAGGCGATCCGCCGCGAGTTGGAGGACTTTAAGGATAGCGGTAAGTTTATCGTGTCATACGGCGATTATTATACGCAGGGGGCTTATTACCTGTGTAGCGTAGCTGACTCTGTTTTCCTAAATCCGCAAGGTAGCGTCTCGTTGGTTGGTCTTGCATCACAGGGGTTGTTTTTTACTGGGTTGGCTGAGAAAATCGGAGTGGAACATTATATCTTTAAGGTTGGAACTTATAAGAGTGCCGTAGAACCGTTTTTCCTGAAAAAGTTTAGCGATGCCAATCGTGAACAGTTGACTTCTTTCTTGGGCAGCGTATGGGGAAACTTGACAACCGCTATCGAGAAAAGCCGTAATATCTCTTCCGACGAATTGGATCGTTACCTGAACGAAGGTCTTGCAATGGGCCAGGCTTCCAATGCTGTCGATTATAAATTGGCGGACGGGCTTCGTTATCGGTATGAGGTGGAAAACTGTGTGAAAGAAATGGCCGGACAGGATGTGAAGGGCAAGCTGAAAACGGCAGGAGTGGACAAAATTGTCTCTATCAAAGTAAAAGAAAAAGAGAACAAGAATAAGATCGCTGTCTTGTATGCGGAAGGTGAAATCCGAGACGAAGATTCTTCTTCTCCTTTCAGTGCCGACGAACAGGTGATTTCAGAAGAAATGGCAAATAAATTGCGCAAGCTGAAAGATGACGATGATGTAAAAGCCGTAGTCTTTCGTGTGAACTCTCCGGGCGGTAGCGCTTATATCTCCGAACAGATATGGAAAGAAGTGGTTGAGTTAAAAGCTAAAAAGCCGATTGTTGTTTCAATGGGCAATTATGCCGCTTCTGGTGGCTATTACATCTCTTGTGCCGCAAACAAGATTGTCGCCGAACGTACGACTTTGACAGGTTCAATCGGTGTATTCGGTGTCGTCCGTAATTTTACCGGAACATTTGATAAGGTAGGTGTAACTACGGATATCGTAAAGACAAATACATTCGCTGATTTGGGGGACATCAGTCGTCCGATGCGTGAAGATGAAAAGGCGTTGATCCAGCGTGGTGTAGAACAAACATATGATTTATTCCTGACTCGTTGCGCAGATGGCCGCGGCATGACAAAAGCTGAGATCGATTCGATCGGACAAGGACGTGTATGGACAGGCGAACAGGCATTGGAAAGAGGTTTGGTCGACCAGTTGGGCGGCATGGATGATGCGATCAAAGAGGCTGCGACTTTAGCGGAATTGACTGATTATTCTGTAATAGTAGCAGATGGCCCGAAAGATTTCTTTACCAAATTCATGGAGAAGCAGATGGATGAAGCAAAAGTCTCCATCGCCAAATCTGTAATGGGCGAAGAACAATTCAAACTGTTCTCAACGATCCGCCGGGCTGAAACGGAATCCGGTATTATTGCCCGTATGCCGTTTGATATAAAAGGTTTATAATGGAAGGTAGGGCGGGGCTTGCCCGCCCTTCTTAAGCAAGAATGCTATAGGTTATGAAAAAGCAATTGAATTTAATCTGTGTTTTGATATTTTTCTTTGTCGGTTTGTCTTTGGTTCCGAGCATCTATTCGATGGGTAATGCATTTGTGGACGGTTTCAAAGAAGGAATGTCACAGGCTGAAGAAGCGCATGAGCAGGGAACAACAAACATTAGTGCGGGAATATTAAGCCCGATGACTCTTAGTTTATGGCCGAAATCTTTGGCTGCCACTTCAGATAAGCTATTCAATCAGAAGGATCAGGAGTGGTATCCGGCTTCACATATCAAGACATTGGTCTGGGCGAAATCCAAAGATGTTGGAATTGCAAGATATGTAAGTTTCCTTATGCTGATCGGTCTGTTCTTTATTATAAAAGCGATCATCCAATTCTATAAGCTTATCAATGCGATTAATCACGAGGTGATATTCGATTGGATGAATGTACGCCGTTTGAATCGCATCGGACGCAATCTGCTGATCTCTTTCATACTGACACAAGCTTATATGATAACGAATTACTGGGAGGCAACCCGATTATTCGAGTTGGAAGGTTATGAACATAATTTCTGGTGTGACTTTCAGCCGATGACATTGATAATGGGCCTGATTGCTTTATTGGTAGGCCGTATTTTTGCAATCGGTCTGCAGATGAAAGAGGAACAGGAGTTGACAATTTAAGAATCTGATCATGATAAATAAGACACAAGCGATGTCTTTTTTATTGTTCCGGCAGTTTGAGTCTATGTATTCTTTCGGATATGATTGTGAATGGAATTTTGGTCTTGCTTATAATTTATTACCCGAATGTCTGTTCCGTATATGAAATAATGGGGGAATGCCCTTTACTGGGTTCTCCGTTCTTAGTATAATATTATCTGCTGCCTGTATTTATTGCTTGAATCGGAGTTTGAGTATTCCAGCTTGGCAAACATCTGGAGATGCGGGTAGTGAAATTCATAATGTTGTAATTGACGAATAATCAGAGGAGTAAGATATGGCTATAATAGTGAATTTGGATGTGATGATGGCAAAAAGAAAGATCACTTTGGGTGATTTGGCCGATCGTATCGGTATTACCCCGGCAAATCTTTCGATCCTAAAGACGGGTAAAGCCAAAGCTATACGCTTTTCTACTCTTGAGGCAATTTGTAAGGAGCTCGATTGCCAACCGGCGGATATACTCGAATTTAAGGAAGATGAAACGTGAAGTCTTGGATATGAATGATTATTTTCTTACAATATGTAAGTATGCCAGGCTATATAAAGGCGGACAAAGTGCTTAATATTGTTAAATCAGATGTGTATGCTGATAATATGTAAGCAAAAGTTTGGTTGGTTATGGAATAGTACCTACATTTGCACCGCAATTTGAAAGTAATCTTAAAGTAATAATTATATGAAGACTTCGATTTTAAGTAAAAGCATTCTTGTTCTTGCAGTTATGTTCTTGTGTAATCTTGCAATGAGCGCAGCCTCTCCCAGAGAGTACATGTATGATACGAAGGAAGAGAATGGTAAGGTTATTTCAAAAGTCATTTTCTTAAATGACAATGGGCTTTTGAATAAAGAAGTTAAATATGAATTTTCTTACAATGAAAACGGCAAAGTGTCAGAAAAGAAGGCATATCGCTGGAATAAGAGTAAGGATGAGTGGGTTCCCTATTATCTGACGACTTATTCATACGATGCAGAAACAGGGGAAATCAACACCACATACGGAATGTGGGATAAAAAGAAGAAAAGTTTTAGCTTAAATGTCCAGAATATGGTTGCTCCGGCAACAAGTTATAACGACATTTTCTCATAATACCTATTTTAGAATATTTCATAGACACAACCGAAAATGGCGCGAATAACAAAAGACGTGAGTCCCTGTTATTAGCGCCATTTTCATTTGCTCCGATCATTTTCGTGAGATCACGAAAATGATCGGAGTTTATCTTGTTTTTATTTAATGATCTTCTCTATTTCCGAAAGATTCTTCTCTACATCGGCGTCTGTGACTTCGTAGTTTGTCAGGTCGCCTGCCAGATACTGGTCGTAAGCGGCCATGTCGATCAAGCCGTGACCGGACAGGTTGAACAGGATCGTACGTGGTTTGCCTTCGATTTTAGCCTGCTCTGCTTCGCGAATAGCGGCAGCGATAGCGTGGGAAGATTCGGGTGCCGGTATAATGCCTTCGCTCTGAGCGAATAACGTGGCAGCTTTGAATGTTTCAAGCTGCTGGATATCTACAGCATCCATCAGGCCGTCTTTCTTTAATTGGCTGACGATAGAACCTGCACCGTGATAACGCAGACCGCCTGCGTGTATATTGGCCGGGGCGAAGTTATGCCCTAAAGTGAACATCGGAAGCAGTGGCGTGTAGCCGGCTTCGTCACCGAAGTCGTACTGGAATTGTCCACGTGTCAGTTTCGGGCAGGAGGCCGGTTCGGCAGCCACGATACGGATATTTTTTCCTTGTGTCAGCTTATGACGCAGGAATGGGAATGCAATACCGGAGAAGTTTGAACCACCACCGAAACAAGCGATAACTACGTCCGGGTATTCTCCTGCCATCTCCATTTGTTTTTCAGCTTCCAGGCCGATAACTGTCTGGTGGAGCATCACATGGTTCAGCACGCTACCCAATACATATTTACAATTGGGCGTCTGCATAGCCAACTCGACCGCTTCGGAGATGGCTGTTCCCAGGCTTCCCTGATAATTCGGGTGCTTGGTGATAATGTCGCGGCCCGCACGTGTACTCATACTGGGCGAGGCGATCACCTCGGCTCCGAACGTCTGCATGATAGAACGGCGGTAGGGTTTCTGGTTGTAGCTGACCTTTACCATATAGACAGCCAGTTCCAATCCGAAATGTTTGGCGGCCATAGCCATGGAAGCTCCCCATTGTCCGGCGCCTGTTTCGGTCGTGACATTGGTCACGCCTTCCTTTTTGCAGAAATAGGCCTGCGGAATAGCGGAATTCAGTTTATGAGATCCGACAGGGCTGACACTTTCGTTCTTGAAGTAGATGTGAGCCGGCGTGTCGAGTGCTTTTTCAAGTCCGTAAGCGCGGACCAACGGAGTCGGACGCCAGATTTTATACATGTCGCGAACTTCTTCCGGGATTTCGATCCAGGCATCCGTCTGGTTCATCTCCTGGTCTACCAATCCTTTGGCAAATAGAGGATAGAGATCTTCAGGCTTGAGCGGTTCCTTTGTTTTGGGGTTGAGCGGAGGAAGCGGTTTATTCTCCATGTCTGCTACGATGTTGTACCAGGCTGTAGGAATATCTTTCTCCTGCAGTAAAAATTTCTTACTTTCCATGATGTTGTTATGTAGTTTACATTATTAATCGATTTGGCCTTTAAGGCTTACAACTTGGAAGCAAAGTAACAAATAATATTTCGTTCTTCAAATGAAATACAGGAAAATATATATCTTTGTGGCTCAACTCTGTTAAACTGGTAACAAACTATAAGAATGAAAAAGCTGATATTACTGCTGGCCGGCATCTGCATGGCCTTTCCGGCATTCCACATCTTGGATTAATTTCACTTGCGGGACGAAATGGAAGGGGCACTTCTTTGCCGGTTATACCAAGAACTTGGGAACGGCCGACGTATTAGTTTCCGCCACCGAGTATGGTATGGGATTGGATATAGACCAGTTTTCTCTACCAATATCGCTTTCTCCTACAATCTGCCCCATTGGCAAATCGGTATGGAATATATGCCGACGACAGCTTGGTATGGTGATACGGACAAAGCCTTTGGCAAGACCGTCAATACGCATAGTGTCACGAACCATCGTATATTGGGACTTGTGATGTATTACTTTTAAAGGCTCGAAGAATTTCCCTGTTCCTTTTTCCAAGCGTTTTTCAGAGCTCTAAGAATTATCTTTGAATAAAACTGATGGTTCCCTATAGTGGAACTACGACTTGCTTGGTGTGAATGTATTAAAATGTTATTCTCTCCGTTTTTTGTATGGGTGTCAGGGAGGCTTTTACCAGGATATTTCCTGTTTTTCGGATAAGGTTAAGGTGTAGTAAGACTCTTCTTGTTTTGCAGTAATCCCAAACTTCCTTACCTTTGCAATCAATTTGAAAAGACAGAAATGAAAAGATATTTGCTACTCTTCGCGGCCTTATGCATGGTTATGGCCGGTCATGCTCAGAAAAAGAATTTTTCTTATAAATTTTATGGACAGGTGCGTGGCGACCTGTTTTATAATTCACGTGCCAATGCTGAAATTGTGGATGGGCTATTCCACCTTTATCCTAAAGACAAGAATTTGGATGCCGATGGTAATGACCTGAATGCCACGGCAAACGGGAGTTTCTATCTGCTCTATTCCCGTTTGGGAGTAGACGTGACGGGACCGAATATCGGGAAAGCCGTGACAACAGCCAAGTTAGAGGCGGATTTTCGCGGCTCCGGAAGCAACTGGGCGGTCTTGCGTATTCGCCATGCTTATGTCAACTTAGATTGGGGAAAATCGGCGGTACTGGTAGGACAAACCTGGCATCCGTTGTTCGGCGATGTATCTCCGCAAATGTTGAACCTTTCGACCGGTGCGCCTTTCCAACCGTTTAACCGTAGCCCTCAGATCCGTTACCGGTACACGTCGGGCAAAGGGTTGCAGCTGACAGGAGCCGTGTTGTGGCAGTTGCAGTATTTGTCTGCCGGCCCGAACGGAAAAAGCGAGGAATATATCAAGAACAGCTGCATCCCGGAAGTCTACGTCTCGGCTGATTATAAGGTTGATGGTTTGATTGCCGGCGTCGGCATGGAAGTGCTGTCCTTGAAACCCCGACAGCAAACGACGGTGGACGACCGGGTGTATAAAGTGAACGAGCGGGTCACTTCGTTGTCTTTTGAGGCATATGCCAAATATATGACTCAGGATTGGGTGATTGCAGGTAAGACGTTGCTGGCTTCCAATCTGACGCAAGCCTGTATGTTGGGTGGTTATGCGGTTACCTCTGTCGATCCGCGTACAGGTGAACAGGAGTATACGCCTTACCGTCATTCCATGACTTGGCTGAATATAGTCTATGGCAAGAAATGGAAACCGGGAATCTTTGTCGGCTATCTGAAGAACTTAGGAACGGGAAAGACGATTGCCGGGCCGACCTATGGTGTCGGATTGGAGGTGGATCAGGTGTTTACTACCAACCTCCAACTCTCTTATAATCTGCCCCACTGGAAGCTGGGAGTGGAATACAGTCCTTCTCTTGCCTGGTATGGAGATATGAATGCAGAAAATGGTAAAATAGAAAACACGCATTCGGTGACGAACCACCGTGTGTTGGGTGTTCTGATCTATATGTTTTGATGAAAAAGATATTGGTTATAGGTGCTAATGGGTTTGTCGGGAGAAGAATCCTGGATAACCTTTCGGAGAACGGGGCCTGCGAAGTATTCGGCTGTTCCCTTCATCCGGATATCCGTCCGGGAGGGAACCATACTTCCGTCCGGTTGGACATCAACGACTATCCGGCGGTGGAGGCCTTGTTCGACCATATCTGTCCTGATGTCGTTGTCAATTGTTCGGCTCTTTCCGTCCCGGATTATTGCGAGCAGCACCGTGAGGAGGCGTATGCCATTAACGTGTCGGCGGTAGAGAACTTGGCGTATTGTTGCGAGCATCAGGGGAGCCGATTGATCCATTTGTCGACAGACTTTGTGTTTGACGGGAGAAGTGACCGTCTTTATACGGAAGAAGATCTGCCCGCTCCGCTCAATTACTATGGCGTGACCAAGTATCAGGGAGAACAGGCGGTAGCGAGTATTTGCCGCAACTATGCTATTGTCCGTGTGGTTGTCGTCTATGGGAAAGTGTTGCCGGGACAGCATGGCAATGTCCTTCAATTAGTCAAGAACCGCTTGGAAGCAGGGCAAGAGATCCGTGTCGTCGCCGATCAATATCGCACACCGACTTGGGTAGAGGATATTGCCGACGGAGTGGAACGGCTTGTGCATACCGATGATTCCGGTATTTATCATATCTGTGGCGCGGAATATCTTTCTATCGCAGAAATGGCATACCGTGTAGCCGATTATTTCGGACTGGATCGTTCACTGATCTGTCCGGTCACAACGGAAGAGATGAAGGAGGCAACGCCACGTCCACGCAATAGCGGACTGTCCATCGAAAAAGCAAAACGCGAATTGGGCTATCGCCCGCATACGCTGGAAGAAGGACTGAAAGAAATGAAGATATAATTTAGGCACGGATTACACGGAAAGAAAATAAATTTATCCGTGTAAATCCGTGCCTAAAAGATCCTGATAAAGGAGTTTTGACATCTCCTTCTCTTTATATCCAAATATCGTATATCGTTTATCCGATATTCTTTACTTTCAACAGATATTCTGCAATCTGTACAGCATTCAGGGCTGCCCCTTTTTTGATCTGGTCGCTTACTGTCCAGAATGTCAAGCCGTTCGGGTTCGTGATATCCTTACGGATACGGCCCACATAAACTGGGTCTTTTCCAGCGATGAACAACGGCATCGGATAGTCTTTCTTCGCTGGTTCGTCCTGCAGGATGACACCTTCGGCTTCGGCGAACGCCTTACGAGCTTCTTCTACGCTGACCGGTCGTTCTGTCTCTACCCAAGTCGCTTCGCTGTGGGCACGCATAACCGGAACACGTACACAAGTTGCGCTCACCTCGATGTCAGAGTGCATGATCTTGCGTGTTTCATTATACATCTTCATCTCTTCCTTCGTGTAGCCGTTATCCGTAAATACGTCTACGTGAGGGATGACATTGTAAGCCAGTTGATAAGCGAACTTTTCCACAGTCGGTTCTTCGCCTTTCAGCAGTTGTTCATATTGTTTTACCAGTTCGGCCATTGCTGTTGCGCCTGCACCGCTGGCAGCCTGGTAGGTCGATACGTGTACACGCTTGATGTGCGACAGGCCTTCGATTGCCTTCAATGCAACGACCATCTGGATGGTGGTACAGTTCGGATTGGCAATGATACCGCGCGGACGATTCAGTGCATCTTCCGGATTCACTTCGGGAACTACCAAAGGTACATCGTTGTCCATGCGGAATGCGCTGGAATTGTCGATCATCACAGTACCATATTTCGTAATGGTTTCTGCGAATTCGATAGAAGTACCGCCACCGGCCGAAACAAAAGCAACATCGATTCCCTTGAAGTCGTCGTTATGCTTAAGCTCCTTGACGGTAATTTGTTTACCACGGAAAGTATAAACACGTCCGGCACTGCGAGATGAGCCAAAAAGCACAAGCTCATCCATTGGGAAGTTTCTCTCGTCGAGTACGCGCAGGAATTCCTGTCCTACCGCTCCACTCACTCCAACAATTGCTACTTTCATTTTGAGCACTAATTAATTTGTTTATAAAAAAAATAGTATAACTTTACAACGTTTACGGAAAGCTTTGCATTTCCTTCATTACAACGTTTTGGGGTGCAAAGATATGCAAATTATAAACAAAACTAGAATGCTATGAAACAATTTATTCTTTATCTCTTCATATTACTTCCTTTTTGTGTGAATTCACAGGTGAATGAGACGTTTGACGGCCCGATGTTGGGGGCCGACTGGATCGGCAAAGACAGAGGGCAGTTTGTAGTCAATGCTGATGGCAGGCTTCAGTTGAATATCAAACCGACAGAGTCAGGTACTGCTTCCATAGGCAAAGAAATCGCCTATTCGCCCGATATGCAATGGGAGTTCGATGTTTATATGCAAAACCAACCGAGCGACGAGAACAAATTATGTATCTATTTGTATCAGGAAAATCAAGAACGTTATTATTATGTACGTATCGGGAATACCGGCAACAAGGAACTAGGACTGAAGCGTAACGGAAACGGGAATTTGATTCTGCCACAGACCGATTTTGAAGAGTCGCCATTGTTGTTACATGTGAAAGTGACGCTTGAAGACAATCTCCGGTGGAGTTTGTATTACAAGACAGACGATATGGAGGGATACCGCCTTGAAGGTTCAGCCATGTACACGATCGAAGAGCCGGTTGAGAGAGGCAACTTGGTGTTTACGTTTTATTACACGAAGACACGAAGTTCTCTTTTCAGCATAGATAATGTGTGTGTGCTTAATCGGGTGACGGAGACACCGATCGAGCCGGACAAGCCTGAAGAAGAACCGGGAGAATCAGAAAGTCCGCCAAAGTTGCTTGAGGTCGAGCCGCTATCGGCCTCCAACTTGCTGTTCGCTTTTGATAAGCCGGTTGATATTGATAAGGCTGTCTTCAGTATTTCGGATATTGGAGACGCTTACCTCAAAAGGTATGTAGATGCAGGGACGAAGCAATTCGTAAGCACTTTTTTCGATCAAGAGATGCAGTTGGACCATTCATACACGATCTCTTATGCCGGTCTTCGCTCTTTGTCGGGAAAGGCGATGCCGGATGAAGCTGTCGAAGTCGTGTTGAGAGGGGAAGAAGAACCTGGGACGGATAAGCCGGAACCGAAGCCTGATCCGGATGAACCGGAGAGCTATCCAGCAGGTTCGGTCGTTATCAATGAAGTCATGGCAAAGCCGGGAGATGGAAGAATGGTGGAATATATCGAATTACATAATACGACTGCTGCTACCGTCTCGTTGGACGGATGGGTGTACAAGAATGTGACGGGGAAGAAGACGAAAGCCCTGCCAGAGATGGATTTGCCTGCTGGCGGATATGCAGTTTTACTGGACCAGGAGGATGCGTTCTCCTTCCCTGTCCAAACGTTGCTGATTCCTATCGAGAAGTTTCCGGCTTTGAATGACAAAGGAGCTGTATTGCAATTGTGGGATGCTGCCGGGGGCAAGATAGAAGAAGTGGCGTATGAAGCGGCTACCTCCGGAGTGTCGTGGGAACGAGGCACTTCAGGCTGGCATCTTTCTACTGATCCACGTGGTGGAACTCCCGGTGCCGTTAATTCTTCTCCCGATAAGGAGGAAGATCCGCCGGTAGATCCAGACCGACCCGATGTCCCGGATAATCCGGATGATCCCAACATTCCGGGAGTCACAGAACTGATCCAACCCGGAGAAATCATCATTAACGAGTTGCTCCCTGACCCATATGTCGGAGGCAGCGAATATATCGAATTGTATAATCGTTCGGAGCATTCCTTGTCTTTGTCCGCCCTTTCTGTCGCCATCCGTAAATCGGACGGAACACTTAGCACTCGCTATCCATTGACTTCCGTCCTGCATAATCTGGAGGCAAAAAGTTACCTCCTCTTGACCAAGAACTTGGAAGGTGTGACTTCTTTTTATGATATAGCCGATCCGTCTGCTCTTTGCGGATTGGCCAAGCTTCCTATTCTTGCCAATACATCTTCTACCTTGGTATTGTTTCGTACAGCGGATGAAATAATAATAGATGAAGTCGCCTATTCGTCTAAATGGCATGCTCATTCAGTCAAAAATAAAAAAGGAGTTGCCCTTGAGCGTATCGATCCGGATGCCGCTACACAAGACGCGGCAAACTGGACCTCCGCTTCCGAAACAGTTGGCTATGGCACACCTGGCTATCAGAACTCCCAATACAAAGACGCTTCATCGGGCGGTGCCACGGGTATAGAACCTCCTGTGTGGATAGAAGAGTCCGGTAGTTACACGGTGTCCTACCTGCTCGACCGTCCGGGATATAGCTGTCGCGCTTTCGTTTTCAATACCTCCGGTCTGCGTGTAGCTGATATATCCAATCATGAGTTGTTAGGCATCTCCGGTAAGATCACATGGAGTGGCGTAGCCAACAACGGAAGTCCGCTGCAAACAGGTGTCTATATCTTTTATGCTGAAATATACCACCCCGAAGGTACGGTGAAACGCTTTAAAAAGGCTTTCCTGATCCGGTGATAGAGGATTTATTCATAAACTGCCTTATACCAGCCGACTCTTTGTTTATACCATTCGAGCATTTTGGGTAGAGATTCTTGCGGAACGAAAATGGTCAGGCCGCAATAGCTTTTGATCGGCAACGCATTTCCTATGGCGGCGTAGTAGGATTTGGGCGTATGGGCCTTGTAGACGACTGCTTTATCCAGGCAACTGATGAAACGATCGTATTGTTCGGCTGTCGCCAACTGCTTGATATAATCATTGAAGTCATAAAGCATTCCTGGGCTACGGTATAAATATTCCAGTCTTTGCATGTTCTTTGGATCGAGACTGTAAATATCGCTTTCGGTCTTATCTGCCAAGATATCATGTATTGCGCTTTTCAGATTATCCAGTTCGCTTGTTTTCGTGAGCGATACGGTCGCATACGGATAGGTATTGTTCAGGTAATGGTTGTAGAATGTTTCACCAACCTTTTCCAGTTGCAGGTCAGTAGCGAACAGTTGCGGCATCATCTCTTCATAAGGCCATCCGTCCGCCATTGTTTCGGTGGGAGAAGCTAAGATATATTCAGCTTTGTTTCTAAGCTCATAAGTGCATTCGACGCTTGCCATGTAGCAGGCATCGAACAGGATAAAATCAAATAGATCATCTGGCAGTCCCTTTGCCAGGTCGTCGATCTCCATCCAGTTGTTGCCGTCCTGTCCGAACGCTTTCAGCTTATTCTGGTAGTCGGAAGGAAGCCAGGCTGTCCCATGGCTCCATAACACCAACCCGTAACTGTCTGCCGGATATTGTGAAACCACTTCGCCGATCACGCTCCGCATCACGTCCGGATCAGCCGAATTCTGCTTTTCATAGTCCTTCAGATGGATTTTCTTGACAACACCGTTTTCTTCTTTTATCCGGAGAAGTTCCGGGGGCGAACCGGCGGGAGCATAATAAACGATCAGGTTTCCTCCGTTGAGATTTTTGCTGGTTGCTCCTTCTATCATGCTTTCTATGTTTTTCGAGGCGAAGCTGTTGAGGCTGTTATTGGCCATCATATAGACTAATATGGTGCGGGTTGTCCGGGGTTCCGGAGTCTCGTTCTCGGAGCAGCTTGTGAATCCTAGGCAAAGGATGATAAACAGAGTGATAAGTTTAAATTTCATATACCCCCAATACTAAATAGTTTATTCTACAAAGATATGCAATAAATCTGTCCGAATGTGTATTCAGTATCGATTCTGTTTATAAATATATAGATTTTACATATTTAAATAGGTGTCGGTTCCGATATGCGGCACTCTGAGAGATCGGCCTGGGATGACCGGTAAATTAATCCGTTTCATACCATCAACTAAATCAAAACACCCCAAGAACTAATTCATAACATATAGTAAAGTATCTGTTGGTAGTCACTATCTATTGCCTATATGTAGTACTACCTATAGACGATATGTAGTGCTACCTATTTGCGATAAGTAGTACTACATATAAATAATATACTGTATGTCTTGATTTAGTTTACTATGACTTCCGAGTTAGTTTAGGGTATGTTTCGGATTAGTTGTTCCGCGAGGGTGGGAGATTCCGGATGAATTGCTTTTTTAATCAAAAGGTTGGAATGTATGAAATGGATTGATTTCTACACGTTTTCGTCTCTTTCGTTGCGGATGGCGCGTGGAGATTTGCCGAAGTTGGCCCGGCAGAAATGGGAAAAGTTAGACAAGGATTCGAAACCGTACTTATAGCAGATCTCGGATATGCTTGCATTCGTGGTTATCAGGTCGTTTTGTATATCCAGGCATTTCTTTTTGGTCATCCATTGGTAAGCTGGCTCTCCGAACGTATCTTTGAATAAACGCCGGAAGGTGATAGTGCTGTATCCTCCTAATTGAGCAAAAGACTCGACATCTTTCGCTTTCAGGTAATTTTGCATGACAAAGTAGCGGAATGTTTGGCTATACCTATATATAGGTGCATAAAAATTGGCGATCTCTTTCAATGTATAATAGCAGTTGAGCAGGAAATACAACTCCGTCTGCTTGGCTTTCAGGAATTCCACACACAGGAGTTCGTTGTTGAGGTACATTTTGAGCCCGTTGATAAAAAGGCGCAAAGGGAAACACATATCCATGACGATAGGGAGCATGGGAGACTCTTTCGCCAGTTCCAGTCCTTTGTTGAAACGGTCGGTACAAATGTTTTGCGGAGTCTCGAACAGGTAAAGGATGCATTCCGTGGATTCCAGGATGTGGAACTCTACACGTGAACCGATCGGCTGCATGATGAACTGCCCGTCGTGAAATACCGTATCCGGATGCTCGTCGCTGGTTACCCGAACGGAGCCGGATATCAGAAAATAGATCGTATTTTGTGAACACCGTTCTTTCGGGATCATCATTCCTTTCGGGAAAGAACGGTATTTGAATATCTGTTTCTGATAGTGGGAGCAAGAAGAACAGTCTGTATATTTCTGACAGATAAAATCTGACATCCGTGGCTGAATTTAAAGTTTTACCTTTTTGCTTTTACCTTGATTTTCATTATGGAAACGATCTACGGCTGTGACTACATAACGGTATTTGCGCTTTCCGTCGTCGTAGGGTAGCAGATAGTTCGTCTCGCGTGTGACCGCTACGATCTTAGAAGGATCGTCCAGATTGACCGATTCCTTGTTTTCGAAGCGGTAAATGACGAAATAGCTTGCCAATTCGGGATTGGTCTTGCTCTGTTCCGCCTGCCAGTGCAACATATAGCCCTGGGCAGTCCATTCGGCTTTCAGTTTCTTGACCTCTTGCGGAGCCCGGTTGTGCAGATGGGTGTAGGCCGGGATCAATGCCGGATAACGGTGGTAGTTCTGTTTCAGGCTGTCGGCCACCCCTTTGTTATTCCAGAGTATTTCGTTTGCAGGCCAAAAGCAATTGCCTTTTACTTTCGAGAGTGAACGTTCGTAAAGCATTTTGCGGGTGAGCTGGTCTGCTTTCATGGTACGTGCTACGTTTTGGCCGATATACAGATGCGTGCCTTCCCGCGTCGCGTTTTTGTTCCACCATTGGATCAGCGTGATATAGTCGGCAGCCGGATGTCCGATCTCCCAATATATCTGTGGAATGTTATAGTCTATCCAACCCTCTTTTACCCAGCGTGCCACATCGGCATACAGGTCGTCGTAGTTTTGCAATCCGTTGGTGTTGCTGCCTGAACCGTCGGGTGTGCTTTTTTTGTTGCGGTAGATGCCGAACGGGCTGATGCCGAATCTTACCCACGGTTTGGATAATAGGATGGTACGCTTGATCTCACGAATCAGCTTGTTTACATTTTCTCTTCGCCATTCTGCACGTTGTGATACTTTATATCCTTTGTTCAATCCGTATTTTTGAAAACTTTTGTCGTCCGGGAAAGGCATGCCCGCTACCGGATAGGGGTAGAAATAGTCATCCATATGGATCGCGTCTATATCGTAACGGCTCACGATATCCCGTACCACTCGGCAGATGAACTGCCGGCTTTCCGGTAGTCCCGGGTCAAACAGGATTTGCTTGTTGTAGGTCACGAACCATTCCGGATGCTTATTATATATATGTGAATCGGCAAAACGGGTATTCCCGGCTGTGCTTGCCCGATAAGGGTTCAGCCAGGCGTGGAATTCCATATTCCGTTTGTGGCATTCTTCGATCAGGAAGGCCGTCACATCGAAGTCTCCGGCCGGGGCGAGTCCCTGCCTGCCGGTATAGAAACGGCTCCAGGGTTCGATGTCGGATTTATAGAAGGCGTCGGCTTCCGGGCGTACCTGGAAGATGATAGCGTTGATCCCGCATTTTTGCAGATAGTTGAGCTTGCGGATAAAGTCTTTCCGCATTTGTGCGGGTGTCATATCCTTATATTCTCCCTGGAAAGCTGTCTGTATCCAAGCTCCGCGAAATTCTCGTTTCGCTTCTTTTCCAGTCGGTTGCTGCGGTATTTGTTGTGTCGTCTTACAGGATGTTACTGCTCCAAGCAACAAGATCAGTAACAGACGGAGGTGTTTTGCCATCATGAAGTCTGTGATTTGAGATTCTTTTGTTTGTTGTCTTATATACTTTGTACAAGCCGACACAAAGATAGCAAAAGTTTAAAAGTCTCTATCGTTTTTTATGTTATAAACAATGGTTTTGGAAATAATGCTGGATAAAAACTTGTTTGAAAAAGCATTTTTGAAAAGATATAAATCAATATAGAAACCAGAGGTGAAAGATAATCTTGCTACTTTTACCGTCGGAATCTTAAAAAGAACAGATCATGAGAAAACCTCTGTTTAAAACATTGCTTTGCCTTTCGTTGTTGGTCCCTTTTACGGGAAATGGGCAAGATAAAAATGCACTTGAGGCCGGTTTTATGAATCCGGCTGAAAAAGTACAAACTTCCGTTTATTGGTATTGGATCTCCGGGAATATCTCGGAAGAAGGAGTGAAGAAGGACCTGTATTCGATGAAAGAAGCTGGGATCAACCGGGCTTTTATCGGGAATATCGGCTTGGAAGGGATTCATACGCCCTATAAGACCGTTCCGTTTTATAGTGAAGAATGGTGGAAGATATTGCATGCAGCCCTTAAAACAGCGACGGAGTTAGGGATAGAGATCGGTATCTTTAATTCACCCGGATGGAGCCAGTCGGGCGGTCCGTGGGTGAAACCGGAGCAGGCGATGCGTTATCTGGCATCGGTAAAGGCGGAAGTCAGTGGAGGAAAACAGGTAGAAGTGGTTTTGGCGAAACCCGATAAAGACTTTCAGGATGTGAGGGTGATCGCTTTTCCCTCTGTCGAAAAGAAAGCGACCCGATTGTCGGCGGCAAATGCAAAAGTGACATCTGCTATGTCTTTGCAAAACCTGAACAGCCTGATTGACGGAGATAAGGAGACTGCCGTGCTTTTTACGGAAAAAAGCGAAAAGCCGGTGGCGATTGATTTCAGGACGGACCAACCGTTTACTTTACGCAGTTTGCAAATCTTCCCTGCCCGTCAGCCGATTCAAACCAATGCCCGTTTATTAGTAAAAGAGAACGGAGGCTATCGGATGCTGTCCGAATTTAAGATCGACCGTTTCAATGCGAATTTGAATGTCGGCTTCGATCCGTATGCTCCGGTTGTTATCTCTGTCCCGGAGACGACGGCAAGCGAGTTCCGGTTGGAACTGGCTAACACGGCATCTGGTATGGGATTGGGAGAGGTGGAATTCTTGTCCCTTCCTGCTGTGGAACGTTATCCCGAAAAGACATTAGCCAAGATGTTTCAGACTCCGCTTCCTTATTGGCATGAATACCAGTGGCCGGTACAACCGGAAGTGGGTGATCCCTCTCTGGTTATTGATCCGGGGAAAGTATTGGATATTTCAGCTTTCTTGCAAGGAGACCGCCTTATCTGGAAAGCTCCGGCGGGAGAATGGACGATCCTGCGTACCGGTATGCTCCCGACGGGCGTGACGAACAGCCCGGCTGATCCCGAAGCGACCGGACTGGAGATAGATAAGATGAGCCGCAAGCATGTAGAAGCGCATTTCGAGGCTTTCATGGGTGAAATCTACCGTCGTATTCCGGCTGAAGACCGTGCTTGTTGGAAAGTAGTCGTACAAGATAGTTACGAAACGGGTGGACAAAACTTTACCGACGATTTCTTGTCGGAATTCCAGGCGCGTTACGGCTATGACCCGTTACCGTTTCTTCCCGCTTATGAAGGATATGTGGTCGGGAGCGAGGATCGTTCCGACCGTTTCCTTTGGGATTTGCGCCGTCTGATCGCAGATAAGGTCGCATACGATTATGTCGGCGGCTTACGGGATGTCTGTCATAAATATGGTTTGACGACCTGGTTGGAAAACTACGGGCATTGGGGGTTTCCCGGTGAGTTCCTGCAATATGGCGGACAATCGGACGAGATAGGAGGTGAGTTCTGGAGCTTTGGCGATTTAGGGAATATCGAGAACCGTGCCGCCTCTTCCTGCGGACATATTTATGGAAAGCAGAAGATCTCGGCCGAATCGTTTACCAGTGGAGGGACGCCTTTCAGTTGTTATCCTGCCATGATGAAACAGCGTGGCGACCGTTTCTTTACGGAAGGAATCAATAATACGTTGTTGCATGTCTATATCTCGCAGCCTTCGGAAGAACGGGAGCCGGGGATGAACGCCTGGTTCAGCAGCGAATTCAACCGGCTGAACACCTGGTATCCGCAGATGGATTTGTTTACATCCTATCTGAAACGAGTCAACTATATGTTGCAACAAGGCTTGAATATTGCCGATGTCGCTTATTTCATCGGCGAAGATGCTCCCAAGATGACCGGTATCGTAGACCCTGAACTGCCGAAAGGCTACCAGTTCGATTATATCAATGCCGAGGTGATCGAGCGCGACCTCTTTGTAAAGGACGGTTTACTGACGTTGCCTCACGGCACTCAATACCGGATACTGGTACTTCCGAAGCTTGAAACCATGCGTCCCGAACTACTTGCCAAGATCAAGAAACTGATCGAAGACGGTGCAGTTGTCTTAGGTCCGGCTCCGAAACGTTCGCCGAGTGGAGAATCATTCCCGACGGCTGACAGGCAGGTTGAAAAGTTGGCCGGCGAATTATGGTCCGGTTTGGACGGGCGAAGTGTGAAGGCTGTCAAAAGAGGAAAGGGCGAATTGCTGTTCGGTATGACAATGGAGGAGGCCTTGAAGCATATCGGTTGTGTGCCGGATTGCGGATTGCCGGCAGATGCTCCGGTTCTCTATGGACATCGTTCTGCCGAAGATGCAGATATCTATTTTATCTCCAACCAGAAAGACGAGATGATTGAGATCCGTCCGGAATTTCGTATCCGTTCAAGGCAACCGGAATTGTGGGATGCGACAACAGGCCGTATTCGTACGCTTCCGGCCTATGAGGTGACAGCTGCGGGGACAGTCGTTCCATTGAAGTTGTATCCTTATGAGAGTGCTTTTATCGTGTTCCGTCGGTCGGCCACAAAAGCAGAGGAGACAGGGTTACAACTAAACTATCCGGTTCTGCAGACGCTTGTCCGCCTGGATGCTCCCTGGAAAGTATCCTTTGAGGAAAAGAGAAGAGGCCCCGCAAGCCAGACCTTTGCCCGCCTGGAAGATATCAGTAAGAACGAGAACCCCGATATCCGCTATTATTCCGGTACGATTTGGTACGAAACGGAATTTAAGTTGAAAAAGAAGCCTGAGGGCGAATTGTATCTGAATCTGAACGATGTCGGTGTGATGGCAAAAGTGAAGATCAACGGTCAGTATGCCGGTGGTGTCTGGACGGCTCCCTACCGGGTAAATGTCACGGATTTGGTTCGTAAAGGAAAGAATAAAGTCGAGATAGAGGTCGTTACCACTTGGATGAACCGTTTGATCGGCGACAGTGGTTTGCCGGAATCCGAACGGAAAACCTGGACACCCTGCAATAGCTGGAAACCAACCGATACGTTGCAGAAATCCGGCTTGGTCGGCCCCGTTTATATAGAATGTGTAAATTGATTGTTTCCGAATGTGAATGTCAGTCGTTTACTTGGCAAAACGGCAATCCTTTTTTACCTTTGCGTTGTTTATATTGGGTACGGATTACACAGATGTGTAATCCGTGTCTATATGTCAGGCTGATAAATCATCATTATGTCCGAAAACAATTCTATATTCATCAAAGGAGCTCGAATCAATAACCTGAAAAATATCGATGTCGAGATCCCCAGAGATAAACTGGTCGTTATAACCGGCCTTTCCGGTAGTGGAAAATCATCATTGGCATTTGATACGTTGTATGCGGAGGGGCAGCGCCGCTATGTGGAGAGCCTTTCGGCCTATGCCCGTCAGTTCCTGGGGCGTATGAGCAAGCCGGAATGCGACTATATCAAAGGTATTCCCCCTGCCATTGCCATCGAACAAAAGGTGAACACCCGTAACCCGCGTTCGACGGTGGGAACCTCTACGGAGATATACGAATACCTTCGGCTCCTGTATGCCCGTATCGGGAAAACCATCTCTCCCGTGTCGGGGAAGGAGGTGAAGAAACATCAGGTGAGCGATATCGTGAAAGAAGTTTTGGGTTATCCCGCCGGGACTCGTTTTGCCGTATACGCCCCTGTCGTCCTGCCGGATGGGCGCAGTATCAAGGAACAATTGGAAATCCTGCAAAAAGAAGGTTACACCCGTTTGTCTATCAATGAGACCGTTTACCGTATCGGTGAAGTATTGGCGGATGACGCATTGCTTTCCTACCCGGTGATCGAACTGTTGATAGACCGTCTGGTCGTATCGGATGACAAGACATTGAAAAGCCGTCTTGCTGATTCTGCCGAAACGGCATTTTTTGAAGGGCACGATACTTGTATCATCCGTATCTACACATCCGAAGGAACGGTTGTAAAAGAATATTCCAAGAAATTCGAGGCCGATGGTATGGTGTTCGAGGAACCGACCGATATGATGTTCAGTTTTAATAACCCGTTAGGCGCCTGCCCGACTTGCGAAGGTTTCGGGAAGGTGCTCGGTATCGATGAAAATCTGGTCGTGCCGGATAAAAGCTTGTCTGTTTTCCAGGGAGCGGTAGTCTGCTGGAAAGGCGATGTGATGGGAGAATGGCTGAAAGAGTTTATAGTGAAGAGCGAGAAATATAACTTCCCGATCCATCGTCCTTATTACGATCTGACGCAAAAGGAGAAAGACTTGCTTTGGCACGGTGCCCGCGGACTGCACGGCATCGATGACTTTTTTAAATTTGTGGAAGAGAACCTGTATAAGATACAGTACCGTGTGATGTTTGCGCGTTATCGTGGAAAGACCGTTTGCCCGACTTGCAAAGGGTCCCGTCTGCGTCCCGAAGCCCTTTATGTAAAGGTAGGGGGAAAGGATATTGCGGAACTGGTTACCCTTCCGATCACGGAAGCAAAAGCCTTTTTCGATAATCTTCGACTTGACGAGAACGAGGCATCCATTGCCAAACGTTTGCTGACGGAGATCACTAACCGCCTGCAATTCCTGTTGGATGTGGGGTTGGGCTATCTGACGCTTGACCGCCTGTCTTCCTCTCTTTCCGGAGGAGAAAGCCAGCGTATCAATTTGGCGACTTCTTTGGGGAGTAGCTTGGTCGGGTCTCTTTATATATTGGACGAGCCGAGTATCGGGCTCCATTCTCGTGACACCGATTTGCTGATCAAGGTGCTCCGGCAATTGCAAGCATTAGGTAATACGGTTGTTGTGGTGGAGCATGACGAAGAGATTATCCGTGCGGCCGATTACATTATCGACATCGGTCCGAAGGCCGGTCGCCTGGGTGGGGAAGTGGTCTATCAGGGTGATGTGGACGATTTGAAAACCAGTAGCAACAGCTATACCGTCCGGTATCTGACGGGAGAGGACCAGATAGAAGTGCCCCTTTATCGTCGTCCCTGGAATAATTATATCGAGGTGAAAGGTGCCCGTAAAAACAATTTGAAAGGGATTGATGTGAAGTTCCCCCTGAATGTGATGACAGTCGTAACAGGTGTCAGCGGTTCGGGTAAAAGTTCGCTCGTGCGTGATATTTTCTACGAAGGTGTCAAGCATTATTTAGACGAGGCTGCCCGCTTGATGGTTGACTGTTCCGGCTTGGAAGGCGATATGCACATGATCAAAAGTATCGAGTTTGTCGACCAGAACTCCATCGGAAAGAGTTCCCGTTCCAACCCGGTGACCTATATCGGGGCCTATGATGAGATCCGTAAACTTTACGGTGAGCAGCCTTTGGCTAAGCAGATGGGCTATTCGGCTGCCTATTTCTCCTTTAATAAGGAAGGCGGGCGATGTGAAGAATGTAAAGGAGAAGGCAGGATCACGGTCGAGATGCAGTTCATGGCCGATATCACCCTCGAATGCGAAACCTGCCACGGCAAGCGCTTCAAACAGGATGTGCTCGATGTCGAATATCACGGTGCGAGTATCTATGATATGCTGGAAATGACCGTGAACCAGGCGATTGAGTTCTTTGGACAATATCCGGGATCACAGGAAAAGAAGATTGTCAAAAAGTTGAAACCCCTCCAGGATGTTGGGTTGGGGTATATCAAACTCGGACAGACTTCATCCACTTTGTCCGGTGGTGAAAACCAGCGTGTGAAACTTGCTTACTATTTGGGTCAAGAGAAGCAGGAACCGACACTTTTCGTCTTTGACGAGCCGACGACTGGCCTGCATTTCCATGATATCAAGACGTTGCTAAAGGCTTTCAATGCCCTGATCGATAAAGGTCATACGGTTGTCATTATCGAACATAACATGGATGTGATCAAATGTGCCGACTATCTGGTAGATCTCGGCCCCGAAGGTGGGAATGCCGGAGGAAATCTGGTTTGCACTGGAACGCCGGAGGAGGTGGCCATGTGCGAGGCATCTTATACGGGAAAATATTTAAAGGATAAACTCTGATAAAACATGGAGAGGCGCGTTAGTAAAACACGTCTGTCACGATAATTCGAGGAAGGTGTGCCAATTTGATATCACTGGACGCAGATGACGCAGAATACACAGATAGACGCAGGTTATTTTGCTGATAATTAATAATATCTGCGTTGATCTGCGCTCGTCTTCGTTGTTTGCGTCCCATGAATACCGATATTTGACACACCTTTCTCAAACTATGTCTGAATTAGTGAGCAGGATTTTGTTTCGACTATTTTATTTTTTGCTCTTTTCCTGCTCTGCAACCTGATGAACGCGGTCGGCAACATATTCTACTTTGTCCAAGCCTGCGTCTTTCAGGTTCATCGCTTCTTCTTTTGCCTTTGAAGCGAGGTGGTGGAGGTTTGCGTGGAGGCAACGGAATTTTCCATCATCTTCCATTTTGCGGAGTACATAACCTGTGACAACTCCGACTACCATACCGATTAATAAATCTTTCATACCATTACGTTTTTAAATGATTACTACTTTAGTTTTGTTTATTCAAAACAAGAGGTAAATCCGTATTGTTTCGGTTTTTAAAGTATTTATAGGTATTGCGGGAAAATATACGGCAACCCGTTTCTTTCCGCTGAAAGAGGATTGCCGTATAAAAGTTAGGAATAAGGTCTTGGTGATTTCTTCGCGTCTTCAAAATAAGTAATATAAGTGTGTGTTTCTCTTTTTTACAGACAAAGGTAGAAGGGGGATGTTACAAAATTGTTACAGTGGGTGTACAGTCTCGTTAAAATGTTTTACTAAAATAAAGGACTGCTATTGCTGGGTCATTGAAATACTGTATTTTTGTGGGTATAACAATCAAATAAATCAAGACAATATGGCTCAGTACAAACGTATCCTGTTGAAATTAAGCGGAGAATCGCTTATGGGAGGTAAACAATATGGTATAGACGAAGTTCGTCTGAACGAATATGCGACGCAGATCAAGGAAATTGCCAAAATGGGTGTCCAGATTGGAATTGTGATTGGTGGCGGCAACATCTTTCGCGGCCTGAGCGGGGCTTCCAAAGGCTTCGACCGTGTGAAAGGCGACCAGATGGGGATGCTGGCAACGGTCATCAACAGTTTGGCCTTGAGTTCTGCCCTCGTCGCTCAGGGCGTGAAAGCCAAAGTGCTGACTGCTATCCGTATGGAACCGATCGGCGAGTTTTATAACAAATGGCGTGCGATCGAATTGCTTGAACAGGGCCATGTTGTGATTATGTCGGGCGGTACTGGCAATCCGTTTTTTACGACTGACACAGGTTCTTCCCTGCGTGGTATCGAGATCGAAGCGGATGTGATGCTGAAAGGAACCCGTGTAGATGGTATCTATACTGCCGATCCGGAAAAGGATCCGACTGCTACCAAGTTCTCGGACATCACCTACGACGAAATCTATACGCGCGGCCTCAAGGTGATGGACCTGACAGCCACCACGATGTGTAAGGAAAACAATCTTCCGATCATCGTCTTCGACATGGACACCAACGGTAATCTGAAAAAGGTGATGAGCGGTGAAAACATCGGAACGCTGGTGCATAATTAATGCTGAAATGAATAACAAACGTATAGGGGTGCTTGCGAGTGCCCTGGTGGGTTGTATCTTCACCTTGAGTGCGCAAGACCTGACAATGAAAATAACGAAGAGATACCTCAATCTGCCGGTTTCGCATCAGGTAGACCGGGCTCTGATGACATTTGATGTGGGAGGGCGGCAAGAGCGGGTGTTTGAGATTCGTTTGGCCTCGGGAAAACCGGACTATTGGGTGTTTTGCGATATGTCTGCCTTGAAGAACAAAGAGATAAAAATATCTTATACTGGGAATAAAACAGGTATAAACAAGATTTATCAAGCAGATGAAATAACCGGGCAAGATAGCTTGTATAAAGAAACCAACCGTCCGCAAATCCACTATACTCAACGTAGAGGATGGAACAATGATCCTAATGGATTGCTGTATTATGACGGTGAATATCACTTGTTCTACCAACATAATCCGTATGAACGCGACTGGGGGAATATGCATTGGGGGCATGCAGTAAGCAATGATTTGATACATTGGGAAGAGCTACCGATCGCCCTGTATCCCGACGAACACGGTACGATGTTTTCCGGTTCGGCAGTGATCGACTATGATAATACTTCTGGCTTCGGAAAGAATGGTATTCCGGCGATGGTGGCTATTTATACAGCTGACAACCCGGAAAAGCAGGTGCAATGTATAGCCTATAGCCTGGATAAAGGACGCACTTGGACAAAATATAAGGGCAATCCGGTGATCGATTCTAAGGCCAAATGGAACAGTAAGGATACTCGCGATCCGAAAGTCTTTTGGCATAAACCATCAGGTAAATGGGTCATGGTGCTGAATGAGCGCGATGGACATTCCATATACAACTCTGACAACTTGAAAGACTGGACATTCGAAAGCCATATTACCGGTTTTTGGGAGTGTCCTGAATTGTTCGAACTCCCTGTCGATGGGAATAAGGACAATACTAAATGGGTGATGTATGGTGCTTCCGGGACTTATATGTTGGGTGTGTTTGACGGAAAGAAATTTACACCTGAATCCGGCAAATATTACTATTCGACTGGTTCTATCTATGCTGCCCAGACGTTTACGAATATACCTGAGTCGGATGGCCGTCGTATTCAGATCGGTTGGGGGCGTATCTCTCATCCGGGAATGCCTTTTAATGGGATGATGTTATTCCCGACGGAGTTGTCTTTGAGAACGACGAAAGACGGCATTCGCCTGTTTAGTAAACCGATCGACGAACTTGACCGCTTGCAGACCTCAGTCGGAAAGTGGAGAGCGCTGACGGCAGATAAAGCTGATGAACTGCTTCGGCAGTATAAGGATGCAAGTACATTGCGTATCCGTACAACCCTCAAATTGTCTCATGCCACGAATGCCGGCCTGAACCTGTTCGGGCAGTCATTACTGGATTACGATATGAATTACAATCGGATCAATGGTGTGTTTTATTCGCCCGAGGACATGACAAGCATGGAAATCGCGGCCGATATTATCTTGGATAAAACTTCTATTGAAGTTTATATTGATGATGGGGCTTATTCTTATTCGATGGAGCGTCGGCCGGACTTGAAAAACAGGGAAGGATTCCATTTTTTTGGAAATAATATCGAAGTAAAAGAAATGGAAGTATACACGTCCCGATCCATCTGGGAGTAATTTAGAAAATATAAAATAAGTAAATTAATGAAAGATAGTAAACCTGTTGTTGTCGGTATAGGCGAACTCCTTTGGGATGTGTTGCCAACGGGGAAACGTGCCGGAGGCGCTCCGATCAATTTTGTATACCATGCTACCCAATTGGGGGCCGAAGGATATGCGGTCAGCGCGGTCGGGAATGACGTGTTTGGGACGGAGATCGTCCAGGAGTTGGATAAGAACGGTATCTGCCATTTGCTGGGGACAGTCGAATATCCTACCGGAAGCGTGATGGTGGAGTTGAAAGACGGTATCCCGACCTATACGATTATAGAAGGTGTTGCCTGGGATCATATACCTTTGACTCAGGAAGCCGTCGATCTGGTGAAAGAAGCGGATGCCATCTGCTTCGGTACGTTGGCGCAGCGTTCGCCCGAATCGCGTGCGACGATTCATGCGTTACTTTCCTATGCCCGTAAAGAGGCGCTTCGGTTTTTCGATGTCAATATCCGCCAGTCTTACTACTCGAAGGAGTTGATCGCCAGTCTGCTGGAAGAGGCGAATGTATTTAAGATCAATGACGAGGAACTCGACCTGATACGTGAAATGTTCTCCCTTTCGGAGGATGAAGATACAGCTTGCCGCCAATTGGTTGAGCGTTACAGCCTGCGCTATATGATTTTGACTGCCGGCAGTCGCTACAGTTCTGTCTATACGGTTGCCGACAAGTCGACGATTCTTACTCCCAAAGTCGAGGTGGCTGATACGGTCGGGGCGGGAGATTCTTTCTCTGGAGCATTCGTTTATTCTATATTAGCCGGTAAATCCTTGCGCGAAGCCCATCAAACAGCTGTCGGGACAGCAGCTTTTGTTTGTACGAAAGAGGGTGCATGGCCTGCTTATCCTATATAAAGACTGATTATGAAAGAGAAAAGCTTGTATATAAGGCTGATCCCAGTGATGTTAGTTTTCTTCACGATGGGATTTGTGGATTTGGTAGGAATTGCCTCCAACTATGTGAAGTTGGATTTAGGATTGACGGATTCCGAAGCGAATATCTTTCCTTCTTTAGTGTTCTTCTGGTTTCTGATCTTTTCCGTCCCGACGGGAATGTTGATGAATAAGATCGGGCGGAAAAAGACGGTCATGCTGAGCCTAGTCGTTACCTTCGTGTCGTTGCTGATCCCATGTTTCGGCGATGGCTATATGGTGATGTTGGTCTCTTTTTCTTTATTAGGGATCGGGAATGCTTTGATGCAGACCTCTCTGAACCCGCTTCTCTCTAATATTATTACTGAAGATAAGTTGGCGAGTAGTTTGACTTTCGGGCAGTTTGTCAAGGCGATCGCTTCTTTTCTGGCACCTTATATCGCCATGTGGGGGGCGACGGCGGCGATCCCTTCGCTGGGATTGGGCTGGCGTGTACTGTTCCCGGTCTATATGGCAATAGCGATTGTGGCAATTTTACTGTTGGGGGCGGCTTCTATTAAGGAAGAGGCGCCGGAAGGTAGACCGTCCACATTTGCCGAATGCATAGCCTTGTTGGGTAACCCGTTTATCTTGTTGATGTTTGTAGGTATCATGTGCCATGTCGGCATAGATGTTGGTACGAATACTACCGCCCCAAAGATCCTGATGGAAAGGTTGGGGGTGGATATACATGCGGCGGCATTTGCAACGAGCCTCTATTTCATTTTTCGTACGATCGGTTGCCTGACCGGTTCGTTGGTCTTAGCTCATTGGGCGGCGAAGAAGTTTTTTGTCGTCAGTGTCGTACTGATGGTTGCTTCGATGGCAGGTTTCCTTTTGTTTGACAGTAAGGTCCTGCTATATGTCAGCATTGCTTTGGTCGGATATGGCAATTCAAACGTCTTCTCTATCCTTTTCTCCCAGGCTTTGTTGTCGATGCCTCAACGGCAAAACGAAGTATCCGGCTTGATGATTATGGGACTTTTCGGTGGAACGGTTTTTCCGCTCTTGATGGGCTTTGCTTCTGATGCCCTTCATTCGCAGACAGGTACCTTGTTGGTCTTGGTAGTTGGAGTGTTTTATCTGCTCTTCCTTTTTACGAAGTTGAGGTAGTCCCGGCAGTTCGGGAATAACATATTTCTATAAACAGTTTGCCAAAAAGAAAAACTTTACTATTTTTGTTTGCCTAATAACAAAGAAAACAAAAATATACAATCACTTATGGCAGATATAAAGCAGTATGTAAAGGCGGCAGAAGAGAAGATGACTTTCGCAATTGAATATTTGGACGAACAGTTGTCTCATATCCGTGCCGGAAAGGCGAATCCGAAAATTTTGGATTGTGTGAGAGTCATGTATTACGGTGCTCCTGTCCCTTTGACAAATGTGGCTACCGTAACTGTTCCGGATGCAAGAACGATCATGATCACTCCTTGGGAGAAGAAGATTATAAAGGATATTGAAAAAGGAATTATGGATTCCGAAGTCGGTATCACTCCTGAAAACAATGGTGAAGTGATTCGTTTGGGTATTCCTCCTCTGACGGAAGAACGTCGTCGTCTGTTGGCTAAACAGTCTAAGCAGGAAGCGGAAACTGCTAAAATCAGTATTCGTAACGCTCGCCGTGATGCGATCGAGCAATTGAAGAAGAGCATTAAGACTGACGGAACTCCTGAGGATGTCGAGAAAGATGCGGAAGCAGAAGTTCAGAAGGTCCATGACAAGTATATCAAGAAAGTAGATGAACTCTACGCCGCAAAAGAAAAAGAAATAATGACAGTATAACGAGTTGAAAGTTGAGAGTTGAAAGTGACGGAATAGATCCTTTCTTTCAATTTTCAACTTTCAACTTTCAACTTTCAATTAACATGAGGGGATTGGTTATTAAGAATACGGGTAGCTGGTATACCGTACGCACCGATGATGGTCGCGATATAGAAAGTAAGATCAAAGGAAATTTCCGCCTGAAAGATATCCGTACCACCAATCCTGTTGCGGTCGGAGACCGGGTCGATATTGATATCAATACCGAAGGGACCGCCTTTATCACCAAGATCGAAGACCGGAAGAATTACATCATCCGCCGCGCTTCCAATCTTTCCAAGCAGTCGCATATTATCGCCGCGAACGTAGACCAGGCGATGCTGATCGTGACAGTCAACTATCCGATTACCACTACCGTTTTTATCGACCGTTTTCTTGCTACAGCCGAGGCTTATCGTGTGCCGGTGAAGTTAGTCTTCAACAAAATAGATCGCTATCATGGCGGTGACCGGGAATTATTGGACGATTTGGTCACTCTGTATACGACGATCGGCTATCCTTGCTCTATGCTTTGTGCCCGTACCGAAGAGGGCTTGGATGTGTTGAGAGAAGACCTTAAAGGGAGAATCACTTTATTGTCGGGTCATTCAGGTGTGGGGAAATCAACTATTATCAATAAACTGATCCCAGGTGTCAATCTCCGTACCGGCGATATCTCCGAATACCATAACAAGGGAATGCATACTACCACCTTCTCTGAGATGATTCCTTTGTCGGATGGCGGTTACCTGATTGACACTCCAGGTATCAAAGGTTTTGGCACGATCGAAATGGAAGGTGCGGAAATCGCTCATTACTTCCCTGAAATATTCAAATTCTCCGCTGATTGCAAATTCAATAACTGCTCTCACCGCCATGAGCCGGGCTGTGCCGTCTTGCGTGCCGTAGAAGAACATTATATCAGCGAATCGCGATATAAAAGCTACCTGAGTATTCTTGATGATAAACAGGAGAGCAAGTATAGGGAAGAATATTAGACTGCCGGCAAGCTCATACCTGTGATCTTGCGGTATAAATCCAATGCATATACATCTGTCATGCCGGAGATATAATCGAGGACGCATTGTACTTTGCCGTAGACGGTCGGTGCGTTTGTGTCGTACTGTTCCGGGATGCGTTGCAACAGGAGCTTACTGTAGGCATGATCCTGGTTCATGACAGCTTCTGTCAGCGTGTCGATCAAATGACTGAAGATATGGTAACCTGCTAGTTCAATGTCTAAAACTTCTTTGGCGCGGTATATCTTTTTGTAAGCGGTTTTTGAGCAGGTGTCGTATGCGGCTTTTGCCTGATCGCAAATGTTATCGATAAGCGGAGTGTTGTATGTTCCGCTGAGGATATCCTCTTCGTTTTCGAGGAAGATGCGGGAACATTCGTCAACCAAGAGGCCGATGATACAGGAACGTAAGTAGGCGATCTGTTCGTTGGTATCGTCTACCATCTTCATGACACGGACAATATGGTCGAGGCGTTCCCCTTCGAAAAAATTGAGGAGCAACCGGATGGCTTCTTCCGTTGTTAGGATATGCAGTTTGTAGGCATCCTCGATATCCATGATCTGGTAGCAGATATCGTCAGCTGCTTCCACCAAATAAACAAGCGGATAGCGGACGAACCTATTTGCGTCTTCCGGGTTCCGGCTAATGCCTAATTCGTTGGCAATGCGCAGGTAAGCCTCCTCTTCCGACTGGAAGAAACCGAATTTTCCTTTCTTCCCTGCGTAAACGGAAGAATACGGATATTTGATGATGGAGGCAAGCGTGCTGTATGTCAGGGCAAAGCCCCCTTTGCGGCGCCCGATGAACTGGTGGGTGAGCAGACGCATGGCGTTCGCATTCCCTTCGAAATGAAGAAAGTCTTCATAGCGCCCTCCTTCGTTGAGAATCTTTTCCTGTAACTTTTTTCCGTTACCTTCAGCAAAGTAAGCGGAGATCGCCCGTTCTCCTGAATGTCCGAATGGCGGGTTGCCCATGTCGTGGGCAAGACAGGCGGCTGAGACGATGGAACCTATTTCCGGGAAATTGACGCTTCCGTCGGGATATTTCAGCATCAGGCCTTTGGCGACATTGTTGCCTAATGAGCGTCCTACACAGGAGACCTCTAAGCTATGTGTCAAACGGTTGTGCACGAATATACTGCCCGGTAGGGGGAATACCTGAGTCTTGTTCTGTAAACGGCGGAAAGGGGAGGAAAAGATCAGGCGGTCGTAGTCTCGCTGAAAATCGGTGCGTTCATGTTTGCGTTCGTGATATTCTTCCATTCCGAAACGTTTGCCGGAGAGTAATTGATTCCAGTTCATCTTGTCTTGTTTGCTTAATAGATTAATTCTCCTTTTCCTTGGCGGATGATTTCAAAGTCGTCTGTTGTGCAGTTGATGACGGTCGAGGCTTCCGTACCTCCGTAACCGCCGTCGATGACGATGTCCACTAGGTTTTCATACTTCTCCTCGATCAGTTCGGGGTCGGTACTGTATTCGATGATCTCGTCTTTGTCATGCAAAGACATGGTCAAAATCGGATTTCCGAGTTCCCGTACAAGTGTACGGATGATATTATTGTCCGGCACGCGGATCCCTACCTCTTTTCTGTTCTTGTAGATTTTTGGTAGCTCACTGCTGGTCGGCAAGATGAAGGTAAAGGCGCCCGGTAGGTTTTTCTTCATCAACTTGAAAGCAGCGTTGCTCACTTTGGCGTATTCGCTCAGATTGGAAAGATCATAACAGATAATGGACAGGTTACTTTTCTGCGGGTTGACGCCTTTCAGCTGGCAGATCTTTTCGACTGCACGCACATTCAACGCGTCACAACCGATGGCATAAACGGTGTCGGTCGGGTAAATCACGAGGCCACCGTCGCGCATGATATTGACCACCTTGTCTATCTCCCTGAGATTGGGGTTTTCGGGGTATATTTTTACGAGCATAGCGTTATGAGTTGAAAATTGAAAGTTGAAAGCTGAAAGTTTGAGAAAACACGAAGTAAACTTTCCTCTTTCACCTTTCCGCTTTCACCTGATTTACGGCTTAACCGTAAATGATGTGTCCGTTTTCGTCGGTATATTCTTCCAGACCTTTGCTGTACTGGTTCATGGCACGAAGGCTCATACCCATGCTTGAGAAGCCACCGTCGTGGTAGAGGTTCTGCATTGTGACTTTGCGGGTGAGGTCGGAGAACATCATAACGCAATAGTCTGCACATTCGTCGGCTGTGGCATTGCCCAGCGGGCTCATCTTTTCGGCGAAATCCATCAAATGATCCATGCCTTTCACGCCACTACCGGCTGTAGTCAATGTCGGTGACTGGGAAATGGTATTGATACGCACGTTCTTTTCACGGCCATAGATGTAGCCGAAACTGCGGGCAATGGATTCCAGTAGGCTCTTGGCATCTGCCATGTCGTTATATCCGAAGAATGTACGTTGTGCTGCCACATATGAGAGGGCGATCACTGAACCGTATTCGGCAATGGCATCCTGCTTTTTGGCAACCTGCAACATCTTGTGAAAAGAGATTGCGGAGATATCCAGTGTCTTTTCCAACATGCTGTAGTCCAAATCGTCGTAAGTGCGTTTCTTACGCACGTTCGGGCTCATGCCGATGGAATGTAAAACGAAATCTATCTTACCCCCTAATATTTCTACTGATTTAGAGAAAACCGTTTCCAAATCTTCCACGCTCGTAGCATCCGCCGGAATAACTTCGGCGTGCAACTTCTCAGCCAGAGCATCCACCTGTCCCATACGAACGGCGATCGGTGTATTGCTCAGTGTGATCGTTGCTCCTTCTTCTACGGCTTTTTCAGCCACCTTCCAGGCGATGGACATGTCATTCAGCGCACCGAATATAATGCCTCGCTTGCCTTTCAATAAATTATGACTCATACCTTTTATTTTAATATGTTACGGCACAAAGATAGTAAAAATGTGCAAGATACGCAATCGCTTACATGAAACCCCTTCAAGTCTGGGACAGGATAGGGCCCCCGGATATTTATTCCCTGTAGTACACTCTTTTTACCCTCGGCGAGATAGAGGTAAGTATCTCGTATGGGATGGTCTTTAGTTTGTCCGAAAGTTCGCTGACAGGGAGTTCTTCGCCGAAAATGATGACGGAGTCTCCTTCGTGTGCGTCGGTATCGGTGACATCGATCATGCAGGCATCCATACAGATATTGCCAATGATCGGGCAACGGTGGCCATTAATCACGACCTCGCCACCACCATTGCTGAAATGACGGTCCAAGCCGTCGGCATAACCGATCGGGATAATCGCGATGCGGGAATCGCGCTTTACATAGCTCATCCGGCTGTAGCCGATGGAATCGCCTGCCGGAACGTTTTGTATCTGCAAGATAGTCGTCTTCAGCGTGCTGATGTTACGCAACCCTTTCTGACCGGAGGCACTGACTCCATACAGGCCGATGCCGAGACGTACCATATCCATCTGATAATCGGTGAACCGTTCTATTCCGGCCGAGTTCAGGATATGCTTGATCACCTTGTATTCCAACCCGGCTTCCAGTTCTGCTGCCACGCGGGTGAACGTATCCAGTTGCTTTTTTGTGAAATCGTCGAAGATATAGGAGTCGCTGCCTACGAGATGTGAGAATACGGAGCGAGCTACTACGCCGCTCTGTTCTTTCAGGCGACGGCAAACCTCCGGTACATCTTCCGGCTGGAAGCCTAAACGGTGCATTCCCGTGTCGATCTTGATATGGATCGGATAAGAGGTGATGCCCCTGCGTTCCGTCTCTTTTATCATTGCGTCGAGCAGACGGAAACTGTACACTTCCGGCTCCAGCTGGTTTTCAAACAAGACATTGAAGCTGCTGAATTCCGGATTCATGACGATAAGCGGGATCGAGATGCCTTCCTTGCGCAGTTCTTCTCCTTCGTCGGCAACGGCAACAGCCAGGTAGTCGCAACGATGTTCTTGCAGTGTCTTTGCCAGTTCATAGGAACCGGCTCCGTATCCGAAAGCCTTGACCATGCAGACCATTTTAGTTTCTGGCTTCAGCTTTGAGCGGTAATAGTTGAAGTTATGGACAACGGCATCCAGGTTCACTTCCAAGATCGTCTCATGCACTTTCTTTTCCAGCAGCTCGGATATACGTTCGAAATGAAATTGGCGGGAGCCTTTTATCAGGATCAATTCGTCTTTGAACTTTTTGAAAGACGGAGACTTGATGAATTCATCCGTTGTCAGGTAAAATTCTTTTTCGATATCGAAAGCACCTCCGTACTCTTTCAAGTCACGGCCGATACCGATAATGCGATCGATCTTCTTTCTGCGCACCAAGTCCGCAACTTTCTTATAAAGAGACTTCGGTAACGTTCCCGATTGCAGGATGTCTGAAAGGATTAGTGTGCATTTTAAATTCTTCTCTACGCGGCGGCTCTGTTGGAAGTCGAGGGCGATATCCAAAGAATTGATATCCGAATTGTAGGTGTCGTTTATCAATAGGCAGTTGTTGATACCCTGCTTTACGTCCAAGCGCATGGCAACCGGTTCGAGGCGCTTGAATTTTTCGATATCGTTTACGCTTGTCGGTTTCAGATACAACATCACGGCCATACAGTGGATGGCGTTTTCGATAGAAGCGTCGTCCGTAAAAGGAATCGTGTATGTCCGGTCGAAACCTAAAAGCGTGCAGCGGATAATGGTTTCGGAATCCAGTTTCTTGATCGACTCGATATACAAAGGGGCTTCCGAGTCTGTCCGACTCCAAGTGATTGCTTTGTGGGACAGGCAGGCCGACTCGATGCAGTTGGCGATAAAAGCATCGTCGCCGTCATAGATGATTGCTTCGCAGTCGTTGAACAACGTCAGCTTTTCTAGACATTTCTGCGTGGAAGAGATAAAGTTCTCCTGATGCGCTTCCCCTATGTTTGTGATTACGCCGATGGTTGGTGCGATGATCGGTTGAAGGCGTTCCATTTCGTCCGGCTGGGAAATGCCTGCTTCGAAGATGCCTAATGTATTCTTGTCGCTCATCTGCCATACCGACAGCGGAACCCCCAATTGCGAGTTGTAGCTCCGGGGGGAGCGGACGATGTTGAACTCGTTGTGCAATAATTGATAAAGAAACTCTTTTACAATCGTTTTCCCGTTGCTTCCCGTAATGCCGATTACCGGAATATTGAAACGTTTCCGGTGATGGGCCGCTAACTTCTGGAGTGCTTTCAGTGTATCCTTGACGACAAGGAAGTTTGCTTCAGGCATCGATTCGAACTCCGGTAAAAAAGTGCTGACTACGAAGTTGCGTACACGTAATTTATATAATCCTTGTATATAATTATGTCCGTCGTTGGTCTTTGTCTGGAGGGCAAAGAATAGACTTTGTTCGGGGAATGAAAGACGGCGGCTGTCGGTAAGCAATATACTGACAGGTGCGTCATATAATTTTTGGGCGTCAGCTCCAATTATCCCGGCGATTTCTTTAATTGAATATTCCATTCTTTTCTCTATAATTAAGTTTAGAACTTCTTTTTAATCATTTCGACTTCATTTGTCATATCAAAGTAAGGGAATTTCTCGTTAAGTCGTTCCATCTTTAACAAAGTTTGCGAGATGAATCGTTTATAGGCTTCGCTTTCCGGTTGAAACGGCTTGTGGTTAATGGCCTTTTGGATATCCTTCCATTCTTTAAGAATTGACAGCGAATCAGGTGAAAGCATGCTGCCTGTGAACCGTTCCCAGATATATTCGATCGCCGTGGTGGATGGATGCAGCATATCGTCGGCATAGAAACGGTACTCCCTCAATTCGTCCATCATGATTTCGTAAGCTGGGAAATAGGCGGTGTGTTCCGGGAATTCCTTTTGCAGAGCGTCGATGGCAAGCAGGAGGGTAGCTTTGCTGAGCTGGTTACCGTGTGCTCCGTCTTTCCAATGGCGGATCGGACTGACGGTGAAAAGTATCTTCAGCTCTGGATTCTGTTTCCAAAGCGATAGAAGCAGACTTTTCCATTCCGCTACGATTTCTCCTACGGTAAGTAACTGTCGGTCGAACATCTTTTCTGGCAGCCTATGGCAATTGGATACGACCTTTCCCGAACTTTTCAGCTTGTAGACCCATGCCGTGCCGAAAGTAAGGATCATCCGTTGGGCTTTCAGTATCGTGTCAGCGGAACTGAACAGTCGCCTATTGATGTTGGCTAAGCATTCCGTTTCCGAAGGTGAGGAAAAACGGCTGTGATGGCTGAAGCTATGATAAATCCCTTCATGCTGAAAAAGATCATCTCCTGTGAACTGTTCCGGCTGAAGTAACATGCGAATCGCTTCGGCTATGGACGAAGGATTATAAAGCGTACCGAATGGGTTCAAATCGGTCTTGAACTTGTTTCCCTCCAATTTTTTTCCTATGTTCTCGGCAAAGCAGGAACCAAGCAGAACCGTTTGCACCGTATAGGAAAATGTAAATGGGGTTTTGGGGATTGTGATGTGGGTGTAAAATTCCATATTGTATTTAATTGCCATATATTTATTCGTTTTTCAATCACTTCCTTTACAAGTTTATGCAACTTTTTTCAAATAGGTAAATTTTATCTCCTTTTCGAGTTGGATATTTATCTGTGAGCATAAGCTGTCATTGTTTCGGACTTCGACACTTTTGGTTTAAACACATATAATCGCAAATTTGGCTTTTTACAGGTGGAAAGAAATAAAAAATGACAATTGACAACAAAAAGGCAGGCCTTTGATTGTCAATTGTCATTTTTTTGATCATTATGAGATGCCTGATTAATTGGCGATTATCAGTTAATTAAACTCTTTCCCATATTTCATCTGTGCATCGGCAACGAATTGTTTGATGCGTTGTTCGTCCTCTTTCTTGCAGATCAGGAGAACATTGCCGGACTCGGCCACGATGCAATCATTGATGCCCTGTATGACGGTGAGGCGTTTCGGATTGTCGAGGGCAACGATATTGCCGTTGCTTTCGTACATTATCGCTTCACTTTTTAGGAGCGCATTGTTTTGTTCGTCTTTCTTCGCCAGGTCAAACAGCGATCCCCATGTCCCGAGGTCGGCCCAGCCGAAGTCAACACAGAGCATATATACGTTGTCCGCTTTTTCCATGATCCCGTAGTCGATGGAGATATTCAGGCAGTAAGGGAAGTTCTCGGCGATGAAATCTCGTTCTTCCGCTGTGTTGAATTTTTCTTTGCCCAAATCGAAACGGAGGGAGATATCGGGGAGAAATTTGGAGAATGCTTCTAAAATGGTGTTGACGTTCCAGACGAAAAGACCGGAATTCCAGAAAAACTCGCCGCTCTCCATGAATACTTTTGCCAGTTCCAAATCCGGCTTTTCAGTAAAAGTTTTCACTTTCGTGAATTCGTCCAGCATGATATCGCTGCTTTGGATATATCCGTAGCCTGTTTCAGGACGGCTCGGTTTAATGCCTAACGTAACTAGTGCATTGTTGTCTTTTACGAAGTCGAGGCTTTTCTGCACATCTTTCAGGAAAATGTCCTCTTTCAGAATCAGATGATCGGAAGGTGCGACAACAATATTTGCATTCGGGTTGCAAGCTTTGATATGATATGCCGCATAAGCGATGCAAGGAGCTGTATTACGACGTGCCGGTTCCAATAATATCTGCGATTTTCCCAACTCTGGCAGTTGCTCTTTTACAAGTGAAGCGTATTGCTCATTTGTTACAATATAGATATTTTCGATCGGAATAATCTTGGAGAAACGATCGAATGTCATCTGTAGTAGCGACCGGCCTGTACCGAAAAAGTCAAGAAACTGTTTAGGGTAACTTTCTCTGCTGAAAGGCCAGAAACGGCTTCCGATCCCACCGCCCATGATAACGCAATAATTATCTTTCATGATGATCCAGGTTGTTTTTTTAGTTATACTCTTACAAAGTTAACGAAATATTCCGGGATTTCGTTTATCCATAAATCCTAAGAAGATATAAAATGAAAAAAAAGAGGAAAATGTTTGCAGGTTTAAAAATAATGTCTACCTTTGCAACGCAAATGAGAAACAAACTTACTCAAAGCAAATGCCCAGATGGCGGAATTGGTAGACGCGTTGGTCTCAAACACCAATGGATTCACTTCCATCCCGGTTCGATCCCGGGTCTGGGTACTAATAAACCCTGATAATCGACTGATTATCAGGGTTTTTTCTTTCTATAAGGCGTACTAAATGTGTACTGAGCGACAAAAACAAGAATAGAGTGTACTTTTGTGGTTTTCATTCTTTCATCTTTATGATTTCTTAACTCTTATGCGTTCTTTTCTGTCTTATTCTTGCTAATGTTTTCTCGGAAAATGCGATTTCCACCTTATATTTGTATCTGAGAACAAATTTATAAAGGTACAGTTATGGAAAATCATATAGAAACCAATTTCAGAGCGATACAGAGGATATTAGATAGTTGCGTAGCGCATGACTATAAAACTAAAGTTGATGCACTATTTTTAAAGCGTGAATATCTGACAAAGGCTCAGATAAAGGATTATTTGCGGCAGGAAATTTTCCGTGTTACCGAAAATATAGTAGCCATTCAGCAAAAATACCGTGTCGTGCGTGACATTGTACAGGATATGGATATTCCCGATTTTTTGTGGGAAAGCGGTTATTTTGAGGACTTGACTTCTGATGAGAGGAAAAAGTACATCGCTTTCCGTTGTTCTGATTTTGATATGGACGCATATTTGCATGAACCGTCTTGCTATGATGAACGGCTTCCCTATTTTTCCATCATCGTTAGCCTTGTGGTACTTTCCAAGTATTTGTACTTTCTGCAAGAGCAGGAGAGCAAATACTATACAGATTCTGTTGCCACTAAAGAACAAGTCTTGCCAAAAGAAAAAGATGAAAGTGTAGAAACCACTCCAGCCAAGATTGTGGGCAAAAGCAATCCTTTCAAATCCACTTTGAAAGCCAATGAAATCAAACTTCTGACTGAATGTGTGAACGAAACGAATATGTTTACTACTACTGTCAGCACCAAAATACTTACCGATTTTTTCAACTGTAAGTTGGACGGTGTATTGAAAGTTAATAATACCCGTCTGTTGGCTTACCTAATGATGCAACTCAGCTGTTATAACTACATCATTTATGAGTGGCAGTCAGTTATAGCAAACAACAAGTTGATATTGAAGAAGATAAAAGGAGAACCGCTTACACGCACTGACTTGTCGAGTGCGACAGACCAGGCGAAGAACATCTATCCGAAAGGATATGAAATTATAGACAAATACATCAAACAACTGCAAAAAGGTTGAGCATAGATTGAACGCTCAAACAAAGGTCAATTAGACTTCATTTTCAACCTCTTAACTTTGCTCCCGTTAACACAAAAGACGAGGGTGCGCACCTTCATATTGTTTCACCTAAAATCCCAAACGATATGGAAAAAGACTTGGAGTTAAGAGTTTCCGAACTCGAAAAGATGTTGTTCCTTTCAAAGAACGTGCTTAGCTTCGATGAAGCGAGCAGGTTCTTGAACCTTTCTAAAAGTTACCTGTACAAGCTGACTTCGGGTAACTTGATACCCCATTACAAGCCGCAGGGCAAAATGCTTTATTTTGAAAAGGCTGAGCTGGAAGCATGGTTGCGTCAGAACCCGGTGAAGACGCAGGCGCAGATAGAGCAGGAAGCGCAGAAGTATATCCTTAACCGTCCTCTAAAGAAATAATGGCTATGGAAAACAAGACGAAAGAGGAAATCGGACAAGGTACAGCCATGACGAAAGAAGATTTTGCAGCCCTTTGGAAAACCATTCGTCTAAAGGTGACGGACACTTATGAAGTACCGCCCGAAATTCTTTGGGTGAACGGTTCTACTATCGGCACGTTGGGCAATTTCAGTGCATCCACAGGCAAAGCCAAGAGCAAAAAGACATTCAACATTTCCGCCATTGTTGCGGCAGCATTGAAGAATGACGAGGTTTTGAAGTATTCGGCATATCTGCCACCGAACAAGCGCAAAATTCTCTATGTTGATACCGAGCAGAGCAAGTACCATTGCCATAAGGTCATGGAACGTATTTTGCGCCTTGCCGGACTGCCGACCGATAAAGATGTGGACGATTTTGTTTTCATTGTGTTAAGGGAGCAGACCCCCGACAAACGTAAGCAGATAATTGGCTATATGTTAGAGAATATGCCCGATGTGGGGTTGCTCATCATTGACGGAATCCGTGATTTGATGTACGACATCAACAGTCCGAGCGAATCGACCGACCTAATCAACCTTTTGATGCGCTGGTCAAGTGGGTATAATCTGCATATCCATACCGTACTGCATTTGAACAAGGGGGATGATAACACAAGAGGACATATCGGTACAGAGCTGAACAACAAAGCTGAAACCGTCCTGCAAATCACGAAAAGCACGCAGGACGGCAATATAAGCGAAGTAAAGGCGATGCATATACGTGACCGGGAGTTTGACCCGTTCGCATTTCGCATCAATGACAACGCTTTGCCCGAAGTCATGGACGGTTATGTATTCCAGCAACCCAAACAAGACAGGAACTTTCCGCTTACAGAGCTGACGGAACAGCAGCACCGGGAAGCATTGGAGAACGGTTTTGGCAAGCAGGTTGTACAAGGCTATTCCAATGTGATAGCGGCATTGAAACAAGGTTACGCAAGTATAGGTTATGAGCGTGGACGCAATGTCCTTGTGTCGCTTAACAAGTTCCTTGTGAACAAGCGCATGATTGTGAAAGAGGGTAAGGGCTATCGCTACAATCCCGATTTTCATTATTAAAAGTCGGTTTGGTTTAGTCCGGGTGTATATATAAGCGGAACGGACTGTCTGTTTCCCGGTATCGACAGCAGGCAGGTTTAGTATGGTACGGGTATATATATGACGGACTAAACAGGACTGGCGCACTTTTCAACGATTTTTTAATCCCCAAAAAGAAAATATTATGAACATCGAAGATGTGAAACAAATACCCATCGCAGATTATCTGCATAGTTTAGGTTATTCGCCCGTCAAGCGGCAGGGTAACGGTTTATGGTATAAATCACCATTGAGAGAGGAACACGAAGCGTCCTTTAAGGTGAATACAGACCGCAACCTTTGGTATGACTTTGGCGCAGGAAAAGGCGGCAACATCATTGCCCTGGCAAAGGAACTTTACTTTTCCGACAGTCTGCCCTACCTTTTAAAGAGGATAGAAGAGCAGACCCCGAATGTTCGCCCAGTCAGTTTTTCTTTTCCCCAGTGTAGGACAGAACCAAGTTTCCAACATTTGGAAGTCCGGGACTTAACTCATCCGGCATTGCTCCGTTATTTGCAGGGACGGGGTATCAATATTGAGCTGGCAAAAAGAGAATGTAAGGAACTTCATTTTACCAATAACGGGAAGCCATTCTTTGCTATCGGGTTCCCGAACATGGCAGGAGGTTACGAGGTTCGCAATTCCTTTTTCAAAGGCTGTATTGCCCCGAAAGACATCACCCATATACGGCAGCAGGGAGAGCCGAGAGAGAAGTGTCTGGTATTCGAGGGATTCATGGACTACCTCTCTTTCCTTACGCTCCGCATGAAGAACTGTCCGACCATGCCTGACCTTGACAGGCAGGACTATGTTATTCTTAACTCGACTGTCAATGTGCCGAAAGCCATTGATGTGCTATACCCGTATGAACGCATCCACTGTATGCTCGACAATGACGAGGCGGGGTATAAGGCGACACGGGCTATCGAATTAGAATACTCCTACCGTGTGCGTGACTTCTCGCACAATTACAGGGGATATTCGGACTTGAACGATTACTTGTGCGGCAGGAAGCAGGAACAGAAAAACGCAGCCAGCCAAGTACAGGAAACGAAGCAGAAAACCGGACAATGTGCCGTCCAAAAACAAAAGAGAGGTAGGGGCATTTAATCCGGCAGGATTGCCAGCGGCTGGCGGTTTCATAGGGAGAGCAAGGTTATGTTTCGGTAGACCGAAACCACCTTGCTTTGCTCACCGCAAAGGAAACCGCTCCCGTTGGTCGCAATTTCTAAGATACCATCAAAAAGTAAAAAGACATGAAAAGGATACAGGATAAGCCGGGCGGTCGTCCGGCAAAGAAACGGACGGAAAAGCAGAAAAAGGTAGTCAGTACGAAGCTGACCGAGTTGCAGTATTACGCCATCAGGAAGCGAGCCGGGGAAGCCGGGGTGCGCATCAGTGAATATGTCCGGCAAGCAGTTATTTCGGCAGAGGTCATACCCCGGCTGAACAGGCAGGATGCAGATGCTATCCGCAAGCTGGTAGGGGAAGCCAACAATATCAACCAGCTGGCGCATAGGGCAAATGCCGGAGGTTTCGCATTGGTGGCGGTGGAATTGGTGAAACTCAAAGATAGGATTGTTGAAATCATAAACCATTTGTCGGATGATTGGAAAAATAAAAAAAGGAAGCGGTTTTAAGGGCTGTGTGAACTATGTGCTTGGTAAGGAGCAGGCGGTTTTGCTTCATGCGGATGGGGTTCTGACCGAGAGCCGGAGCGATATAATCCGCAGTTTCTGTATGCAGACCGGGATGAATCCCGACTTGAAAAAGCCGGTTGGACATATTGCACTAAGCTATTCGGCAGTGGACGCACCCAAATTGACAGACGAGAAGGTGGTACAGCTTGCACAGGAGTATATGCGTGAAATGAAAATCACCGATACGCAGTACATCATCGTGCGCCATCAAGACCGGGAGCATCCACACGTGCATATCGTGTTCAACCGTATAGACAACAACGGCAAGACTATTTCGGACAGGAACGATATGTACCGTAACGAACAGGTATGCAAGAAGCTGAAAGCCAAACATGGGCTTTATTTCGCCAAGGGGAAAGAGCAGGTGAAACAGCACCGATTGAAAGAGCCGGACAAGTCGAAATACGAGATTTACACGGCTGTGAAAAATGAAATCGGCAAATCCCGCAACTGGCAGCAGTTGCAGCACAGGTTAGCGGAAAAGGGTATCACTATCCAGTTCAAACGAAAGGGACAGACCGATGAAATACAGGGCATATCCTTTTCCAAAGGAGAATACACGTTCAAAGGCTCGGAGATAGACCGCAGTTTCAGTTTTTCCAAACTGGATAGATATTTCGGAGATACAGGTTTGAATGTTGCCGAAAGTCAACGGCAAACAGCTTTCGCACCCATTCGGGAACAAATACCCACACGGAGTAACGCAGAAAGTCCGTTTATAAGCGGTTCGCTCGGTCTGTTTTTTGCATCACCGTCCCCGGTGGATGAAGAGCCGAACTTGAATTTGAGAAAGAAGAAGAAAAAGAAAAAACGACTTAAATTGTAAAGACATGGAAGACAACTTGATTTTAGAGGGGCTTCTCTCTATGGTAACAGAACTGAAAGAGAAGTTGGAAGCGCAGGTAACGCCAGCTAGCCGGGAGGAAACTCTCGAACGGTTTGGAGCGATTGAACAGGCATTGTCGAGGCTGCATAGTAATCCGGCTGTTCCTGTGGAGAAGTTGCAGACTATCCAAAGTCAACTTGACGATGTACGGAACAGGATGCAAGGTCAGCAGCAGCACATCGAGGACACCAAGAGAATATCATTGGAAATCTATCGTAATTTTAAAATAATAGTTGACACCTTGAATTCCTACAAGACGGATAAAGAGGAAGTTGCCCACTTGCCGTTCTATCAACGGATTTATAACAAGGTTACTTATTGGATTCGTCCGGGATTGTTTATTTTTTCGGCAGTGCTGGTTCTTTGTTCTGCTTCCATATGGTTGAATATCCGTTTGGCTACACGGATGCAGCAGTTACAGGATAACGATATGAAATACCGCTTTTTGCTGATGCAGGGTTGGGCAGACGGAGAAGTCCTTGATATACTGGAAACCAAATTCAACTGGCAGAGGGATAACGATTTCATTCAAATTCTGACTGATTCTGTGATAGATTTTGAATTTCGCAGCAAGAAACAGGCGGAAGCATTGGAGCGTGCAAGGCTACTCAATGAACAAGCCGAGCAGTTGAGAAAGGAAGCTGATAAACTGGGTAAGCCATAAACGAAGTAAAGCCGGGGTGATGAACTATGTTCACCGCTTCGGCTTTTTTCAAATTCATTTCTTTGTGTAGTGCTCTTTCTTAAGCTTGTCAATATTGTTGTACTTTTTTATTCGAACAGTTCTCGTATTTCTCTAATTCCATTCGACTGCGGCTGGAAGTTACTAAATATACTCCACCGAAAATCAGGAATACTGCTACTATTTTTGTGAAATTAAAAGAGTCTATATTCCAGCAGACAGCAACAATACATGCCACAATCGGTTGGATATAATTATACATTCCAGCTACGGTTGGTCGCAATTTCTTTTGTCCTACAACAACAAGCATATAGCTGATGAATGTTGCCCCAATCACAATAAAAGCCAATCCAACTATTTCAGTCATTTGTAAATTGCCCCAATGTACATCTGCCAAGTCTTTTGCTGAGAAAGGTAACATGCAGATAAAAGAGTAGGTAAACATCCATTTCATAATGGTTGTTAATGAATATTTATTTACAAAATCTTTATAGAGTACAATGTAAAGGGCATAACTCAATTGGGCAAATAAAACAAGCAAATCTCCCCATATGGCTGTATCTTTGTTTGTGGATGTTATTTGAATATTTTGTCCGCTACCCAAGATAAGCAATAAAGCACCTCCTGCTCCCAATGTAATGCCTAGTACTTTTTTCCCAGTTATGGGTTCTTTCAAAATGAATGCAGCTAAAATCATAGCCCAAAGCGGCATACTTGTCGTAATGATGGAGGCATCTCCGGGAGAGGTTAAACTAACTCCGAATATGAAGCATCCTTGATTAAACACTATGGCTAGTAATGAAGCAAAAAATAAAGATACTAAGTCTTTGTGATTAACGTGTTCTGGCTTTTGAAAAAAAGACGTTATCCAGAATAAAATCATAGCACCGCCAATACGCAAATCTGTTATTACTAAGGGAGTAATGGCACCACCTACCAAAATAACTTTGGAGACCGGTGACATAAGTCCCCACATGACATTTGCTCCAAGCATGGAGGCATGTCCCTTCCAATCAAAGTTCATTGTCTTTTATGTAATATAAACTGAGTAAGTATAATGTTATTGCTAACACAATTAGGCAAACAGAAACTAATCCTGTAAAATAATTAGCCAACACGAACCAGCTAATTCCACAGATTACGAGATAGAGAAGTATCCCCTTTGTTTCGTTTTTGCTAATTCTAATTTTTATTTTGGAAAAAAGAAAATAATCCAATGAATACTTGCCAGCTCCTAATAGCAGCTGGATAAGGTATAAGCCTAAAAATAGAGTAGGTAATACCTTAATATTGAATGAGTCGAAGAAGTGAAATTTGACCGCAATCAACATGTTAAATGCTAAAATACTTGCAGCCAATCTGGTCTGAAATCCAACTATAAGCATTATTGGACAAATGGTTTGGGCAAAGATAGTCAGCCACAGAGACGGAATATTACCGATACAGATAGGGTTACCGAAAAAATCTGCGGCATATCTGTCATAATTGACAATCTTCCCATATCCATAAGGTAACATCATCAATCCGCAAAAGCTACGGAAATTAAGAATTACGAAAGAGTAGAAATTCCCTGAAAAGGAATTTCTACTCACTAAATAATTTATAAGATGCTTCATATATTCACAGTCAATCAATATGATGTCCAACCGCCATCGGCCACGAATATACTGCCATTTACGAATGAAGCTTCATCAGAAGCAAGAAAGAGAGCAACCTTGGCTATCTCGTCCGGGGTACATTTCCTCATGTTCGTGATGTAACCTTCTGTAATCTTATCTTCAATATCTTTCCATTTTCCAATAGACTGGTCGCGTGCTGTTTTGGATCCGGCCAGCTTTTCACTGTTGATGCGCAGATTGGTTTCTACTCTACCGGGGGCAACAGCATTGCAACGGATATTCTTTTCCTTATAGTTGAACGCCACATTTTTGGTTAATCCGATTAAAGCATGTTTGGAAGCTACATAGGCTGCTCCACCACCACGTGCTCCAGTAAATCCGGCAATGGAAGCTGTATTGACAATGACCCCACCGCCCTGTTTTTCAAAAATGGGAATCACTTTACGAATACCTCGCATCGGTGCATTCAGGTTGGTTTCCATTACCTTGTACCATAAGTCGTCACTGACTTCACCGACCGGTATCAGCTCGTCAAAAATGCCTGCATTATTCACCAGTATGTCCAGACGTCCATATTTGGATAAAGCAGCATCCACCATTTTTTGAATGTCGGCTTCTTTGGTTACATCCGCTTCTACGCCTATTACATCATATCCCTGCTTGGACAATGAGGTTACGGCTTCATTCAAAGTGACTTTATTGATGTCAACCAGAACGACTTTAGCTTTTTCTTGGGCAAACAAGGTGGCGATAGCTTTTCCATTGCCAGATGCCGCTCCCGTAACCAAAGCTATTTTGTTGTTTAACCTGGCACTCTGTGCGAATGCTTGTCCTGCAAATAACATGAGAATGAGAATCATTCCTAGAGAAATAATTTTTTTCATACGCTTTGAGAATTTAAATGTTACTATAAAATCAATAAGCTGTCCAAGCACCATCGGCAACAAAAATGCTACCGTTTACAAATGATGCTTCATCAGAAGCTAGAAACAGAGCAACTTTTGCAATTTCTTCTGGAGCAGCCTTACGCTGATTGGTGGCATATCCCATTGCAATTTTTTCCGTAATCTTAGCCATGTCTTCGGATAAGCATCCATCTTTACTGGATGTTTGAAGTGCTTTTTTGCTATTATCCCGTATGTTGGTATCTACACGTCCCGGAGCCACGGCATTGCACCGAATATTCCATTCCTTGTAGCAAAAGGCCACGTGTTTGGTCAATCCTACCAAGCCATGTTTCGAGGCGACATAGGCTGCTCCGCCACCTCTTGCACCCGTCAATCCTGCTATGGATGCTGTGTTGACGATTACTCCACCACCTTGTTCCTTGAATATGGGAATCGTATAACGTATGGCTCGCATGGGAGCTGTCAGGTTTATAGATAATACTTTCTCCCAAAGTGCATCATCTGTATCGGCAACAGGAACCAACATGTCAAAAATACCAGTATTGTTAATCAGAATGTCCAATCTCCCAAAAGCGGAAATAGCTGTTGATACCATCCGCTCAATATCCGATTCTTTGGTTACGTCAATGACCACCGACAACACCTCGCAGCCTTTCTGCTGCAAATCCGCAGTAACTTGTTCCACGCCTTCTTTATTGATGTCAGCAAGGACGACTTTTGCACCTTCCTGAGCGAATAAAGTAGCTATTGCCCTACCATTGCCCGATGCTGCACCTGTAACTAGTGCTGTTTTGTCTTTTAGTCTCATAATCATTTTTTTGGTGAATATTAAAAATCCTTTCTCTTTGTTTTTATTGCAAATTTAAAGTGGAATGAAATGTAATTTATTGTATCTTTGCTATAAGATATTGTACTATTTCGTTATGTGGAAAGAAAATTTATATCAACCCGTTGAAATTCTGATTCGCAATCATGAAATATTTCCAATTGCCGAACACCAGCATTCATTCTTCGAAATGGTGTATGTGCATGAGGGAACTGGACGATTTTATGTCAAGGAGTCAGATTGTAAGGTTGAGGAAGTTATTTATCATGCCCATTCTTTGTTTCTTATTCCTCCGGAAACCCCTCATTGTTTCACGATAGATACGCATAGTGAATATATATTTATTCGTTTTGTGCTTCATTATGTGGAAGACTATATAGGGAAATATCTGGCAGAGATATTTCGTGACTCCAGTCGTCAGGCAGAAATCTCTCTAAATAAATCGGATGAAAATATGGTATTCCAGCTTTTTGACTTTATAAGAAAGGAAGAAGACAATAGGCAAATGGGGACAAACTATTTGCAACAGCAGTGGCTTAACAGTATCTTGGTTTTAGTTGCAAGAAATATCGTTCATGAAGCTAAAGATGAGTGCCTGTCTGTCAAATATCTTACTATAAATGAAACCAACCCAGCTGTATATATGTTGCAGTATATCCAGCAACATATACACCAACCGGAGTTGTTGAGGGCGGAAAGCCTTTCCAAAATATTTCATCTTTCGCCTGATTATATCGGAATTTATTTCAAACGATATTATCAAGAAACACTACAACAGTATATTGGACGAAATCGTTTGAAGATGGTAGAAAATTTGTTATTGAACAGTTCCATGACAGTCAAAGAGATAGCCTATAAAATGGGGTATACTGATTCTTGCTACCTCGTAAAGTCGTTTCAAAAGGTTTATGGAATTTCACCTTTGAAATATAGGCAAGAACATTCTCAAAGCAATAATTTAAAGTAATGGATTTGTGGTTCTGCTTGCAAGGTTTAGTCTTTTTTGTCTATATATCCAAAACGGACTAAACTTGTTTCTATTGACGGCAATTTATATATGTGCTGGCGAAAAGAAAAACAGTATTCTTCTTTTCGCCAGCATTACTTTTATGATAGGTTAGTAATTTGAGGAAGCAATGAACGCTTTTATTTCTTCCTCGCTTGGAAGTTCTATCATGTACTTCTGTACGAAGATATTCGGGTCTAATCCGGCAGTGGCATACTTAACCAATGTATCTCCCTTTTCTGTGCAAAGCAGAATACCGATAGGCGGATTATCATCCGGCTGCATCACTTCCGCTTTGAAATAGTTCAGATACATATTCAGTTGCGAAGCATACTCATGGCGGAATTTGTCTATCTTCAATTCCACAATGACATGACATTTCAAGATGCGGTGATAGAATACGAGGTCGGCAAAGAAATAATCCTCATCAATCAAGATACGCTTTTGCCGGGCTTCAAAACAGAATCCATGCCCCATTTCCAGCAGGAAGCGTTGCAGGTTGTCAAGAATGGATTGCTCCAAGTCGTTTTCTGTTACTAAGGCACGTTCATTCAATCCTAAGAACTCTAAGGTAACAGGGGTGTTGATAACATCTTTAGGTTGTAATAGGGTTGCTTGTTGCTGTACTAAAGCGGAGAGGGCTTCTTTGTTTTTGGAGAGTCCGCTACGCTCGTAATATAAAGATGCTATTTGTCGTTCCAACTCCTTTACAGACCAGCAACCACGAATCGTTTCCATTTCATAGAAAGCACGTTTTACCGGGTTCTCAATTCCTGATATGGTATTTAAATGGGTGGAAGATAATCTGTTGAATAATCTATCAGACGGAATCATCGATGTTTTGGCTTGTGGATGTTCTGCTGATAGCTTCCAAACGTTATTTTCAGATTCGGCGGTCGCCAACCGCCGAATTGGTTCGGTGAATTCGGCGGTCAATGACTGCCGAATTTGAATTTGCGATGTAATATACTGTGCAATAGGTTCTTTCAGCTGTGGATAAACAAGGTACAGCCGCCTAAATTCACGAAATCTACGTTCATTCAGACCTTTTGTTTTCAGCCGTTGTTCCAGCCTTTTCAACAGTTGTTCACCGTATGCGGCACGGTCTTCTCCGTTCTGCTCAAATTCCACGATATAGCAACCCATAAGCCAGTTACGGGAAGTAAGGGCGAGGTTTACAGCGTGTGCGGCTTGTGCCTGCAACGTGTTCTGTATCGTACTGATATGTTTTACTAATGCTTCAAAGTCCATAGTCGCAAAGATAAGTCTTTTATGATTAAAATTTTAGTTCGGGTAGGCTGTTTATAGCTTCCTCTTTCAATTTATCCACGGCACGGGTGTATTTCTCGGTATGCTTCAATCCGCTGTGTCCTAAAAGACTGGCTACGGTCTTGATATTTGCCCCATTGTTTAGAATGTTCACGGCAAAAGAATGGCGGGCACAATGCCAGCTTATATGTTTGTCTATTCCGGCTCTCTTTACCCAACGCTTGACCGATTTGCAGCAGCTTTCGTATGTAGGCAAATCGAATATCAAACAGTTTTTATCTGCTGGAGCTTCACCAATGATAGACAATAGACCGTCATTTAAAGGAATAACCACACCACTGCTGGCAGAATGTCCCTTTGTTTTACTTTGTTCAAACTTCAATAACCGATTTGCGTAATCCACATTCCTATAGGTAAGGTCTTTTACATCACAGAAGCGCAGACCGCAATACAGACAAAAGATAAACGTTCGTCTGACTATAGGGTTTTCGTTGTCATAATGACAAGCCATCAGCTTTTGTATTTCTTCGAGCGAAAGCACATCTTTCCGAAGCATCTGGCTATCTACTTTGCAGGTGACATCTTTGCAAGGGTCTTTCAGCATTACATCATGCTCTATCGCATAGCGAATAACTTTCTTGAAACGCTGGTAAATGCTTTTAGCACCTTCGCCAACGCTTCGGGATTGCAGATAAGCTACAAACTGTTCCATCATTTCTTTGGTGATGAGTTCCGGTTTAATGCTACATTCATTCATGGGGTACTTCTCTTTCAAGAAGTCTTTGAAACGGCTAAGCGCAATTTGCATCATGCGAATATCTTTCTTGGTATAGCTATTGATATAGGCTTGAAAGTAGTCCAAGAAATTAACAGCCCTGTCTTTCTTTAAGTGGTAACCTAACATGCTTTCTTTAAACTCCTGTTCACGCTCTGCACGTATGCGCATGGCGAGTTCCAAAGTTTCCTTGTTCTGTTGCCGTTCCGCAGGAGTACGGGGGGGTGTCTATCAGATACAGGCTAAGGTTTTCTTTTCGCCTGTGATGCTTGATAGCGAACTTTGGCTTTCCTTGCATCTTACCACTTTCGTAATACACCTGATTACCGTTTTCATCCAATACGGGCTTTTCCTCTCTACCTAAATAATACTCTAAGTAAAGGCTTATTCTACCGTCTGAGAGCTTATTTTGCTCCAATTTGGGGTTCTCTTTCGTTTTATTTTCTAACTTTGCCATTGTTTAGAGGTTTTATCCCGATTTAGGTACCGTAACCGGGTAATTACGCTAAATAGTTGATTTTCTTTTGTTTTCCGATATTGCAAAGGTGCAAAAGAAAATGATATTTCAAAGTGTACTAAAAGTGTACTGAATAACAGAAAACGGGCAAAATAGGGCAAAAATGGAGAAAACAGGAGATGTGCAAATGGCTGATAATGAGTAGAATAAACTCTTTTTGTTTTCCTGTGATTTCTATGGTTTGTATCAGGTCTGGGTACAAGAGATCCTGACAATATTGATTGTCAGGATTTTCTCTTTTATAGAGCGGACAAATCCTTTAATAGTTTGATAAAGCAATGAAAGCTTTTCTGGTTCCGTTTGCACGGCGGGCGGTTCTTAGCTTGGAATATAAACTTAGTAAGATGCTAATATTATGATGAAGAGTCAGAATTCGGCAATTGGCCGATCGCATGTTGTTTGGCTGGATGTGGTACGTTTTGTTGCCATGTTTACCGTGGTTTGTTGCCATAGTGCAGATCCGTTTAACTTTTATCCGGGTGAACCACCAGCTAATATCGATCAGATTAAGTTCTGGGGAGCAGCTTATGGATCGTTTCTCCGTCCTTGTGTCCCCCTGTTTGTGATGATTACGGGAGCCTTGCTGTTGCCATTGAAGGACGATACTTCCGTCTTTTATAAAAAAAGGATCAGCCGTGTCTTTTGGCCTTTCCTGATTTGGTCTGTGCTTTATAACCTGTTCCCTTGGATAACCGGACAGCTAGGCTTGTCACCGGAGGTGATCTTGGACTTTTTTCCCTATTCGGGCGAAGAAGTGGCTCGTCAGTCATTGGATGTTTCCTTGAGATATATTGCGGAGATCCCATTGAATTTCTCGATTGTAGATGTGCATATGTGGTATATCTATCTATTGATCGGGTTATACTTGTACTTGCCTGTTTTCTCTGCCTGGGTGGAAAAAGCCTCTGAAAAGGCCAAGCTATGGTTTTTGCTGGCCTGGGGCGTGTCGACACTGTTGCCTTATTACTATCAGTTCGTTTCACCTTATGTATGGGGAGGCTGTTCCTGGAACTCCTTCAATATGTTGTATTATTTTGCCGGGTTCAATGGCTATCTGCTTTTAGGACATTACCTGCGCAATCACGACTGGAGTCTGAATAAAATCTTGTTGGTCGGGATCCCGATGTTTTTGATCGGCTATGTCGTAACTTTTTTCGGTTTCCGCTATGTAACCGCTCTGCCGGAATACAGCGAAGAATTGCTGGAACTTTTCTTTACCTATTGTTCTCTTAACGTCGTGATGATGACGGTCCCCGTTTTCCTATTGATGAAAAAGGTGGATGTGCGATCCGAAAAGATCAAGAGTTTGCTGGCAAACCTGACGACTTGTGGGTTCGGAATCTATATGGTGCATTATTTCTTTACCGGTCCGGGTGTCGTTCTGATGCGTGCCTTGCATGTACCGGTGGCTTTACAGATACCTGCCGCCGCGGTTGTCGCATTTGCCATTTCCTGGTTGATCGTAGCTTCCATTTATCGATTGATGGGGAAGAATGCCAGGTATGTAGTAGGGTAACTTTATACTGTAATAAAGTAAAGCTATTCAAGTCGATGTGCCTATGTGTCAGGAAGGATGTGTGGGTAATTTTTGAACAGCATCTTCTCAGATGGTCGTCGAATGCTTGGGGGGAGCTCAAAGTTAAGTCAGAAGAAAAAATGCTCGATTTTCTGGTTGACACTCCCTTATTATCCGTCTTAGCATTGGCTTGATGTCAATGATCGTATCCTGGCTAATGGGACGTTTTTGCCATAATGTGGCTCAAATACAAGCATATTAGGTTCTTGAAATGAAAAAATGCTGTACATTTGCAGGTATAGTCTAATAACAACGGGATAATGATGCTAAATGGCAAGTTGATAATCGACGAACTGCTGATAATTTTATTTGTTTTTACTCTTTCTCTTTTCCCTGTGGAGGCAAGGACGACAAGCGGCAATGGTCAGAAGGTTTTGGTCATTAGCTCTTATTCTCCGATCAAGGAAGAGGGAAACCATCTGATTGCGTCTTTCATAGATCAGATGCAGGTAGATTCGGAAGCGAAAATATTTGTTGAGTATATGGACTGCGAGGCTTCTCCCGTCTTTGAAACCTGGGTAGGATGGATGCGGCAGCTTTTTGCTGCCTATAAGGTAAAGCCGGATGTGGTCGTGCTGCTAGGTAATGAGGCTTGGTCTTCCTATCGGGTCACTTGTGTGGATAGCTGGCATGAGATTCCTGTCGTGTTGGGTTATGTGAAAGGAGCCTTCATTGATTATGAGAATAAAGACAAGAAGCTGTTTTCGGTTGCCGATATGATGCCGATGAAAGAGTCGTTCGGCGATTTCAGAATAACGGGATATTCCTATAAGGACTTTGTCATTGAGAATCTGTCGCTGATAAAACAACTTCAGCCACATATCCGCAAAGTGGCGTTTTGTTATGACAATCGTTATAATATGGCGTTTTTCGAGTCCTATATCAACGATCTTTTCGAGCAGATCGATTCGCTCGACCTTTGCTATATGGATGGCTGTAAGCTGTCTACTCCCCAACTACTCGATTCGATTGCCTGTATGGATGATTCCTATGCCATCTTATCGGCGGGATGGTATACCGATGCCCTTCAATATCCCCATGCACATTCGATGCTCCACAATGAGCTGGCACGTTATACGTCCAAGCCGGTTTATCAGGTTTTGGATCAGGGCACGTCGAACATGAATTACATTGGTGGCTATTTTATTTCCGGAGAGGATTTGGGTAAGGACTTGGCATTGCTGACTCATTGTGTTCTGACGAAAGGATTCGAAAATAGTCCGGCTTTTCAGTTCACTCCTTCACTTCCCAATTACTATATCAACTATCCGACGCTCGTAGCTTCAGGGATCGACCCCTCGTTGTTGCCTGAAAATACGGTGTTCTATAACGAAGAACCTTCATTATGGCAAGAACATCCGGTAGAAGTGATCCTGTTTGTCTGTTTGGTTATTTTGATGGTGGTTATCTTTATTGGTATCTTAAATTACAGGAAACGAAAGGAAGACGCTTACAAGACGGCAAATACCAAAATGATGGAACTTTTGAGCCGGATGCCGGACATGGCAACCATCTATGACTTCGATCTGAATATAGTGGATATCGTGAACCCTGATAATCACAATTGGAAAGATGTCGACACGAGATGCCAGATAGGGAAGAATCTGAAGGATCTTCATCTTGAATATCCGCAGGCTAAAGAGATGCTGGATGAAATTATCTTGCATGTGAAGCGGACGGTCGAAACGGGTGAGGTGACTGTCTTTAATTGCAAGTACGGGAAAAAGGATCGGATCAAATATACAAAGGCACGTGTTGTACCGTTTGAGAATAATTCGGTTATCTGCTTTACCCATGACGTGACTCCTTATGTCGTTGCCGAAAAGGAAATCCTGCGTTTGAAAACATTCCTGCAATCGATCATGGATAATCTGCCGGTAGGATTGTTTATCAAGGATGTGAGTAATGAGTACCGCTATCTGTTCTACAACAACAAAGTCTCCGAATTTTATAAAGAGGCCTTTGATTGTATGTTGGGGAAGAATGATTTTGAAGTGAACGATTTGAAAGCTTCTCTTTTCAGGGAAGAAGATAACCGGGTGTTGCAAAGCGACAAGCCGATTTCTTTTAACCGGGTATTGTTTGATGAAGAAACCGGGTTACCTGTCCGTTGGGCTGTTACTACTAAGACGCGCTTGGAAGATAAAGAGGGAAACCTATATATTGTTGCTACAATGGTTGATACGACGGATATTCGTAGGAATGAACTCGAGCTTGATGATATACGCCGGGAATTGTCCGTTGCCCTTGATGCCGGTTCCCTGTCGGCTTGGTGCTATGATGTGCGGAAGGATACATTCACCTCTCTTTACCGGAAGACGCTTGCCAACGATGGTTTGAGCAATAAAGGTGCACTGGATTTATTGCATCCGGACGACAAAGAAAAATACAGTCGGTTTATGTCTCGCCTGTCCAGGGGAGTAGAAAACAAACTGAGGGAAGTGTTTCGCTTCCGGCGGGGTGAAGGCTATGATTGGTTCGAAACCTATGCAATCGGGTTGAAGTCGGAAAAGACTGGCGAGGTCGAACAGATTATCGGGACGGAAAGAAATATAACGGGTGAGATGAAGAGACGGCAGGAACTTGAAGAGAACAAACTACAGTTGGATTTCACTCTTGATGCTGCTCAGATTATCTCGTGGGAGTACAATCCGGATACTCGGATTTTCTATTCGCCGCGGTCTACCGTGTTCGAAGGAATGACAATTTCGTTGGATGAGTATCTTTCGTTCGTAGATCTCGAAGACCGTGATTTGCTTCGGAAAGGTTTGGAAGACCTTGCCTGTGGAAAGATCCATGTGATGGAGGTTCAGATTAGGACAATGGTCCCAGCACTGGGAGATCGCTGGTTCGAGATGCATGCCGTTCCCTATGGACGGAATGAAAATGGAAAGATACGTAAGCTCATCGGGTTGAGGCGCGATATTACGGACTTGAAGATGACGAACGAACTGATCCGCCTGCGTAATAAGGCGGAGGAGGCCAATCGGTTGAAAAGCGCTTTCCTGGCCAATATGAGCCATGAGATACGAACGCCCCTAAACGCGATTGTCGGCTTCTCGAACCTGATTGCGATGGCGGAAGAGCCGGATGAGATCGGTGAATATGTCAAGATCATCGAGACGAATAATGAGCTTTTGCTCCAGTTGGTCAATGATATTCTCGACCTTTCGAAGATCGAAGCCGGGCAGATGGATTTCAATTATTCGGCAGTCGACTTGTCCGAGATATTCAATAACTTGCAGCAGGTCTATAAGTCGCGTGTGAAGGATGGTGTCGATTTGGTTTGCCATCTGCCGTCTGTCGCTTGTGTGATCCATTCGGAAAAGAATCGGCTGACACAGGTTCTCTCCAATTTCCTCAGTAATGCTTGCAAATACACTTCGGAGGGTTCTATTACGATGGGATATGAGAGGATAGGCGCTATCCTGCGCTTTTATGTGGCGGACACCGGCAAAGGACTTGCCGAGGAGAATATTCCGCATGTTTTTGAACGTTTTGCTAAATTTGACAGCTTTGTCCAGGGAACGGGGTTGGGGCTTTCCATCTGCGAGTCCATCATACAGTCTTTGGATGGCAAGATCGGTGTGGATTCGGAGTTAGGTAAAGGCTCGACTTTCTGGTTCACGATTCCCTACAATCCGGTAAATGAATAAGATGAGTATAAAACAAATAACAATAAAATGGAAAAAGTAAAGAAATCGTTGGTAAAGAAAGAGTATCTGGTTCCTTTTGTATTAGTCACATCTCTGTTTTTCTTATGGGGTTTTGCACATGCTATTTTAGATGTGCTGAACAAGCATTTCCAGGAGGCGCTTGTCATGACGAAGGCTCATTCTGCTTTGATCCAGGCAACGATGTACACGGGTTATTTCACAATGGCTATCCCAGCCGGACTTTTTATTAATAAATACGGATACCGCCAGGGGGTGGTGTTCGGTCTGATCCTTTACGGGATCGGATCGTTGCTTTTCATTCCGAGCGAACAGTTGATGTCATTCAACTTCTTTCTCTTTTCCCTGTTTGTGATCGGTTGCGGACTGACGTTCTTGGAGACGGCAGCCAATCCTTACGTGACAGAGCTTGGGGATCGCGAGACGGCAGCCAGTCGTTTGAATCTGGCACAATCCTTCAACGGGTTAGGTTGTATCTGTGCACCTGTAATCGGTGGAATGCTGTTGTTTTCCGGCAACGGAGATGCTAACATTGCTTTGCCCTATACCGTGATGGGCGTTATCGTCCTGTCTGTTGCTCTTATTTTCTTCCGCATCCGCTTGCCGGAGATCAACCATGACGATTGCGAAGATACGACTGCTGAGGCTAAAGCCGGATTGAAAGGATTGTGGAAACATCGTTGTTTTACCTGGGGGGTGATGGCCTTGTTCTGCTACGAAATAGCGGAAATATCGATTAACAGTTTCTTTATTAATTATGTGACTGACGATGGGTGGATGGATGCACATGATGCAGCGATCGTTCTTTCCTTTGGTGGATTGGGCTTGTTTATGATCGGGCGTATTATCGGTAGTTGGATTATGAGTTATATCCGAGCGGAGAAAGTCTTGTTTATTTGTGCGATTTTTACTGTTTTGGGCGCTCTGTTCGTTACCCTGAATTTAGGTACTCTGTCGAAAGGTGCTCTATTTGCCTGCTATATCTTCGAGGCTATTATGTTTCCGACGATTTTTGCTATCTCGCTGAGGGGATTGGGTGACTATACCAAGCGTGCTTCGTCCTTCTTGATGATGTCTCCGATAGGAGGAGCTGTCGGACCGTTATTGATGGGCTATGTAGCCGATATCTCGACAATGTCGTTTTCGTTCGTCGTACCGCTATTTGGGTATGCCGTAGTCCTTATTTATTCTTATATGGTGATGGCTAAGAAACTGCGTTGATTTATGATTTCAGATTTATGATTTATCAGTGATACATAGCTCATAAATCATAAATCTGAAATCATAAATCGTTTCACTTATACCTTTCGATAATATCCCAAACATCCTTCTCTGTTCCCCCGAAAGGTCCCGAGGCTTCCAGCTTGATTGTACACATGGCGGCGGCAAAACATCCTGCTTCTTTGTATGAAGCTCCTTTGTTTCGCATGTACAGATAGCCGGCCATATAGGTATCGCCACATCCCGTAGCGTCCACAATCTCTGTTGGAGGGTATGCGGGTATTTCATGAAATTCGCCGTCGGCATAAATGACAGATCCCATGCTTCCTAATGTCAGCAAAACCTCCTTAACGCCCCAGTTGGCTAATTTCAGAGCTGCTTCACGCGGATTTTTGCATCCGGTGAGAACTTCCGTTTCGTGTTCGTTGGCTTTCAGGATATGGATGTATTTCAGTGCCTCTTCCTTTTCCGGCCAGTCTACGGCGAAAACATTCTCACCGCGAACTTCACGCAGGTAGCCTTGGGCATCGACCGATAACATCCCTTTGGTCGATAAATATTTGATTACATCTAAAGAAAAATCGTCCGCCAGCAAACTTCCCAAATGATAGATGCGGGCATCGACATCCTGTAACCCTTCAACTGTGAACGGATCGGCTTTTGCCAATACCCGCTGCGTCCGGTTGTTCTGGTTCTCGCCATATGTATTTTCAAAATAGACGGAATGGGTACTGGGCAAAACCTTTACATCGATCCCTTTCCTGCGTATTTCTTCCACCGCGTCCATCTCACTGACAGCAAGAGCTGTTACCAACAGGAAGTCGGAAGTATCTAATTTGCTCATTCCATGCGCGAAATAGAAAGATGTTCCTCCCGGCATATGCAGTGTCCTTTTCGGCGTTACAATCTTATCCAACGTAATGTGGCCGATGCAACAAAGATTATGTGTATTCATATTACTTATTTAATCAGGCTGCAAAAGTATATAAAAACAAGAAATAAATTGTTGCTATGAATATTTTTAGCTCTTCCTTCGCCAGTTTGAATAATGAAACTTGCCATTAATAGTTTGTCATAGGCTCAAACAATGGAAATTTCTGATAACTCATGCCCTATCATGCGAATTGTTTCCACTAGATCCGAGAAACGCTGTTTGGAGAACTTATAGGTTCCTTCTCTCGGAAGTTCTTGTACTTTATACACTGCTATCGACTAAAAATTAGATACGTTTGTCTTGAATACAATATACAGTTTACTTGTCTAACCAATAACTATTACTATATTTGCATTGTGCAAATAGCACAATTGCGTTGTTTAACTGATTCTTTCAAATAAAAATCTGGAAAATTTGAAAGGGGGAAGAATGGGTTAGCATATCCCGCATCGTATCCGTAAGTATGGTGTGGGAGTATGTTGCTTATTTACTCCCAAAGGTTTTCCAGAGCCCTATTTGATAGATAAGTCACAGCTCTCACACTCTATATAATAATTTAAAGATTAAAGTTTGGAGATCGAGAACGCCGTGATTTTATTCACACAGAAGAAAGATGCTGGTTGAAAAGAAAATACTATCCGACCATTTTGAAGAAATATATGTCTCTTGGTTTTCCCGGATGAAATATTTCGCTCTGGAGTATGTCGTGTCAGAAGAAGACGCAGAAAATATCGTCCAGGACGTATTTACCGAATTGTGGGAAAGAAAAGAGATCTTGGCTTATGATGTGAATCTGGTTGCCCTGCTTTTTACTTCGATCAAAAACCGTTGTATCGACCTTTTACGTCACCGCATTGTTGTAAAGGAAGCTGTCAACCTGATACAGGAAGAGTATCAGGCTACTTTGCGGATGAAACTTGCCTCCTTGGAATTATTCGATCAGTCTCTACTCTCCGAGCAGGATATCGAACGGATCATTACTGAAGTGGTAGACTCTTTGCCTAAAAAATGTCGGGAAATTTTTATCAAAAGCAAAATAGAGGGGAAAAAACAGAAAGACATAGCTGCAGAATTGAATATTTCCCTTAAAACTGTTGAAAATCAAATGGCTATTGCCTATAAAAAAATTAAAAGCGAATTGAAAGACTATCTCCCTTTATTAATATTTTTACTCGCTAATTAAAAAAAAACGTTTATCCTCTTGGGGGTTTTGGTTCCTTGATCCGTTTATTAAGAACAAAAGCGGAAAATATGAACGAACGGATACATAAATACTTTTATGAGGAACTTTCCACGGAAGAGCGACTATCCCTGCTGCGCGATGTCGAGGCGAGTGAAGAACTCAAAAAAGAATTTGTAGAGTATCAAAATCTATATGCCTTGTTGAACTTAGGACATCAGGTGCAGGATAAAACAATCGGCAAACAGAAATACGACCGCTTTATTTTGCAAAAGCAACACTCCGTGATGTGGAAGCGTTGGACACGCCGGATCGGGTATGCGGCTGCTATCCTGATATTAGTCGTTTCAACAAGTATATTGACATATTGGTATGCACAGCCTGAGCAAGCGGAGTTTTTATCGGAGAATGTGATGAATACTCTGTACACTCCTGCCGGACAGCGGGCACAACTGGTCTTGCAGGATGGGACGGAAGTTTGGCTGAATGCGAAGTCGAAGTTGATCTATCCAGCCCGTTTTACCGATGATAAAAGGAATGTTACGATCGAAGGAGAAGCCTTCTTCAAAGTGGCGAAAGACCCTTCCCGCCCTTTCATTGTTTCTACGCATGATGTCGATATGGAAGTTTTAGGCACCCAATTTAACGTGTGCAGCTATCCTGCGACCGGCTATGTACAAACCAGTTTGTTGGAAGGTTCCGTACGCGTCTTTTTCCGGAATAAGGAATCTGACGGGATCATTTTGGAACCGGATCAACAAGTGACTGTCTCGAACGGAAAGATGAAGGTAGAACCGATTCGCCTGAAAGCTCATTTTTTATGGCTTGACGGTATATATGCCTTTGAAAATGAACCTTTGATCAATATTCTGGAAAAAATGGAACTTTACTATGACGTAAAGATCGTAGTAAAAGACACATCTTTATTCAAAGATACTTATACGGGAAAATTCAGGCAGCGCGACAGTCTCGACGATGTTTTCTGCGTATTGCAGCAAATCCGCAAATTCAAAGTAGAGAAAGACACAGAGCGGAACATAGTGACCTTAAAATAAGAACATGTCAAACATAAAAATGTATAGCCTATGATGAAAGAACAGTAGAAAAACAAAAGCGGCAGAAGCTACCAACAACTGCCGCAGAAGTTAAAGCAAACACAAGTCGTAATTTTTTAGTATTCACTTTAAATTTAGAACAAAGATATGAAAAGAAAAACTTTGTTGTTGCCTTTTATTATCTATAATAGTAACATTAAATATTTTTTTAGGATTATGAGAATATCACTTTTCCTATTGTTTGTATGTGTGTTTCAATTGATGGCAGAAGAAGCAGATGCACAAAATGCAGAGATCAAACTTAGCCAGAATAGCATGACAATAAAACAATTGGTCAAAGAGATTGAGGCGCAAACTGACTATTTGGTTGTGTTTCGGGATCAGGATGTGGATGTCAACAAGACTGTTTCTTTTAACACAAAAACAGCTACAGTTGCAGACTATCTAGAAATGATTACTAAAAACACAGGTATTAGTTATCAGTTTGAAAATAACTATATTACGTTATTGTCTACCTCTTCTAAATCTGTAAATCAAGAGAAAAAGAAAAAAATAAGTGGACAAATAGTTGATACTTACGGTTTAGCGGTTATAGGGGCAAATGTTGTAGAAAAGGGAACGACGAATGGTACGATAACGGATGTAGACGGAAATTTTTCTTTGGAAGTCGATGAAAACAGCACGTTGGTTGTAAGCTATATTGGGTATACTCCACAAGAAATAATCGTAGCAAATAAATCAAATTTTAGTATTAAATTGAAAGAAGATACCGAAGTATTGGATGAGGTTGTAGTGGTAGGTTATGGAACAGCGAAGAAAAAGGATCTTACAGGAGCTGTTTCTAGTGTAAAAGCCGAAAAATTATCAGCTCAGGCTCCTCGAAATGTACAAGATATTTTACGTTCGAATGCCGCTGGTTTGAATATTGGTATAGCTACTGATGCTAAAGCTGAGGCTGATTTATCTGTTCGGGGTAAAGGTACTTTATCTGCGGGCAGTTCACCTCTTATTGTTTTAGATGGAGTGATTTATGAAGGAAATTTGTCAGATATAACTCCTGAAGATATTGCAAGTGTAGATGTTTTGAAAGATGCGAGTTCGTCTGCCGTATATGGAGCAAAAGCCGCAAATGGAGTTATTGCAATTACAACAAAAAAAGGAATTCAAGGGAAACCTGTGATTAATTTCAATGCAAATATCTCTTTTGCAAAATCTGCGAATCAACCTAAAATATTGGATGCTGAGGGATTCTTGAAATTTAGGCAGGATTATAATGAAGGGAGAAATTCGGATGAATATTTGGCTAAATATCCTCAAATATTTGTAAATCCATTTAAGCTACAAGGTGTCGATCCGCTTGTTTGGTATAATTATGACCAAAGTGTACCTGCCACATCTGTCACTGATAAACAATTGGAAACTCAATGGTTATCCCGTCTGAATTTACTGACTCCTGAAATTGATAATTATTTTGCAGGTAGAATTACGAAATGGGATGATCTTGTATTTCAAACGGGATTACAACAAGATTATACAGTTAGTGTATCGAATGCTACAGAAAGGACTTCGCAATATTACTCATTGAACTGGGCGGATAGGGAAGGTATTATTACCGGAGATAAATATACAAATTTTAGAGCAAGAATGAATGTGAAAACAGAAATCACATCATTCCTTTCTGTAGGTATGAATGCTCAATTTTCCTCTCGAAATGAAGGCTTTTTGAAGTGTCTTTGGGAGCAAATGACTATGATTTCACCTTATGGAGCAAATGAGGTGGATAATTTAGAAAGCCCTTATAGACGAAATCCGACAGGAATGGACCCTGTCAATCCTTTCTATGATAATATGTATACAGAAAGGAAAGATTTGTATCAGAATTTAAATGCAAAACTGTATGCAGAAGTTAAACTTCCATTTGGAATCGAATATACTTTGAATTTCACTCCTTACTATAGTTGGCATGATTATTATAATCATTATTCATCTGAAGGAGAAAAATGGGAAGCTATAGGAGGAGCTTCAGTTAGAACGAATACTAAACAGTTCAGTTGGCAAATAGATAATATCATTCGCTGGAAGAGAGAATTTGCTCAGAAGCATAAAGTAGAAGTCACACTGTTAGCGAATGCAGAAAAAGCTCAGTATTGGTCCACTACGGCAGAGGCTCAAGGATATACGCCTAATGATGTTTTGGGATATCATCAGTTGCAATCGGGATCAGTACAAAAAGTATCAAGTGATGATACGTATCAAACAGGGGATGCTTTAATGGCTCGTCTATTTTATTCGTTTAATAACAAATATATGTTGACAACTTCTATCCGACGTGACGGATATTCTGCATTTGGAAAGAAAAACCCTCGAGCAACATTTCCTTCTGTCGCTTTAGGATGGGTTTTTACTCAAGAACAATTTATGCAACAAGCAAATTCGTGGCTGAATTATGCAAAATTGAGAATTTCTTGGGGAGAAAATGGAAATAGAGATATTGGCCAGTATGCAGCATTGGCTCAAATGAAATCAAGTTTGAGACCTTATATTGACCAAACAGGCAATATTTATACAATTTCTCAGATGTTTGTAAATACGATGGCAAACCATAATTTAAAATGGGAAAGAACTGCTGCGTTTAATTTTGGTTTGGATTTCTCTTTATTCGATGAATTGTTGAGTGGTTCCATTGAAACTTACGTATCTAAGACAAATGATTTGTTAGTAAAACGAGCATTACCCGATGTTACTGGTTTTAATAGTGTAACTGCCAATTTGGGGCAGTTACAGAATAAAGGATTTGAATTAACTTTAAATGCAAATATTATTAATTCAAAAGATTTCAAATGGTTCGCTTCTGGTAATTTTTCTTTAAATAGAAGAAAAATAAATAGCCTTTATGGTGATATGGTCGATGTTTTGGATGAGAATGGAAATGTTATTGGACAAAAAGAGTCGGATGATGAAACCAATAAATGGTTTATTGGTCAAGATCCGGATCGTATTTGGGATTATGAGAGAGCTGGAGTCTGGCAAAAAGATGAACGTGAAGAAGCTGCGATTTATGGGTGTCAACCTGGTGATTTTAAATATGTCGACCAAAACGGAGACGGTATCATGAATAATAAAGATAAAGTTTTTCAAGGATATACAACTCCTCGTTTTCGTTGGACTTTGAGGAATGAATGGACTTATAAAAATCTCTCATTATCGGCTGTCTTATATTCTTATTTAGGACATTACGGCGCTTTTCAAAGGGCTGCCAATAATTATTCGTTTCCAGATAGAACTTCGGACTATGATTTCCCAAGATGGACGGCTACAAATCCAATAAATGATTATGCACGTATTGGCTCAAAGAACATAGGAACTAATTATGTAAATAAGTCATTTGTACGTTTGGAAAATGTGACGTTATCTTATCATTTTCCGAAAGAGTGGATAAATAAATTTGCTATACAGTCTTTACGTTTATCGGGTAGTATTCAGAATGCTGCAGTTTTTGCTCCTCATTGGAATTTCTGGGATCCAGAGAGCGGCTCTGTTACTCCTCGTACGTTTAATTTAGGTATTAATGTTACATTGTAAAAATTAGATTATGAAAAGTAGGAATATATATATATGCGTTGCTGTAGCTTTTTTATCGCTCAATTCTTGTACAGATAGTTGGTTAGAGCCTAAGCCATTATCTTTTCATACTCCAGAAGATACTTATGTTGGAGTTGATGGGTTTGAAGCTACTTTGTCTGCATGCGAAGCTGAAATGCACGATGAGTATAATGGAGATGGATGTGCCATCCTTACAGAGATGATACAATCGGATATTTGTGTGGAAGGAACTACTGATAAAGCTGGGCCTCAAATGGATATGGATAAATCTTTATTACCTGATATGCCTTTGGACAATATGGATTATACTCGTGTCGGATGGTATTGGACACATGGTTACAAAGCCATTAAATCTGCAAATATAATCATTGCTCGTATTGATGAAGGAAAATTTGCAAATGAAGAAGATAAGAGTCGGATTTTGGGACAGGCTTATTTTCATAGGGCTTATTGGTATTATAAATTAGTTCATCAATTCGGCGATATCCCTTGGTTAGATTACGAATTGGCAGAACCTAAGACCGATTTTTATTCTTACGACAGATGGAGTATTTTGGAAGAATTAAAAAGAAATTTGGAATATTCTTATCAAAATGTACCTGATAATGTCAATCGTGGGAAAGTTTCAAAAAGTGCTTGTGGGGTTTTGTTGATGAAAATAAATATATGCTTGGGATATTTTGACGAAGCAATACAAATAGGACAATCTATAGTAGCCGAACATCCATTAATGACAACTCGTTTTACATCAAATCAAAACAAACCTAAAACCAATTTAATGCATGATCTGCACAGTGTTGAAGCAAAAATGGATATATCAAATACCGAGGGGTTGATGTATATTGTATCATACCCTAATGCTCAAGGATCTGTAAGATCTCAATTGATGAGAAATACAATTCCACGTGTAGTTGGAGTTACGACCCCAGACGGAATGTCTGGAATTGTTTATACTGATAATGTGGAATCTCAATATGAAATAAATAAAACGTATGGAAGAGGTATTGGTAGAGCCCGTTGTACTAATTATTATCAGTACACAATATGGACGGAAAAGGAGAAAAACGATTTAAGAGGTGTTTATAATCGTGATAGTTGGATAAGTCCATCTGATTTGTATTATAATGATCCGACGTTAAAAACAAGTGGAAACATTTATTATGGTACACATTTGGTGAAAAACCCAGCAATGTCTGTAGAAGATTCTATTCGAGCTTGGTATCAATGGCCTCATTATAAACTATATGTACCTGATCCACTTTCTTCGAGTTGGTATTGGGGAGGTGAAACTCCTATGTATATTTATCGCTCGACGGAAGTTTATCTATTGATGGCAGAAGCTTATTATTGGAAAGAACAACCAGCTAAAGTTGCAGAGATGTTGAATGTCGTACGTAATCGAGCTGGAGCAGAATCTTTGACCGCTTCAGATATTAATATCGGTTCAATTTTAGATGAACGGGCGCGTGAGCTGTATTATGAAGAAAATAGGCACGTAGAAATTACTCGTATAGCTTTTACTTATGCTCGTACTGGTAGAAATTGTGAATATTTTGGAAGAAGTTATAGTCTTGATAATATATCGGGACCCGGAGGTGCTGGTTCTAATATTAAACAAGAGGGAATCAATTTTTGGTATGATTGGGTAAATGCTAAGAATAATTTTTATAATAAAGGCATCAAGCATCGTTGGGCTGAATATAAAATCAGTGTCCATCATCTGTTATGGCCTGTTCCTGCATCAGCTATTAATGCGAATACGAAAGGGGTTATAAATCAGAATATCGGTTATCCTGGTGCAGAGAAAAATGTAGAGCCACTGAAAGTTGGTCAATTATAACAAATGGATGTTTTATTAAAAATAGAATGAATCATGAGATCATTTTCTTATATATTATTTCTTTCTTTGATTTGTAATTTTGCTTATGGTCAAGCGATCATAAAAGGAATAAATTATGATGAAAGTAAAGTCCCTGATTTTGTGCTGCCGGATCCTCTTATTTGTAATGACGGACAGCAAGTAACCACTGCGGATGAATGGGAAAAGGTAAGAAGACCGGAAATTTTAGAGATATTTATGTCTAAGGTCTATGGACGGACACCGACTGATAAAATCGATGTGTCTTATACCTTATTGGCTTGTGATCCTAAAGCAATGGATGGTAAAGCAACTTGTAAACAAATATTGTTCACTTTTACAAATGGGAAGAAAACAATAGATGCAATTCTATTATTATATATTCCTAACCATGTACAAGGAAGAGTACCTGTGTTTGTTGGATATAATTTTATGGGGAATCAAACGACAACATTAGAACCATCGATTTACTATTCTCCAGGATTAAGGTTTGTACATGGCAAAGATAGTCCCGTATGGACAAGAGGAGCGCAGAAAAACCGTTGGTGTTATGATAAAATATTAGAACGTGGATATGCTGTAGCGACTATGTGTTATCATGATATCTATCCGGATCGAGCAGAGTTGAGAGATTATAGTGTAGCTTCTCTTTTCCCTGATTATATATCAGGATCCAAAAATCATGATGAGTGGGAAGCAATTGGAGTTTGGGCTTGGGGATCAAGTCGTATTGTTGATTATTTGGAACGTGAGGGAAGAATAGATATGAGTAAAATTGCAATAATGGGACATTCCAGACAGGGGAAAGCTGCGCTTTGGTCTGGAGCTCAGGATTCACGTTTCAAAGTGGTCATATCGAATGATTCTGGTTGTGGAGGAGCTGCCTTGTCAAAAAGAGTTTATGGGGAAAATATTGCTCGCATAACAACTGTTCTTTCTCATTGGTTTTGCCCTGCATTTAGTCAATATGCAGGTAATGAAGAAAATTTGCCTTTTGACCAGCATGAGATGCTGGCTTTAATAGCACCACGCCACCTTTATGTAGCGAGTGCGGAAGGCGATCTTTGGGCTGATCCTAAAGGTGAATATTTATCTGCATATTATACCAATAAAGTTTATGAATTATACAAAATGAAAGGGTTGGACTCACCAGTTCCTCCGGCTGTTCATCAACCAATTATGAATGATGTAGGTTATCATATACGGGCAGGTAAACATGATGTGACAGATTATGATTGGGAGCGCTTTATGGATTTCTGTGATTTACATTTTAAGTAAATTGGATTTCCTGTAAAGATTAAAAAATGGAAATCTTGGATTTTGGTTTCTGAAGGAATATTTATTCATTATTCAACATAGCTTTTCAAAAACTTGATATACCTCTAAGAAACAGCACAGCGTAGGAGGCTAAGCTAGTATCTTAGAGGTATTTTCTATATAAGAATATTTGAATCTATGAATGTTGATTTAGAAACAACCATCATACCATCATACCATCATGCTTCTTGTGTGAAGGTTGAATATCAAGATATACAGCTATGATAGTTCTCATTTCAACTATCATGCAACTATCATAAATCAGCTGTTTAACCATCATTTTGGTCGTTTTTATCGGAAATAGATGTACTTTGGAAGTGTTAAAACAGAATGTTTTTGAGAATGTATAAGCCTTTTTTGCCGGAATAAGGTACTTTGGAAAGCAAAAGACGTTAGTTCTTTTCCTCAAAATACGCGTATCAGGTCCATTTACACCCCCATCTGAGCGGTCTTGAGACCTGGGTCTGCAGGGGGGTGACACCCGGATCTCGACAAAAATATATAGCTATATTGCAGATAATAAGCTATATGTTGTGTGTGAAAAAGCTATTATATCTATGATAGTATGATAGTTAAAAAACATCCATCATGCCTGCTATCATTCTATGTAGAGATTGATATTCATTATATAAAAAGCAAAGCATGATGGTATGACAGTTGTTTTCGCAATCGAAATTCATCTCTTTGCAGAGATATGTACCTCCTTCATGTGAATCGGATTTGTAGATTTTTATAAAACCTCTACCACCCTCTCCAGTGCCATCCCGTGCGATCCCTTTATCAGCACATGATATCCTTCCAAGGGATTTTTGCGCAAGGCTTCGATCAGCTCCTCTGTTGTGGCATAGGTGGTGAAGTCTTTTCCGGCGGCTTTTTGGAAATGTTCGCCGCACAGAAATACTTTATCGTAATTACCTTCCTTGATCCGGGCTACGACTTCGGTATGGAGTTCGTCGCTTGTAGGACCTAATTCGCGCATGTCGCCTAAGATGAGAGCTTTGGGCGAGACAGGCATTGTGGCGAAATTGTCTAAAGCGACTTTCATGCTGCTCGGATTTGCGTTGTAGGCATCGATGATCAGTTCGTTATTTTCAGTCTTTTTCAGTTGTGAACGGTTGTTAGTCGGCTCGTAAGCGGCAATGGCACGGCTGATGCGTTCTGCCGGAATCTTGAAGAAACGGCCAACAGCAACGGCAACTAAGGCATTGTCCAGATTGTAGTTACCGATCAGATGGGTTTCCACTGTGTGGATTTTGCCCTGTTGTCTCCATTCGAAAGTCAGGTAGGGATTGCAGCTGACTACACATCCCCAGGCAAAAGCCGTTTCATCGGAACCGTATGTGACCTGTTCGATTCCATTGGCGATCTCTTTCAGATATTTATTATCCTGATTGATGAATATCTTACCTTTCGTGCGGCGCATATAGTCGTATAATTCACCCTTTGTTTTGATCACACCTTCGAATGAGCCGAAACCTTCCAGATGGGCACGCCCGACATTGGTGATAATCCCGTAGTTTGGCTGTGCTATGTCGACCAACTCTTTGATATCGCCCGGATGGCTGGCTCCCATTTCGATCACGGCCATTTCGTGGTCGTGTGTCAGGCGGAGCAAGGTGAGAGGTACGCCGATATGGTTGTTCAGGTTGCCTTCGGTGTAGAGAAGGTTGTATTTGGTAGACAGGACGGAAGCCAGCAGTTCCTTGGTCGTTGTCTTTCCGTTTGTTCCGGTGATACCGATAATCGGACAGCCGATCACTTTACGGTGGCGGTGCGCTAATTGCTGCAAGGTCGTCAGCACGTTGTCCACAAGGATTGTGCGTTCTCCTATAAAATAATCCGGATTGTCGATTACCGCATACACGCAACCGGATGCCAGCGCCTTTTCTGCATATTGGTTACCATCGAATTTATCCCCTTTCAAGGCAAAGAAAATCGAACCGCGAGGGCAGTTTCGGCTGTCGGTTGTCACTTTCGGATTGTGTATAAACAATTCATATAGTTCAGGAATAGTCATAGTCTTTTTCCCTTTATAATTTCTATGAGAGTTATTTTGCGCAAATGTAGTGATTTAATGTATTTACCTTTATCTTTGTCGGAAAGAAAAATAAGAATGTTACATAAAACGCTCAATATTAGAGGAACGCTTACCTCACTCGATACTCCGCTGGTGATGGGGATTCTGAATGTCACTCCCGACTCTTTTTATGCCGATAGTAGGAAGCAGACGGAAGTTGCAATTGAGGAACGCATACAGGCAATTTTATCCGAGGGAGGACAGATCATCGATCTCGGAGGTTATTCTTCCCGCCCCGATGCCGCAGAGGTCTCACCGGAAGAGGAGATGAAACGTCTGGCTTTTGCCTTGAAAATACTGAATACGCATTATCCGGATGTGACCCTGTCTGTCGATACATTCCGGGCGGATGTGGCACGTCGTTGCGTCGAAGAATACGGCGTCGCGATAATCAACGATATTTCGGGAGGAGAGTTGGATGCTGGAATGTTTGAGACGGTCGCCCGTTTGCATGTACCTTATATAATGATGCATATGCGTGGAACTCCTCAGACGAGGCAGCAACATACCGATTATGCAGATATAATGGAGGAGATTATGCTCTATTTTGCCCGGAAAGTCCGACAGCTCCGTTTGTTGGGAGTGAACGATATTATATTGGATCCCGGTTTCGGTTTCAGTAAGACGGTAGACCAGAATTATACGTTAATGGGACATCTGCGTGAGTTTAAGGATTTCGGTTTACCTTTGCTCGTCGGTGTTTCCCGCAAGAGCATGATTTATAAATATCTGGGTGGAACACCAGCCGACAGCCTGAATGGAACGACAGTCCTGAACACGATCGCTTTGTTGAATGGGACGGATATCCTTCGTGTCCACGACGTAAAAGCCGCAGTAGAAGCAGTCAAACTCGTTTCGAAAACTTTCAATTTTCAACTTTCAACTTTCAACTGTTAATATTATGTGGATGAATTTCGGAATAAAAGACCTGATTGATGTTTTATTGGTAGCCTTCTTTTTGTACCAGACATATAAGCTGATGAAGAATTCCGGAACTCTGGCTATCTTTAGTGGAGTAGTGTCGTTTATTATTGTCTGGATTCTGGTTTCCCAAGTGTTGGAGATGCGTTTGATGGGAGCGATACTCGACAAGTTTATCAGTGTCGGTTTCCTTGTGCTGGTGATTTTGTTTCAGGATGAGATACGTCGTTTTCTGGTGGCGCTCGGTTCGCACAGGGGATGGAAGTTCTTGGGAAAAATATTTTCGAAGAAGAACCATGACAAGGAGAACGAAGGGAAGTTTATTGCACCGGTTGTCCTGGCTTGCATGAATATGGCGAAGAAAAAGACGGGAGCACTGATATGCATCCAGCAGGATGTCGATCTGACCGTTTATGAGCATACCGGTGAAATGTTCAACGCTGATGCCAATGCCCGCCTGATCGAAAATATATTCTTCAAAAACAGTCCTTTGCATGATGGCGCCATGATCATTGCGGACAACCGTATCAAGGCTGCCGGCTGTATTCTTCCGGTTGCCCAAAACGCTAATTTGCCGAAAGATATGGGATTACGCCATCGTTCCGGCTTGGGAATGTCGCTCGAAACGGATGCACTGGTAATCATCGTTTCGGAAGAGCGCGGGAAGATATCGGTCGCCCATAATGGTAAAATAGAAGTGAACGTTACGGCAGAGGATTTGCAACAAATCCTGTCAGGGGAGAAGGAAGTAACAAATTATTGTTAAATGTTCTGAAACTGATAGGTCTGCATGTAAATCTTTTACTGATTTTGCAAACTCTATATTGCATTTTGCCTACTTTTGTACCCGATTATTGTGATATCTAACTAACAATATAATAAAAACAGATCTTCCGCTATGGACTTAATGCAAGAGATTATTGCACGCGCTAAAGCAAACAAACAGCGTATCGTTCTTCCTGAAGGAACAGAAGAAAGAACATTGAAAGCTGCCGACCGTTTAGTGGCCGACGAAGTTGCAGACATTATCCTGATTGGCAACCCCGCTGAAATCAACAGTCTGGCTGCTCAGTACGGGTTGAACCACATCGGACAAACTACTATTATCGATCCGAAGAATCACGAAAAGAAAGCCGCTTACGCAGACCTGCTTTTCCAGCTGCGCCAGAAAAAGGGTATGACTCCCGAAAAGGCTGCCGTTTTAGTAGAAGATCCTTTGTTTCTTGCCTGCCTGATGATTAAATCCGGTGATGCCGACGGTGAAATCGCTGGTGCACAGAACACGACCGGCAATGTGTTGCGTCCCGCTTTGCAGATTATCAAGACTGCTCCGGGTATGAGTTGCGTTTCAGGTGCGTTCTTGATGTTTACAAAGACTCCCCAGTATGGTAAAGAAGGCATTTTGGTATTTGCCGACTGTGCCGTAATGCCGAATCCGACAGCACCAGAATTGGCAAGTATCGCTATTGCTACAGCTGCTACAGCCCGCGATATCGTAGGAATGGAACCGCGTGTCGCCATGCTGAGCTTCTCTACGAAAGGCAGTGCCTCTCACGAGATGGTCGACAAGGTTGTCGAAGCTACCCGTCTGGCAAAAGAAATGGCTCCCGACCTGAAGGTTGACGGAGAATTGCAGGCCGATGCCGCTTTGGTTGAAAAGGTCGCTTCATTGAAGGCTCCGGGCAGCGATGTTGCCGGACAGGCTAACGTTTTGGTATTCCCGACTCTGGAAGTGGGCAATATCGCTTATAAGCTGGTTCAGCGTTTAGGAGGTGCAGAAGCTGTAGGTCCTATCCTGCAGGGTATGGCTGCTCCGGTTAACGACCTGTCTCGCGGTTGCTCTGTTGACGATATCTATAAGATGGTTGCGATTGCATGTAACCAGTCGATAGGTTTGAAAGCGAATAAATAATTTGATTTATGAATTATGATTTATGTGACGATGATAAATCATAATTCATAAATTCCTAAAATCCCAACTCATAAATCATTAAATCATGAAAGTATTAGTATTAAACTGCGGTAGTAGTTCTATTAAATATAAATTGTTCGATATGACATCCGGTGAAGTAATGGCACAGGGTGGTATCGAAAAGATCGGTCTGCCCGGTGCATTCCTGAAACTGACCGACAAAGACGGTAAGAAAGTTGTTTTGGAAAAAGAAATACCCGGCCACAAGGAAGGTATCGAATTTATCCTGAGTATTCTGACTGACAAGACATACGGCTGCATCAAGGAATATAACGAAATCGACGCTGTCGGCCACCGTGTGGTACATGGAGGTGAAAAGTTCGCTTCCAGCGTGAAGATCGACCGGGATGTGATCAACAAGGTAATCGAATGTTCGGATCTGGCTCCGTTGCATAACCCGGCTAACCTGAAGGGGATCGATGCTATGGAAGCGTTGATTCCGGGTATTCCCCAGGTAGCAGTATTCGATACGGCTTTCCACCAGACAATGCCGGCTAAGGCTTATATGTACGGTTTGCCTTACGAGATGTATACGAAATACGGTGTGCGCCGTTACGGTTTCCATGGAACAAGCCACCGCTATGTTTCCCGTCGCGCTTGCGAAATCCTGGGCGTTCCTTATGAAGAACAGAAGATCATTACGGCTCATGTAGGCAACGGTGGTTCCATCGCTGCCGTAGATCATGGCAAATGTGTTGATACTTCTATGGGGCTGACTCCGGTTGAAGGTCTGCTGATGGGTACTCGTTGCGGTGACGTAGACGCTGGTGCTCTTTCCTTTATCATGGAAAAAGAAGGATTGGATGGTCATGGTTTATCAGACTTGATCAACAAGAAGAGTGGGGTTGCCGGCTTGGTCGGTGGTTCCTCCGATATGCGTGATTTGGAAGCAGCCGTAGAGGCAGGCGATGAACGTGCTACTATGGTTTTGGATGTTTACAACTACCGCATCAAGAAATATATCGGTGCTTACGCTGCTGCCATGGGTGGTTGCGATATCTTGGTTTGGACCGGTGGTGTCGGTGAAAACCAGTGGGCGACACGTCGTGTCGTTTGTGAAAACATGGAATACATGGGCATGAAGATTGACGTTGAAAAGAATGAAGGTATGCGTGGTGAAGAAATGGTCATCAGTACACCGGACAGCAAGGTTACGATCATTGTGGTCCCGACAGACGAAGAATACATGATCGCTGCCGATACAATGGATATATTAGGTAAATAATAATTATTCTAATCCTCACAGCTTACAAAACATTAGGATTAGTGTTTAGACTGCCCCGACACCGGTTGGGGCGGTCTTTTTTTATAAAATGAAACGGTCAAAATCTTTACAATAAACAAGGGGTAGATAGAAACTTTCATCTTTAAAAGATCTGACAACCTGATTGTCTTGAATTGTAAAAAGACATTGTCCTGTCTCATCGGATAATATGACAGATGACTGTTCCGCCCCTTCTGTGCAAATGTTCTGAATAAATTCGGAATCAATGGCTCTTTGGAATGCATCGTTTATTAATGCTGTTCCGTTGTTTGATTTAAGATGGGTATTAATACATTCTCGAACGATACGGGTTTTGTACTCAAAAGAATCTCCTTCACTGCTTGATAGAGCTTTGATTGCACAGAACAAAGCTTTACCTGCCGTACTTTTACCAGAATCGTTAATTCCGGTAATGACTGTTAAGCCACCAATTTCTATTGAAGTGAAGCATGCTTGATTTTGCTTATATTGGAGAGTTCAGTTTGCATCGTCTTTCTATTTAGTATGATTATACAAATGTAACGATAAATATTAGTAAAAACTAATTCTCTTCTTACTCTGTTTCGAACTGCTCCATATACAGCATTTCCCCGTCCCAGACGATATAGGAGAAATATTGCATCCAGTCACCCGCGATCAGTAGGCGCGCGGTACGTGAAAGCATCAAGTCGAGCATGATATGGCGGTGTCCGAAGATAAAGAAGTTGATATCCGGGTGTGTCTTGAGGTATTCTTTTGCAAAGAGGGCCATATACTCGTGGTCTTCGCCCTGGTATTCGGCTGCTTCCCTTGTCTTATGTTTTTTTAATCCGCTTTTACGACTGCTGAGCGACCAGCCGAGAGCGAAGCCGAACGTCCAGCGGGGATGGATGCCCGCATACAGCCATTGGCAGAATTTATTACGGAAAAGGGTGCGAAGGAAACGGAATGCCTTGCTTCTATAGTCTACCTCGTCGCCATGTCCGAGGAAGAACCGTTTGCCTAAAAGGTCTACAGTGAGCACATCCCGGTGGATGATCGCACCTATCTCCTTTGGCAGATAGTCGAACATCCAGATGTCGTGATTGCCGATAAATATATGGATTTCCACTCCATTATCGGATAGTTCCGCCAATTTACCAAGGAAACGGACAAAGCCTTTCGGTACGACGTATTTATATTCATACCAATAGTCGAACATATCCCCTAGGAAATAAATAGCCATTGCCTCGTCTTTGATGCTGTCCAGCCAGCGTACCAGTCTCTTTTCGACGGCAAGCGGGTCTTTATGGAAGCGGGCACCCAGATGGGCGTCCGATGCAAAATATATTTTCTTTCGAAGGGAATCCATGTCTCTATAAAAAACCTAATTCAAGTTTGGCCTCTTCGGACATCATGTCCTTATCCCATTCAGGTTCGAACACGAGGTTTACTTCCACGTTGTTCACGTCGTCGACAGATTCTATCTTCATCCGGACATCTTCCAGAATGAAATCGGCGGCAGGACAGTTGGGGGCGGTGAGGGTCATGTCGATGCGAACGTTCTTCTCATCGTCTACCTCTATGTTATAGATCAGGCCAAGATCGTAGACGTTAACCGGGATTTCCGGGTCGTATACGGTTTTAAGCATGGCGACAATCGCTTCTTCTGTTTGGAGGAATTCGTTGTTCATATTTCTTTAATTTGAATACAAACGTACGAATTAATTGACAATTGACAATTGACAATTGACAATTAATAACAGGAAAGGGTGGCTTCTGCTTCGTAACCCATAGCTTTACGATGGCTAATGCATAGAGTTACCCTTCGTAAAGCATAGCTTTATCTCACAGGGTTCCTTCGTCCGAATAACTGTAGTAGCTGCCGTCGGCCAGGACAATATGGTCTAACAGTTGTATTTCGAGTAAGCGGGCAGCGTCCCGAAGGTGTTGTGTCAGCAGGTCGTCCTGCCGGCTGGGGCGGGGATTGCCCGAAGGGTGGTTATGACAGAGGATGATGCCTACCGCAAGGGCATTGATCGCGGCTTTCAGAATGATGCGCAGGTCGGCTGATGTCTCGCTTATCCCGCCTTGGCTAATCTTGACCTTTTCGATCACCAGGGAAGAACGGTTCGTGAGTGCGATCCATAATTCTTCGTGGGGAAGATCGCAGAGCAGGGGATAGAAAATCCGGTAAACATCGCTGCTGGAGTGGATAACGGGACGTTGAACCGGATCGCTGTTGCCACGTCGTTTCCCAAGTTCGAGGGCTGCATTGATTGTGATAGCTTTGACTTTGCCAATGCCTTTAAACTTAAACATCAGTTCTTTGACGGATAATTTGCCTAAAGCATTCAGGTTATTATTGACGGAATTTAAAATACGTTGTGACAGTTGGACGGCAGTTTCCCGGCTGTTGCCGGAGCCGATCAGAATGGCCAGTAATTCGGCATCGCTGAGGGAAGCAATACCTTTCAATAACATTTTTTCGCGTGGGCGGTCTTCTTCTGCCCATTCTTTTATTTTCATAGCAAGAAAGTTTTGGATGATTTTAGATTTATGATTTATGATTTATCTTGTCAACGTATAAATCATAAATCATAAATCATATATTTTACCGGATACGTCCTACGTAAGAACCGTCCTGTGTATTGATTTCGATGATTTCACCTTCTTCAATGAACAACGGAACGCGTACTTCAGCACCTGATTCTACTGTTGCAGGTTTCAAAGTGTTGGTTGCTGTATCACCTTTGATACCCGGTTCCGTATAAGTTACTTTCAACTGTACTTTTACAGGCATATCTGCGAACAGAACAGTTTCTGTTGAAGCGTCTGAAACGACTTCCACAATCTGGCCTTCGATCATGAAGTCCACACCGTTGATCAGGTTTTTGTCGATGATGATATCGTCGAAAGTTTCCTGATTCATGAAATGATAGTGTTCGCCTTCCTGATATGTATATTGGTACGGGCGACGTTCTACGCGTACGTCTTCCAGTTTTTCACCGATGTTGAAACGACGTTCGATCTGACCACCTTTTACAACGTCTTTCAGGGTTGTACGCATAATCGTGTTACCTTTTCCCGGTTTTACATGAAGAAAATCGACGCAGAAATAGAGTTTACCGTCCAAACGGATACATGTTCCTTTCTTGATGTCCTGTGAATTAATCATACTAATGTTCTTTATATTATATTGTTAATTTATCTCGTGATGGATTTCGGGTGCAAAAGTAGTGTTTTCCTCTTAAAGTAACAATAAACTTCTGTAATTTTATTTGGAAATAGGTTGCAAATCAGTTTGATATGCAGAGGGGGTATAAGGGCTAAATACGATCCCGAATCAAGTCCGGGATAACGGGAAGTTAAAAAAGCGAGATAATAAAGCTGATAACCGGAACGAGGATAGCCGTCATGATCCCCATCAGGCCGATGGCAAGTCCGCTCAAAGCTCCTTCCACCGCACCGATCTGAATCGCAACGGAAGTACCTACCCCGTGCGAAGAGGCGCCCAATGCCAACCCTTTGGCTATGCGGCTTTCGATGCCTAACACTTTCATCACGAACGGCCCGACAATACTGCCGAATATTCCGACCGCCACTACGATGACGGCTGTCAGAGAAGGAATGCCGCCTGACTTCTCGGCAATGCCCATCGCAATCGGTGTCGTGACCGACTTGGGTTCGAGCGTGGCGACCAACGCGGCATCTGCTCCCATCAGTTCGCCGATCGCTATAACGCTGACAATCCCGACAATCGCTCCGACAAAGACGGACGTCAGGATCGAAATCACATTTCCTTTCAGGTATTGGATCTGCTCATACAATACATATCCTAACGCCACGACCGACGGCCCCAACAGGAAATGGATCAGGTGGCTGCCTTTCTGAAACGATTCGTATTCGATATCCATCGTTTTCAAGACAACGATAATAACAAATATGGAGGTAATAAGCGGATGCAGCAGGCTGATACGCGTCTTTCTGTACAAAGCCAAAGAAGCCAGATAAGTACCGATTACCAGAGTCAGTGAAAATACTTCCGATTGTGCCAGGTTATTCATTTTCGTCCGTTTCCTTTCCTAATTTTTGCTGGATGAGTGCTACGCTGGCAATTACGAGTATGGTGCTGACAACGGAGGCTGTTACGATCACAACCCAATACTGGGAAATGATACCGAGCGAATTCATTAATCCCACACCCGCCGGCAGGAAAAACAACCCCATGTTTTCGGTCAGAAGCGTGGAGAGCTTCTTCACTTTGTTCGGCTTGACGACTTTGAATGCCAGTGCCAGGAATAACAGCACCATTCCAATTACGCTACCTGGGATAAACCCGTCGATAAAATAACTGATAAACTCTCCTGTAAAATAGAAGAAGAGGATGTAAAATGCTTCTATTAGCATATTCTTACTGTCTTTTAGATAACCGCTGCAAAGATAACATCTTTGTAAGAAATATGTTCTACAACATATAATTTAATTTCGATTTTAACAAAAGCATTATGGATGGCTCAAGGTAACCGCATCAAAATTTTCCAAGGGCGTGATCCGCACACAAAGTTTTCTGCAAATCCTCTATCACTCTATCACAACGAAGGTTGTAGCTATTCATATTCAAGCGTCAGAGGCAGTGATACAGGACGTTTTCCTCTATCACTCCTCTATCACTTCTGAAATATGGAGCTTTTGATATATGATTAAGAATCAGTGTGCTATCCTCTTTTTGTTTTTGAAAGAGCATATAAAAGAGTCGAATAAACAAATGTAAAAACGAATGTGGCAGGTAGTAAATCGACGAAATACGGTTCTTCATTCCACAAAAGCCCTCTCTTTTTTTAGTAAAGACAAGTACATAATTCCGTAAACACCCCCATGTTACCATCCTTCACACCCGGATGTATCGCCCCTCTACACCTGGGTGTAAGAGGGGGCAACATGGGGGTGTCTGGCAACTAAAGTACCGTGCTGAACAATAAAAAACACCCGGTTTTACCTATTTTACACCCGTTTTTGCATAAAATAATCGAGTGATTTGCAGGGATGGGAGACAGGGGATTGTCAGTGATAGGGCAGTGATAGAGAAAACGGGCATATATCACTAATGAAACAATTTGAATATCAACTGATAGAAAGAAATCAGTGATACAGTGACAGAGGAAATGAGAAAAACCTGTATGATAAGGTCCTGTTTTTTCTTTGGTATATTTCATACGGTTCCCGAATTTTGATGAGGTTACCCTATGGATTACTATGGTTTTCACTCCTGTTTCTTGTTTTTCCGTATATTTGTACTTCTAAGTTATCATATAAGATTGAAAAATTGAATGGAAAAATGGTCAATGAACTACTTTTTGAGCAATTATTTCGGATGTATTATGCGGAGTTGTGCCGCTATGCATCCCGTTATTTGTCAGATAAACAAATTGTAGAAGATATTGTCCAAAGCTTTTTTATTGCCGTTTGGGAAAAAGACGGTTTGACGATCAACGGGGATAACTTTTTGCCTTATGCTTATCGCTCTGTCTATAACCGCTGCTTGAATTACTATAAAGCTGAATTATCGAAAGAAAGTTTTCTGGCCTCGCTTGTAGAAGAGTGGAATGGACAAGCTGAAGAGGAGAATGATTTCCGGTATAAACAAGAAGTGCGGGAGGCTCTTCGTAAACTACCCCCTAAATGTAAACAAGTATTTCTTCTTAAATGTATAAAAGGATTGAAATATAAAGAAATAGCAGAAGTGTCCGGAATATCGGTCAATACTGTCAAGTATCATTTGGGAGAAGCTTTTCGAATTATGCGGGAAGAATTGATTGATTTACAAGGAACAGTCTTGCTTTTTATGCTAATGAAACCTGTTTTTGACGTTGTCGTGTAGCTGTTCGACATTGTCGAAGATATACGAATATATGTTCGGCATTGCCGGAAACAAATTACATGCAGACTGAATTTGTCATAGATACATGAAAAAAGTTTATTTTTTCCTACCCATTTTCCTGCCCACTGTTGTCATATAATAAAAGGTATTGCAAATGAAGTCTGAAACGATATATGAGATCATGTTGTCTGTCCTGTCCGAAGATGCGACCGAAGACGAGCATCGCCTGTTGAATGAATGGCTTGCTTGTTCGGAAGCCAACAGAAGGCAGTTCGAGCAAGTAGGTGAACTATATCGCAGTTTCGAGACTGTCGGAAAGCAGGATGATTCTGAATATGATGTTGAACAGGCTTGGATGAGGGTACGCAACCAAACTGTAGAGAAGAAGAAAAAGTTTAACTTAAAAACTTGGTTGCCTTATGCGGCCTTGGTCGCTATTGCGTTTTCTATAGGGCTCTATTTTATGAACAGACCTGCGGAGCCGGATTGGACTGCTGAGGCAGATGTATTGAAAAACATAAATCAACCGACTTTACTGTTGGATAATGGGGAACGGATTCCGTTGAAGCAGGATAGTTTTTCGATTCAGCAGGGCAATATGGTGATTCGGAATAATCTGGTTGGACAACTTTCGTATGAGTCGGACCGGGAGCAACCTTCAGATGAAGAAAAGCTGTCTTGGAATCACTTGGTGATACCGAAAGGGAATGCTTACGAACTGGAGTTGGCAGATGGAACACACGTTTGGCTGAATGCTGAATCGGAGTTATCTTATCCGACTCGCTTTGCAGGAGAAATGCGCGAGGTCCGGTTGAAAGGAGAGGCGTTCTTCGATGTGGCTAAGAATCCGGACTGTCCTTTTGTGGTGAGGACGGATGAGGTCGCAGTCCAGGTTTTGGGAACCTCTTTCAATGTCTCGGCTTATCAGTCCGAGCAAATGGCTCGTGTCACACTGGTAGGAGGTTCTGTGGCTGTAAAAGCGAATGGTGGCGAAGAATTCCGGATTGTCCCCTCCGAGCAGTTCTGTTATAATAAGGAAAGCCGTAAGTCCGGGATACGGGTTGTAGACACGGATTTATATACATCTTGGGTAAAAGGAGAATATATTTTCAAAGATGCCGCGTTAGAGGAAATCTTTAATAAGTTGTTGCATTGGTATGATTTTACCGTCCGGTATCAAAATGAACAGTTGAAAGATAAGCGTTTTTCTTTGGTCATAGACCGGAAAATCAGTTTGGAGCAATTATTGGAGTTGATCAGTTTTACGTCAGATGTGAAATTGGAACGAAGCCAAGGAAATATCATTTATGTTAAACAAAAAAGAGAGGAGGTATGATGACTTAGATATCATGAAAACACAAAAAGGAGACAGTATGTACCAGATACTGTCTCCCGTAACAGATTACTAAACATTTTTATAACTCAGTTTAAACCTGTAAAATACAAATTTATGGAAAAAAGCAGACATGGGGCTTTTGTGTATGCACAAAAAGTCTTAAAGCACTCGTTATTTTTATTTTTACTCATCAATTTATTAAGTATTTCGCCGGATATTTCGGCATCAACAACTCTTTTAGAGCAAAAGTACACGTTGAATTTATCTTTTAAAGACGCCCGTTTGGAGCAAGTTCTGGATGCTATTATGAAACAATCGGGAGTGAAAATAGCCTATAGTAGTGATGAACTTCAAAAGGACCGGGTGGTATCGGTGGATATCCAGACTTCTGATATTTTGACAGCATTACGCTCTGTATTGGGCGACGGTTATTCTTTTAAACAAATTGAGGATTATATCGCAATCGCCCGGAAAGAGACATCCGATTCTTCGGATGTCATCAATAACAGTGTTATTGATGACAGGATTTGGACTATCCAAGGACAGGTTCTTGAAAATTCAGAACCGCCTTATCCATTACCAGGAGTGAATATTCTGATTAAAGGAACATCTCTAGGGACCATTAGTGATGGTAATGGTTATTTCACTATTAAGGCAAAGAGAGGAGATATTTTGATTTTTAAATATTTAGGGTTTAAAGATTATGAGTATGTTGTCTCTCGTGCTATAAGCAACTTGACAGTCTCTTTAAATTCTGACTCCGAAGAATTGGATGAAATTGTGGTAACAGGTATTTCGGAAGAAAAAAGAGTGAACTCTGTTTCTGCCGTATCTTCTTTAGATGTGACAAAAAACTTGTCGACCAAACCGATCACATCTTTGTCCCAGTCGCTGCAAGGTGGAATCACAGGGTTGAATGTGACACAAAGTTCCGGTTTACCGGGGGCAGATGCAGCTGCAATAAAGATTCGTGGCATTTCGACTTTGGGTACAAGTGATCCTTTGGTGCTGGTAGATGGTATTCCTATGGACATGAATCAACTGGATCCGAATACGATCGAGAGTGTGACTGTTTTGAAAGATGCGGCTGCTTCTGCCATTTATGGTGCTCGTGCAGCAAATGGTGTGATTGTTGTGAAGACAAAACGTGGAACTCCTGGTAAGATCAGCATTTCCTACAATGGTTATGCAGGTTTTCAACAAGCGACCTATCTACCGGAGTTTGTTAACGCGGCAGATTATATGCAAATGGTAAATGTTGCGAATGCGAATGTAGGAGGAGCACCGATCTATTCTCAAGAAGCAATTGATGCGACGAGGAGCCATTCGGATCTTATCAAATATCCGGATACAGATTGGACCGACTATATGTATCAGACCGGTATGATCCAAAGCCATTCCGTCTCTGTATCCGGAGGAAGTAACCTTGCTCGTTTTGCCTTGACTGCCAATTATCTGGATAATGAAGCCTTGATTGATAACGCAGGTTATAACCGTTTGAATATTCGGGCAAATACATCAGTCAGTTTGTTGGACAATTTGTCGGTCAATATGGATTTTAATTCGTATCGTACAAACAGGCATGAGCCTTTGCAAGCCGTGCTTAATTATTTGTATACAACACCTCCGAATACGGTAATCCATTATCCGATGAAAGAAGGAAGTGATATTTTATATTATGGAAATCGTCCGGAGCAGCGGAATCCAGCAGCTTTGATGGAAAAGGGGGGTGTCCGTACTTATTTAGGAGACAATATCAGTATTAATATTGCTCCGCGTTGGGAAATTATTCCGAACCTGATTGTCCGTGGGCAATATTCTTATCGAATAAGTAGTGGAGCAACAAAAGAAGAAAGAGATGCTTATAACTTTTTCGATTATAATTCAGGTTCTTTTCTACAAACTTGGGGAGCTATCCATAATGCATCCAAAAGTCGTTCCAGTTATTATTATTTAGGGGGAACCGTTGAATATACCTTGGAGAAAAATAAACATCGGTTATTTGCTATTGGTGGGTATAATCAGGAACTGACAAATAATGGTGACTGGGATCAGTGGGCTATGAGTTCCTTCTTTGCAAAAGCAAATTATACATTTGATAACCGTTATTTGTTGGAAGGTACGGTGAGACGTGACGGTTCCTCCCGCTTTGGACCGGGAAACAAATTTGGAGTGTTCCCCTCTATCGGTGCTGGCTGGAATATTCATGAAGAGGCATTTATGAAGTCGACGAAAAATTTTTTGAATGAATTCAAACTGAGAATGTCTTATGGTTCATTAGGAAATGAGAATATCGGACTTTATAAGTATCAGACATTGATAAATGCGGGAAATGGTAATGAAACGGTCTTCGGGAATCCGGATATAACTTGGGAAACGGTTCACATGTTGGATGTAGGAGCTGATATCCGTTTGTTTAAAAACTTGACCGTAACGTTCGATTATTATAATAAGTTGACGACAGATATGATCATAACCCCACCTATTTCTTATATCGGGGGAATCAGTGCAGCACCCTTGAATTCGGGCAAAGTCCGTAATAAAGGGTGGGAATTCGATGTGAGTTATAATAAACAGGTCACTAAAGATTTCGGATTGAATATACATGCTGGTTTGACACATAATGAAAACAAGATAGAAGATCTTTTTGGTGCACCTTATGATAATGGAAACAGGATTCATCAGATAGGGTATGCTTTGAATAGTTACTTTATTTATCCAACGGATGGTCTGTTGCAAGAAGACGATTTTACGAAAGATGCTGCAGGAAATTGGATTCCCAAAGAAGGTGTTGTGATTTTTGATGGACAGAAACCGGGAGATATCCACTATTTGGATACAGATGAGGATGGTAAGATCACAACGGATGACCGTGTTATCAGTGGAGATGATCAGCCAGATTTGAACTATTTTGCTAATATTTCTTTGAATTATAAAAAGTTTGACTTTGAAATACTTTTCCAAGGGGTTACAGGAGTTGATGGTTATTATTCTGGTCCCTATGCCTATGGATTGAATACATCCGGTGACGGTCAGACACCGTTAGCAGTTCAAACAGATTATTGGACTCCGGAAAATCCGACTGCAAGATATCCTCGTTTGGCTCCTAATTCTTCTTATGGGAATAATGATCATACATCAGATTATTGGCGTTTTGACGCAAGTTATTGTCGCGTTAAATATATTCAGTTTGGGTATACTTTTGACCAAATCGGATTGAAAAAGATTGGAATGTCTAATATTCGTTTATATCTGAATGTGCAGAATCCGTTTACAATTGCAAAAGAGGATTTGGTTGATCCGGAAAGTCGTGGACAAAGAGGCTCTTATCCGTTGGTTAAGACCTATTCGGCAGGTGTAAGTTTGAATTTCTAATATAATGATAAAGTAAAGATGAAAAAATATAGTAAGAAAATAATGAAGGTAATCTGTCTGATTGCCGTAATGATAAGTTGTTGTGGATGTGAAGATTTTTTAACACGTAATCATCCGACTGAAATATCAGATGATAAGTTTTGGGAAACGATGAATGAATGTGAAAATGCTTTAGGACAATGTAAGTTATGGATGAAAGGAGGGCAGTCTGAGACAGAGTTAGGATTGATGTTTTTGGAGGGTGCTACAGACAACATGTATTTCTTTGCTAATTTTGATCAACGTATAGTTCAATTAGGAAATGGCTCTTTGGTACCTCCTACTAAAAACAATGATCCAACAAGTTGGGAAGTTGTTTTAGATCAGTGGTCTAATAGTTATACTTATATTCGTCGGTGTTGCCGATTCTTGGAACATGTTGATAATGCCTATTTTGCAGATGAATCGGAAAGAGCACGTATGAAAGCGGAAGCACGTGTGTGGCGTGCTTGGTATCACATCCGCCTGCTGAATTATTATGGACGGCATGACGGGATTCCTATCGTGGATCATGCTTTGAATCCAAGTGATATTTACTTGGCGCGTAATACGGTACAAGAATGTCTGGATTTTATCAATCGTGAATTGGATATGGTTATAAATTCAGAAGATCTGCCGTTCGTTTGGGATGAAGGGCGTCGGAGTAGAATGTCCAGATCGATCGCTTTAGCATTAAAAATGGATGTCAACCTGCAATTTAAACAATATGAGCAGGCAAAAGCAGCAGCAAAGGCGTTGATCGATTCAGGGGAATTTGAACTGTATTATACATCTTCTCAGGATAATGATCCAGGCAGGAATTATCGGGATTTGTTCCGTTATCTCGGCGAACAAAATAAGGAAAGAATATTATTTAGAGACCAGGGATGCAATGATATTTGGTTCCGTAATATGGGGACAGTCATGGGGGGGCAAGGTGTAAGTGCCCCGTTGAAGTCATTGGTTGACGTTTATGAGACGATTGATGGAAAAACGATTCAGTCTCTTTCGGCTGAAGAACGTTTACAGTATGAACGGAATCCTTTATATAAAGCGCGGGATCCCCGTTTGTATGCAACTGTGATGATGCCAGAAGACAGCACTTCCATTTCTAATTATGTTTATCATCCGTTTGATCCTAACAGTAGTGATTTTGTTGGAAAAACAGGAGCCTCGCGTTCTGGATATATGTTGAAAAAATACTTGGATGAACAAGATCGAGCTACGGGACGAGGAACACTTGACTTTATGATTTATCGGTATGCCGAAGTCCTGATGGATTATGTGGAGTGTCTGATTGAAACAGGAGACTGGCAAAATCCGGATGTGGAGAAATATATTAATATGATTCGAAATCGTGCTGGAATGCCAAATATGGATAAGTCTGTGTATAATACTCAAGAGAAGGTACGTGAATTGTATCGCCGTGAACGTCGTATCGAGTTTGCATTCGAAGGAAAGCGTTATGACGATATTCGTCGTTGGGGAATCGGGAATGAAACGAATCAAGGTACAATTTATGGAGCATGGAATCCTAATGAGGGTTCTTATGTGACGATTGAAACACGTAATTGTGTTTTCCCGAAATTCGATTCATGGCCTTTACATCAGCAAGAAGTAACCGCTAATCCGAATATCAAACAGCCCACGGGTTGGTGATGTCTGGTGTGGAAAAACAATCTCTTTTCTGAAAGGGGAAGAGATTGTTTTTTTGCTTATCCAGCCAGTGCAGACGTAATGAACATGTAGATCATCATACCTATAATGTCGTTTGTGATGGTGATAAACGGTCCGGTGGCCAAAGCAGGGTCGATCTTCAGTTTATCGAGAGTCATGGGGACCAGTGTTCCGAAGACACTGGCGAACATCACGACCGCAAACAAGCTTAAGGAAACCGAAGCGGTGATGCCTCTGTCGCCTAACATAAAGAAATTATAGATAAATACGACTAAACTGATGATGCTGGCGTTAATCAGTGAAACGACAGACTCTTTCAAGATCTGAGGCAGAATGTTTCCTTCCTTCAAACTGTTGTTGGCCAGGCCTTGTACCACGATGGCGGAAGACTGGATGCCGACATTTCCACCTGTTCCTCCAATCAACGGAATAAACAGCGCCATCTTGGGGTTGACGGCAAAATTTCCTTCAAAATTACCTAAGATCAGAGAGTTCCCTATTCCGCCTATCATACCGATCAGGAGCCAAGGAAGGCGGGCGGCCGTTTGGGTGAAGACATTATCCGAAGTTTCCACATCCTGCGAGATACCGGATGCCAACTGGTAGTCACGTTCGTGCTGTTCGCGGACTTCATCCATGACATCGTCGATGGTGATACGTCCGACGAGACGCCCGATGCTGTCGATAACAGGTAGGGCGACCAGGTCATATTTTTCGATCGTCTCGGTCACCTCTTCGATACTGTCACTGTCGCGGACGGAGATCGGGTCTTTCTTCATCACATGCTTGATCTTCGAGACGGAAGGATTAGTGATCAGCTTCTGCAGGGGGAGGACTCCGCGAAGGCGCTCATCATCGTCAACTACATAGACGTAATAGATCTCATCCATGTCTTCAGCTTGCTTGCGCATCTCGTCGATACATTTGGGCATACTCCAATTCTCGTTCACCACGATCATTTCGGTACCCATCAATCCACCGGCAGTGTCTTCATCGTATTTCAAGAGGTCGACGATGTCGCCCGCCTGCTCTACGTCTTCGATGTGCGAAAGAATCTCTTCCTGGGTATCTTCGTCCAACTCACGCATCAGGTCTACAGCGTCGTCGGTCTCCATATTGTCCACGAAGCGTTTGGCAATCAGTTCGTTCGGAAGTTCTTTCAGCAACTTGTGACGGTCTTCTTCATCCAGTTCCATCAGAACATCCGCTGCCTTTTCACCATCCATCAGCAGATAGAGGTAGATAGCCTCTTGCAAATCAAGCTCCTGGTACAGTTCGGCTATGTCCGCCGGATACAGTTCGTCCAGTATCTCCTTAATCTTAGCATCATCCTTCTCCGTGATGATGTCTTTTAGATGGTCTATATATTCTTTCGTCAGTTCAATCATGCTTTGGAGAATTTAGGATTTATGATTTATGATTTGTGAAACAATACAAGCTCCATAAGTCATAAATCATAAATCTGAAATCATAAATCTTTTAAGTTTCGCTCCGTTATCAGCGTCAGTTCCACGAACTGCTCTACGGAAAGCTGTTCCGGTCGTTTGTTAAAGATCGGGAGCGAATAATCGGGACAATCCTTACCCAGCAGAGGTTTCATGGAGTTGCGCAATGTTTTGCGACGTTGGTTGAACGAGGTTTTGACAACCGTCTTGAAAAGCTTCTCGTCACATCCCAACGATTTTCGGTCATTGCGCACCATCCGTATCACCGCACTCTTGACCTTTGGAGGCGGATCGAATACATTCTCGCTGACTGTAAACAGATATTCCACTTCGTACCAGGCCTGTAGCAGGACGCTCAGGATGCCGTATGTCTTACTACCCGGACCGGCAGCAAGACGTTCGGCCACCTCTTTCTGTATCATACCCGAACAGCAGGGAATATGTTCCTTGTAGTCGAGCACTTTGAAAAATATCTGACTGGATATATTATAAGGATAATTGCCAATCACACAAAACTGGTCCGGAAACAACTTGCCGAGATCCAGACGCAGAAAGTCTTCGGCCAAAATCTTGCCTTCCAAGACGGGAAAGTTCTGTTCCAGGTAATCGACCGATTCCATATCCAGCTCCACTACTGTCAGATCGTGTCCTTTTTCCAGTAAGAATTGGGTGAGGACGCCCATCCCTGGGCCAATTTCCAGTACAGGTAACTGCTTGTAATCGGACAATGTATCTGCAATACGCTCAGCTATTTGCAGATCTTTCAGGAAATGTTGTCCTAATGCTTTTTTGGGCTTAACTAATCTCATCCACTTCTTTGGTGTAATGTGTTCGTATTTAAATATAATGCTTATCTTTGCAGGCGTACAAAAATACAACAAATAATTTAAAGTCATCTACGTATAATGGATTTTAAAGCAATTCTACGCACGTTTCTCAAGATAATTCTCCCGCTTGCATTCGGTTGTTTACTCCTTTGGTATCTATACAGTAAGATGGATATTGGCGAGATCTGGAATGTGATTCGTAAGGGGGTCCGCTATGAGATTATTCTTTTTTCCCTTTTGTTTGGCTTGGGAGCCAATATTGTCCGGGGATTGCGTTGGGGACTGCTGATTCGTTCGTTAGGTGATAAGGTGAAGACCTGCAATGTGATTTATGCTGTGTTGGGGAATTATGCTGTGAACCTTGTGCTACCACGTGTCGGTGAAGTCTGGCGTTGCGGGATGATAACCAAATATGACAAGATCCCGTTTACCCGCCTGTTGGGGACGCTGCTGATCGACCGTGTGAGCGATACCATCATGGTCGGGCTGATCACAATGTCCATCATTATCTTCAATTTTGATTTTTTCCATAGTTTCTTTGCGAAGAACCCTGCGTTGCTGGATGGTTTTCAGTCCATGTTCAACTCGATATGGATTTATGTGGCCGGCGTAATTTTTATTGCCGGAATTTGGTTTATATTCACATATATGAGTAACTTTACGCTGGTCAAGAAAGCAAAGTCGATGTTGCAGAACGTCTGGGATGGAATGAAGAGCATCTGGCTGATGAAGCGTAAAGGTCTTTTCGTTATTCAAACCCTGTTGATCTGGACAGGATATTTCCTGTATTTCTACATCACTTTCTATGCTTTCGATTTTACCCGTGATTTGGGTGTGACGGTCGGTCTGATCGCTTTTACGATGAGTAGTATCGCTGTGGCGGTACCCGTGCAGGGGGGGATTGGTCCGTGGCATTTTATGGTGATCGCCACTTTGATGTGCTTCGGAGTAAAAGAAACCGATGCTGCGGCTTTTGCTCTGGTGGTGCATACGGTGCAAACTGCCTGGCTCGGAATTACGGGACTGTTTGGTGTGGTGGCGCTACCTTTTGTAAACAAAGGAATTGACAATGGACAATTGACAATTGACAATTAAATGCCCGGTTGTCCATTCGATATATAACATTAATTATTAACCTAATTGTCAATTGTTCATTGATTAAGTTGTCAATTGTCAATTAAAACGCAGTTTTATTTATGTCCGCAGAAATCAAAAATCTTTCTCCGCAGCCAGTTTGGGGTTATTTCTATGACCTTACGCAAATCCCTCGTCCGACCGGACATATGGAGGCTGTAACCCGTTTTATGGTAGCTTTTGGTAAAGGATTGGGATTGGAAACTTTGCAGGACGAAGTGGGAAACGTTTTGATTCGTAAACCGGCTTCTCCGGGAATGGAAGGACACAAAACCGTGACCATGCAGTCTCACCTCGATATGGTTCCGCAGAAGAACTCTTCGGTAAAACATGATTTTCTAACTGATCCGATCGATGCTTATATAGATGGAGATTGGGTGAAAGCACGCGAAACGACATTGGGTGCTGATAACGGTATGGGTGCTGCTTTTGCTATGGCTGTCCTGGCGGACAAGACATTGACGCACGGTCCTCTGGAAGCCCTTTTTACCATTAACGAAGAAGTGGGAATGGATGGCGCAGTCGGTTTGAAGCCGGGTTTCCTGAAAGGGGAAATCCTGTTGAACTGTGATTCAGAGGAAGAAGGCGAGTTGTTTGTCGGTTGTGCTGGTGGCGCCGATCTGAATGTCTCCATGCAATTTAAGGAAGATACTTATATTCCGGAGGGCGATGTTGCCGTGAAAATCAGCCTGACCGGCTTGAAAGGCGGTCACTCCGGTGTGGATATTCATTTGGGACGTGCGAATGCGAATAAGCTGATGTTCCGTTTTTTGAAAGAGGCCGTACGCGATTATGGGGCTCGTCTGTCATCTGTCGACGGCGGTTCGTTGCGCAACGCTATCCCGCGTGAAGCTTTTGCCGTAATAACAATTCCTGGAGATAATGTGGAAGCTCTTTGGGAGCTTGTGTCCGATTATCAGGAAATGTACCGCTACGAATATAAGGGCATTGAACACAATATTAATTTTACGGCCGAAATGACCGATATGCCGGCAACTCTGATTCCGGAAGAGATTCAGGATGATCTGATCAATGCGATAGAAGGTTGCCAGAACGGTGTGATCAGTATGCTGGTCGATTTTCCGGGTACGGTCGAATCGTCTACAAACTTGGCAATCGTCAAGTCCTCGAACGAAATGATCGAGATTCAAATTTTGGTTCGCAGTTCGTCCGAGAGCCGCAAGGAAGCTGTTTGTTCGAGTTTGGAAAGTATTTTCTCTCTAGCCGGGGCGAAGGTGGAATATTCGGATGGTTACGGCGGATGGCAGCCGAATATCGATTCGCCGATCCTGAAAATCATGCAGCAAGCTTATTTGGATTTGTACGGAAAGAAGCCGGAGGCTAAGGTTATGCATGCCGGTCTGGAATGCGGTATCATTCAGGAATCCTATCCTGATATGGACATGATCTCTATCGGTCCGGACTTGCAGCATCCGCATTCTCCTGACGAGCGTGTCAGCATTCCGTCTGTTGCCCGTACGTGGGACTTTATTGTTACGACGCTTGCGAGAATCTGATTCGTATATACATTATATAATAATATAATAGGAAGCTTCCGGTGGATCTTTTTCATCGGAGGCTTTTTTGTTGCCACAATGTCAACTGTGAAGTTTTCTTGCGTTGTGCATGCTGAATGATCTCCTTTCTCGGTATGAAAAGTAGGAATTGTATGTATATTGAGGATATGTATATTGTCTCGTAGGTGATGTTTTTTTGTTTTTTTGCGGGAAAACTCTTTTTTGCAAGTTTGGCAATTTCGTAATATATTGATTATTAGGTGTACTTGTGATCTTGAAAGGTACACGCGTACGTATGTTTATGAGGGTAAAAATAGGTAAAAAATGGGATGTAATTAATTTTATATCAACAAGATAGGTCCCTAAAATAAAATGACTAAAAAAACGTACGTTTAAATTCGTCATTTTTCAGCTACAAAAATACATATACTTTTTGAACCTGCAATTCTTTCCTCAAAGATTTTTCTTTTTCTATATTCTTTCTTATCAATTAGATAGCTTAACATGTACGAAAAACCACCTTTTTATCACAAACCATTTAAACCCTCCCCCAAAATGACTAAAAAAAACGTACGTTTTCATTAGTCATTTTATAGGATGATCCCAAAGAGGGATTTATAGAACTGAATTTCATTATATATAGTATTATTAATTAAATTATTAGATTATGAACAAAAAGTTTTCTACTCTTGTAGCCGGTGTTCTGCTGGCTTCTGGTGTCGGAGCTTCTGCGCAGACGTTTAATCCTCAGGTTTTTTCTAGTGAACCTGAAATTCGTCAGGCCAAGTATTATGCTTTAGGCGTAGGAAGTGGGGCAACTAATGTTGTAAGCGTTACAGAAACTGCCGATGGAACTCTCGCTTTTAAATCGGTTGCAGCAAACTCATTGAATTCTTTGGCAAAAGTTGATTCCGCTTTGTGGACGGTTTCTGCTAATGTGACAGGTGATGGTGGTGCTACTCGTTTTGTTATGACAAACAAGGCAACAGGTGCTACTTTTTCTTTTGATCCGAAGAATGCAGTAAAAGAAACGGGTACATCTACTTCTGCTGTTTCAGGTAATGCAGCTGAAGTTGGTGGTGCTTTGACACAGTGGATTTGGTATAACAGCCGTTACAATGTTTCTAACTCTTTACAAGCCTCCGAAGTTGTTTCTATGGACTTTGCCGGTGGTGACTCTACTTTGGTGATTCGTGTAGATGCTGCTACTAACGTTATTTATGCAGCAAAAGATTCGAAACAAAAACTGCAATCAGGTACAGCTTTACAGATCTTGACTCCGGGTTCTTGGGTAATGTCTGCTGAAGACCTGAACACAAAGGGCGATGATGTTAAGTACATGCAGTTGTCTTTTGCAGAGGATATCGACAAAAATCCGTTTGCCGATAAGTATCAAGCCCAGGTCCTGAGAAGTAGTGGTACTCCTTCTTCTCCTTATGAAGTTCTGCGTAACAAAAAAGGTGGATATACACCAGCACAAGATGAATATCTGTTTTTGAACAAATTGAATGACGAAGGAGAATTGTCTTATAACTATTTACGTCTTGATACGTCTTATTATGAAAGTACTGGTGCTTCTTTCAAACTGTATAATCAGTTGACAACATCGGCTGCAATCATGGAAAAAGATGCCGCAGGCAATTTGGTTACACCGGTTAATGGTTATAATGTGATTGATACATTAGGCTATAATTTGCCGGACGATGCATTCCGTTTCAAATTCACAAAGGACCTGTTGACAGACTCTTTGCAAGTCGAATCTTTCTCTCAGTTTGTTGAGTTGGCAAATGCCGTGGCTCCGAAAAGCCAGAAAGGAAGCGAAGTGACATATTGGACAATGTTGAATGATGATGCCCGTGTAGATGGTGGAATTTCTGGTAGCATGGCAACTGGTTTTAAACCAGGTGTTCAGAATAATACGAAGCTGTTTACAGTGTTGTCACATTGTACTTTGGTAGACGAAGCTAAGAATGTCGTTACTTTCTATGATGACGATGTGCTTGCTGGAAGACCTGTTGAAAACCACGTAAATCTTTTGGCTTACGCCGACGGTATTGATTCTGATTATGCAAGTATCGCTGACGGTGTTTACACGATCAAAAATGTGAAAACTGGTGAATATTATGGCGTTCACATTTATGATGCAGACTCTGTAGCTGAATATACTGGAGGTGATGTTATCAAGAATATGAATTTTAACCATATCCCTGCATTCCAGTGGGTTGTTATCAAGAAAGATCATTCTGCTCTTCGTGCAGAAATTTCTCCGGTTCAGGTAACTAACCGTGAGTTCGATGCACAGAACGATTATCAGATCCAGTTGAGAAAAGGTACTAAAGACGGCCAGTACAAGTTGAATGGTGTAGAAGTTGTCTTTGAACCGGTTTCTGCTGACGCTGTTGCTGACAAACACAATGGATACAAATTTTTGGAAGATCAGGATCTGGATGTAAATCGTTATACATTCAACTACTGGCATGCTTATACAGCTGATAAATACCTGAACAAGAATGCTGAAGACTCTGTTTTGAACGTATTGACTGAAGATGCTGGCCGTTTCTCAATTGAAGCTGCTCAAGCTGCTGAATTCGGTTATGATGTAGATGCTCGTGGTGCTAATACTTATATTCCGACATTGGCTCAGTTGGAAAGACGTCTTTATACGGTTTCTGCACCTTACGGACGTAAGCTCTATGTAAACAAAGAACACCAGATCATGGCAACGACAAATCCGGCTAGCACAGATGCTGTAACTTCTTTCTATTTCAAAGAAAACAATGAATTTACGAAGGGTGAAGATCTGACTTGTTATTATGCTTTGATTAATAACAATGGCTTGAATAAAGCTGGTGTTGTCGACAACGATGAAGATGCTCTGCTGCGTGCTCAGGTATTGACTGAAACAAGAACTTCTGTATTTGCTATCGCTAAGAGCGATGCTCCTCTGTATCGCCGTTTCAACAATACGGCTTTGGGTGAAAGTGCAACAGATGGTCGTGACAGTTTGAGATTCTTTGAAAATGTTCGTAAAGAATATCTGATGGATGAAAACAACCGCGAAGGTGGTTTGATGGATGCTAACGTGAATTATGTAGGTATGTGGACTGCTAACAAGGCTACAGGTCTTGCCTTCCAGATCGATACAGCTGTGATCAACCGTGACAATGGTGATATCAAACCTCAGTATCTACTTTCTGTTGCTCATAATGATTTCGCGGGTACAGATACAATTCCTTGTACGGAAGCAGACGGAACTCACCGTGATGAAAATGGTAACTTGGTAGATGCTAACCACTGTATCCATGCTATTCCGGGTAAGGCTGCATTTGAAAGAGGTAAATATGTAGTTAGCTTCGCTGATTCTGCTGCTGCTAATGGTTACAAGAAACCGTACACAGATGTAACTGCTGGTTATGTTCGCGTAGGTTTTGTTGAAGCTATCAAACAGGCTGATACATTGTGGGTTTTGACAGACGAATTCAAGGCTTTGGCAAATGATAAGATCGATTTTGCAAGATTACAAGCTGTAAATGATTCTTTGGTGGCTGCTGGTGCAACCAAGATTAAGAATGTGTTGACTGGCGTCAACCACAAAAATTATACTTGGTCATTCCGTTATGTGAATCCTGAAGCTGCCGGTAATGTGGAAGAAGAAGGTAATGCTAACAAATTCTTGTTCGAATCAAACAACTATGATGGTGAAAAGATTGCTCCTGAAAACGGCTCTTGGTTGAAGATCCAGAATGGTTGCGTTGTCTTGACTAAGAATCCTTCTTATTTCTCTAACGCTAAGACTGGTGGTGACGGTGCCCTGATCTTCAACGTTGAAAACAAAGAAGATGATCAATTGGCAACAGACAACGAAGAAATTGCAACATCAGAAGTAACTGTAATCGCTCAGCAGGGTGCTGTACGTGTTGCTAATGCTGCCGGTAAGAAGGTTGTTGTTTCTAACATCCTTGGCCAGACAGTAGCTAACACAGTTATCACTTCTGACAATGCTGTAATTGCTGCTCCTCAGGGTGTAGTTGTAGTAGCTGTTGAAGGCGAAGAAGCTGTTAAGGCTATCGTTAAGTAATAATAGAAAATTCATCATCAGGTAGGGATACGAGCAATCGTATCTCTGCTCTGAAAAAGAATAAGATTTTATAAATCAAATAATTCTAAATTTTACCGTGCAGCTTTCAAGCTAATTATCCCGTGATGGGTGAACAGGCGGTAATATTAATACTAAAGTAAAAAATTAAAAAAAGTTCATCTGCCATTATCCCTGTGAAGAGAAAAGGCAGACACAAAATGAAGCCTCTCCGGTAGCAATATCGGGGAGGCTTTTGTTAAAAAAAAGCATTGATTCTGTATGTTTTCAGGGCAACCGCACCAAAAATTGCTATCCAAGGCCATCTCTTTTTTCTCTATAAAAATTTGCAAACCAACTATCATACTATCATGGCTGGTTGTTAGCTGTTGTTTCACAATATGTTAAAGCATGATAGTAGTTGTTTTCTACTATCATTCTACCATCATGCATCTATCATGCTTTTTATTTAATAGTTTATTTATGTAACCGATAATGAGCTGCTTATATTTATATAGGCCAAAATGACTATCGACAGAAACGAGATTATTTGGCACAAAAAACGCTCTTTTCGCCGGATAAGATGCAAAAACAGGGCATAAAAGTGTCCTCAACATGGCAGATAAACATCCCCACATCCCCGGAAGAGCTTCGCACAGACCCGGATCTGCACCTCTTCCACACCCGGATGTCCGTGGCTCTTACACCCGGGTCTCAAGCAGCTATTCAAGCCGTTTTTGGCAAAAGAAAAGCTTGTCTTGATGAAAAATGAAGCTATTTTAACCTGTTCTGCACCTATTCCCGGACGGTCTCTGTTTTTATTGTATAATTGACATACAGTATGTTATCGTTTTTCACTATGATGGTTATGATAGATGAATAATAGTGTAAAATGGTAACTATCATGCTGTAACGAGTTGTTTTAAAGTAATATACGGGCGATTATGATAGTATGATGGTTGGTTTTGCAAGAACATTTATATAGTTATCGTCCGTATCGGTGGCGAAAACAGATGGACGCTTTATGAAAAGAGCGTGTTCTATTTTTCTATTCCCAAAGAAAAAATTGTACTTTTGTGAGCTACATTAATAAAGATTGAACAATGGCTAACGATGAAATGAAACAAATCTGGAAAGTGCCGGAGCCGACCCTTAGGAGGTTGCCGTGGTATCTTGCCTTTTTGAAACTGATGAAAGGAAGAGGGGAAGCTTTCGTATCATCTACTCAGATTGCCAAAGAAATTAATGTGGACCCCAGTCAGGTGGCGAAAGACCTCTCTTTTGTGAATATTTCAGGGAAGACACGTGTCGGCTATGAAATCAGTACGCTGGTGGATGTGTTGGAGGATTTCTTAGGTTTTACGGCGCAGCATAAAGCATTCTTGTTCGGTGTCGGTAGCTTGGGAGCCGCCTTGTTGCAGGATTCCGGTCTGAAACAATACGGATTGGAGATTGTTGGAGGCTTCGATGTCCGTCGGGAATTGGCCGGAACCGAGATTAACGGGATACCGGTCTACCACATGGATGATTTTCCTGCCAAGCAGAAGGAATACGGAGCGACGATCGGAGTGATTACCGTCCCTGTCGACAAGGCGCAGGAAGTGACCGAATTGATTATCGCGGGAGGAATCAAGGCTTTGTGGAACTTTACCCCGTTCCGTATCCGTGTGCCGGAAGATATCGTGGTGCAAAATACCTCTATGTATGCCCATCTTGCTGTGATGTTCAACCGCTTGAATTCAATCAATCACTGATATATGAAAATAATAGCCGTAGGAATGAATTATGCTGCTCACAATAAAGAGCTGCATCATTCGTTAAAATTATCGGAGCCTACTATCTTTATGAAGTCCGACTCTTCGTTACTGAAAGACGGCAAACCGTTCTTCATTCCTGATTTCTCTTCGGAGATTCATTACGAAACGGAGATCGTCGTGAAGATAGACCGGCTGGGAAAAAACATTGCCGAACGTTTCGCCCATCGTTACTATAACGAGGTGACGGTAGGGATTGACTTTACAGCTCGCGATTTGCAAAACAAGCTGCGTGCGCAAGGTCTGCCTTGGGAAATCAGCAAGGCGTTCGATAATTCGGCTGTTCTTGGGACATTCGTCCCACTGGAGCGTGTGGGAGATGTGAACCGCATTCCTTTCCATCTGGATATTAACGGCAAGACCGTCCAGGAGGGAAATACACAGGATATGCTTTTCCCGGTCGACAAGATCATTGCCTATGTGAGCCGTTTCTTTACGTTGAAGATAGGTGATCTGATCTACACCGGAACCCCGGTAGGCGTGGGGCCGGTCAAGATAGACGACCACTTGCAGGGATATATCGGCGAGCAGAAGCTGCTGGATTTCTTTGTGAGATAACACGGAAAAAACGTATGAAGAGAATCTTATGTGTCTTGCTGTTTGTATTCGGTCTGCTCACTTCTGCTTGGGCGGATAGTAGCCGATATGCCTCCGAGTCGGTATTGAACTCCGGGAAATGGGTGAAGATACAAGTGGCGGAAGATGGTATTTACAAACTGACGGCTGCCGATCTGAAAAAGATGGGCTTTTCCAATTTGGATAAAGTAGCTGTTTATGGCTACGGAGGATGGCCTTTGGATGAAGATTTCTCTACTACCTATATTGATGATGTCCCTGAGGTAGCCGTATGGAGGAGTGCGGATTATTTGTTGTTTTATGGGAAAGGGCCGCGCAAATGGGAATATTCTTCTTCTGATAAGTCCTTTATCCACACCAACAACCCCTATTCCAATTACGGATATTATTTCGTAACCGAGAAAGAAACAGCCGGGCGTACGATGGAGAAGGCTGCATCTGCTGCTGGAGCCACTTTGCAAGTGACAACTTTCGATGATTATGTTTTGCACGAAGAAGAGTTGGTATCGGTGAACAGTTCCGGGCGTGAACTGTATGGGGAATCGTTTACTTCTACTTTATCCCGTGATTTCACGATATCGGTTCCGGGTATTACGAACGACGAGGGAAAAGCCACCCTGTCTTTTATCTCCCGTGGCAACGGAACGATTACTATGAATGTCGATGGAAACACTTTAATATCCGGTTCCGTGTCTGTCCCGTCGGACGAATACGAAGTGGCACGGGAACTGTATCGCGAAAGAGCTTGGACGGCTGATAAAGGTGAGACTGTAAAGGTCAACATCGGATACAGTACGACCGGACATAAGAATGTACACTTGAACTATTTCCGTCTGCAGATGAAGAGGCAATTGAAAGTATATGATAATTATACATTCTTCCGCAGCCTCTCGGCAAGAGGCAATGCTTCCCGTTTTGTGATCCAGGGAGCCGATGCCAGTACGCTGGTTTTTGATGTGACCGACGGTGTAAATCCGCAACAGATGGAAACGTCTCTGAACGGGACAGAGTTGTCTTTTTCAATTCCTGCTTCCGCTTCCTTGAGGGAGTTTGTCGTAGTAAAACCTTCACAGATAAAAGCTCCCGTGACGGTCGGCGAGGTGGCGAATCAGAATCTGCATGCTTTGCCACAGCAAGATATGATCATTATTGCCCAGCCTAATTTTACCACGCAGGCAGAACGTTTGGCGGAAGCGCATCGGACAAAGGATAACCTGACGGTCCGGGTGGTGACGCCAGAATCAATTTATAACGAGTTTTCCAGCGGTACACCGGATGCAACTGCTTATCGCCGTTTTATGAAGATGTTCTACGACCGGCAGACTTCGGAAGCTGATGCTCCTAAATATTTACTGCTGTTCGGCGATGGCTCGTTCGACAACCGTAAATTGACTTCCGCCTGGAAATCGGTGGATATGAGCAATATGTTATTGACGTATCAGACGGAAAACTCATTAAGTAGTCAATCGTATGTGATTGATGACTATTTCGGATTTCTGGATGATGCGGATAATAAGAAATCCCTTCAAAATAAAAAACTATGTCTGGGGATCGGACGCTTTCCTATCAGGACTGTGGAGCAGGCGACTCAGATGGTGGATAAGGTAATCTCTTATATGGAAAATAGAAATACAGGTTCGTGGAAAAACAATCTGTGTTTTATGGCTGATGATGGTAGCAATACGGATGGATTTATGACTGAGCATATGGAGTTTGCTGATCAGTTGGCAGGTTATGTCGAAAGTGAACATCCTGAGTTTTTGGTGAATAAGCTGTATTATGATGCCTATAAAAAAGACATGACGGCAGGAACTTATCCGGATGTAAGGAGTGGCTTGCAAAAACTTCTAAAAGACGGACTTCTATTGTTTAATTATACCGGACATGGAGGGACAACGGCTTTAAGCGATGAGAAAGTGTTAACACAAACAGATATCAACCAGTTTACTTATACTCATCTGCCGGTATGGGTGACGGCTACCTGCGATTTTACGCGATTCGATGACTTGAATACGTCTGCCGGAGAAGATGTCTTTCTGAATAAAAGCAGTGGAGGCATTGCGCTGTTTACGACTGTTCGTGTCGCTTATTCCAGACCTAATTTCCCGATCAACGACAATGTTATCCGTAATTTGTTTGAAAGAAATAATGGGCGTCGTCGTACGCTGGGAGAAGTGATGCAAGCAACGAAAAACACCTTGTCGTCCGTTTACAAACTTGGTTTCTGCTTGATCGGAGACCCAGCTGTAAAAATAGCTTATCCAGAATTTGGAATGAAAGTGACGACTGTAAACGGGCAATCGGTAGACGGAAATTCAATATCTTTTAAAGCTTTGGAAAAGATCACTGTCGAAGGAGAGGTGTTGGATGCTTCCGGGCAGTTGGTAACTGATTTTACTGGTATAGTCAACCCGACGGTAAAAGACAGCAAGGTGACTGTCACCTGCTTGAAGAACAGCAATAAAGATGACAGTCCGGCTTTCACCTTCACCGACTATCCGAATACGATTTTTATAGGGAATGACTCCGTGCGCAACGGAAAGTTCAGCTTTACTTTTACGGTTCCGAAGGATATTTCCTATTCTAATTTGCAGGGGAAAATGAATCTCTATGCCGTCGATACGGAAAGTGGCAATGAGGCACAGGGTAATTTCGACAATTTCATTGTCGGAGGAACTTCCGACACGGCGGAAACCGATACGATCGGTCCGGAAATCCGTGCCCTTTACCTGAATGATACGACATTTGTAGATGGCGGCCAGGTGAACACGACTCCCTATTTTGTCGCTGAGTTATGGGATAAGAGCGGAGTGAATATCACGGGAAGCAGTGTCGGGCATGATATGATGCTGGTAATAGACGAATCGACCGTCCTGAGCTATAACCTGAACAGTTATTACGAACTGTTACCTGGCGAAGATGGGACCGGTATCGTGAAGTTCCCGATCCCGGCGCTTGAGCCGGGTAAACATACGGCGGAGTTCTGGGTGTGGGATATCTTGAATAACTCGACCGTGCGGACATTTACTTTTGAAGTGGTCGAGGGACTGAAACCCTTCCTGTTCGATGTGATCGCAACACCGGGTATCGCCCGTGAGCAAGTGACTTTCCATCTTATGCACAACCGTCCCGAAAGTCGGATGCGAGTGGGTATTATGGTCTACGATCTGGCAGGCCGACAACTTTGGAAACATGAAGAAAGCGGAACGTCCGGTCTGTTCGAAAACTATACGGTTTCCTGGGATCTGACATCCGGTGGTGCCCGTATGCGTCCCGGTGTTTATATCTACCGGGCAGCTATCAGTACCGATAATTCCAAAGACGCGACAAAAGCAAGGAAATTCATCATTTTAGGCGAATAAGAAGGAACGCATAAACTCCATCGTGTTTATCGTTGCAGTCAGGACAAAGAATCCGATAATAACCCAGTCCAGTATCCGGTACATGCGGACCGGCAATCGTGTGTATAGCCAGCCCAGCAGGATCGGGACTGCAAACATCCAATGCCCACCGAACAGGATCGCCTCGTTCATCCCGTAGCGGATGATAAAGTGGATCACGAAATCGATACTCAGGTACATAAGTAGCAGTTGTACATATTTGTTTTTCAGATTGAGCAAAGCCGAGGCCGCGACTAAAAACAACAGAAACATGATTACGGCATTGTTCCAACTGTGCAGGTATTCGCTGGGACGCAATACGACCTCTTTCCCGACTAGCTGTTGTGTGAGAGGCGTGCTTATAATCGTATTGCCCCAGAAATCGACCAGTGCTTGTTTGCCGAATGTCTCGTCGTGGATAAAATACTGTCCGAGTTGCCCGGTCGTTTCGATAGGAGACGGGCCTTCCGGGTTGAACAGTTTCGCTTTGAGGGTGTAAAAGCCCATGACGGCAGCTACGCAAATGACAAATGGCAGCATGACTTTGAATCCTGTCCGTATTTTACGCCAGAACGGTGCTTTATTCAGGAACAGGGCCATTGTCGGTTTGGCTGCGTTGGTGATTGTTATTCCTCCACAAAGGAAAGAGAGAAAGAGAATCGTCCGGCCTTTTATATATCCGGTCAGCATGTATTCCCTGGAAAGCATTAATAGTGAGAAGACGAGCAGGAAAAAGGAGAACGGATAAGATTCTGTGGTGAATGATAAGACAACGGTCGTGAAAAAGCATCCCGTGAACCCTGTCAGTAACAGTGCCCGCCGAGAAGAAATCCGGACGATCTGCTTTAGGTAACGATAGATCAGGACCAGTCCGCCGGTTATCAACAGGTTCATCAGCGTCAGGCAAATAATACCGGAAGTTTTCTCTTTGAATAGGGTTGTCAACAGGATTGTCAACAGTGTTTTCAACAAATGGAAGATGCCGAAAAAGGGATGGCTGATGTCGAATGCTCCTCCGCGCGTGTGGAGATGGAATAGATTGTCATAGCCTAAGTAACTTCCCGCTCCCCCGTTGGGTACATCGATCAGTTCCGTATGAAAGAGCATCCGGTAACCGATACACCCGTAAAGAAGGAAGAAGAAAAGGAAAAGCCCGGTTTCTATCGGGGTCGTCGGAAATAACGTGCGCTTAGTCTCTCTCCACTCGATCCGGAGAGCGCGAAACAGGATAGACAGGCAGGATGGCATCATACTATATGTTTATTTATTGTTGAATGGTTTATAATGGGGGACATCTGCAAGGGCGAGCAGTTCTTTGTCGCCGGAACTGTCGCCATATACATGCAGCGTCTCGGAGGCGAAATCCGGATATAGCCGGCGGAGCCTGCGTACCTTCTCACCTCCTTTACAGTTGGGCGTGGAAAACCGCCCGGTCAAAGTCTGCTCCCTAACTTCCAGCCCTGTTCCTTCCACGAGCCGGATTCCGACAGTTTGTGCCCAGGGGCGTATCCAGTCGGGCACGGACGCGCTGATAATGGCGATCTTGTTTCCTTCTTCCTGATGCCTGCGTATTTCTTCCAAGGCCGCAGGATAGACGAAAGCCGGTATACAGGAGGCATATTCGAGACAAGCCTGTTGGAAATCCTCCGTCTTCATTCCTCGCAGGAAAGAGGTGATCACAAGCTCTTTGGCCCGGTGCGTGGAGAGAATGCCCGTTAAGGCTGCTCCTTTCAGCAGGATAATCCAGGGGAGTCGCAGGAGGAAAGCCTTCCGTCCACAAGCCTGAATCAGAAAATCCGGCAAAGAGTCGCGGGAAATGATGGTTCCGTCGAAGTCGAATATTGCGATTGCCATATCAATAAATAAGTAAAGCGAATACGATAAACCAGCCGGCCACGGTCAACTGCAAAGTACGGTCCTGTAAGAGGATGTCGGTCGGGTTGCAATTGCTCTTCTCCACCAGGATGATTTGCAGATAGCGCATGATGCCTGCCAGTACGAAAGGAACTGTGGCATACAGGTATTCGCTGCTCCTCGACGTCACTTCGGGCGAAAGCGTATATAATATGTAAGTCACGGCTATGATGGAAGAGAGAAACGACAGGATCACGTTCAGGTAGTCGATCGTATATCCGGTAATATTCTTACGTGAAATCTGTCCGGTCTCCATGAAATTGAGCAAATCGTCCCGGCGCTTGGCAAAAGCGAGGAACAGGGAGAGGATGAATGTCATGATAATCAGCCAGTGCGAAAGTTCTATCTCCCCGGCGGCAGCTCCCGCTTCAAGCCGGATGATGAAACCGCAGGCGACAATCATGGCATCTATGATCTGTACCTGTTTGAGGTAAAGCGTATAGGCTAAGTTCAGGAGGATATATCCTCCTGACAACAACCAGATCTGGTTGTTGCTTGTATACATGAAGCTGAAACATAATGCACTCGTCGCATATAGCAGGAACATGAAGACAAGGGCGGCCATCGGAGAAACTTTCCGGGAGGCGATCGGACGGAATCGTTTGACCGGATGCAAGCGGTCTTCACCCGCATCCATCAAGTCGTTGAAAATATATACGCCACTGGTGAGCAAGCAGAAACCTGCAAACAGGATTGCAACATTCCACAGCCTGTCCGTATCTCCTATCTCCTGTGCAAAAAACATGGGAAGGAACAAGATGATGTTTTTTACCCACTGGAAAGGGCGCATCAGAAGAAATAATGCTTTAACTTTGCCTGTCGATTGTATATCTTTCATACTCAAAAGACAAAAGTAGGAATTTTATTTGAGCATACAATAAAGTTCGGATTATTCAGTTTATAATGCAGTAGGAGCGGTTCGTGAATCGTCCCTACTGAATCGGAAAATAAATTTAAGGATAGACATATGATAAGTAAATTCAGAATCGGTGTACTCGTTATAATACTTAACTTCTTCGCTTCGGTTGCGATGATTTGGGGACAGGATAATCCTTCTTTGCTCCAAATGGCGGTTCCTTCGTTGAACATCGCTCCGGATGCACGAGGCGGCGGTATGGGAGACATGGGCGCGGCGACTTTGCCGGACATCAACTCGCAGTATTGGAATGCTGCCAAATATGCTTTTATGGGAAGTAAGGCGGGAGTCAGTTTGTCATATACGCCGTGGTTGCGTAAATTGGTCAATGATGTGGCCTTGGTGAATATGACCGGTTACTACAAATTAGGAAATAGCGATTTACAGGCTATCAGTGCATCTTTGCGTTATTTCTCGTTAGGTGAAGTGAATATATGGGAGAACATCGGGGATGTCCCTTATGGTTTGAACCCGTATGAGATGGCGTTCGACGTGGCTTATAGTCGCAAGCTGTCCGAGTCCTATTCAATGGCGGTAACCTTGCGTTACATCCGTTCGGATATGGGGACGGACCAGAATGACGAAAGCAATGCGGGCAATGCTTTTTCTGCCGATATTTCCGGTTATCTGGAAAAATATGTGCTGATGGGTAATGCCGAGGCATTGTGGAGCTTTGGTTTCAACCTGTCGAATATAGGGAGTAAGATCTCGTATGACGGGGGTAATACGAACCAGTACCTTCCGGCAAAGCTGACGTTGGGGACCGGTTTGCTTTATCCGATTGACGATTACAACCAGATCGGCGTTTATCTGGACCTGAACAAATACATGGTCCCGTATGCTCCGCAAAAGGAAGAAGGAGAGACTGATGCCGATTACCAGACGCGTGTGGACGACTATAAATCATGGTCGAGCCTTTCCGGTATGTTGAAGTCTTTTACCGATTCACCTAACGGCCTGCTGAAAGAGATCATGGTTTCGGTCGGAGCCGAGTATAGTTATAACCAGCAGTTTTTCGTCCGTGGTGGTTACTTTTACGAGAATGCGAATGTCGGTAACCGTAAATACTTTTCTGTAGGTGCCGGTTTCCGTATGAGCGTGTTCCAGTTGGATGCTGCTTATCTGATTAGTACGGTTCCGCAGAACCCGTTGGACCAGACACTTCGTTTCTCCCTGTCTTTTGATATGGACGGGATCAAGAACTTGTTCAGATGAAAGTTGAAAGTTAAAAGTTGAAAGTGATGAAAGTGCGGGTTGGGTTTGGATATGATGTGCATGCATTGGTTCCGGAGCGTGATTTGTGGCTGGGCGGAGTGAAAATAGAGCATACGATGGGCCTGCAAGGGCATAGTGATGCGGATGTCTTGATTCATGCTATTTGTGATGCCCTGTTGGGCGCAGCTAATATGCGTGATATCGGTTATTATTTCCCCGATACGGCAGGTGAATATAAGGACATCGACAGCAAGATCCTGTTGTTCGATACAATGGAATTGCTTCGTGATGCCGGATATACATTGGGTAATATAGATGCGACTGTCGCCGCCGAACGTCCGAAACTGAATCCACATATTCCCGAAATGAAACGGGTGATGGCTGACGTCCTCCAAGTGGATGTAGAAGATATCTCCATCAAGGCGACGACAACCGAGAAGTTAGGCTTTACCGGACGACAGGAGGGAATAGCTGCATATGCAACGGTGCTGATACAGAAATAGTCTACCGCTTCCAGGTCTTTATCTATAATAGTTTTAGAAGTTCCCCTTGGGTGAAAATTTATTTTTATGTAAGGGATAATTTATTTTCTCTTACATGAAACAAGGGTTTCAATTACGGGTAACAAAGTGAAACTAATGTTGTATCTTGTTTATCCCGCCGTTAATTTGTAGATTTGACCCCATAAAGAAAAGATGAAATATGAAGAGTAACGATTGGAAGGACCGTCTGGGGATCATGTATTCTACGAACCCGGATTTTCAATATAATACAGGAGACGAAGAGGAAGAAGAAACGCTTCCGAAAGAGAAGCAGCTGCTGCGCATTGCTTTGGATAAGCGGAACCGGGGCGGCAAGGCCGTGACATTGGTAACCGGTTTCCGGGGAACGACCGGCGATTTGGAAGCACTTGGAAAATTTTTGAAAGTGAAATGCGGTGTCGGTGGCTCGGCTAAAGACGGGGAAATCATCGTACAGGGTGACCTGCGTCCTAAAGTGCTGGAAATATTACAAAAAGAAGGCTATGTCAAAAGTCGTATAATCTGATCGTATGCTGACAGTCTACAGAGCTTCCGCCGGAGCCGGGAAAACGCACAAGCTGACCGGTGAATATCTGACTTTACTGTTTACGGGACCGGGCGCTTTTCGCCGTATCCTTGCCGTGACCTTTACGAACAAGGCGACAGACGAGATGAAGACACGTATTGTCGACGAACTGTACAACTTGGCTTCCGGAAGGAAATCGGATTATGTGGAATTGCTGAAGTCCACTTATTCGTTGACGGAGGTCCAGGTGCGAAAGCAGGCGGCTAAAATATTGATCGATATCCTACACGATTATTCTGCTTTCAATATTAGTACGATCGATCGCTTTTTTCAGCAGACCATGCGTGCCTTTACACGCGAGATTGGTTTACAAGGTGGTTATGGGATCGAGATGGACCAGGAGCTGGTGCTCACAACAGCAATCGATAATCTGTTGTCGGATCTCGAAAAGCCTGAAAGCAAGGACTTGTTAGGCTGGCTGCTCCGGTTTGCGGAGGATAAGATAGAGAGCGGAGGGGAATGGAACCTGCGTAAAGATATTATGGCCCTGAGCCGTGAGGTCTTCAAGGAGAGCTATAAGGCTTTCAGTGAAGCGGTCGGCCGGGATATAGAGGACAAGAAAGCGCTGGAAGACTACAAGAACGAGCTGTACGGCATCATCCGTTCGGTAGAAGCGACCGCTAAAGAATTGGGAGAACGCGGCCTGGCGATCCTGAATAAATATGGGCTTAAAGTCACCGATTTTAAAGGGGGCAGCCGTTCGCCTCTGACGCTTCTCGACCGTCTGGTGCAGGGAGAGATGAAAGAGCCGTCCGCTACTTTTATCGGTTTGGCGGATAATCTGGACGGCTGTTTCACGAAAACGGTTTCGCTCGGTACCCGACAGATCATCGGATGTGCCTTTGAGGATGGTTTGAACGATTGCATCAAAGGAATTATTTCCCTGTTCGGTAATCTGACTGCCTATAATACTGCTCGTGAAATTGTCCGTTATTATTATACGTTGGGGATCCTGACCGATGTGTCCCGCCAGATAGCCGCTTATCGGGAAGAAAAAAATGTGATGTTGATTGCCGACACGACCGAATTGCTCAGTAAGGTGATCGAAGGCAGCGATGCTCCTTTCATCTATGAAAAAACCGGTACACATGTCGACCATTATATGATAGATGAGTTTCAGGACACCAGCGGAATGCAGTGGAATAATTTCCGTCCGTTGATCGAAGAGAGCCTTGCACATAGCCGGGATAATTTGATCGTAGGAGATGTGAAGCAAAGTATCTACCGTTTCCGTAACTCGGACTGGAAGTTGCTGGACGAACAGGTACAAGCCGACTTTTCCTCCGAAGAAATCCATGAAGAGACGCTAAAGGATAACTGGCGTAGTTGCCGGAATATCGTGGAGTTTAACAATGCCCTTTTTACGACACTTCCGGGTGTTCTGCAGGCTGTCTATAATGAAGCGCTGTCCGTCTCTTCCCTAAGCGAGGAACAACGAGCGGCTTTTTTCACTAAGATCATGTCCGCCTATGATAAAAGTTTCCAACAGGTTCCTCCCCCTTTCATGCAGAAAGACGGGCATGTACGGATTGAATTTCTCTCCGGAGATAATGAGAAAGATTGGAAAGAGGAAGCTCTCGGACGTTTGCCCGGCGTGTTGGAGAAATTGCAGGATAACGGATATGCGTTAAAAGACATTGCTATCCTTGTTCGCACCAATCAGGAAGGGGCACAGGTGGCAGATACTTTACTGGCTTATAAGGAAGAGCATCCTTCCAACCGCTACAACTACGATATTATTTCGGATGAGGCTCTGTTTGTCAGTGGTTCGACGGCAGTCCGTTTCATGGTTTCTTTGTTGCGTTACCTGAAGAACCCCGAAGACCGGACGAACGGGCAGATCGCTTTATATTCCTATCAAGTGTTGAAAGGGAGATTTGGTGTCGAAACTCCGGCTTTTCCACCGGAAGTCGTCTCTGTCCTGCAAATCCTTTCCCGCCAGTCCCTCTATGAAATAACGGAAGGTCTGTTCCGCCTTTTTGCCGACGACTTTCCCGAAAATGAGCAGGTTTTTGTCCAGGCTTTCTTGGATATGGTGTCCGAATATACCCAGAAGGAGAGCGCAGACCTGAACCGTTTCCTGAGATGGTGGGACGAGACAGGTTGCCGTAAAACGATTGCCACGCCTGACGGACAGAATGCGATCCGTATCTTGACGGTCCATAAGTCGAAGGGGCTGGGCTTTAGGGTGGTGATTATGCCTTTCGGAGATTGGGAGATCGACCATAAGCCGTCAAAGCCGGTGATCCTCTGGTGTCATCCGGAAGAGAAACCGTTCGACCGCCTGCATCTTGTTCCCGTGCGCTACAACCAGTCGCTGGCAAAGACGATTTTTGCAGGTGATTATTTTAAGGAACGCTTGCATGCCTTTATTGATAACCTGAATACGCTATATGTCGCTTTTACCCGCTCGAAAGAAGAGTTGATCGTTTTCTCTCCGCGTCCGAAAAAGATCAAGGAAGGGACCGGCGATGTCGAAAAAATATCAACCTTGACCGACGCCTTGTGGGCCGGCTTGCGTACGGATATGCCCGATACTCGGGACGGTGAGAAACTGATCTCACTGCCTGCCGCTTTCGATACCGGAACAGGTGTTTTTGAACTGGGCGACTGGTGGCATCCGGCAGCAAAGGAAGAGAACAGTGAAATACAGGAGATCGGAATGGCGCGTCTTAGCTCCATCTCACCGGACGACCGCCTGCAATTACGCCTGCATGGCAAAGGTTATTTCTTCGATAATGCCCGCCGGAAACATGGCGCTTTGATGCACGAGGTATTGAGCCGTATCCGTACCCGAAAGGATATCCCGCAGTCGGTCGAACGATACCGTCAGGAAGGGGTGATCGACAGAGAGGAAGCGGCGGCACTTGTCGTACGCCTCGAAGAGTTGTTGAACCTGCCGGGAGCCGCCTCTTGGTATGACGGTACGGCTCGTGTGTTGAACGAGGTCGATATCCTGTTCGGCAAAGGGTTGTCCAAGCGTCCGGACCGTGTGATGATCACCGGAAACAGTGTGGTCGTGGTCGACTATAAATTTGGGGAACGTGCCGACCAACGCTATCACAGCCAGGTAAGGAACTACCTGAAACTGATTCGGCAAATGGGCTATGACGAGGTTGAAGGTTTCCTTTGGTATGTTGAATTAAGCAAAATAGAAGCCGTGAAAGGGTGATATATTTTTGTTATTCGGTAAAAATGAATATTTTTGCAAATTCTTACGATAAATACTCGATTAGATTAAAGAATGAAAGTACATAAAGAAGGAACAGGTCTATTATTAACGCTTTTCACGATATTCTTTGTCGTGGACGTTGCGCTGTATCATACTGTCGGTAGAGGTTGGGTGTTCTATACCACGACTTTCGTTACCACAGTCCTGTTCTTGTTGGTACTTAACTTCTTCCGTAGCCCGTTCCGGCGTTTCCCGTTCGATTCGGAAGGATTGGTGATCGCCCCTGCCGACGGCACGATCGTGGCGATCGAGGAAGTGATGGAGAATGAGATTCTGCACAGGGAATGTTTGCAGATATCCATATTCATGTCCATTTTCAATGTGCATGCCAACTGGTTCCCGGTGAACGGGACTGTCAAGCACGTGTCACACCAGAAGGGACGTTTTATGGCTGCCTACCTGCCGAAGAGCAGCACGGAGAACGAGCGTTCGGCTGTCGTGATCACGACCCGCGGTGGCGTGGATGTGCTGGCTCGTCAGATCGCAGGAGCAATGGCACGGCGTATCGTGACTTATGCCAAAGTCGGCGATAAATGTCATGTGGATGAGCAGATGGGCTTCATCAAGTTCGGTTCGCGTGTAGATGTTTACCTGCCTGTCGGGACGGAAGTCCTGGTCGAAATGGATCAGAAGGTTACCGGTAACCAGACTCCGATAGCCCGTTTGGGAAAATAAGAGAAATAAATGAGCATCAAGAATAGTATACCTAATTTTGTTACCTGCTGCAGCCTGATATCTGGTTGTATCGCTTGCATTATGGCGTTAAGGGGAAACTTGCCGATGGCGACCTTGTGGATTGTCATTGCGGCTGTTTTCGATTTTGGTGACGGTTTTGCCGCCCGTTCCCTGCACGCCTACTCTCCGATGGGGAAAGAATTGGATTCTCTTTCTGATATGGTAAGTTTCGGTGTCGCTCCTGGAATGATCGTTTATTGGTTGTTGGAGCAGGCTTGTATGACGGCTCCTGTTTTGGGAGAGGCGGCAGGCTATGTTCCGTATATGGCTTTGGTGATACCGGTCTTTTCCGGGTTGCGTCTCGCCAAGTTCAATATCGATGAAAGGCAGACGACTTCTTTTATCGGTATGCCTGTCCCGGCCCATGCTCTTTTCTGGGCGTCTATCGGCTATGCGTTCCATTCTGCCGTACCAGTGGACAGCATCGGGTTTATTGCCGGAACGATAGTTGCGGCGATCCTGTTTTCGTCTTTACTAGTATCTGAAGTTCCGATGTTCTCATTGAAAGTAAAGTCGTTGGCATGGAAAGGCAATGAGTTACGCTATATTTTAGTGGCCGGGGCGGTGGTCTTTGTGACTCTCTTTGGTGTTCTGGGCATTGCCGGAACAGTCATTCTCTATATAACCTTGTCTTTTTTTAACAAAAGAAGGTAAACAAGAGTTCGTATCTTTGTGTTTGTGTAATAAACCAACTAAGTGACGGAATATGTTTAAGTTTTTGTTTGTTATGTTCTTCTTCTTTATCCTGCTAGTTTTTCTAATGGGATTCTCTATCTTGCGTACCTTTAAAAATATCCTGTTCGGAAGCGGAAGTAGTGGAAAGAAGGGTGAACAACGCCGTCAAACAAGCGGTTACTCTTCCGACGCGCGCAGTAACAGCTCTGCACGAGAAGAATATGCTTCGCAGGTCTCCCGTAAAAAGATTTTTGCAAAAGATGAGGGGGAGTATGTGGATTATGAGGAAGTGAAATAAGTTGTTCAGCGCTTGCGCTGAAAGAATTTGCGCATTTCTTCGGCGCATTCGTTTTCAAGAACCCCTTTTTTGACTGTCGCTTTTGGATGTAAGGCTTTCGGTGCGTATTGCTGGAAGCCTCTTTTTTCGTCTGTCGCTCCGTAGACGATCTTGCTTAGTTGCGACCATCCGATTGCTCCGGCACACATCACGCATGGTTCCACCGTCACGTAAAGGCTGCATCCGGTCAGATACTTGGCTCCTAAGACGCCGACTGCCGCCGTTATTGCTAACATCTCGGCATGGGCGGTTGGGTCGTTCAGACGTTCCGTCTGGTTGTGGGCGCGGGCTATGATCTGGTTATTACATACGATAACGGCACCGACGGGAACTTCTCCCTCTTCGGCTGCTGAGCAGGCTTCTACTAGTGCCTGCTTCATGAAATATTCGTCGTTGAATGGATCCATCATCTTCTCATTTCGTTTTCATTGAAGAGGGTAGGATAGTCCTCTTCCAGGGTTTTAAGTATGTGGGACAGGATTGTCTCACGGTACCAACGGGATTTGTTGATGATTTTATACCTGGCAAGATAACGTTCCACTGCCTTCTGCTCGTCGTCGTTGAGCATGAAAGTGACCTTGTGCACGCGTGGGTGATTCGGCTGTGGAGATGAATATTTACGTTTCAGTGTCATAGTTTGCAAATGTAAGGGGGAAAGCGCAAATAAAAAAGAAAAACAGTATATTTGTGCAAATTACATGGAATGGCTAAACGGAACGAAACAGGAAAAGACGGTGAGTCGGTTGCACGTGCTTTTCTGGAAAAGCAGGGCTACAAGATTACCCATACGAACTGGCATTGGCATCATTATGAGCTGGACATCGTAGCAGTCAAAGATACCTGGCTGGTTGTGGTAGAGGTGAAAACGCGTTCGGATGATTATCTTTTGGCGCCGGAAGATGCGGTCGATGCTCCTAAAATCCGCCGTATCGTGGCGGCAGCCGATGCGTATGTCCGCTTTTTCAATCTTGAACTACCGGTCCGTTTTGACATCATAACCGTAATTAAAAAAGGAGAGGAGTCTGAAATAGATCATATAGAAGATGCTTTCTATGCTCCTTGCCGCAAATAAAACAAAGAACAGTTATGAATATAGAAGAAGCCAGGGAATATTGCCTGTCGCTGAAGAATGTGACGGAGTGTTTCCCTTTCGATGATGTTTCACTGGTGTTCAAAGTGGAGGGGAAGATGTTTTTGCTCCTGCCTCTGGATGCCGTGGAACCGTGTGTGTCACTGAAATGCAGCACCGATTATGTCGAGGATCTGCGCGAACGATATACGGCAGTGGAAGGTGCTTGGCATTTTAACAAGAAATACTGGAACACCATCTACCTTGACCGGGATATGCCGGACAGCGAGATCAAGCACTGGATCCATCATTCTTATCGCGAGGTGATCGCCAAATTACCGAAGAAAATAAGAGAAGCTTACGAAAATGAATGACAAAAACGAAACTCCGAAGATCATCCGGCTTGTCGAGACAGATTCGACCAATAACTACCTGCGGGAACAAAGTGCAAAAGCCAGGTTGCCGGAAGGTAGCCTCGTCATAGCCGATTTTCAAACAGCCGGAAAGGGGCAGGTCGGAAACTCATGGGAGTCGGAAGCTGGGAAAAATTTGATGTTCAGTATTCTTTTATATCCTGATTTTCTTCCTGCGAACCGACAATTCCTGATTTCCCAGATTGCTTCCCTGAGTGTGAAGGAAACGTTGGAGAAGTACACGGATTCCGTCACGGTAAAATGGCCGAACGATATTTACTGGAAAGATCGTAAGATATGCGGAATGCTGATCGAGAATGATCTGTCCGGGCAGCATCTCTATTGTTCTGTAGTCGGTATCGGGCTTAATATCAACCAGGAAATATTTCGTAGTGATGCCCCCAATCCCGTATCCCTGACTCAGATTACAGGTAAGACGTATGATCGGGAAGATGTATTGGTCTGCTTCCTGCGTATCTTCTTTAACTACTATTTCCTATTATTACAGGAGAAGGAGGAAGAAATCCGAGCTGCCTATATGGCGGCCTTATATCATGGTGACGGTTATTATTTCTATATTGATGAAAACGGCTCTTTCGAAGCCCGTATCCATGCCATCGAGCCGACCGGCCATCTGATCCTCCAATTGCGCGATGGGGAGCGGCGAAGGTATGCCTTCAAGGAGGTAACAACCGTTGTCCCCAGATAAGAGAAAGTATGCAAGACTGAATTCGGTTTGCTGATTGGCATAATTCAGGGCAGTATGTCAAAACTACCTTGTTCCCGCGTCAAGTTCGGGGACAAGTACATTTTGACACACTGTTCTGAATCTTATTATCTTCCTGGTTGGTCTGTCATTGTAAACACCAGGTTCCCGCCATTCATGACATCCTTGTGGCTGATTGTAAGACCTGTGACCGGCTTTCCGTTCAGTTCTACTGATTTGACGTATTTGTTGGTTTTAGACAAACCTTTGGCTTCGACAGTGAATGTTTTGCCTTCGGGGAGAGATAGGGAAATCTTTTCTATTTGAGGAGCTCCTAAAACATATTCCCCGCTGATCGGGTTGACCGGATAGAAGCCCATAGCCGAGAAGATATACCAAGCGGACATCTGGCCGCAGTCGTCGTTACCGCATAGACCGTCCGGTTGGGCCAGGTAGAAACGGTCGAAGACTTCGCGGATCACCTGCTGTGTCTTTTCCGGATGGCCGGCATAGCTGTAGAGGTAAGCTACGTGATGGCTAGGTTCGTTGCCGTGTGCATATTGGCCGATCAGGCCGGTTACGTCGGAAACGAAACCTGTGTTTTCGGCTGTGCTTTCGAGGAAAAACAATGAGTCGAGTTTGGTCACGAAAGCCTCGTTGCCACCCATCAGGTCGATCAGGCCTTGTACGTCGTGCTGTACATGCCAAGTGTACTGCCAAGAATTGCCTTCCGTGAAATCGCCGCCCGAAGAACTGGCGTGTGAGAGCAGGAAGGAATTGAACGGCGTACGCCAGTTGCCTTTGGAATCTTTTCCTCTCATCAGCTTGAGTTCCGGATCGAAGAGGTTCTTATAGAAGGCGGCACGTTTGGAGAAACGTTCGTAATCTTCCGTCTTGCCTAACGCTTTTGCCATCTGGGCTACACAATAGTCGTCGTAAGCACATTCCAAGGTCTTGGATACCGATTCGGTGTCGATAATGTCGAACGGGAAATAACCGTATTTCTCGAATGTTTCCCAGTCGGAGTTAAAATGGCTGACGGTAGCGCTCGCTTTGACTGCCTGGTAAGCCTCTTCTGCATCGAACCCTTTGAATCCTTTCAGGTAAGCATCCACGATCACCGGAATAGCGTGATTACCGATCATGCAGAAGTTTTCTTTTCCCCACAAAGCCCAGATCGGCAGAAAACCCTGTATCTTCTGGTGGTCCAGCATCGTCTGGATCATGGCGTCTACTTTGTCCGGGTTCAGGATCGTATATAGCGGATGAGCGGCGCGGTAGGTATCCCAAAGTGAGAATGTGGAATAGTATTCGCCTGTTGGAGACATATGAATATTGTCGTCGATGCCACGGTACCGTCCGTCGATGTCGGCAATGTTGTTAGGCTGCATCATCAAGTGATACATGGAGGTGTAGAAACTTGTTTTTTCATCTGTCGTACCTGTAACCTGAGCGCGGGAAAGGAGGGCCTGCCACTGGTCGCGTGTGGACTGGTGGACAGCATCGAAATCCCATGCCGGATTTTCTTTTTGCAGGGAAGCGAGAGCTCCATCAATGCTTACACTCGACATGGCGATTTTCACCTGTACGGCTTCTCCCGGTTTCGTGTCGAATTCGAGTATCAGGCGTTTTGCCTTTTCTCCTTTTTCTGCGGGGAGTTCTTCCTTGACCGTATAAGGACGGTCGAATTTGATCACATAGAAATAATGGCGTGTCACCCAAGCACGAGTCTGGTTATGTCCGGTGATCGTCTGGTTGTCCGGCATTTCAAGCTCGGCTTCTAAGACATGTGTCTTCAGCGCATCCTTGCTTCCGACCATACCGCGTTGTAGGTCGACTAGCAGACGTGCCGGCCCTTCGTTGTTGAATTTATAGCGATGGAGAGCTGTGTGGGCAGTAGCCGTAATTTCAGCATCGACACCGTAGTCGGATAAGGTGACTGCATAATAACCCGGTGATGCTTTCTGGGTGGATTTGTCGTATTCGCTTTTATAAGTATTGTCTTTGATATCGCCACAGAACGGGAACAGCAGGATGTCGCCCAAATCCGGACAGCCCGTTCCGTTCAGATGCGTTTGAGCGAAACCTTCGATAAAGTTATCTTCATAATTATATCCCGAACAGTATCTCCAGGAGCCAACTCCGGATTCGGGGCTTGCCTGTATCAGTCCGAACGGTGCACAAGCACCCGGAAACGTGTGTCCGTTGTCCGCATTCCCGATAAAGGGATTAACATACTGGCAATAGTCTTCCTCGACATTGTCTTTTGCTTGGGGTGCAGGGCTGCACGCACTGACCATCCCTAACAGAGACAGTCCGATCACAAGGTCTTTCATGAATTAGAATTTTATATTTGCAATTAAACTTCGTTATTCCTTTTTTCCGTCTTTCATCTTGTCCCGAATCTTCAGTCGTTTGATCTGCAGGAAACGCAATAGGCCGATAACAAGAACAGTCGCCGCGATTACCCCGAAATACTGTACATAATCAGGATTGGCTTGTTTGCCAGGCCAACCGATTATGCTCATAACGATCAGGTAAATCAATAGAACAGCAGTTGTTATGTTTACTTTCTTCATTGGATTTCTCGTATTTGAATGCAAACTTAGAGAAAAAATATGATTTATGTTTGTCTTTGTTCCTATTTAACGGATAAATGCTGGAAAATCCTACAAGAAAGGTGGACAAGCCGGATTTATGTATATCTTTATCGGCGATTTGATTCTATATGTATGAAAGGCGGATCCGAGATATATTCTTTTAATCAGTTGTTTACTGACTATAAAGGTCGTTTTGTTCATTTTGCCAACACCTATGTAGGCGACAGTATGGTTGCGGAAGATATTGCGATCGAAAGCCTGATGTATTATTGGGAAAATAGGGGAAAACTTGCACCTGACTCGAATGTTCCGGCCTATATTCTAACCGTCATCAAGCACAAATGCCTGAATTATTTGCAACGTTTGCGTACTCGAGAAGAGATAGTCGAGTATTTGAAGGATTGTGACACTTGGGAACTGAACCTGCGCATCGCTACCCTCGAAGCTTGTAATCCTGAAAAGCTGTTTACTGACGAGTTGCAGTCGCTTGTCGACAAGGCGTTGGAAACATTACCCGAACAGACACGCGAAATCTTTGTTCGCAGCCGCTACAACAACCAAAGCCATAAGGAGATTGCGGTAGCCTTGGGTATCTCGACGAAAACGGTGGAGTTCCATATTACCAAGGCTTTAAAAGTCTTGCGTGTAGCTTTAAAAGATTATTTCCCTTTACTGGCTTTCCTGCCAAAATTCTTTTGCTGATACTTGCCTGTCAACAATTGTCGGCAAGTCTGCTGACGGTTGTCGACAAAAGTCCGACTGGCGTGAAAAATTTTCGATATCTGGCGATAAATAAGAAAAAATGACGGGTAAATTCCAAGTGCATGGTGTCTGGTTGAAACTTTTTCTTCAAAAAATCCCTTTTCCGTTAGGGATATTTCCTGCTTATTTGCTTTATAAACAGAAACGGAAAAAATGGAAAAAGAAACATTATATAAATTCTTTGATGGAAAAGCTTCCCGTGAAGAGAAAGAAGCTGTCCGTATCTGGCTGGAATCTTCTCCCGAAAACGAGCAAGAGCTTTTCAAGGAACGTGAGTTTTTCGATGCGATGATCCTGTCGGGCAGTACGAAGGTGGCCGGGATGGAAAAGAAATCCCGTCCTTTCTATCGAACTGTCTTGCTCGAAGCCATAAAGATCGCGGCCGTGTTTGCCATTACTGTCGCTAGCGGAACGTATTTCTATAAGTCGGAAATCTGTAAGATAGGCGAGGCAATGAATACGATCACAGTTCCTGCCGGCCAGCGTGCCAACCTGACTTTGGCGGATGGTACGAACGTTTGGCTGAATGCCCGTTCCGAAATGCGCTACCCGGCTGTCTTTACGGGCAATAAGCGAGAGATAACCTTGGATGGAGAGGCTTATTTCGAAGTAACTCACAATGAAGACAAACCTTTTGTTGTCCAGACGAACAAATGTAATGTCGAGGTGCTGGGAACGAAATTTAACGTGGAGGCATACAGTGACTCCGAGGATTTCTGTACGTCACTGATGGAAGGTTCGGTACGGGTATCGGATAAGAGGAATCCGTCGGAAACCTTGGTTTTGGCGCCTAATCAACAGGTTTCTTTGATCAATGGCCATTTACAGTCGAAATCGATTGCGGACTTTGATCCTTTCCGCTGGAAAGAGGGATTGATTTGTTTTAAAGATATGAATTTTAAGGAGTTGATGTCCCGTTTCGAAAAGTGCTACGGCATACATGTTATTATAGAAAACCCCAAATTAACCGATTATATCTGTAGTGGTAAATTCCGGATATCGGACGGTATAGACAAGGCATTGCATATCCTACAAAAAGATGCTAAGTATACGTTTGAACGGAACAAAGATGAATCGGTTATTTATATAAAGTAATGTCTAATCTTAAAATATAATGCCTATGATGAAGGAAAAAGGTTAACCTTTTATTGAGAAAAATGCCGGTAAGTGTCCCCACACTTACCGGCATAGACTTAACACAATTATTTAACTGTATTAATAAATTTGATTTCCAAAGATATGAATAAAAAATCTTTGTCGATGTCTTATTCTGTAAAAAGGCCTCGATGTAAACAATTTTTTAGAGTCATGAGAATAACCACTTTGTTATTATTCGTTTTCATTTTCTGCATGCATGCAGAAAACTCCAGTTCTCAGAATGTAAATGTTACGATCAAAAGAAGTAACACCGAACTTGAGAATGTGTTGAACGATATTGAGAAACAAACTGATTATCTGTTTATTTACAACAAGTTTGTGAATGTGGACAGAAAAGTGTCTGTTAATTTGAAGAAAGCCTCTCTGGAGGAAGTCTTGGCAAATCTGTTCGCCGGAACGGATGTGAAATACTCTGTCGATGGTTCGTATATATTATTGTCCGCAGGTGGAACAACGACTACGATCTCTTTGTCTGCACAGCAGGGTAAAATGGTCAGTGGTGTGATTACGGATATCAATGGCGAGCCTATTATTGGTGCCAACGTGATCGAAAAAGATTCGGAATCTGTCGGAACGGTGACGGATGTCGATGGTAAGTTTACTTTGGCACTGGACAAGCCTGCTGCAACGTTAGTCGTGTCTTACATCGGTTATCTGACCAAGGAAGTGCCTGTAGGCAGTCAGTCTGTTTTGAAGATTATCTTATCCGAAGATACTCAGAATCTGGAAGAAGTGGTTGTGATCGGTTACGGTTCGGTAAAGAAAAGTGACTTGACCGGTGCAGTCGGTTCCATCCAGGTAGACAAGGTGCAGGGTATCAGTGTGAAATCCGTAGACCAGATGTTGCAAGGACGTACTTCCGGTTTGTATATGGTACAGAATTCTGGAATGCCGGGTGCAAGCTCCACCGTCCGTATCCGTGGCGGTAACTCTATTTCCGGCGGTAATGAACCGTTGTATATCATCGACGGCATGCCGGTTTATCCGAGTGCGGATGCAAGTCAGACGGCATTAAGCCCGCTGAATTCAATCCCGACATCGGATATTGAATCGATAGAAGTTTTGAAGGATGCTTCTTCGACTGCTATTTACGGCTCCCGTGGTGCTAATGGTGTTATTATCGTAACGACCAAAAAGGGTAAAAGCGGTAAGACTTCTGTCGCATTTGATGCTTACTGGGGTATTCAGAATATCTATAAGAAATATGACTTGCTGGATTCCCGTTCATTTGAGAAACTGGCAAATGAGGCATTGGTAAATTCCGGTGGGGCAGCAATTTATGATGAAAGTCTGACTCCAGCTACGACGGATTGGCAGGATTTGACATCCAATAAGAATGCCCTGACACAAAACTACCAGTTGACGGTTTCCGGTGGTAATGATAAAACGACTTTCTTGACTTCTTTCAATTACTTCAACCAGGAAGGAGTAATCAAAGCATCTGAAATGAAAAAATATGCTTTCCGAGCCAATATTGATCATAAGATTTCTTCAACGATAAATCTGGGATTAAGTCTGACGATGACGAAAGTCGACAATAACCGTGTTGGAAATTCTGTTTTGCAGTCCCGTTTGACTACGCCATCGAATTTGCCTGTGATGCAAGATGACGGAAGTTATACGTTTAGTGACAATAATGGCGTCATTACATTTGACAACCCGGTTGGAGTTATAAACGAAAAGGTGGATTGGCATACCAATTTCCGATCATTAAACAATGCATTTGTTGAGTGGAATATAATTAAGGGATTGAAGTTCAAATCTTCTTTTGGAATTGATATTGATTATGCCACCAACAAAAGTTATAATCCCCGTTCTGTTTATTCCGGTAGCCAAAAGAATGGAGAAGCCAAGAAAATCTCGAATAACACTTATACGTGGATTAACGAAAATATCCTGACTTATACGAATACATGGGGTGTACACTCTTTTACGGGTATGGTCGGATATACGCAACAGCAATCGGCCTATGATGGTTTTAATGCCGGTTCTTATGGTTTCTTGAATGATAATTTGCAGATGAATAATTTAGGATCGGGGACGACTTATACGGCTCCTGGATCTGAAGTTAAGAAATGGGCTTTGAATTCTTACCTGGCTCGTGTTAACTACACAGTGAATAATAAATACTTGTTGACTGCTTCTATCCGTGCAGACGGTTCATCCCGTTTCGGTTCGGACAACCGCTGGGGGTATTTCCCTTCTGCTGCTTTGGCATGGAGAGCTTCTGAGGAATCTTTTATTAAAGACTTGAATATCTTTAGTAATTTGAAACCTCGTGTAAGTTTCGGTATCACAGGTAACCAAGATGGAATTGGTACTTACCCTGCGTATGCTTTGTTGGGTTCGAATGGTTATGTGGCAGGTGGAGATAAGGTGACTGGCTATTATCCGTCGCAAGTTGCCAATACGAACCTGAAGTGGGAAACAACTGCCCAGTTCGATGCCGGTATCGATTTCGGCTTCTTTAATAACCGTTTGACTGTAGTTATTGATGGTTATTACAAGAAAACCCGTGATCTGTTGTTGAAAGTGAAAGTACCGGGGTCTTCAGGTTTCTCTTCCGGTCTGAAAAATATTGGAGAAGTCGAAAATAAAGGTTTTGAATTAGCGATCAATGCGACGCCGATAGAAGGTGATTTCACTTGGAATACGAGTTTGAACCTTACTTATAACAAGAATAAAGTATTGGATTTGGGTGATGTCTCATTTATTTATCCGAGTCAGCCAGGCCAGGATGAAACCGGAATACATTTGGGGCGTATCATACAGGTCGGACAGCCTTTAGGAACGTTCTACGGATATGTGTATGACGGACTTTTCAGTACGACGGATGACATAGCATCTTCTGCGCAGCCGACAGCTAAACCTGGCGATATCCGCTATAAAGATATTAGTGGCCCGGATGGTGTTCCTGACGGAGTGATCAACGATCTTGATCGTACGATTATCGGTTGTGCACAGCCAAAGCTTTTTGGAGGATTCAATAACACGTTCTCTTACAAAAATTTTGATTTGAATGTAAATACGATTTTCACGATCGGAAATGACGTTTATAACGGTACGAGAGTTACTATGGAGAATATGCAGGGATCAACAAATATGTTTGCTTCAACGATGAATTATTGGACGCCTGATAATCAAAATGCTCCGTTGCCACGTCCACTCCGTTCAAAGGCTGTAATGCGTGTTTCCAATCAATATGTGGAAAACGGTTCTTATCTGCGTTTCCAAAATATCACGTTAGGTTATAATGTGCCTACTGAATTTTTGAGTTTTACAAAGTATGTATCGGGATTACGGGTGTATGCTTCTTTGCAGAATTTCATTACGATAACAAGCTATTCTGGTGATAATCCGGAAGTCAGCAAATATGGTCAGGATAACCTGGGAGCCGGATATGATGCATTCTCTTATCCGTTTGCAAAGTCAGTATTGTTTGGTTTGAATGTTAAATTCTAAAAGAGTCTAAGTAGTTTATGAAAAAAATAGCATTTATAATATTGAGTTCGGTCATGATGAACTCATGTACGGATATGAATCTGATACCGGAGTCTAATCTGAGTCCTGAAAACTTCTTTAAATCCGAAGAGGATGCAACAGCTGCTGTTTATGGAACGTATTCGGTTTTTACCGATAATGATATTTATAACCAGTTTTGGGAAGTATTGCAGAGTCAGGGTACTGATGATTGCGAGTGGAGTGGTGGGCGCACGACGACTAACCTGGACAAAAATGCTTTAGATAAATTTGAGTATGATGGGAATACGAATTTAGTTTACTCCGTTTGGATTAAGCACTATGTGGCAGTTAACCGCTCTAACTTCGCGATAGAAAATATTTCGAATATGGGGAGCGAACAGATAAGAGATGATGTCAGGAAGCGGCTGATCGGAGAAGCTAAGTTCCTGCGGGCATTGGCCTATTTTAATTTGGTTCGCATATATGGAGGAGTCCCTTTAGTATTGAAGCAAACCACTTCGTTGGATGGCTTAGAAGTTCCCCGGAATACAGTTGACGAATGTTATGAACAGATTATCTCGGATTTGCAAGAAGCAAAATCTGTTCTTCCTGCTATCGGGCAACTTCCAGAGGGATATTTAGGACGGGCAACAAAAGGGTCCGCCTCTGCTATGTTGGCAAAAGTTTATTTGACCCGTGAAGATTATCAGAATGTAGTGAAGGAGACGTCGGAAGTGATGCAGATGGGATATAAATTATGGAAGAATTATGCTGATAATTTTGATGTGGAAAAAGAAAATGGACAGGAATCTATATTTGAAATCCAGTATAAGCGGAATACTCCGGGTGTGTCGGGTAGTAATTACAACGGATATTATCGTCCTCCGTTTGTCAATATAAATGGTTGGGTCGGATATGGAGATGATCCAGTGACACGTAATCATTATGAATGTTACGAGGAAGGTGATTTGCGTCGGGATGTAAATGTGCGTCTTTATACGAAGGAAGAGTATCCGAATATGTCTTCCAATTATGAGTTTCCTTGTTATGTAAATAAATTTCAGGATCCTTCGCCGTTGGCCGTAAGATCTCAAGGAGGAGAAAATAATTATCCGATATTGCGTTATTCGGACGTCTATCTAATGCGTGCGGAAGCCTTGAATGCAATAAATACTTCTGATGCAGAGGCGTATGAGTGCTTAAATGTCATACGTCGTAGGGCTTTTGGACTTAATATGAACGAGGCTTCTGCTATTGATATTAAGCTAGGATTGAGTAAAGAAGATTTCTTGGATATAATTCTTTTGGAACGTCGTAAAGAATTTGCATTTGAAGGACAACGTCGTTTTGATTTGGTACGTACGCATAAATTGAAGGAAGCCATGATGGCGCAGAATCCGACTATTGGTGCTGTGGTAGAGGAAAAACATTATCTGTTGCCTATACCTGTGACAGAATTGGATGCAAATAAGTTATTAGAGCAAACTCCGGGATGGTAAATTAAGTATTATATGAAGAGAAGAAGTTTTATCAGAAACATAAGTTCTTTAGGTTTGGCATCTGTAGCAGTGGGAACATCTTTTGCTGCAGAAACTCCTCAAAGTAACAGTTTGCCGGGAAAATCGAAAATACCGGTATATGATGGGTGGGACGTAATAGTTGTGGGGGGAGGACCTTCGGGATGTGCTGCGGCTACGGCTGCGGCACGCGAAGGTGCCAAAACTTTGTTAATGGAAGGAACTGGAGCCTTAGGTGGAATGGGGACTTCTGGCTTACTGAATGCGTGGTGCCCTTTTACGGATGGTGAGAAGATTATTTATAAAGGAATTGCGGAACGGGTTTTTTCCGAGTCAAAGAAAGGTGTTCCTCATATTCATTATGATAATTGGGTGCCTATAAATGGTGAATATCTGAAAGTCGTGTATGACGATTTGGTAACCTCTGAGGGCGTATCTGTTCTTTTTTTCACAACAATGGCTGCTGTCGAAATGAAACGTAAGGGGGTTGTCGATGCAATAGTTGTTGCTAATAAAGCAGGATTGTCAACTTACAAAGCTAAAGTATATATTGATTGTACAGGCGATGGTGATCTTGCGGCTTGGGCTGGTGCTGATTTTGTAATAGGAGATGAGAGTGGTTCCGTTCAAGAAGGTACTTTGTGCTTTACCTTGTCGAATGTCGACCCTTATGAGTTTTCTTTAATAGGGAATGTCCATACTAATCGGAAGGATGGTCCGATTCATTCTATTTATGGTAACCCTAAATACCCATTGGTGAAAGATAAGCACATGAATGACAAGTTAATCGGACCGGGTATCTTAGGATTCAATGCCGGTCATGTGACTGTTGATAGTACAGATCCAGTATCTTTGACTGAAGCAATGATAAAAGGACGTAAATTGGTAAGACAGTTACATGAAGGATTGGTCGAGTTTGAACCAAAGTCATTTGGTGCTTCTTTTTTGGCAAGTACGGCTAATTTGATGGGAATCAGGGAAAGTCGCCGGATAAAATGCGATTATACATTCACATTGGAAGATTGGCTCGCTCGTAAGGAGTTTGAGGACAGTATCGGACGTAACTGTTATTATATTGATGTCCATAAACAGGATGCAACCGTGTATCCTCGCTATAAGAAAGGAGAATCTCATGGAATCCCCTTTAGTTGTCTGACTCCTGCGGGTTTGAAAAATGTAATGGTTGCAGGACGTTGTATCTCGACGGATTCTTATGCTCATGGTAGTCTGCGTGTGATGCCACCGTCGCTTGTAACAGGTGAAGCAGTTGGTGTTGCTGCCGGTCAGATTTGTAAATCCAAATCTCCTGATATACATAATGTTGATATTCAAAAGTTGAGGAAACGATTGAAAGAAGTAGGTCAGTTGATCTGATGTAAATGGATACTCGTCTGTTATTTTCTAGTTTAAACAAGGAATCGGCAGACGGGTATATTATGTCCTATAGTGGGTATATATGTAGATGAAATATTGTGTACATTCTGTTTTAAAGTTTTAATTTGACTATTGCTAATAAATATGAAGCAAATCGTTCTGATTCTATTTTTATGTATTGTAGGCTGTTCCTTTGTATGGGGACAAGATGCGAATTATTATCGTAATCCCGATAGGATTTATCTGGATTCAAAAGATGGACACCAAGGTGCATTCCTTTGGAAAATGAAAAAAGCAGGAGATGTTACAGCCTGTGCGGAAGCCGTGTCGAAGCCCGGATATAAGACGGGTGACTGGATGCCGGCAATTGTTCCGGGTACTGTTCTAAATTCTCTCGTATATAACAAAGTGTATCCCGAACCTTATTATGGATTGAATAATAAACTGACGAGCAATATCATTCCGGATTTGTCTGTTGTCGGACGTGATTTTTATACTTATTGGTTTCGTACCGATTTCATCGTTCCTGCTGATTATAAGGGGAAAGTCATTTGGTTACAGTTGGACGGGATCAATTATCGGGCGGAAGTCTGGGTAAACGGTCATTTGCTGAGTAATATTTCCGGCATGTTTATTCAGGATTATGTGGATATAACAGAGTTCGCCCGAGTAGGCGAAACGAACGCTTTGGCAGTAAAAGTCTATCCGGTCGATATGTCTGGAACCGTCAAACAAAAACAGTGGGGAGCTGTAGGAGAATTTCATAACGGTGGTGACGGGAATATAGGGCTGAACACGACGATGCTGATGTCTGTCGGTTGGGACTTTACTTTCTTGGACGGTATACGTGACCGGAATACCGGCATTTGGAAAAGCATATCGTTGTATGCTACTGACAAAGCTGCGATCCGCAATCCGTTTATTCGTTCTGAACTTGCCAAGCCTGGATATGATAAAGCCGAGGAGACTGTCTCTGTCGAGGTTATTAATCCGACGACGGGGTCGGTCAAATGTGTCGTTGCTGGTGAAATAACAGGTGAAAATATTCGTTTTTCAAAAAGAGATAAGCCTTTTTCGTGGAGAAACTCGTGAAATAGTCTTTACCCCGGAAGAATTTCCGCAGTTGAAAATTGATAATCCTCGGTTGTGGTGGCCGTTGTTTAAAGGTAAACCGGATTTGTATGAATTGAAGATGACAGTTTCTGTTAAAGGGCAAGTTTCGGATTCGTTGAAGACTCGTTTTGGTATTCGCGAAATTACATCGGATCAGAATACACCAGACAAATCCCGTCAGTTTTATGTCAATGGCAAGAAGATCTTTATCCGGGGAACGAACTGGATACCGGAAGGAATGTTGCGGCATTCGGATGAACGTACTTATGCAGAATTGCGCTATACCAAACAATCCGGCGTTAATTTGGTGCGTATGTGGGGAGGCGGTATTGCAGAATCCGACTACTTTTTCCAATTGTGTGACGAAATGGGACTGTTGGTTTGGCAGGAATTTTGGTTGACAGGCGATACGAAACATCCACACGACCAGGCTCTTTATTTGGCAAATCTGGAATCGACGGTAAAACGTTTACGGAATCATCCTTCCCTGGCTTATTATGTTTCTTCTAATGAAAGTACGGAAGTGGTGGGTGCAAAAGATCTGATTATGAAATTGGATGGTACACGCGGTTATCAGATGCAATCGGAATGTGATGGTGTGCATGATGGCAGTCCCTACAAGCAAGTGAATCCGATGCAGCATTATGAGAATACGGCCTCGCCACGTGGAAGCCGTGTGGATGGTTTTAACCCAGAGTATGGAGCGCCAACGTTGCCGACCCTTGAAACTTTACGGGAGGTGATGGATGAGAAAGATTTATGGCCGATCAATAAAGAGGTCTGGGATTATCACGATGGGGGAGGCTTCCATTTAATGTCCACTATGTATAAAGATCTTGTCAATAATTACGGAACCTCGCAGTCGATAGAAGAGTTTGCTAAAAAAGGCCAGTTGGTAGGAGCAATGAATTCAAAGACAATTTGGGAGGTTTGGAATTATAATAAGCTGGACTATGGGGATCGCTATTGTTCAGGGTTATTATTCTGGTATCATAATTGTCCGGTACGCCAGGTATGTGCCCGTATGTGGGATTGGTCGTTGGAACCGACGGCTTCACTATATCATACTCAGAATGCATTGGAGCCTTTACATGCGCAGTTTGATTATTTGAAGAATATGGTTTCGGTATGTAATGATTATTATCGGTCTTTTAAAAATTACAAGGTCAAGGCTGATGTATATGATTTGAATAGCAAGAAGGTCTTTTCTTACTCTCAACGGATTGATATCGGTGAAGATGAGGTGCTGAATGATTTGTTTAAAATCGATTTTCCATCAGATATAACCCCTGTGCATTTTATCCGGCTTGGTTTGTCGGATGAAAAGGGAAAAGAAGTAGCGTCTACGTTCTATTGGCGTTCCAATGCCGCTTATGAAGGAAAGGAAATCTTAACAGGACCAACCTCTTCCGGTTTTGAATCTCTGAATGATATGCCAACGGCCCGGCTTCAGACGAAGTACAAAACGAAAGAAGTTGATGGGCGGTATTATATTGAAGTTTCGTTGAAGAATACTTCTTCCCGGATTGCTTTCTTTACGCAACTTCAATTTCTGGATAAAGCGGGCAAGCCTGTTCGCCCTTCGTTCTATACGGATAATTTTTTCTCGTTGTTGCCAGGTGAAACGAAGCAGGTACTTATTGATACATCTGTGGATAAAGTTACAGAAGGCGAGTTTTCATTAACTGTCGGCGGATGGAATGTACAGCAGAAAAAATATAAGTTGTAATAGTTCATATTATACTGAATTATAGGGTAAAGGCGGAATGTGAAGTGCGAGAATAAAGCACTTTTACATTTCGCCTTTGTTGTATTTATGGAAGGACCACTTTATAGTATTTTTGATAGTTGGCGGAATGTATTTGTAAAATGTACATTCCAGAGAGATTAGTGAACGGAACTACCAGCGAACCTTGTCGTATTCTTTTTTGAAACATGCAGTGTCCCATCATGTTAAAAACTTTGATATATCCTGCTTCCGGGATATTTTGCAGGTGTAGTTGGCCGTCTTTTATGAAAAAACGGAAATTCTCTGTATTGGGGAGCTCTATCTCTGTGCTTTGTTTGTCGGGATGGGGTTCGGTTATACTTTTACTCATAGGGAAGTTTGTCGGGATTATGTTTATTGCTTTTGTGGGTGTGCTGTTGGACGATATTTTCAACTCGGTCGGTGAGGATGCTTTTACAAAGAAGGCGGCGAAAGGAGGGAGGGCATAGTTGCTATTAAGGGAATAGGTTTTATAACCGTTTCCGTCATATACATAGATATTTCCATCCAAAGCCTTGTTTTTTTCGATTTGGGTTAATGGAAGTAGTGCGGGGAATGGATTGCCGCACAAATACCAGCCATGGTTTTCTTGATTGCCTGAAGAACTGTCGGAATTTAAAGGAATTGCAATAGCTCCTATATTGGCAAAATTTTCGGGGATGTCGCCGGGTCGAGATGAAAAAGATAAAGTTCGGTTTGTCGTTTTCTCGTCTAATGCGATCAGGTAACCTTTGTTTTTTTCGAACAGGGGGACATTATCGGGACGGATGGGCACGACTTCCCAATTCCCGGCAGATTGGTTGGACGATGCCCGCTTGTCTCCGTTGTAGGATTGGACATAAAAATAGTTGCCTCCGTCGTTAGGCGTAGCATCCTTTTGTTCGAAGTGGAGGTCGATGCCAGGCGGATAAACGTCGAAAGGAAATGAGATAAAATACCATTTGCCGGGTTCTTCAAAAGTTTTATGGAAGGTGATACGGCCGGAAAGAAGTATTGTCCCTCCTGAATGGAGAGAGGCTTTGTTTTCGTATAGGTCCAAATTCTGTAGGATAAACAGGCTGCCAGGATTGATCTCCAGTGATCCGGAATGAATGGCGATATCTTTGCAATACGTATCTGTTGTTATACTTACATTCCCTTTTATGAGCGCATTCCTGTGGCGGAGTGGAGGAAGATGCGACCAAAGGGTTGTGTCGTTCCAGTTTCCGATACCAGAGAATAGAGAATATGAAGGGATGTCGCCATAAGCAAAAACGCTATCGGTCATATAATATCCATTCTGTGTATTGACTTTTTTGTTTGTCGTTATAGCAAAAGAGCTTGGATTGCTTCCGATTGTAAGATATCTGTAACCCATGTAATCTTTACCTTGTTCAGGAGTGTTTCCTGTTATGACTTCATCGGAATTATTACGGTGAACGTTAAATAATAACAACTCACCGGGTTCTAGTTTGAGTCCGGCAATATGTGATACGATTTTTACATTTGTATAATTATTAAGTGAGAAGGGGGAAAAAATGATTCCGGAACCGACAGGTATCTTTATCGTATGTTTCTCTTGGATAAGAGAAGAATTTACAGTTAACGTATATCCCCAATTATCCCATTCTGAATCCCCGAATGTCTGCAATCTGAGCGTATCCGAAACAAGCCTATTTTCATCGCTACCAACAAAACTTTCCCATGAGGATGGATTGGAAACCTGTGCCTGGAGAGGATAAGCGGCACCGAAGAATAAAATCTTTACAAGTACATACTGAACAAAGTGTATGACTCCCTTTTTCATAGTTAATACTATTTTGGATTGATATTATGGGTACAAATATACATAAATAATTGAATTTACTATCTTTGCCGTATGAAAGAATTTATTATATCTGAAGCACAGACAGAAAAGGCAGTTCTCGTAGGACTGATTACTCCTGAACAGAATGAACAGAAAGTGAAGGAATACCTGGATGAATTGGCTTTTTTGGCCGATACGGCAGGTGTCGAAGCTGTGAAACGTTTTTATCAGAAACTGGATTATCCGAACTCCGTGACCTTTGTCGGTTCTGGCAAGTTGCAGGAGATAAAGGAATATGTGGTGGAAAACGAGATCGGGTTGGTGATATTCGATGACGAACTTTCCACCAAGCAATTGCGTAATATCGAGAAAGAGTTGCAGGTGAAGATTTTGGACCGTACGAATCTGATCCTGGATATCTTCGCCCGTCGTGCACAGACTGCTCATGCGAAGACGCAGGTGGAACTGGCGCAATATAAATATATGCTGCCCCGCCTGACTCGTTTGTGGACACACTTGGAACGTCAGCGTGGTGGTGTCGGTATGCGTGGGCCGGGTGAAACTCAGTTGGAAACGGATAAGCGTATCATCCTGGATAAGATATCCAAGCTGAAACGGGACCTGGTCGAGATCGATAAGCAGAAAAGCGTGCAGCGGAAGAACCGCGGAAAGATGGTCCGCGTGGCACTGGTCGGTTATACCAATGTCGGAAAGTCCACATTGATGAACCTGCTTAGTAAGAGCGAAGTGTTTGCCGAGAACAAACTGTTCGCGACACTCGATACGACTGTCCGAAAGGTGATTGTCGACAATCTGCCTTTCCTGCTATCCGACACGGTCGGCTTTATCCGTAAGTTACCGACCGAACTGGTCGAATCTTTTAAATCGACTTTGGATGAGGTGCGTGAAGCGGACTTGTTGGTGCATGTCGTCGATATTTCTCATCCGACGTTTGAAGAACAGATCGAGGTGGTAAACCGCACCTTATCGGAAATCGACAAGACGGAGAAACCGATGATTATGGTGTTCAATAAGATCGATGCTTTCACTTTTGTCCCGAAGGATGAAGATGACCTGACTCCGCGTACACGTGAGAATATCGATTTGGACGAGTTGAAACGCACTTGGATGAATAAGATGCAGGATAATTGTATCTTTATCTCAGCCAAGGAACGGACGAATATCGATGCACTCAAAGCCTTGCTGTACGAGCGGGTGAAACAGATTCATATTACTCGTTTCCCTTATAACGATTTTCTTTTCCAACAATATGATGAAGAATGAGTGAAGGATATTTAAGGCATCTGCTATCGGAAGAAATTGCAGATTTGGAGATGAATGGCTGTACAGCCGATAATTGGGAAAACATAAAGGTTGCCAGCCCTTTTCATGCCGAACACGTTTGTAATGTCCATTTTTCAGGGAGTGTGGCATTGGGTCTTTTTGAAAAGGAATTTACTCTTCCGGGAGGGGTGAAGAAACATAGCGGTATCCGGAATGCAACTTTGCATAATTGTAAGATCGGCGATAATACGTTGATTGAAAATGTGCACAATTATATCTCCAACTATTTCATAGGTGATGATTGCTTCATACAGAACGTGAACGTGATGTATGTAGAAGGAAGGTCCTCTTTCGGGAACAATGTCGAAGTGTCCGTACTGAATGAAACGGGAGGTCGCGAAGTACCCATTTATAACGGTTTGTCCGCATCATTGGCCTATCTGATAGCTTTATATCGTCATCGGCCGGCTTTAATACTGCGTTTGCAGGCGATGATTGCCGATTTTGCCGAACGGCAGACTGGCAACTATGGTTTTATCGGCAACCATGTGAAAATAATCAATACAGGGACTGTGCGCAATACTGTGATTGCCGATTATGCAACGGTCGAAAACTGTACCCGTCTCGATAACGGTACGGTCAATAGCAATGTGAATGCTCCGGTGTATATTGGCGACAGCGTTATCGCGGAGGATTTTATCATTTCTTCGGGGGCTGTGGTTGCCGATGCCGCCAAGATTATCCGTTGTTTTATCGGGCAGGCGTGCCATGTGACGCATAACTTCTCTGCGCATGATTCACTTCTGTTCAGCAACTGCGCTTTTGAGAACGGAGAGGCTTGTGCTATCTTTGCAGGACCTTTTACTGTGTCGATGCATAAGAGCAGCCTGCTGATTGCCGGCATGTATTCGTTTCTGAATGCCGGAAGCGGCTCGAACCAAAGTAACCATATGTATAAGCTGGGCCCCATCCACCAGGGTATTGTGGAGAGAGGTTCCAAGACGACCAGTGACTCCTATATCCTGTGGCCTGCGCGTGTCGGGGCTTTCTCTCTGGTAATGGGGCGCCATCACCATCATAGCGATACGTCGGACATGCCTTTTTCTTATCTGATAGAGAAAGACGATGAGACTTACTTGGTTCCCGGTGTAAACCTGCGTAGCGTCGGTACGATCCGCGATGCGCAGAAATGGCCGAAGCGTGATAAGCGTACCGACCAGCAACGGCTGGATATGATCAACTACAACTTGCTGAGTCCGTATACCATCTACAAGATGATGAAAGCTGTCGGAATCTTGAAGAACCTGCAAGAGTTGGTGGGCGAGACATCCGAAGTCTATTATTATCAAAATACTCGTATCAAAGGTTCCTCTTTGCGTACGGCCCTCGATCTTTATGGTATGGCAATCAATAAATTCTTGGGGAACTCCTTGATCAAGCGCCTGGAAGGAACGGATTTCTGTTCTATGGAAGAAGTCTGGTCACAGTTGAAACCGACTTCTTCAGCTGGTCGTGGGGAATGGCTGGATCTTTCCGGGTTGATCCTTCCTCGTGAAGAATTGGACAGGTTGATCGAGAAAGTTGAAGAAGGCGAGATAACTTCGCTTGAGGCGATAGAAGAGTTCTTTGCAGCCATGCATTCCAATTATTATGATATGGAATGGACATGGGCGTATGATATGCTGGAAGAGTATTATGGTGTGAACCTGTCATCAATATCGGCAGCACAGATCGTCGATCTTGTCCGCCGCTGGCAGGACTCGGTGATCGGATTGGATAACCTGCTTTATAAAGATGCGAAGAAAGAATTCTCCCTTACTTTCATGACCGGTTTCGGTGTGGATGGTTCGGATAAAGAGAAGCAGGAAGATTTCGAAGGTGTGCGCGGTGCATTCGAGAGCAATCCCTTTGTCACGGCAGTCAAAGAGCATATTGTTGTCAAAAAGGCTTTGGGCGATGAGCTGATCGAACGCATGGAACGGCTGTTCTAATCCCGCGGCTTGCTACGTGGATGATGTTCCAGTATCTCTTTCCGCAGGAACTGGCGGTCGATATGCGTATAGATTTCGGTGGTGGTAATCTTTTCATGTCCCAGCATCTCCTGGATAGCAAGCAAGTTGGCTCCCCCTTCCAACAGGTGGGTGGCGAAGGAATGGCGGAACGTATGCGGGCTCACGTTCTTTTTGATACCGGCCATTTCTGTTTGCTGCTTGATGATATGAAAAACCATGATCCGCGACAGAGCCGTTCCTCGCCGGCTCAGGAACAGGATGTCTTCGAATCCCTTTTTCACCGCGACATGGTTGCGGTCATACAGGTAGTTCTTGATCTCCTTGATCGCTGTCTCCGAGATGGGGACCAGGCGTTGCTTGCTCCCTTTCCCTTCCACCTTGATGAATCCTTCGTCGAAATAAACATCCGTGAAGCGTAGTGAAACCAACTCCGACACGCGCAGTCCGCAGCTATACAAGACTTCGAGCATCGCCCGGTTCCGTTGCCCCTCCGGCAATGTCAGGTCGATCGTGTCCAGGATGCTGTTAATCTCGTTGACAGTTAGGACTTCAGGAAGTTTCAGTCCGATCTTGGGCGATTCTAACAATTCGGTCGGATCAGTTGTTATATAATCGTCCAGGAACAGGAACCGGTAGAAAGATTTGATCCCTGAAATGATCCTTGCCTGTGAACGTGGGTGGATGCCGATATCATGTAGGCGGGCAACAAACTGTTGCAGGTCGTCATATGTGACATCCGCATACTTCTTGCCTTCGCTTTCGACGAAGTTTGTCAGTTTGTCGAGATCCGTCAGGTAAGCGTCTATAGAGTTGGCCGAAAGCGCTTTTTCCAGACGGAGGTATGTTTTGTATCGTTCTATTTTGTCATTCTCTCGGTGCATGAAACGAATTGTGATTTATGAATTATGATTTATGATTTACGGGGAAGTATGAGGAGCTGAAGGTTCGTCTGGTAAAATCTGCTTATGTAATGGATTTTACCGTAATGACTTAGCACCAATTCATAATTCATAAATTATAAATCATAAATCTTTACTATCTTTGCCGGATATTTCCTGTCCGTAAAAGACAGGGCAAAGGTAATAAATTACGGCAAAATGAAGAAAATTCAGATTATCAACGGCCCCAATCTTAATCTGTTAGGCAAGCGTGAACCGACAGTGTACGGAAATGCTTCGTTTGAAGGCTATCTGAGTGAGTTGCGTGCCAAGTATCCACAATGTGAGATTGCTTATTTTCAGAGTAACGTGGAAGGTGAGATGATAAACAAGATCCATGAAGTCGGCTTCGATTACGACGGGATCATTATGAATGCAGGCGCTTATACGCATACATCCATTGCCCTCCACGATGCAATAAAAGCTGTAACGACTCCGGTTGTGGAGGTACATATTTCAAACGTACACGCCCGTGAATCTTTCCGTCATGTGTCCATGATTTCAGCCGCTTGCAAGGGGGTGATCTTAGGGTTCGGGCTGGATTCGTACCGTTTGGCGGTGGAAGCGGTGCTTCAATTGGCAATGGATAATTGACAATTAGGAAGAGATAGAAATTTGTTTAGGTAAAAAGAAGTTTAATAAAGGTTTGGCTCTTGGAGTTGAGGATTGGCTGTTTTTAAAATTGTCAATTGTCAATTGTCAATTGTCAATTTTAAAAAAGGGTTATATGTTAAAGCATACGAAGATTGTTGCTACAGTTTCCGACCAGCGTTGTGAGGTCGAGTTTATCGACGCGTTATACAAGGCTGGAATGAATGTCGTGCGCCTCAATACGGCTCACATGGCGGAAGAAGGTTTGACCAGAGTCGTTAATAACGTCCGTACGGTTTCCAACCGTATCGGAATTTTGATGGATACTAAAGGGCCCGAAGTGCGTACGACTGCTGCGCAGGCTCCCATCGAGTTCAAGACCGGGGAAATGGTTAAGATCGTGGGAAACCCGGAAGGGGAGACTTCGCATGATTGTATTTGTGTCTCATACCGGAATTTTGTCAATGACCTGACCGTCGGCAGCGATATCTTGATCGATGACGGGGATTTGGAACTGAAAGTAATCGATAAGAAAGACGATTTTCTGGTTTGCGAAGTGGAGAACGACGCGACCTTGGGAAGCCGTAAGAGCGTGAACGTGCCGGGTGTACGTATCAATCTGCCTTCCTTGACAGAGAAAGACCGTAAAAATATCCTGTGGGCGATTGAAAACGATCTGGATTTTATCGCTCACTCATTTGTCCGAAACAAGCAGGATGTAATGGATATCCAGCGCATTCTGGACGAACATAACAGCCCGATCAAGATCATTGCGAAGATCGAAAACCAAGAGGGTGTCGACAACATCGACGAGATCCTCGAAGTTGCCTACGGTATCATGATTGCCCGTGGTGACCTGGGTATCGAAGTACCAGCCGAAAAGATTCCGGGTATCCAGCGTGTGTTGATCCGTAAATGCGTGGAAGTAAAGAAACCGGTTATCGTGGCTACCCAAATGCTTCACTCCATGATCAGCAACCCGCGTCCTACGCGTGCCGAAGTGACGGATATCGCCAATGCGATCTATTACCGCACGGATGCCTTGATGTTGAGCGGTGAAACAGCCTACGGAAAATACCCTGTCGAAGCTGTCCAGACGATGACGAAGGTAGCCCGTGAAGCAGAAAAGACGAAACTTGCAGCCAATGATATCCGTGTCCCTATCGAGGGTAACGACTTGGATGTTACGTCTTTCCTTGCAAAGCAGGCTGTGAAATCATCTTCCAAACTGCATGTAAAAGCTATTATTACAGATAGCTATACCGGCCGTACGGCTCGTTACTTGGCTGCATTCCGCGGTACTTCCACCGTGTTCTCGATCTGCTACAATCCCCGTGTCATGCGTATGCTGTCCCTTTCTTACGGTGTCTGGGCTGTTCACCAGCCTTATAACGACAGTCGCCGCGGCTATTTCTATGATGCGCTGAACGAGCTGATCAAAAGCGGACGCATCACCCGTAACGACATGGTGGCTTACCTGAGCGGCAGTTTCGGTGAAGGTGGCGGTACGAGCTTCCTTGAAATTAATAATGTAGGGAAGGTATTGGACGCCGGAAGTAATTATCAGTTGCCGACGTTTAAGGAATAAACAAAGATTTATGGTTTATGATTTATGATTAATATCCCAGCAAGCAAATCATAAATCATAAATCATAAATCATAAATCATGAAGATGACAATAGACGAATATATCCTTTCTCATAGTGACGAAGAAGGTGCACTGCTCTCGGCCCTGAACCGGGATGCGAATGTGAACCTGCTTCGTCCGCGAATGCTGTCGGGGCATCTGCAAGGGCGGATATTGAAGATGTTTTGCCGGATGCTTCGTCCCCGCCGTGTGCTTGAGATCGGTACTTATACAGGATATGCTACTCTTTGTATGGCGGAAGGGCTGGAAGAAGGGGCTTTGATCCATACGCTTGAGATCAACGACGAAATGGAAGACTTCATCATGAAATACCTGAAACAGTCGCCCCATCAGGATAAGATACGGGTGCATTTCGGCGATGCCCTCGATATTATCCCGGCGCTCGGTGAAACCTTCGACCTTGTTTTTATCGATGCCGACAAGCGGTTGTATTCGGAATACTTCGACCTTGTTTTCCCGATGGTGCGTGCCGGCGGCTTGATTCTTGCCGACAACACGTTGTGGGACGGTCATGTGGTGGAGGAGCATCCTAAGGATAAACAAACACTCGGTATTCTTAGTTTTAATGATAAAATCAAAGAAGACCCGCGTATTGAAAAAGTTATCTTACCTTTGCGTGACGGCCTCACGATGATCTGGAAAAAATAAAAAAGCAAGAAATTATGGAAAGTACAAGATTAAGTAAAATAGAGCGTCTCCTGCAAAAGGAGCTGAGTGATATCTTTCAGAAACAGACACAGGCTATGCATGGTATCCTGATCTCTGTCAGTGTGGTACGTGTAAGCCCCGATTTGAGTGTGGCACGTGCTTACCTGAGTATCTTCCCGTCCGACAAGTCGAAGGAAATGCTTGAGAATATCCGGGCGAATACGAAAGCCATCCGCTTTGATCTCGGACAGCGCATCCGGAAACAGGTCCGCAAGATTCCTGAACTGACATTCTTTATCGACGATTCCCTGGATTATATCGAAAATATTGATAATCTGTTGAAAAAGTAAAAGAATACCGCGTTGAACTTCCCGTTTTATATAGCCCGGCGTTACCTTTTCTCGAAGAAATCCCACAATGCCATCAATATTATTTCGATGGTATCTGTCTGTGGGGTGGTGGTCGCTACAATGGCCTTGGTGTGTGCGCTGTCTGTATTGAACGGGTTTGTCGGGCTGGTTTCTTCGATGCTCGGCAATTTCGATCCGGAGCTGAAGATTCAGCCTGTACATGGAAAGGTGTTCGATCCGACTCTTCCGGCTGTCCGGGAAGTGAAGGAGTTGCCTGAGGTCGCTTTGTTTTGCGAAGTGCTCCAGGACAATGCGCAGGTCCGCTATCGGGATCGCCAGATTACCGCGACGGTCAAAGGTGTAGATGATACTTTCGGCCGTCTGACGCGGATAGACAGTATTTTAGTCGATAGCCGGGAAGGTTCCTTTGTCCTGTCCGACGAAGTGGCCAATTACGCCAACTTGGGTGTCGGAACGGCTTTTTCTTTGGGGGTGCGCCCTAATTATGCCGATCCTTTGGAAATTTACGCTCCCAAGAGGAATGAGAAAGTCAATCTCGCCAACCCTGTCGCCTCCTTGAATTTGGAATATGCTTTTGTCGGCGGCGTATATGCCACTAACCAGCAGATGTATGACGAGAATTTCGTCCTGCTGCCTTTGCCGATGGTCCGCTCTTTGTTCGATTATGAAAAGGAAGTCTCGGCGATAGAGTTGTCATTGGTTCCCGGTGCAGACATCAATTCGGTCAAAAGCCGTATAAAATCACTCTTAGGTGATGATTTCTCGGTCAAGGACCGCTATGAACAGCAGGAAGCCTCTTTCCGGATGATGCAGGGGGAGAAGTGGATGATCTTTCTGATCCTGTGTTTCATTCTGATCCTGGCTCTGTTTAATGTGATCGGTTCGCTTTCCATGCTGATGATAGAAAAGAAAGAGGATGTCCGTACGTTGCGGAATATGGGTGCGGACGACCGTCTGATTCGTCGTATTTTCCTTTTCGAGGGTTGGATGATTTCCGGGCTCGGCGCTTTGATCGGTATCGTTATCGGATTGGCCCTTTGTTTGTTGCAACAGGAGTTGGGTATTATCAAATTAGGTCAGGCAGCCGGCTCCTTTATTATCGATGCCTATCCGGTCCGTGTCGAAGCCGGTGATATCCTTATTGTCTTTATAACCGTCCTTTCCATCGGCTTCCTTGCCGCCTGGTATCCTGTCCACTATCTGGGGAAGAAATGGCTTACCCGATAATCATTGAAAGATAAGATATTACAAAAAAATTGCGGTTCGTTGCCCGTTCATAAATAATATGTATATTTGTGGATGAACTAATAAAACAGTAACTATGAAAAAGGAAGGGTCGGATTTGAAAATCATGGAAGAGATGGAAAGAAAAAAGTTGCAGGACAGGTATATTCGCTTCGATTGGGCCATTAAGCGTCTGTTGCGCCAGAAGGCCAATTTCGATGTGCTCGACGGTTTCCTGACCGTCATGCTGAACGAAGAAATCAAGATCGTCGAAATCCTCGAAAGCGAAGGCAACCAGGAAAGCGCCGACGACAAGTTCAACCGCGTCGACATCAAAGCCTTGAACAGTAAAGGCGAAATCATCCTCGTCGAAATCCAGAATACACGCGAACTGCATTATTTGGAACGCATCCTCTACGGCGTAGCCAAAGCCATCACCGAACATATCTCGATTGGCGAAGGGTATGGGAAAATCAAGAAAGTCTACTCCATCAGCATCCTTTATTTCGATATTGGTATCGGGACAGACTATATCTATCACGGCCAAAATCATTTCGTCGGTGTACATACGGGTGACTATCTGCGTGTCAACACGCGTGAACGTGATGTGATCGTCTCGCATCTTCCCGCTGAAATCTTCCCCGAATATATCCTGGTCCGTGTAAACGAGTTCGACAAAGTGGCACTCACCCCTTTGGACGAATGGATCGAATACCTGAAAGACGGCACGATCCGTCCCGATACGACTGCACCGGGTCTGAAGGAAGCCCGCGAGAAGTTGAAATACTACTCCATGTCCCCTCAGGAACGCCTTATCTACGACCGCCATCTCGACGCCATCATGATCCAGAACGATGTGATCGACACGGCCAAATTAGAAGGGAGAATAGAGGGAAAAGCCGAAGGTCTTGCCGAAGGCATGCGTCAAGTCGCTTCGAGGATGAAAGATACGGGTGTAGACGTTGCTACCATAGTAAAGTGTACCGGCTTAAGCGAAGAAATAGCTTTGTCTTTGTAAGGGGTGTTCATTTCTCAATCTCTCATTATTTGTACGCAGAAGGCTTGGTTCTGAGAACTGAATCAAACTGCCTTTACTTCAACATACAATAGTATGACTGTTTGTGCTTTAGCGGGTGAATGCAGGTACTAAAAGTGCCTTCACCGCTTACGTCTGCCTCCATCAGGGATAAAGTCGGGCTCCGGAAGGTTCTATTTAAGTGACAATCGCCATGCTACTGTTGTCAAACAGCCTGCTCATAGACCTTTTGCCTTTAGTCGAAAACCTTTTCGCCCTTGGTCAAAAGCCCTTTCGCCCTTGGTCAAAAACCTTTTCGACTAAGGGCGAAAAGGTAAGGAGTGGTAGTAATAGCTGTTAATGCCTGTGTATTTGTTGATTAATTGATATTGTAGCCTCCTTGTTTTTTACTTAAATGTGTGGATGTGAAACCGGGGAGGCATGGCCAACCCAAATCAGGACGAGACAGGGTGAAGGCAAATTTTTGAGGTGAAGGCAGTCCGGATGTCTGTCTTCACCTTTGTGTGATATGATAATCAAAAGGTTTCAAGGGGGGGGGGTGAAGCTGAAATGATTCATATCTGCCAATATGTGAACTTCGATGGTAAATTAGAAACGACCGTCATAGCATCATGTTTCTTGTGTGAGGATTGGTGATATAATATACAGGTATGACAGTTGTTTCCGTTATATCATGTAGAGATCGATTTTGTTTATATATTTAATGTACGCATGTACATTAATTTCAGATATGTAGGGCTTTGGGGTAGTTCCTCTATAAATATCAGAGTTTGTCTCGTAAATAAGCATTTTCGTACAGGATAGCTTATCTTGTTGATAAGAAAGAATATAGAAAAGGAAAAAATATTAAGGAAAAGGATTGTCGGTTGAAAAGTTATGCGTATTTTTGCCAAGAGAAAATCGTACGCAATGGTATTTGATTATAAGATTTAGAAGACGTACGTGTTATTTGATTGATTTATTTACACTTTAGTATTAATATTAAATTATTTGATTATGAACAAAAAGTTTTCTACTCTTTTGGCAGGGGTTGCATTGTTAGGTGCGATGTCTGCTAATGCAGGGAATCCTGTAACATCTTTGCAGAAAACGGGTAATGGCTTGTATCAATTGAAAGCTGCTGATGGAGTGTTAGCGATGACTCCGGAAGGTGCTTTAAAATTGGAAGCAACTACTGAATCTGCAAATTTAGCAAGTACATTGTGGTGTGTTGAAGTAACTGAAGAAGGTTACGGTAAAGCTCCTATCTTTGATTTTACAAACAAAGCTACCGGTCAGCGTCTGGATATCCAGTATGCTGGTACTCTGTTGGAAGGTTTGGCTGAAAAAAAGCCTTCTTATACGGACGTAGAAACGGCAAATGATTCTACTCGTGTCGGTGGTGAAATCTCTGGTTGGGCATACTTGAACCAGTATACATCTATTCCGGCAGCAGAACAAGCTGGTAAGACATTGTATTCTTATTTTAAAGCTGACTCTGTAATCGGTTTGGTTGCTAACGGAACAAATATTCAAGTGAAGAAGTTAGGTGCAGCTGATGCTTATAATGATGCAGCTACTGGTACTCAATTAACGATGTTTATTCTTCAAGAAGCCGATATGATTCGTTTGCAGGCTCCTGAAATCAATACAATTTTGGGGTTGCAAACTGCGGATAAGGGGGTTGCTTTGACATTTACACCGGATGAACAGGGCGAAAAGGTTGCTGTCGCCAACCCGTTCAATGGAAAGAATGCTGGCAAATTCTTGGCTGAAGCTATTTCTAGTGATAATGATTATGTATTTGTGTTGACGGCAGATAGTTCTTATCTGCGTGTTGATACTGCTATCGTTAACGAAAGCGGTGAGAGATTCCGTGCATTCAAGTGGTCTGATCTGAGCTATGCTAAACGTCAGGCAAGTACTGCTGCTACAAAGCCGACTTCTGCTGCAGACTCTATTTCCAGAGTAACAGATCTTTCAGATCAGTATAAGTTCGCATTCTCTTACTATCCTTCAAAAGATAGCTTGGTAATCCAGGTTAAATCTGCAATGGATTATGATCCGAAAACTGCTACTAATGGTTCTGATTGGGTTAATGCTGCTGCAACTGTGCTTCCTACAGCTGCTGGTACGAAAGGTGAGAACAACTTTGTAACTGTTCAGGATTTGATCAAAGATAAAGTACGTATTGTAACTATCTATGACAAGAAGGAAACTGATATTTCTTTGGGTTATAAAGGTTGTGAAGCCGTTTACAACGGTCGTACTTCTGTTGAGGACGGTTTGTATTTCATCATGAATCAGAAGGGGCAATATTTGGCTTCTCCGATCCATGTAAATGGTGACAAAGCTACTTGGGTAACAGTAAAGGCTGACGAACAGTTGACAGCTCATATGCCGGCTTATCAGTGGGTTGTGTTGAAAAAGAACACGGCTGATAAGGTAAAGGCTTATTCTCCTGTTACTATCACAAACCGTGAGTTCGCAACCGAATTGTCTGCTACAGCTCAACTGATGTTGAATGAAGGTGCTAAATATATGTATACTTCTGCTGCTACTGATATTGATATCAAGGCAACGGACTCTTTGATCTTTGTACAAGTAAAAGATGCCGAAGGTGTTAAGGGTAATGCAGCTTTGATCGCTGAAGCTTATCAGGATTCACTGTTAGGTTATAAGAATATCCCGGACGCTAAGTTCTTATTGGATGAATATACATTCAAATATCTGCATCCGTATGCAACAGGCGAAAACAGCAAGTATTTAGCTAAGGGTGCTGGTAAAGATTCTTTGCTGAATGTATTGAACGGTAAAGATGCATTCCGTCTGATTGAAGACGAAATTGCTGATTATGGTTATACAGTAACGGCGGATGTTGCAAAACGTGTTGGCATCAAACAGTTGCGTAGAACAGAATATGCAATCTCATTGAAAGATGCTTATATGGACGAAGCTAAGGAAGACAAGTATGCAATGTCAGCTTACGCTGATCCTATCGATTATTTCTTCTTGAAAGAAAATAACCATTATGAAGGTGAATGCTATTATGCAATTGTGAAGGCTAATAGTGATACAATTTCAAATGTTAAAGCTGGTGTAACGGATGATATTCTGGATGCAACAGTTAAGGTACAACCACTGGGAGAAACCAGAACTTCTGCATTTGCAATCAATCCTGATAAGACTCCGTTGTATCGTCGTTTCAATAATGCAAATCTTGGTGAAGCTGATGGCCGTGATACTTTGAGATTCTATGAAAACGTACGTCATGAATATCTGATGGACGAAAATAATAAGGAAGGTGGCTTGACAGACGAATTCGTTAACTATGTTGGTATGTGGACTGCAGACAAAGCAACAGGCTTGGCATTCCAGATTGATACAACTTGGGTAGTTCGTGGACGTGGCTATATCAAACCTCAGTACCTGATTTCTGTTGCTCATAATGATTTTGCAGGTATCGAAGGAACTCCTTGTACTGAAGATGGTCCGCATATTACACCTGACGGACAGATTACAGACGATCCTATGGCTTGTAAGCATGCTCATCCGGCTATCCCAGGATTCGAAAGAGCTAAATATATGGTAAGCTTCCAGGATTCTGTTGCAGTTTATGGTCAAGACAAACCGTATGCAGACGTAGCTGGTGGTTATACTCGCGTTGGTTTCGTTGAAGGTATCCGTGTTGCTGATACATTGTGGATCTTGCCGGCTCAATATAGAAGCGTGGCTAACGACAAAGTAAACTTTGCAACTCTGCAAGCTTATAATGATTCTGTTGTGGCTAAGGGTCTGCCTGCTATCAAGAATCTGTTGACTGAAGATGTTCATAAGAACTACGTATGGTCATTCCGTTATGTACATCCTGAAAAGGCTAACAATGTAACAGAAGAAGGTCCTGAAAACTCATTCTTGTTCGAATCGAACATTTGGCCGAATTCTGCAACTACCGTTAATGAATCTATCGCTCCTACAGAAAAAGCTGCATGGCTGAAGATTCAGAATGGTTGTGTAGTTTTGACAGATGATAAATCTACATTCGCTAATGCTAAGACTGGTGGTGATGGTGCTTTGGTTTTCAATGTTGAGAATAAAGAAAACGATCAGTTGGCTACAGATAACGAAACTATTACAACATCAGAAGTAACAGTGATTGCTGGTAACGGAAACGTTCAGGTAGTTGGTGCTGAAGGCAAGAAAGTTGTTATCACTAACATCTTAGGCCAGACAGTTGCTAACACAGTTATCACTTCTGACAATGCTACAATCGCTGCTCCTCAGGGTGTAGTTGTAGTAGCTGTTGAAGGCGAAGAAGCTGTTAAGGCTATCGTTAAATAAGTTCGATGCATTTATTAATTAAATAAATCGATTGCTCCTCTTCTCGTGAGAAAAGAGGGCAGAAAACAAATAAGCCTTTCCGGTAGAAATATCGGAGAGGCTTTTTGTGCATATATACGAGTGGTATGATTGGGGGAATTTGAAGAAGTCGGAGCTGCTTATCTTCCGGAGAATGCGATATTTGAAAATAACCCTGTATAATCGTCCAAATACGCGATTCTGACAGGGTTTAGGGGTGTCAGAATGTGAATGTTTTTCCGACCTGTTGATAACTTTTTGTTACTTTTCCCATATATTTCTTGGCGGTTAAATTAGGAAATGTGTACTTTTACCCTCCAATAGGGTGATGTATGTGCAAATCAACCAACTACAGGCCCTTATTTTAAGGAAAAGTTTAACATGAAGTAGCGAAGAAATGGAAGAAAAAGAAGTCTGTTATCATGTGCCGGTAATGCTTCATGAAAGTTTGGAAGGACTGGACATTCAACCATCCGGAGTGTATGTCGATGTTACCTTCGGAGGTGGAGGGCATTCGCGTGAAATCTTGAACCGGCTGAATGACGAAGGGGAGCTTTATGGATTTGATCAAGATGCCGATGCGGAGAAAAACATTCCGGCGGATTCCCGTTTTGTATTTGTCCGCAGTAATTTTCGTTACTTATATAACTTCATGCGTTATCATGGTGTAGCGGGTGAGGTCGATGGGTTGTTGGCCGACTTGGGCGTTTCTTCCCATCATTTTGATGACAAGGATCGCGGGTTCTCTTTCCGTTTCGACGGAGCGTTGGATATGAGGATGAATACACGGGCTGGACAAACTGCGGCGGATATTGTTAATACATATACGGAAGAACAGTTGGCAGACTTGTTCTATCTTTACGGAGAATTGAAAGTGGCACGCAAGCTGGCCTCCGTCTTGGTGCGCAGCCGCGAAATAAAGAAGATAGAAACGATCGCCGACTTTTTGGAAGTGATAAAGCCCTTTACGGGAAAAGATAAGGAGAAGAAATTCCTGGCTCAGGTATTTCAGGCCTTGCGTATCGAGGTGAATGATGAAATGCGTGCTTTGCGTGAGATGTTGCAACAGACGCTTCAGGTGTTGAAACCCGGCGGACGTCTGGTTGTCATCACCTACCATTCTTTGGAAGACAGGTTGGTGAAGAACTTCCTGAAGACGGGTAACTTTGAAGGAAAGGCGGAGCAGGACTTCTTTGGAAATATAAGATCTCCGTTTCGCCTGGTAAACAATAAGGTGATTGTTCCGTCGGACGAGGAGATCGAACGGAATCCCCGCTCCCGGAGTGCCAAGCTAAGAATTGCGGAGTTGGATAATAGAGTCTGATAACTTTCAACAGAAAAAGTATGGCAATGGAAACGAAACAGAAGGAAAAGAAGAAGGAGAATCGTTTTTCTTTTTTGTATATATTGGGGGGGGGGATCCTGAAAGAGGATTTCATTGTCAGGCATACGAAGATGATCGTGCTTGTTGTCGTACTGATATTCATATTTATCGGTAACCGATATGTCTGTATGCAGCGGTTGCGTGAAATCGACCGCTTACAACAGCAATTGCGCGATGTGCGGTTCGAGGCGCTGTCCATTTCTTCGGAATTGACAGGCAACAGCCGTCAGTCGCAGATTGAACTGTTGATAGAAGAACAGGGTATAGAATTGGAAGCGGCGAAGAATCCGCCGTATGAATTGTATAAGTAAAAGATGGCTGAAGAAGAGATCGGATCAAAAGAACAAGCTCCTAAGAGTAACCGGATTTTATTCTGTTACTTCTTTATCGTGCTGTTGCTCGGATTGGTAGCAATAGGCATCTTGGTGCGTGCCTTCGATACGGCTTTTGTGGAAAGGGAGACTTGGATGAAGGTGGCCGAGAGCCAGAAGCGTCCGAACCGCCTGATCTATCCCAGCCGTGGAAATATCTATTCTTCCGACGGCAAGCTGATGGCGACCAGTGTGCCTTGCTTTTATCTGTATATCGATTTCAACGCAGACTGCTATACCCATCCGACCAAGAAGTGGAACAGCTTGGATACGCTTCTGAAAAGTAAACATAACGGGATCGACTCCCTTTCTTTTTACCTTTCCCGCAAATTGAAAGACAGGACGCCTGTCGGATATAAGAATTACCTGCTGAATGGTCTGAAGAAGAAAAGCCGCCAGTTCCCCGTTTGTGACGGTAAAGTTTCCTATTCCGACTTGAAGGAAATAAAGAAATTCCCGTTCTTCCGTTTGGGACGGTTCAAGAGCGGCTTCTACACGCGGGAGATGGTCGAACGGCAGAAGCCGTTCGGGACATTGGCCTCCCGTACGATCGGCGATACGTTCCGCGATATCGATCCTAAAACAGGACTGACAAAGGGAAAGAACGGTCTGGAATTGCAATACGATACTTTGCTCCACGGCGTAGCCGGCCTGAATTCCGTACGCCGTCTCGGTGGAGGATGGACGAATGTTGTAGAGGTCGATCCGGTGGAAGGAATGGATATCCGCACGACGATCGACATCAATATCCAGGATATAGCCGAGAAGTCGTTGCTTGACATGCTGAAAAAGATCGACGCTGCATCGGGTACGGCTGTCGTCATGGAAGTCGCGACAGGCGAGGTGAAAGCCATTACCAACATGGGGCGTATTCGTGAAGGCGTCTACGGCGAGGATACCAACCATGCCGTGGCAGACGAAACGGAACCAGGTTCGACCTTTAAAGTCGCCTCCATCATGGTGGCGCTTGAAGATGGTGTCTGCCAGCCCGGCGATACGGTCGATGTCGGCAACGGTATCTATATGTATAAAGGAGCCCGTATGACGGATCATAATAACCATAAAGGCGGTTACGGCCGTATTTCGGTGGAACAGGCTATTTGGTATTCCTCCAATATCGGGGTGGCCAAGACGATCCTGAAAGGATATGAAAAGAATCCGACTAAGTATGTGGAAGGGCTTTACCGTATCGGTTTGAACGAAGACCTTCGTCTGGAAATCCCTGGAGCGGGCCGTGCTAAAATCCGCCGGCCGGACGACACTGTGCGCTACTGGTCGAAGACTGCTCTGCCGTGGATGTCTTTCGGGTATGAGACTCAGATCCCGCCGATTTATACGCTTGCCTTCTATAATGCGATTGCCAACAACGGTAAGATGGTGCGTCCGATCTTTACAAAAGAAATCATGCACAACGGCAAGACCGTGCAGAGCTTCTCTACTGAAGTGATCCGGGAATCCATTTGCTCGGAGCGTACGCTGAATATGATAAAGGATATGTTGTTAGGCGTAGTGGAAAAAGGAACCGGCAAGGCTGTCCATTCTGACTTTGTCCGTATTGCCGGTAAAACCGGTACGGCCCAGATCGCTTCGGGAGGTGTTTACCGCCAGGCTGGCCACCAGGTCGCCTTCTGCGGCTATTTCCCGGCCGACGAACCGAAATATTCCTGCATCGTCGTGATCCGTCAGCCGCGCAACGGCTATCCTTCGGGGGGCACGATGTCAGGCGGCGTAGTGAAGGCGATAGCCGAGAAGGTCTATGCCAGCCATATGTCATTCGACATCCGCGACATGGAAAAGGATTCATTGGCAGTGACGTTGCCGCAGCCGAAAGCCGGTGAACGGGGAGCGTTGGAATATGTTTTGGACAAACTCGATATAGAGGCCGATAACGACAGTATCGAAACCCAATGGGTGACGGCTAAGCGTGAGGACGGCAGGGAAGATGTGGAACTGAAAGATATCCCTATCCGCGAAGGATTGGTGCCGAATGTGGTTGGCATGGGAGCGAAAGACGCCGTTTACCTGTTGGAAAGCGTTGGATTACGGGCTTCGTTGAATGGTATGGGGCGGGTATCTTCTCAATCCGTATCTCCCGGTTCACGGGTTTCGAAAGGACAAACCGTTTCATTAACATTAAAATAGGCTATGGAACTAAAAGAACTTATTCATCCGTTGGAAGTGCTTGAGGTCGTAGGAAACACCGACGTGGAGATCTCCGGTATTCAGTCTGATTCCCGTAAAGTGGAAAAAGGCTTTTTGTTTGTGGCGGTTCGGGGTACGACCGTAGATGGCCATGATTATATCCAAAGCGCGATCGGGAAAGGGGCTGCCGCAATCGTTTGCGAGGAAATTCCTGCTCTTTCGGATGAAGACATACAGGTATCCGAAAGCAAACCGGTTTTTATCCGGGTGAAAGATTCGGCGGATGCTTTAGGCAAATCACTTTCTGCCTGGTATGAGAATCCTTCGGACAATCTGATATTGGTTGGAGTGACCGGCACGAACGGAAAGACGACAATTGCGACACTCCTGTACGAGATGTTCCGGAAGATGGGGCATAAAGTAGGATTGCTCTCTACCGTTTGCAATTATATCGATGGCGAAGCAATCCCGACTGATCATACGACGCCTGACCCTGTCACCCTTCATAATCTGATGGCTCGGATGGTGGAAGCCGGTTGCGAGTATGCTTTTATGGAAGTCAGTTCGCATTCGATCGACCAAAAGCGTATCAGCGGCCTGTCGTTCAACGGAGGTATCTTTACCAATCTGACGCGTGATCACTTGGATTATCATAAGACAGTCGAGAATTACTTGAAAGCCAAGAAGAAATTCTTCGATGATCTGCCTGCTTCGGCTTTCGCACTTACGAATGCGGACGACAAAGCCGGTCTTGTCATGTTGCAGAATACGGCTGCCAGGAAGCTGACCTATTCGCTTCGCACATTGGCCGATTTCAAAGGAAAGATATTGGAATCCCATTTCGAAGGGACTGAAATGCTGGTTAACGGGCGTGAGGTGATGACACGCTTTGTCGGCCGTTTCAATGCCTATAACCTGTTGGCAGTGTATGGAGCTGCTGTTTCGTTAGGCAAAGATCCGGAAGAAGTGTTGGTGGTGTTGAGCGATCTGCATTCGGTTTCCGGTCGTTTCCAGACGATCCAGTCTCCATCGGGATATACGGCAATCGTGGACTATGCCCATACGCCTGACGCATTGACGAACGTGCTCAACAGCATCCATGAGGTGTTGAACGGCAACGGCCGTGTGATCACGGTCGTTGGCTGTGGCGGCAACCGCGACAAAGGAAAGCGCCCGATCATGGCGAAGGAGGCAGCCAAGTTGAGCGATCAGCTGATCCTGACCTCCGACAATCCCCGTTTCGAGGAACCGGATGAGATCATTAAAGATATGGTTGCCGGCCTGAATGCTGCCGATATGGAACATACGCTCTGCATTACGGACCGTGCGCAGGCGATCAAAACAGCCACTATGCTCGCCAGGAAAGGCGACGTGATTCTGGTTGCAGGCAAGGGCCATGAAGATTACCAGGAAGTAAAAGGCGTGAAGCATCATTTTGACGACCGGGAACAGTTAAAAGAAATATTTAAGAGTTGAAAGGTGGAAGGTGAAAGTTGAAAGTTATATTCAGCAGTATTTAACTTTCAACTTTCAACTCTCGACTTTCAACTGAAAAACGAAGTTTTTTATGTTGTATTATTTGTTTAATTATTTGGATCAGCTCGATTTTCCGGGTGCCGGTATGTTCAAGTATGTATCATTCCGTTCCGCCCTGGCATTGATCCTGTCCTTGTTCATCTCGACGGCTATCGGACGCCGTATCATCGACAAGCTGCAACTGTTGCAGATCGGCGAGACGGTGCGTAACCTCGGCCTGGAAGGGCAGATGAGTAAGAAAGGGACGCCGACGATGGGAGGTATCATCATTATCATTGCGATTGTGGTGCCGACCTTGCTTTGTGCGAAGCTGACCAATATCTATGTGATCCTGATGCTGGTGACGACCATTTGGTTAGGGGCGTTGGGATTTGCCGACGACTATATCAAGGTGTTCCGGAAGAACAAGGAAGGCATGCATGGCAAGTTCAAGATTATCGGACAGATCGGTCTGGGGTTGATCGTCGGCCTGGTGCTTTTTATGAGCCCCGATGTGGTAATCAAGGAGAATATGGAAGTGCGGCATGACAATGTGATCGAGGAAGTCCGTTACCATACGGTTGAAAAGAAGTCGACCAAGACGACGATCCCGTTTGTGAAGAACAACAATTTCGATTATGCGCAGTTGGTCAACTGGGCAGGCGAATATAAGGAAGAGGCAGCCTGGCTGGTCTTCGTTCTGATGGTGATCTTCGTGGTGACGGCCGTGTCGAACGGGGCGAACCTGACGGACGGCCTGGACGGCCTGGCGGCGGGAAGCTCGGCGATTATCGGGGTGGCACTCGGAATACTTGCGTATATGTCGTCGCACTTCGAGTTCGCCTCTTTCCTGAATATCATGTTCATCCCCGGAGCGGAAGAACTGGTGGTGTTTGCGGCTGCCTTTATCGGGGCAACGGTCGGATTCTTGTGGTACAATGCTTATCCGGCACAGGTGTTTATGGGGGATACGGGTAGCTTGACGTTAGGCGGTATCATCGCTGTATTCGCAATCATTATCCGGAAGGAATTACTGATCCCGATCTTGTGCGGCATCTTCCTGGTGGAGAATCTCTCCGTCCTTATGCAGACGTTCTATTTCAAATATACGAAGAAGAAATACGGTGAGGGACGGCGCATTTTCAAGATGGCTCCCCTTCATCACCATTTCCAGAAGCCCGGTAATGCGGGAATACAGGCTTTGATACAGAAACCTTTTAACGTGGTGCCCGAATCGAAGATCGTGGTCCGGTTTTGGTTGATCGGTATCATCCTGGCGGTTATTACGATTGTGACGTTAAAGATGAGGTAAAGTGATTTATGATTTATAATTTGTGATTTATTATCGACGCATAAATCATAAATCATAGATCATAAATGAATAAAGAAATCATAAATCAAATGAAGAAAAGGATTGTTATCTTAGGGGCCGGTGAAAGTGGCGCAGGTGCCGCCGTGCTGGCAAAGGCGAAAGGATTCGATGTGTTCGTTTCCGATTTCTCGTCCATCAAACCCAAGTATAAGGATATGCTGGATGCCCACGGTATCTGTTGGGAAGAGGGCCGGCATACCGAAGCCGACATCCTGAATGCCGACGAAATCATCAAGAGTCCGGGGATTCCCGACAAGGCTCCTATCATAAAGAAACTGAAGGAGAAAGGTACGCCTATCATCTCCGAAATAGAATTTGCCGGACGGTACACGGATGCCAAGATGATCTGTATCACCGGGAGCAATGGCAAGACGACGACGACCATGCTGACTTACCACATCCTCCGGCAAGCGGGAGTGGATGCTGGGCTTGCCGGGAACGTCGGGAACAGCCTGGCCCTCCAGGTGGCTGAAGATCCTCACGCCGTCTACGTTATCGAACTGAGTAGTTTCCAGCTCGATAACATGTACGACTTCAAGGCGGACATCGCCATCTTGCTGAATATAACGCCTGACCATCTGGATCGTTATAACTACGAGATGCAGAACTATGTGGATGCCAAATTCCGCATTATCCGGAACCAGACGGCTGAAGATGCTTTCATATTCTGGAACGACGATCCCATTATTGCCCGCGAAATCGCCAAACGCCATCCGCAGGCAACTCTCTACCCGTTCGCCGAAACTCACGAAGCCGGCGTAAAGGGCTATACGGAAGACAAAAAGATAATAATTGAAACCTCAAACGGAACGTTTACAATGGAAGAAGATTTATTGGCATTATCGGGAACGCATAATCTGTATAATTCGCTGGCTTCTGGTATCGCATCCAAATTGGTGGATATCCACGATGAGAATTTACGGGCTTCGCTGAGCGACTTTACCGGGGTGGAACATCGTCTGGAGAAAGTGGCACGTGTGCGCGGAGTCGATTTTATCAACGACTCGAAAGCTACGAATGTAAACTCCTGTTGGTATGCCTTGCAGAGCATGACCACTCCGTTGGTCCTGATACTTGGTGGAACGGATAAGGGAAATGATTATTCCGAAATCGAAGAGCTGGTGAAGAAAAAGGTGCATGCCCTCATATTCCTTGGTGTGGACAATACCAAGCTGCATGGTTTCTTCGACGGGAAGGTTCCTGTTATCGAGGATGCCCGTTCGATGGAAGAAGCCGTAGCGAAAGCGTATAAGCTGGCCGAAAAGGGAGATACCGTCCTGTTGTCACCCTGCTGTGCCAGCTTCGACCTCTTCAAGAGCTATGAGGATCGTGGCGACCAGTTCAAGGCTTGTGTGCGTAACCTGTAAAGAAAGACGAAGAAATGGACTTAGCAAGTAAACTGTTCAAGGGCGACCGGGTGATATGGGTGATCTTCATGTTCCTGTGTTTGGTCTCGGTGATCGAGGTCTTCAGTGCAACCAGTACGATTGCTTATAAGAATGCGAATCATTGGGCTCCTATTGTACGTCATGCGACTTTCCTGTTGGGAGGTTTCGTGCTTGTACTGTTGATGCACAACATACCGTGCAGGTTCTATTCCTTGTTGAGTTTGCTTTTGCCGGTCTCGATGGTTCTGTTGGCCATTACGCCCTTTGTTGGTGTCGTGGTAAATGGGGAACCTCGTTGGCTGGAAATTCTCGGAATCCGTTTCCAGCCCTCGGAAATAGCCAAGATAGCCGCTATCGGTTATACGGCGTTTATCCTGAGCAAGCGGAATTGGTTTACGGATAAACAGATGTTCTGGTACATCTTGGGAGGCGTTGGGGGTGTTTGTTTCCTGATCTTCTTCAATAACGGGTCGACCGCTATCCTGCTGTTCGCCGTGACTTTCATGATGATGTTCATCGGGCAGATATCCATCGGACGTTTGCTGAGATTGGGCGGTGCGGGTATCATCGGCGTCTTGATGTTAGTGGGTTTTATACGGTTTGCCCCGGACAAGGTGATCGACTTGATGCCGGATCGTGTGCACACTTGGAAAGCACGTATCGAGCGTTTTTCCGATCCGGCGGATGCCGTCAAGTTTGAACCGGGAAGAGCTGTCAGCATTGACGGTGACGACTATCAGGTGGTGCATGCCAAGATTGCACTGGCACGTGGCGGTCTGTTCGGGAAGTTCCCCGGACATGGGCAGCAACGCGACTTTCTGCCGCAGGCTTACTCGGACTTTATCTATGCCATTATTATAGAAGAGATGGGAATCGTCGGGGGTGTCTTTGTCCTGCTCCTGTATATCATCTTGCTTGTCAGGGTGGGGATGATTGCTCGTAGATGTGATAAGCTCTTTCCTAAATTCCTGGTGCTGGGCTGCGGATTGTTGGTTGTCGTCCAGGCCTTGACGAATATGGCGGTGGCGGTAGACCTGATACCGGTGACCGGACAACCTTTGCCGTTGGTCAGCCGGGGAGGTACGTCGACTGTAATCAGTTGCGCCTATATCGGCATCATCTTGAGCGTTAGCCGTTTCGGGGCCAATATGGGAAATGAGGAAGAAACACCGGAAGAAGAAGGGACTGCTGATGTTGCCGAAGGTGGTACGCTTCCGGAAAGCGAAAGGATCGCGGATGCAACCCTTGATACCGTTTCGGACAAACCGTTCGAAGCGACCGCGAAAGCTCCCGTGGGTGAAGAGAATCCATTGGAGGCCGTGCGGACAATAGAAGAAACAACAACAGAAACTAAAATATGAAACAGTACCGAATCATCATAAGCGGCGGTGGAACCGGAGGGCATATCTTCCCGGCTATCTCCATTGCCAATACCTTCAGGAAACGTTTTCCGGAGGCGGAAATACTGTTTGTGGGAGCTGATGACCGGATGGAAATGGAGAAAGTGCCTGCCGCCGGTTATCGTATCGTAGGGTTGCCGGTTAGCGGCTTCGACCGTGCCCACTTGGCCAATAACATCCGTGTCGCAGGCCGTTTGCTCAAAAGCCTCAAGCTTGCCAAAAAGACGATACGGGAGTTCAAACCCGATATTGCCGTGGGGGTAGGCGGTTATGCCAGCGGGCCGACGCTCTGGATGGCTGCTTCCTTAGGAATCCCTACCCTGATACAGGAGCAGAATTCCTATGCAGGTGTCACGAATAAGCTCCTGGCAAAGAAAGCCGGTAAAATATGTGTCGCCTACGAAGGCATGGAGAAGTTCTTCCCGGCCGACCGTATCGTCGTGACCGGCAATCCGGTCCGCCAGGATCTGGAAGAGGCGTCGGACAAGCGTGAGGAAGCCTTGAAGTTCTTCGGCCTCTCCCCGGATAAGAAGACTATTCTGGTGGTCGGCGGCAGTCTGGGTGCACGGACGATCAACCGCAGCATACAGGGAGATCTGGATAAACTTTTCGCTTCGGATGTCGACGTACAGGTAATCTGGCAAACCGGACGCTATTACCATGAAGAAGCCTTGAAACATCTGAAGGCTTACAGGGGAATACCGATCTGGTGCTCGGACTTCATCACCCGTATGGACTATGCCTATGCGGCGGCCGATCTGATTATCTCTCGTGCAGGCGCCAGTTCTATTTCCGAACTTTGCCTGCTGAAGAAACCAGTGATCCTGGTCCCTTCTCCCAATGTGGCGGAAGACCATCAGACGAAAAATGCTTTGGCATTGGTGGGTAAAGATGCTGCTGTCATGGTGGCCGACAAAGATGCCGAACAGCAATTGGTGCCGAAGGCTCTCGAAATCATCCACGACGACGAACGTCTCCGTGCCTTGGGCCGCAACATCGCGACATTGGCCCAGCACCAGAGCGCGGAACGCATAGTGGACGAGATCGTCAAGATTATCGAAAAGAAAAACCTATGACTTTTTGCCGGAAAAGCTATGGCCTCTGGTGAAAAAAGTTATAGTCTTTTACAAGAAAAGCTATAGCCTTTTCTGAAGAAGATGCCGTTCTTTTATGGCAAATACGGTGGGAAGATCGTATCTTTGTAACAAAGAATAGTAACGAGTAAGAAAATATGGATATAAACAACATAACGGCTGTCTATTTTATCGGGGCCGGCGGGATCGGAATGAGTGCCTTGATCCGCTATTTCCTTTCGAAGGGAAAGAAGGTGGGCGGTTACGACAAGACTCCTTCCGGTCTGACGGAGCAGTTGAATTATGAAGGAGCCGCCATTCACTATGAAGACAATGTCGACCTGATCCCCGACGATTTTACCGATCCGGTAAAGACACTGGTCGTCTATACCCCTGCCGTTCCCGAAGACCATTCGGAGCTTTGCTATTTCCGGGGGAATGGTTTCGAGGTGATGAAGCGTGCACGTGTGTTAGGCGAGATCACTGGTTGCAACCGAGGATTGTGTGTGGCCGGTACGCATGGCAAGACAACGACCTCTTCGATGGTCGCCCACCTGCTGAAACAGTCTCATGTGGATTGCAATGCTTTCTTAGGCGGTATCCTGAAGAACTATGACAGCAACCTGATGCTTTCCGACAAGAGTGACCTGACCGTGATAGAAGCGGACGAGTTCGACCGTTCGTTCCATTGGTTGAAACCTTATATGGCCGTTATTACCGCGGCCGATCCCGATCACCTGGATATCTACGGGACTCCGGAAGCCTATCGTGAAAGTTTCGAACATTTCACCTCGCTGATCCGCCCGGACGGTTGCCTGCTTATGAAACAAGGCATCAACGTCACTCCCCGCCTGCAGGAAGGCGTGAAGTTTTATACTTATACCGGCGCTTTCGACGCAAAAGAACTTTCAACTTTCAACTTTCAACTCTCAACTGGAAGTCCCGACTTTTATGCGGAGAACGTCCGCATCGGAGGTGGCGAAATTTTCTTCGACTTTGTCGGTCCCGATGTCCGCATCCCCGACATACAGTTGGGCGTGCCCGTGAAAGTGAATGTAGAGAACGGAGTTGCCGCTATCGCCCTTGCCTGGCTGAACGGTGTGACACCGGAGGAGATCAAGCATGGTATGGCGACCTTTGCCGGTCCGCGCCGTCGTTTCGACTTCCATCTCAAGAAAGAAAATATCGTCCTGATTGACGACTATGCCCATCATCCTGCCGAGCTGAAGGCAAGTATCCTTTCCGTGAAGGAGCTTTATGCCGGACGTAAGGTGACCGGTATTTTCCAACCGCACCTCTACACCCGTACGCGTGACTTTGCCGCCGACTTTGCCGCCAGTCTCTCGCTCCTGGATGAACTGATACTGCTGGATATCTACCCGGCACGTGAGGAGCCGATACCGGGTGTCACTTCACAGATTATCTTCGATGCCGTGACCATTGCCGACAAGCGGTTGATCCGCAAGGAGGAACTGTTGGACGTGGTGGCTGCCGAAGCCGGTAAGCTCGAAGTCGTCCTGATGGTCGGAGCCGGCAATATTGAACTGTTGGTAGATCCGGTAAAACAAATATTGGATAAAAAAGAATAAATCGTGATCCGTATCGTATCCATAATCGTTGCAACACTGTTGTTCTGCTACATCGTGTTTGTCTCCTTCTTCTTTCGGGAAAGCAGGCAGAAGGAGTTGTGCCGTGACCTGCAAGTAGTGGTCGTGGACAGCCTTGACAAGCATTTTGTGAGCGAGAGCGATTTGGTGCATATCCTCAAGAAGGCTGACTTGAACCCGATCAAGAGGCCGATGGACGAGATCAACACCGACCGGATTGAAAACGAATTGCTGAAAAACGAAATGATTGCCCGTGTGGAAGCTTACAAGACTCCTTCCGGCATGATTAAATTGGAAGTGGAGCAAAAAATTCCTATCTTGCGTGTGATAAGTCCGAGAGGCAACTATTATGTGGATAATCTGGGAAGCACGATGCCTGTCAGCCGCCGTTATGTGGCGCACGTTCCGGTTGTGAGCGGATATGTGGAAAAAGAGCTGGCGGTAACCGACTTATACAAATTTGCATTATTTTTGCAGGAGAATGATTTCTGGAATAATCAGATAGAACAGATTTACGTTCATCCTGATAACGAGGTGGAGCTGATTCCGCGGGTCGGTAACCATCGTATCGTACTGGGCTCCTTTGCTGATTTCGAGGAGAAGCTGGACAATCTCCGGCTCTTCTACGAGAAAGCGATCCCGAAGGTGGGGTGGGAGAAGTACAGCATTATCAGTTTAAAATATAAGGATCAGATTGTTTGTACTAAAAGATAGAGAATATGGCATACACAGACTTTATAGCGGCCATCGACCTTGGCTCTTCTCACATGGTCGGCATGGTAGGCGCGAAAGGCCCTGCCGGGACACTTTCCATCATTGCCTACGAAGTGGAGAACTCCGATACCTGTATACGAAGAGGATGTGTATATAATATAAAAGATGCAGCCGGCAAGATCGTGCGGTTGATCCGCAAGCTGGAAAACAAATTGGGTGGTTCCCGTATCGGTAAGATATATGTCGGGGTGGGAGGTCAGTCGCTTCGTTCGATTAACCATGCCGTGTCGAAAGTGCTCGGTAGCGGTACGGTGACTGAAGAGGTGCTGAAGGAACTGGATCAGGAATGCCGGCAGTATCGTCCCGATATGTTGGACGTGCTGGATATAGCCGCTCCCGTTTATTATCTCGACAACCAGGCGGAAACCCATCCGATAGGTTTGGGGTGTTCGCGTATTGAAGCCCACTATAAGTTGCTCGTTGGCCGTCCGTCTCTTCGTCATGCCGTAACCACGAACATGGCGGAGCAGATCAAGCTCGATGTGGCAGGTGTTGTTGTTGCGCCGCTGGCGTTGGCAGACCTGATCCTGACGGAACAGGAGAAATTGAAGGGGTGTGCGTTGATCGACTTCGGTGCAGGCGTCACCTCTGTCACGATGTACAAGGATGGCAGTCTGGCCGGTCTCTACGTTATTCCGTTGGGCAGCCATCTGATCACTCGCGACTTGATGTCCTTGGGTATGCCGGAGAAGGAAGCGGAACGTGTCAAGCGCACCTACGGCAACGCTATCTGGGAAAAAGATAACGAACAGCAGATGGTCACGGTAGACTTGGCCGACGGACAGCATTCGAGCGAGATCAAACTTTCGGATATCAATATGGTGGTGGAAGTCCGCAGCCGTGAGATCATCGAAAACATATACGCCCGCATGGAAGATGCGGGAGTGGCGAAAGATCCCGGTTACAGTATCGTGATTGCCGGCAACGGAGCCGCTCTGAAGAACATGCGTGAAGCCCTCAGCGAACGTTTCAAGATGGATGTTCGTTATGCTTCCGTCCGGAAAGATCTGATTGCCGACGGCGAGATGATTGCCAATAATCCCGAATATACGACCGCAGCCGCCCTGTTGCTGAAAGGCACGGAGAACTGCGCCCTTTATATCGCTCCCGAACCGGAGAGACCGAAAGTGGTAGAACCGAAGATCGAGCCGAAAGAAGAACCCGTGATCGCTGAAATAGAAGAAAAGCAGGAGGAACCGCCTGTTGAAAAGCAGTCAGCGGCTACGACTAAGAACCGCAATTCCGGAACAAAGAAGGAGGAAGAGAAAAAGAACCGTAAGGGCTGGGGTATCGGTGACCTTTTCAAAAATGCGGTGGATAAGGTGGGAGAAGGCATTGACAAGGCCTTGAAAGATGAGCAATAATCGGTAACAATAAAAGACAGACGACAATGGACGATAATACATACGATTTTGATTTGGCAAAAGCGCCTCAGACAATCATCAAGGTGATCGGTGTCGGTGGCGGTGGTGGTAATGCGGTCAGCAATATGTATCGCGAAGGTATCCGGGATGTATCTTTCGTGTTATGCAATACCGATAATCAGGCGTTGCAGAAGTCGGAGGTTCCTAATAAATTGCTGATCGGACAGAATACGACGCATGGACTTGGTTCGGGGAATGTTCCGGAAGTGGGAGAAAAAGCCGCCTTGGAAAGTGAAGAAGACATCTACCGGATGTTGGATGACGGTACTCGTATGGCCTTTGTTACGGCCGGAATGGGAGGTGGTACGGGAACAGGAGCCGGGCCGGTAGTCGCTAAGATCTCTAAAGATATGGGGATTCTGACTGTCGGTATCGTTACGATACCTTTTGTCTTTGAAGGACGACCGAAAATCGTGAAAGCGCTCCGTGGTGTCAGAAATATGGCGCAGAATGTCGATTCGCTTTTAGTGATTAACAATGAGCGATTGAGAAATTTTGCCGACATGCCGGTTCCACAAGCGAATCGTAAAGCGGATGAAACATTGACAATCGCGGCCAAGAGCATAGCCGAAATCGTGACGACCGATTTGGAACAGAATGTCGACTTTGCCGATGTCGACACGACGATGCGTAACAGTGGCGTAGCTTTGATCAGTATCGGTTTCGGAGAAGGAGAAGGACGTTTGCGACAAGCGATTACGGAAGCTTTGGAGAGTACGTTGGTCAACGATGTGAACAATATTTTCAATGCTAAACGGGTAGCGTTTGTCATTTATTATAGCCATGAAGACGAACTTCGTATCAGTGAAATGGACGATATACATGATTTCATGTCGCAATTCAAGACTGAATACGAGGTGAAGTGGGGACATGGTTATGATGACAGTTTAGGGCATAAGATCAAGATTACGATCTTGGTGACCGGTTTCGGGTTGGAAGATATCCTGACCAAGACGGAACAGCAGGAGCTTGTCACAGAAGAACAACTGCGCGAAATGGCAGAGAAGGAAGAAGCGGAAAGAAAAAGACGAGCGGAAGAAGATGCCTTGATGGGACGTTATTACGGTGAATATATCGACTCGCGTCCGAATGCCGAAATCGTTGTATTTGCCGTCGACGAATTGGACGATGACGCTCTGATCTCTTTCATGGAAGACAAACCTGCCTACAAGCGGACTGCCAAAGACGTGCAGCAGATACGCCGGAAGGGTGAGGAACCGGTACGTACCCAAGGCATGTCGTTCACCTCGCCTGCCACTAACCAAAACAAGAAGCCTAAATCTGGCGGCACAGTTATTAGTTTTAGGTAATGAATAATGACTAATTGATAATTAATAATGAAAAATTAATGATGAGTAGTTGGATACGCGAAGGTTTAATTATTCATTCTTAATTCTTTAATTTACAAAACTATGGATTTGTTCGAAAGAGTCAGCGAAGACATTAAAAACGCAATGAAGGCGAAAGATAAAGTCGCCCTTGAAACACTGAGAAACGTGAAGAAGTTTTTCCTCGAAGCGAAGACCGCTCCGGGAGCCAACGATACATTGACAGATGCCGATGCATTGAAGATCATGCAAAAGCTCGTCAAACAGGGTAAGGATTCCGCCGCTATCTACGTGCAGCAGGGACGTCAGGATTTGGCCGATGTCGAACTGGCACAGGTAGCCGTTATCGAAAAGTACCTGCCGAAACAGATGTCTGCCGAAGAGCTGGAAGTCGAGCTGAAGGCAATCATTGCACAGGTCGGGGCTACCGGTCCGAAGGACATGGGTAAGGTAATGGGCATTGCCTCCAAGGCATTAGCCGGAAAAGCCGAAGGACGTATGATCTCGGAAGTCGTTAAAAAACTTCTGAATTGAAGATTGGAAATGGAAAATTGAAAGATAAAGAAGAATTGTTTTACTTTTCAGTTTTCCATTTTCTCTCCCTTGTTGTATCCTTATCAATCTAATTTTCAATTCTCAATTTTCCATTTTCAATTACCGATTATGATTACTTTTGTTTGTTGCCTTATTGCACTCATCGTAGGTTATTTCATCTACGGTAAATTCATCGAACGTATTTTCGGCATAGATGCCAAACGGCAGACTCCTGCCTATACGCACCAGGACGGCGTGGATTATATTCCGATGCCAACTTGGAAAGTCTTTATGATCCAGTTTCTGAACATCGCCGGACTGGGACCGATCTTCGGCGCCATTATGGGAGCGAAGTTCGGAACCGCTTCTTTCCTGTGGATCGTGTTGGGAAGTATCTTTGCCGGTTCAGTACACGATTACCTGTCCGGGATGTTATCCCTGCGTCATAACGGGGAGAGCTTGCCTGAGATTATCGGCCGTTATCTGGGCGTGAACTTCAAGCAGTTCATGCGTGGTTTTACGGTAATCCTGATGGTGCTGGTCGGCTCCGTGTTTGTGGCCGGGCCTGCCGGCTTGCTGGCAAAGCTGACACCGGAACATCTGGATACTACTTTCTGGATCATTGTCGTGTTCTTGTATTACATCCTGGCGACCTTGTTGCCGGTCGATAAGATTATCGGGAAAATCTATCCTTTGTTTGCTGCCGCTTTGTTGTTTATGGCGATCGGCATTCTGGTGATGTTGTTCGTCAATCATCCGCCGTTGCCTGAAATCACGGACGGGATGCCGAACACCTATCCCGGTCATCTGCCTATCTTCCCGATTATGTTCGTCAGCATTGCCTGCGGTGCCATTTCCGGTTTTCACGCGACACAAAGTCCGTTGATGGCCCGTTGCATCAAGAATGAGAAGTACGGACGTCCTATTTTCTTCGGCTCCATGATTACGGAAGGTATCGTTGCGTTGATCTGGGCTGCTGCTGCTACTTATTTCTATCATAACAATGGTATGGGTGAAAACAATGCTGCCGTTGTCGTCGACAGTATTACGAAAGAATGGCTCGGTACGGTAGGTGGTATATTGGCAGTCTTAGGTGTGATCGCCGCCCCAATTACCTCCGGTGATACGGCGTTTCGTTCGGCCCGCCTGATTGTGGCGGACTTTCTGCATCTTGAACAGCGCAGTGTCTCCAAGCGGCTCGTGATTTGCATTCCTTTGTTCTTGGTGGCTATCGCTCTTTTGCTTTACAGCCAGAAAGACAAGGATGGTTTCGATATGATTTGGCGCTATTTTGCTTGGAGTAACCAGACACTCGCGGTGTTTACCTTATGGGCATTGACTGTCTACTTGGTGATCTCGAAGAAGCCCTATATCGTTACGCTGATTCCGGCTTTGTTTATGACGGCTGTCTGCTCGACATACATCTTTGTCGCTCCTGAAGGCTTAGGCATGGAAAACGGCATTTCACAGATTATCGGCTTTGCCATAACAATCGTTGTTTTAGCCTTCTTCCTGGTTTGGAAGAAGAAGACCGGCAATATATAATATAGTAGGACCGGTCTTCTCTGGTACTCAAGGATGGCCGATGCAGCCTGCTCCTTTGCCCGGAGTAGACCGGACGGTTAAGCCTTGATTTTTGGGTTACTTTTGGATCAAGCCAAAAGTAACAAGTAAACCATTATTTACCAGAAATCGAAGGAAAAATGTCAGAACTGTAAACTGAGGCTTGGCGGCAATCTCTTATCTTTATCCACAGAAACATATAAAAGGATAACTACCATGAAAAAACTGATAAGTTTAGTCAGCCTCTTTTGCCTGTCGGTCTTTTTACCTTTGTCTGTTATGGGAGAGCCCATTGACCGGGAGGCCGTTGTCAAGCGGCATCGCGTGTGTACGACCGGGACGCTTCTGAAAAGTCCGGCACAAGTAGGTAACGGCAAGTTTGCCTTCGGGATGGATATAACCGGATTGCAGACTTTCGTCCCCTTCAACACCCTGTCCGACTGGAGCTGGCACAGTTTCCCCCTCCCCGAAGGGATGAGAGCCGAAGATTACCGTCCGGTTGTCGTGGAGACGCACGGCAAAAAGATTGCTTATGAACTCCGCAATCCCGACCAGCCCGAGCTGTCCGAATGGCTGACCAAGAACCCTCATCGCTATAACCTGGGCCGTATCGGTTTCCGTCTACTGCGTGAAGACGGTACGGAAGCGCGGGAAATTGACCTGGGCAATGCCCGGCAGGAAATCGATCTGTGGACAGGTGTCGTCTATAGCCGTTTCGAACTGAACCGCAAAGAGGTGAAAGTGCGTACCGTCTGCCATCCCGATAAAGATATGATCGGAGTCAGCATCGAGTCCGAACTGTTGAACGATGGTAATATGAGCATCTATCTCGACTTTCCTTATCCCGACGGACGCTATTTCAAACACTATATAGGACGCTACGACACGATCTCTGGCCATACTTCCACCTTCGAGAAGTTGGCTCCGAACTCGGTCCGTATCGCCCGTACGATGGATGACACGCACTACTACGCCACCCTTGACTGGACCGGCCCTGCCACTTTCAGCCGTGAATCTGAAAAGGCGCATACCTTCCTCCTCCAGCCCCAGCATACTTCCACCTTTTCCTTTACCTGCTGCTTCTCTCCTGAACCGGTCGCCGATGTGACTGAGCCGGTTGCCTCTATCGAACGGAAGAGTGCTGCCAGTTGGGAGAAGTACTGGCGTTCGGGAGCTGCCGTCGACCTCTCCGGAAGCAAAGATCCCCGCTGGCTGGAACTGGAACGGCGTATTGTCCTCTCGCAGTACTTGATGCGTGCAAATGAAAGCGGACTGTTCCCACCTCAGGAATCCGGTTTGGTGAATAACGGCTGGTTCGGCCGTTTCCACTTCGAGATGATTTGGTGGCATGGTGTGCACTACGGGTTGTGGAACCGGATGGAATGTTTTGATAACTATCTGAACGTCTATAAGGACTTTATGCCGAAGGCTCTCGAACGTGCCAAGAGCGAAGGTCGCAGTGGTGCACGTTGGCCGAAGTGCACCGGAAACTTCAACCGCGAATGGCCGGGTAGCGCCCATGCCTATCTGATCTGGCACGAACCCCATCCGATCTACTTCGCCGAGATGCAATACCGTCAGAAACCTGCTCCCGAAACATTGGAGAAATGGAAAGACGTCGTGCTGAACACGGCCGATTATATGGCAGATTACCTTTTCTACGACAAAAAGACGAAACAATATGTCCTGGGTCCTCCTGTCGTTGTCGTTTCCGAGAATACGGACCCGTTGCAGACCATCAATCCGATTTTCGAGTTAGGCTATTTCCGCTATGGCTTGCGCACGGCGTTGGAATGGGCGGACCGGCTGGGCCTGTCGGAAAAAAGAACGAAGAAATGGAAGGAAGTACTTTCGAAGATGGCTCCCCTTCCCGTTGCCGACGGCGTCTATACCACCTACGAGGGCATCCCCGATATGTGGACAAAATATACCTACGAGCATCCGGCCCTGACCGGTGTCTACGGCATGTTGCCTGGTGACGGGGTAGACCTGCCGACCTTCAAGCATACGCTGGAGAAAGTCTGCAAAGAATGGCAGTTCAATCGCATTTGGGGTTGGGATTTCCCGATGTTGGCCATGGCTGCAGCCCGTACGGGACAGCCGGCACTGGCTATTGACATGCTGATGCACCCTTCCGCCGGATTCCAGTTCGACGAACATGGTTTGGCGACAGGCGGTCCGTTTCCCTATTTCCCTTCCAACGGAGCGTTGCTGACGGCAGTCGCCATGATGTGTGGCGGTTGGGACGGCTCGGAGGGTGAGGCTCCCGGTTTCCCGAAAGACGGGAGCTGGACGGTTCGCTACGAAGGGTTTGTGCCGATGCAGTAATAATGGCCGTTTGGGGGAGGAAAATCGGGCAATCACCGAAAAACAAACAAATAGGCATCGGATCAAAAACGGATAAGTATCCCTCTGAAACGTAGTAAGCATCAAGGATTTCCTTGAAAAAGACCGATTTTTGAACCAAAACGGGACTGATGAAATTTAAGACTTGGTAATTGGGAAAATAATTTATTGTAAATCAAGTGATTGGTGGGTCAAAAAATGACTAAAAAAAACGATCCTTTAAATTTGTCATTTTTCCGAGACAAAAATACGCATTCCTTTTTAAACCACAACTCTTTTCTGTAAAAAAATTCGTACCCCTATATCCTTTCTTATCAATTAGATAGCAATTGGAGTACAAAAAACCATCTTTCCAATACGAACTTCGAAGATAGGCAAAAAAAATGACTAAAAAAAAGGATCGTTTTTGCTATCAAAGTACAAATGTTAACACGTGTACATTATATATACGTGTACATAATGATAGTAAGAAGTAAGAACTGATATTTCAATTAACTGTATTATTAATATTAAAATTTAGATTATGAACAAGAGATTTTCTACTCTCGTTGCTGCGTTCGCAGCAATTGCTACTGTCTCTTATGCACAGATCGGTGACAAGTATGTGCATTTGAAGACCAGTTCTGATTACCTGACGGTTACAAAGGAGAATCCGGTAAAAGCCGACTCTGTAAAACTTGCATCTCTTGGCTTAAGCAAAGCTGCAAAAGACTCTGCTTTGTGGTTGCCGAAGTTTGTTGAAAAGATGGTTTCTGGCGACTCCGTATTCCAGTTTGTAAACAAAGCGACAAAGAAGAATTTGTCTTTTGCAGTGAAGAAAAATGGTGCTGGTGAGTATGGCACTATGATTGCTCCGGGGATTGACAAGTTTGTGTTCAAGACAGGTGTTGCTGGTGGTTCTGAAATCTATGCAGCTTATGGTCAGGATACGATTGTATCTATTAGTACTACTTCTGGAAAGCTAAATGTAGGAACTACATTGCCGAGTGAAAAATTTGAGATTGAAGCTCCTACTCCAATCTCTTTAACTACTGTCGCTGATTTGGCTGGTAAACTTTCTACTTTCAAATTCGAATTCAAAGGGAAAGACGGTGGAATCTTCACTGCTACGGATTTGATTCCGGTTCCTGTAACGGTTAGTGGTGCCAATAAATATCGTTTCCAGGTTGTAGGCCAGGAAAAGAGCACAAAAGGTACGAAGAAGGATCAGTATATCACTATTGATACGACAATGATCGGTTCCACAACTTCTATCCAGGTAGCTGCTTTCAAATTGGATACAATCGTTGCTGCCGGTGGTGCACAGTATCAGGGAGGTAACGAAGGTTTACAGACATTCAACTTGTCAATGGATTTGGGTAATGACTCAATCAGAATGGTGACAGACTCTATTGTCCGTTTTGTAAATGGTAAATACGAAGTTGCTGTCAATGGTGGTTCTGGATATACCTACATCGTTGGTTACAAGACTTTCAACGGTGCGCCGGTATTATGTATCGACTCTGCTGCTATCGAAGCTCCGTTCATCACACTTGCTAAAGGTACTCCGGTTAAATTGGCTGGTGGAACAGGTGTTTACTCTTTACAGTTGAAGGCTAAGGGTGGCAATACTAATGCTGCTTATAATGACAAGTATTTGGTAGGTGATGGCTCTACTCCTTCTAATGCTGTAGCAGCAGCTTCTGTCTATATTCCTTCTACCCAGTTCTATGTAAAAGAACATGAAGATGGCACTTATTCTATCCAAGGTCGTGAAGCTACTACTATAGCAACTCAGACGGGTTCTAATGGCGAAACTTATGGTGAAGCAATTGCTTCTACTTTGCTTTTGGATGAAGAACCGTTATATGCTGTTGATGTGGCAAATGGTGTTTATCACTTAGGTAAAGGTAATAACCAAGATACTCTTGTGTTCAAGAAATTGGATGTAGACTTGACAAATGAACATATCGGTTACAAGTACTATACAAAAGAAGAAATGGGTTATGGCGCTGTTAAGTTCAACTTAGCTTCTGCTGCTGCCGACGATATCTATTTGTCTTTGGTTCAAGATTCTGTAATTGCTGGCGCTAAGGGGGCTGAAAAGGCACTTGAATTGCGTTTGGTTGAAGGTGCAGAGATCGCAAAAGACACTGTTTATTATGGTGCTCAGGCATTAGGTGATACGTTGGTTCGTGTTGCTTATGCATTGGAACAGGCTTATGATGCAGAAGGACGTTTGGCTCACGAAGCTGTCAGCGGTGTTGAAGTTGTTAAGTTGAGTAAAAAAGCCAGCTTACAAAATCAGCGTTTCTTCTTTGTGGCAGGTCCTGCTGAAGATTCTTACAAGATCGTTGAAGCAACGACTACTACTAACGATATACTCACATTGAACATCTCTAACTTGTCTGTGACTTACGATGAACCGGTTGCCGGCGTGGAAACTTACTTCAATATCGAAGGTGCTGAAGCTCCTGTTTATAAAAAGGTGGAAAGTGGTCACTATAATATCGGTAATGGTCTGGAAATGTTGACTGCATCTGATGGTGTTGCCAAGATGTTGCGTGTAGGCGACGAGCTGAAAGCTACTTCCACTGCTGACGATTTTTCTTTATATGTTGACTCTGCTTATGTAAATCGTGGTGAAGATAACACTGAATATGGTTACTATCTCTACAAAGGTGCAGAAGTTAAGAATGACACGATTGTTGGTACTATTTTGGCTGCTAAGGGTTCATTCAAAGCAACTGCTGCTACAGGCGATAGTGCGGTATTCCGTACAGCAACAATTGTAAAGGATACAATCGCTTATGAAGGTGATTTGAAAGATGGCAAGCAGAATAAATATAAAGTTAGAGATGCTAAGAACACTTCTCTTGTAGGTTTCAAAGTGATTGAAGAAGGTGGTTATGAGATCGTTGCTTTGAACTCTGGAAAGAAGTTGGCCGTAGTGAATGGAGTCGTTATCTTCTCTAATAATGTTGCTCCTCTGACATTCACAACTGAAGCTGCTGAAGCTCCTACTGCAAACGAAGGTGTTGAAGTATCTGAAGTGAAAGTGATCGCTACTGAAGGTGGTGTTCAGATCGTAGGCGCTACCGGTAAGAAAGTTGTTGTCAGCAACATTTTAGGCCAGGTAGTGGCTAACACAGTTATCACTTCCGACAACGCAACTATCGCTGCTCCTCAGGGTGTGGTTGTAGTAGCTGTTGAAGGCGAAGAAGCTGTTAAAGCTATTGTTAAGTAATTGGCAAATAGATTGTAAAAGTGTCGCGTACATCAGTGCGCGGCACTTTCGAAATATTAAAATCAAATAATTCTAAGATTCATCGTGTGGTATTCCCGGAACACATCAGCTTTTACAGCTCTCCGTCCGGATCGACCAATTACCCCGCGAGGGCGAACAAGCGGTGAATATTAATACTAAAGTAATGAAATTAAAAAAAGTTCATCTGCTCTCCCTCTGTGAAGACCGAAGCAGACAAAAAACAATCCCCTGTAGTCAATGATTGCAGGGGATTCGTTTTTTCTGGAAAGAAATAGGAAAGATACTTGATCTTCCGTCCTTTATGACGATATATTTACCGTCGAAGTAACAGGGCAACCGCATCAAAATTTTCCAATATGACGTTTTATCATATTGTTGAATAGGTATTAAATTGGCGAAATACGGTTCTTCATTTCACAAAAGCCCTCTCTTTATTTAGCAGAAACAAGCAGATAATTCCGTAAACACCCCCATGTTGCCATCCTTAACATCCGGGTGTAGAGAGCCGGTACATCCGGGTGTAAGAGGGGGTAACATGGGGATGTCCGGCAACTAAAGTACTGTGCCAGACAATAAAAACTACCCGGTTTTACCTATTTTATAGCCGTTTTTACATAAAATAATCGAGTGGTTTGCAGGGATGGAAATAGGGTGTTTATTGTTTTTGTTATTTGTAATGTATTAATATACAGTTGTATATAAGCGGAGTGCCTATTTTTATCCAAATTGCCAGTGATAGGGGTGTGATACCGTAGTGATAGAGAAAACGGGCATATATCACAAATAAGACAAGTTGAATATCAATTGGTACAAAGAAATCAGTGATACAGTGACAGAGGAACTGGAAAACGATTTTGTGACACGCTTTATAAGAAGTGGTCATATGTCTTAAGCAACATCGAGATCATGGAACGATTACCCCAAGGACTGAATAATCAGATATTCCGCAATCCGGCTTACAGCATATGATACTTCTTCAACTCCTTCCTCAGTTCTAACGCTTTCCCCTCTGTGACCTTGTCCATCAATGCCCAAAAACGGTCACTGTGGTTCATCTCTATGGTGTGGCAAAGTTCGTGGAGGAGGACGTAGTCGATCAGGTGCCAGGGCAGGAGCATCAGAGAAAGAGAGAGATTGATGCTGCGACGTGGTGTGCAACTACCCCAATGGCTTTTGCTGTTGAAGATTTTTACATCCGTGCAGGTGAAGCCGTGCCGGGAGGCCAGGTCGAGCAACCGTGAAGGTAAGAGGCGGCGGGCCTCATGCCGGAGGGCTTGCTCAATGAAGTCTTTCAGGAGTTTTTGTACACGTTCGTCGGCGAAGTCGGTCTGCGAGGGACAGGCGATGTGCAGGACGCCATCGTCTAATTTCATATAGAAGTTAGCCCGGTCGGTACGGAAGACATGGAGGCGGAACGTTGCGGTTTGCATCTTCGTCTCATCTGTCAGGAGCGGGCGGGCGGGATGTTTGGCAAGGGCGGCAAGAAGTTTTTTCTTGTTTTCCCGGATAAAAGCGAGCATACGCGCTTCGTTTCCACCCGGAGGCATGGTAGCCGTAATCGTCCCTTTGGAGATTTTCAGTGTGTAACGGGTAGCACGGGGACTGGTGCGGAGGTGGATGGTTCCTAACTCTTTATCTTGTATCGTCTTTTCCATATCGTTCACAAAAGTAATATTTTCCAAGCAAACAATATATGCCCGGAATTGCTTATCTTTGTGCCCGAATAACGAAAATGAGTATAAACAATAAATAATTAAGCAATCATGAGCAAGAAAGCCCTTTTAATGATTCTTGACGGCTGGGGTATCGGCGATCAAGGTAAAGACGATGTAATCTTTAACACTCCCACTCCTTATTGGGACAGCCTGCTGGCCACTTATCCTCATTCACAGTTACAGGCAAGCGGTGAAAACGTAGGGTTGCCTGACGGACAAATGGGTAACTCTGAAGTCGGACACCTCAATATCGGGGCCGGACGTATCGTTTACCAGGATTTGGTGAAGATTAACCGTGCTTGTGCCGACAATAGCATCATGAAGAACCCTGAAATCGTTTCTGCCTTCTCTTATGCCAAAGAACATGGCAAAAATATCCATTTCATGGGGTTGACCTCCAACGGTGGCGTACACAGTTCTTTCGACCACCTGTTCAAACTTTGCGATATCTCCAAGGAATATGGAATCGACAATACTTTCATCCACTGCTTCATGGACGGTCGCGACACGGACCCGAAGAGCGGTAAAGGATTTATCGAACAACTGACGGCCCACTGTGCACAGTCTGCCGGAAAGATCGCATCCATCGTCGGTCGTTTCTATGCAATGGACCGCGACAAACGTTGGGAACGCGTGAAAGAAGCCTACGACCTGCTGGTTGAAGGCAAGGGCAAACAGGCTACCGACATGGTTCAGGCCATGCAGGAATCGTATGATGAAGGCGTGACCGACGAGTTTATCAAACCGATCAACAACGCTACAGTAGATGGTACGATCAAAGAAGGTGATGTCGTGATCTTTTTCAACTACCGCAACGACCGTGCAAAAGAATTGACTGTCGTGCTGACCCAGCAGGATATGCCGGAACAGGGTATGCACACGATCCCTGGTTTGCAGTATTACTGCATGACTCCGTACGATGCTTCTTTCAAAGGGGTCCATATCCTGTTCGACAAGGAAAACGTCCAGAACACATTGGGAGAATACCTGGCTGAAAACGGGAAAACACAGCTTCATATCGCCGAGACGGAGAAGTACGCTCATGTGACTTTCTTCTTTAACGGTGGTCGCGAAACTCCGTACAAAAATGAAGAACGTATCTTGGTTCCGAGCCCGAAAGTCGCCACTTACGACCTGAAGCCGGAAATGAGCGCTTACGAAGTAAAGGACAAGTTGGTTGAGGCTATCAATACGCAGAAGTTCGACTTCATCGTCGTGAACTATGCTAATGGTGATATGGTTGGCCATACCGGTATCTATAGTGCCATCGAAAAGGCCGTAACGGCTATCGACAACTGCGTGAAAGACACGGTCGAGGCTGCCAAAGCCAACGGCTATGAAGTAATCATCATCGCCGACCACGGTAATGCCGATCACGCGCTCAACGAAGACGGTACTCCCAACACGGCTCACTCCCTAAACCCGGTTCCTTTTGTATACGTGACAGAAAACAAAAATGCAAAAGTGGAAAACGGTGTCCTGGCCGATGTCGCTCCGTCTATCCTGCATATTTTGGGTATGGCACAGCCGGCTGATATGACAGGACAGGACTTGATAAAGAATTAAAAATTAAGAATTAAAAATTAAAAAATAAGACTGGTGAATAATGTGATCCAGACTAAATCGTATGCGTTTGCTATTCGTATAGTGAACGCATACAAGTTTTTAATCGATTCTAAAAAAGAATATGTCTTGACTAAGCAAGTGTTGCGAAGTGGTACTGCCATAGGTGCTTTGGTTGCAGAAGCGCATTATGCACAAAGCAGTGCTGATTTTGTAAGCAAAATGAGTATTGCCTTAAAGGAGGCCAATGAAACTTGTTATTGGCTGAATCTTTTGAAAGATACGGATTATTTAGAACAACAAGCCTATGACTCGTTATCTGCTGATTGCAATGAATTAGTCGCTCTTTTGGTCAGCATAGTCAAATCCGTAAAATCTTCTATGACTAAATGATATTTCTTAATTATTAATTATTAATTCTTAATTATTAATTTAATACAGTGATTCAAATAGACAATACCCTAGTCAGCCTCGACGTTCTCGAACGCCAGTTCTTATGCGATCTGTCGCATTGCAAAGGTATTTGCTGTGTGGAAGGTGATTCCGGTGCACCCCTGCTGGAGGAAGAGGTGGGCGAACTGGAAAAAGCCCTTCCGGTTATCTGGGACGATCTGGCACCAAAAGCTCAGGAGATCATCAAGAAACAAGGCGTTGCCTATATTGATGAAGAGGGAGACTTAGTGACTTCTATCGTAAACGGGAAAGACTGTGTTTTTACCTGTTATGATGCGGACGGAACTTGCAAGTGTGCGGTGGAGAAGGCTTATCGCGAAGGTAAGCTCTCTTTCTATAAACCGGTTTCCTGCCACCTTTACCCGATACGTGTGGAAAAGTACGACACGTTCGAAGCGGTTAATTACAATCGCTGGAGTATCTGCAAAGCCGCAGAGATATTGGGTAAGAAAGAAAAACTCCCGGTCTATAAGTTTCTGAAGGAACCGCTGGTCCGCCGTTTCGGAAAGGACTGGTACGAGGCTCTTGAGGAGATTGCCGGAGAGTGGGAGAAACAGAAGAACGAAGAGTGATTTAAGGCTAAACATAAAAGAGCCATGTATGCGGATGATGTATCATCTGGCGTACATGGCTCTTCGTATGTCTTTATATCCCGTTTTAACTATTGCGTATCAAGTCGGCCGATTTGCCTTCCTCGTTCAGATAGGTTTCGATATGACGTTTCTTTTTGTCTTCGAGAATTTCATTGATGGCGATCAGGATGCCGGTCTCTTCTACCTCCCCGAACTCATGGTTGATAGCGGTGCCGAATACACGCATTTTAGGGGAGAGGCTCATATAAGCATTGACCAACGGCGGCACATTGATGCCGAACTTGCGGACTTCTTGGTTCAAGACCTTGTAATTGTCCTTGAAGTTGTCATACTTGAAAAGCTCCTGCATTTTTTCTGGATCCGTGCCTGTTTCCAATGGGCAGATCGGAGTGATCAGTTTCTCTGGGTCGGGGAAGTGCATGTTCAGAAAATACAGGATCATGTTGCGGGCTTCGGAATTGTAGGTGTTATACATCGTTACCTTCCCGAAGTAATACTGCAAGCTGGGGTCCACCACGGAAAGAGCTCCCAGGCCATCCCAAAGATTGTCCAATACGAACAATCCTTTCGCACTGCCACTACGGGTCGACTGGTATTCCAGCGTTACGAACGAACGGCCCAGCTCGACCGTGTACGGTAAATATTCTTTATTGAACTTATCGGAGAAATTGAAAAGGTGGGAAGTTGCTAAAACAGGTTTGCCGGCTTTGTCGAATTTTACATCCGAACCGCAGAGGAAGCGGTAGCCGCCTAAAATCTGTTCGTCTTCAGGGCTCCATACGATAAGCTGGCGGTAAGCGTCGTCCATCGTATCGTATTCGTCGATATCGACCGGAAAGCCGGTCCCGCCTCCGTAATATCGGAAAGCGATTTCCCTGAGTCGCCCGATCTCCTGCATCACGTTGGGAGAGTCGTGGGCTGTGATAATGTATATCTCATTGTTGGATTTGTTGGTCCTCCTCAGCTTCTTGTCCCCGGTCAGTTCAGCTTTCAGGAGAGCACGGTCAATCGGTTTGATAATGTCTTGCATATAATAAAATCAATTATTTCTTTAGATTATAGACGATTTCCTTCACCCACTCAGCCCACTCAGCCGGTTTACGGCTACTGTCGAAAGTTTGCCAGGGAATCGGTTTCCCGAAATGGATGCTGTATGTCTTGTGCTTGCTTTTGAACATCTCGTCGGGCAGGTAGATCATTTCGTAATTCATCTTTATGCCCAATGCTTTCCGCATGTTGGCGAGACGGTAGAAAAAATTGGAGTTACGTCCTTCGAAAAACACCGGTACGATGTCCCGCCGGTATTCCACGGCCTTTTGGATAAACGACTTCTTCCATTCGGTGTCCTGTATCTTCCCATTTTGTTTGCGTGAGCATAAACCGGCGGGAAATGTGATGATCTGGTTGTCCGAAGCGTATGCCTTTTCGATCAGTTCGGCGTTCTTTTTCCCCTGCGCCCCATGTTTGTTGATAGGGACGAAGATCGACCTCAGGTTAGACAGGTAGAGCAGCAGGTCGTTCACCAGGTAGCGGATCTTCCCGTCGAAACGTCCACCGATAATGGCCGACAGGCAAATCCCGTCCAGTCCGCCCAACGGATGGTTGGAAGCGAATATGTACCGCCCTTCGGCAGGAATATTCTCTTCGTTTACCAGTTCCAGATTCAAGTCAAAATATCCGATCAACTCTTGCATGAACGCTACCCCGTCTTTATCGTGATACCGGCGGAGGATCTCGTTCAGCTCATCCTGATGAACAGTACGGATCAGATAGTCAACCATAAAACCGGGAATCTTACGGGCAGCCGAAGGCGCCTTTTGCCGTAATACCTGTTTGATGTCTATCTGTGTAATACCTTCTTGTATCATTTCACGTAACTCTTACGGGAGGCAAAGATAGAGTTAATAATTAAAAGTCAATGCTTTCGGGAAAAGTTTTTAAGTGTCGGCTACAACAATTCATGTTGTACAGCTGTTCTTACTAATTAGTACGGAACGTGCAAGATATGATGATACGTCTGTGAAAGGGATGTAAGGCGTTAGTTTAAAAATAGATAGAAAGAGAATTGCAATCCTTTGGTAATGCATTTTTAACATTTTAGGCATTCTGTTTTTACCTTTTTTGTGTAAATATTAAATTAAAAGGCGCGTTATTTGTGATATTAAAACGAGAGATTTATTGATATGAGGAAGTCTACGATTTGGTTGCTTGCGGTGGTGATGGCTTTTGCTTTTGCCGGTTTGCTTTTTTTGCAAGTAAAATATGTAAGTATCATACTCAAGAAAAGTAGCGAGCAGTTCAATGAAACAGTCAAACGATCGATGCACCAAGTCTCGAAAAATCTGGAGCTTGATGAAACGGCCCGGTATCTGGAAGAAGATCTCAGCCGTGACGAGGCCAACAATTACCTATACCAGAACGAACAGAGCAGTCTTGGCGGTGGGATCATCACTGAGAAAAAATACAAGATGCAGTTCACTAATGCCGATGGAACTGTAGAACATATCGAGTTTCATAGCGATATCCGGACACGCAAGTTTGAACCGCTTTCTTCGCTGGGCAGCAATAAAGTACCTAACAGCATCGTTAGTACGTCAAAAGATTTGCAGCAAACGCTGAAACGTCGTTACCAGTACCAAAGCGGGTTGTTTAACGAAGTGATCTTGAATATCTTGCATACGGCAAACCTGAAGCCGATCGAAGAAAGGATAGATTTTAAAAAGCTGAATAATTACTTAAAATCAGAATTTGTTAACAACGGATTGAACCTGCCGTTCGTCTTTGCTGTTATTAACAAAGACGGAAAGATCGTCTATCAGAACGGGGATATTCCTCCTGTATCAGACGTGATTCAACAGGTGCTGTTCCCCAACGATCCTCCTTCGAAGCAGAATTACCTGAAAGTGTATTTCCCGACGAAGGGTGATTATATTTCAAGTTCTGTAACATTTATCGTACCGTCAATCATCTTCTCGCTGATACTTTTGGTAACGTTTATCTTTACCATTTATATCGTGTTCCGTCAGAAGCGACTTTCGGAAATGAAGAATGACTTTATCAACAATATGACGCACGAACTGAAGACACCGGTTTCGACCATCTCGCTTGCCGCACAGATGCTGAAGGACTCGGACATCACGAAGAGCCCCGATGTGTTCAAGCATATCTCCGGGGTGATCAACGACGAGACGAAACGATTGGGCTTCCTGGTGGAAAAGGTGCTGCAAATGTCGCTGTTCGAACGCCAGAAAGCAGCCCTCAAGCTGAAGGAGGTGGATGCGAACGATTTGCTGGCAAGCGTTGCCAATACATTCGCCCTGAAAGTCGAGAAGTATGACGGCACGATCGACATCGACCTGCAGGCAGAAGATTCGGATATCTACGTGGATGAGATGCACATCACGAACGTACTGTTCAACCTGCTGGACAACGCCGTGAAGTATCGCCGCCTCGAAGTACCGCTGACGCTGATGTGCCGCACCTGGAACGAGAACGGCAAGTTGTTGATATCGATCGAGGACAACGGCATCGGGATCAAGAAAGAATACCTCAAGAAAGTATTCGACCGCTTCTTCCGCGTGCCGACAGGAAACGTACACGACGTGAAAGGGTTCGGACTCGGACTTGCTTACGTCCGTAAAATAGTAGAGGACCATAAAGGTACGATACGTGCCGAAGTGGGAACCGGAAATGTAGGAACAAAATTTATTATTACTTTACCTCTTATAAAAAGTTAGTTATGGAAGAAAAACTAAAAATCTTCTTTTGCGAAGACGACGAAAACCTGGGTATGCTATTAAGAGAATACTTGCAGGCAAAAGGTTATGTGACTGACCTCTTCTCCGATGGAGAAGCCGGTTACAAAGGTTTCACCAAAGGCAAATATGACCTTTGCGTACTTGACGTGATGATGCCGAAAAAAGACGGCTTCACGCTGGCTCAGGAAATCCGTTCTATCAACCCTGATATCCCTGTTATCTTCCTTACGGCCAAGACTATGAAGGAAGATATCCTGGAAGGTTTCAAAATCGGTGCGGATGATTATCTGACGAAACCTTTCAGCATGGAAGAGCTCTTGCTCCGTATCGAAGCGATCCTTCGCCGCGTGAAAGGCAAGAAAATGAAAGATATTCCTTTCTACAAGTTAGGAAACTTCTTGTTCGATACCCAGAAACAGACACTGGCTATCGGCGACAAGGTCACGAAGCTGACAACTAAGGAATGCGAACTTCTGAGTCTCCTTTGCGCACATGCAAATGAAATATTGGAACGTAATTATGCACTGAAGACAATCTGGGTAGACGATAACTACTTCAATGCCCGTAGCATGGACGTATATATCACGAAACTTCGCAAACTGTTGAAGGATGATCCGGGAATCGAAATCATCAACATTCACGGTAAGGGCTACAAGCTGATCACTCCTTCCGGAGAAGAAGCAGCCCGTGAAGAAGGCATTCAGGTTCTTTAATCAGAGCTTAACAGGACGCAAACTACACGGACAAGCGCAGAGTAACGCAGATGTCATTATCTATAAAGGATAAGTCTGCGTTACTTTGCGCTTTTTCACTATATTTGTGTGCAATTAAATAACGATATGATGAACGATAGACCGCTTATTCTGATTACAAACGATGACGGCGTTGAAGCCAAGGGGATAAAAGAGCTCACCGAGTGCCTCCGGGACCTTGGGGACATTGTGGTTTTCGCTCCCGACGGGCCCCGTTCGGGAATGGCAAGCGCGATCACTTCGCTCGTGCCGATCAAGTATACATTGGTAAGGAAAGAAAAAGGACTGACGGTTTATAGCTGTACCGGGACTCCGGTCGATTGTGTGAAACTGGCCATCAACGAGGTGTTGGAGCGCAAACCTGACCTGTTGGCCTCCGGGATCAATCATGGTGGCAATCATGCCATCTGCATCCAGTATTCCGGTACGATGGGGGCAGCTGCCGAAGGATGCGTGTTCGGTATTCCTTCGATGGGCGTGTCGCTCTTGGATCATCGTGCGGATGCCGACTTTGCCGAGAGCTGCCGTTTAGGGCGCATGCTTGCACGGCGGATCATAAAAGAAGGATTGCCGCATGGCACTTATCTGAACCTGAACGTTCCCAATGTCCCGAACGTAAAAGGGATGAAGGTATGCCGGCAGGCGGACGGGCGCTGGACCAATGAATTCAAACGCTCGGAAAACGCAGCAGGCGAACCTGTCTTCTGGCTTGCCGGTGCATTCGAGAATGCCAAGCCGATCCATGCCGACAACGACACGTTGGCGCTCGACAGCGGCTACGCCTCGCTTGTCCCTTGCAAGATAGATGTGACGGACTATGATTTTTTAGCTGTGCTAAAAAATCAGTTGAAAGTTGAGAGTTGAAAATTGAAAGTTGGAAATAGATAACGTGAAATTATTCCGGTTCCAGCTTACTTTATTCTCTTGATCTTTGCAACTCTCAACTTTCAACTTTCAACTGAAAAAATATGAAATATTTTTTAATAGCGGGCGAAGCTTCCGGTGATCTGCATGCCTCCAACCTGATGGCAGCACTGAAGGAGCAGGATGCGGAAGCGGATTTTCGTTTCCTGGGCGGCGATCTTATGCAGGCAGTCGGAGGGACGCTGGTGAAGCATTACAGGGATATGGCTTTCATGGGCTTTATCCCCGTACTGCTCAATCTCCGTACGATCCTGAACAACATGAAAGCTTGCCAGGAGGAAATCCGGCAGTACAGGCCCGATGTGGTGATCCTGATCGATTATCCGGGGTTCAATTTGAAGATAGCCAAATATGTAAAGACGCAGTTGGGACTGCCTGTCTACTATTATATCTCTCCTAAGATATGGGCTTGGAAACAGTATCGTATCAAGGATTTCCGTCGCTACGTGGACCGGATGTTCTGCATCCTGCCTTTCGAAGTGGAGTTTTTCCGCAATCTCGACTATCCGGTGGACTATGTGGGCAATCCTTCGGTCGATTCGGTTGCCTGCTATAGGGAGAAACAGGCGGCCGGACCTGATACATTCCGTGAGGACGAACAGTTGGACGAACGCCCCGTATTGGCGCTGTTGGCAGGCAGCCGCCGTCAGGAGATCAAAGACAACCTTCCGACCATGCTGAAGGTGGCAGCCGCCTATCCGGGCCACCAGCCTGTGATTGCCGGTGCTCCCGGCTTGGAACCGGAATATTACAGGCAATATATCGGCGACGCGGATGTGAAGATCGTGTTCGGCAAAACCTATCCTCTCCTCAGCCATAGTGATGCGGCGTTGGTCACATCGGGGACGGCTACGCTTGAGACATCGCTTTTCCGTGTGCCGCAAGTCGTCTGTTATTATGTCGCGGCCGGCCGGCTGGCAAGTTTTATTTTCCGCCATTTCTTCCATACGAAATACATTTCGCTGGTCAATCTGATAGCCGGACGCGAAGTGGTGCAGGAGCTGTTCGGTGTCCGATTTTCGTATGACCAGATACATGATGAGTTAGGACGTGTCTTGAACGATCATGCCTACCGTAGACGCATGCTCGACGGCTATGACGAGATGATCCGCCTGCTTGGAAAACCGGGCGCTTCCCGGCGTACAGCGGAGCTTATCTATCAATCACTGAAGCATTAACATTTTTTGTAAACAGTCTTTGCAGCATTTGCAGAGTGTTTATCATCTTCCTTTTTAGAAAGAAAAATAAACAAATTAGATACATGTTATGAAGACGTTGAAAAGTTTTATGCTATTGGTTGGAATCTTGTTAGGTTCTACAGTTTTTTATTCATGTTTGGATGACGACGACTCTTACAGCGAATTTTGGAGAGATAGTGTCCAGGCTATTGTAACGGTAAAACCATTGAGTGATAATTCTTACTATATGCAGCTCGACGACAGTACGACGCTGTTCCCGACAAACTCATATGTGCCTGAGAATTTGAAAGAAATTCGGGCGTTCGTTGTCTATAAGAACGACGAGAAGAAGACTGAAGGCTATGACCAGTCTGTTCAATTGTTAAGAATGGATACCCTTCTGACCAAACCGATCGCTCCTGACCTGGGATCGGAAAATGATTCCTATTACGGAACGGACATGCTGGCCTTGAATGGCGGTAGCATTTGGTCTAAGAACGGAGTGTGGATCGAGGACGGATATATCACGTTCGATTTCTATATTCAAAGAGGTTACAACGACAATGTCAAGCATTTCCTGAACCTGGTACAGACAAACAGTGCCGATCCGTATGAATTGGAGTTCCGTCATAACGCTTATGGCAATATCGACTCGTCCCTCAGACCTTCGGCCGGCTTGGTGTCCTTCAAGCTGGATAAGTTGCCGAGTACGGAAGGCAAGACGGTGAAGTTGAAGATCAAATATAAATCTTTCGCCTCGAACGACTATAATACCGTCGAGTTGGATTACAAATCAAAAGATACGGGAGATACAGAAGAATAATAACCTTCCCACATAACTTTTATTTTTATCATTTAGTTCAGAGAGAGAGGCATCGGGATGATGCCTTTCTTTTTGTGTACCCTATAGCTTTTGATGTAAAAGATTATAGGCTTTTTCTTGGAAAGCTATAGATCCTTTTCAGGTATGTGCTATCTTTTTTGCTTTTTCTTGCCGGAAAGATGCAACGTTTCTCCGGATACCCTCGTTTATATATATGAAAATGGAAGAAACAAATGTACATCTGATCGAGGAGTGCCGGCGTGGTAACCGGACTGCACAGCTCGCCCTTTACAAGCAATTTGTACAGCGGCTGTATGTCGCCTGTCTGCGTATTGTCGGCAACGTGCCGGAGGCGGAGGAGGCGATGCAGGATTCTTTCCTGAAAATATTCACCCGCCTGGACCAGTATCGGGATGGACAATGTTTCGAAGCATGGATGCACCGTATAGCTGTTCATACAGCCATTGATTACGTGCGCCGACAGACGCCTGACTGGGAAGAGCTCTCGGATGACTACACCGAACCCGACGACGACGGGCCGGATGAGGAAGAAATCCGTTATTCGGTTGCCCAAGTGAAGGAAGCCTGCAAGAAACTGCCGGTCGGCTATCGCGTGATCCTCTCGCTCTACCTCTTTGAGGGATATGATATGGAAGAGATTGCCTCTATCCTGAAGATCCGGCCGTCGAGCGTGCGCAGCCAGTATCTCCGGGCAAAGCGCAAATTATTGGACATAATAGCAGCAAATAAAGAAAATGGATAAACTGAAGAATTTCATAGACACGAACCGGGAAGCATTTGAAGACGACCTGTTACCTGAAGGCCACTTCGAACGCTTCGAGCAGAAGCTGGCTGTTCCGCGCAAAAGTCGGGCTACGTTATATAGCCTTTGCGCTTTTGCCGCGGCAGCTTGCATCGCCCTGCTGTTCCTCTTCAAACTGCCGGGTGGCACGCCTTTGCCTACTCAGCCAAGGCAGGTGGTCACAGGCCAGCATGCCTGCGAGGTGAAAGAGGAGATAGAGGAACTTCGTCTCTACTACAATATGCAGATGAGTGATATCATCTCACAGATGCAGGCGATGTACAAACTGCAACAGACTCCCGGAGCGGAGGAACTCTTGAAAGAGACAAAACGTGTCCTGACAGACAATTATATGTTCGAAGAAACGGTCCTTCCGACTCTGCCTTGCTCCAATGCCGGCCTTTATGCCATGAACCTGCATTACAGTACCAGCTTGGAAAGTCTCAACATCATGTTGAAACAGATGGAGAATATGGAAGATTTCAACAGGAATAGTAAACAATAAACACGTTAATCAACACATAAAACAATTTATCAACACATGAAAACAGCTTATCAACACACCAAGAAGGGACAATCCTGCTTTTTACGGGCCGGTCTGTTGATGCTCCTGGTTTTGTTTTGCAGCGTATCCGGTTGGGCTGCCAAACAGGAAAGCATCAAGAAAAAGGAAATCAACAAAAGCTTCAATGTCGGTAAAAACGACATTTTGCAAGTTGACAACCGTTACGGGAACATTACGGTTACGCACTGGAGCAAGAGCGAAGTCTCCATCCGTGTCGTGATCGAGGCGAAAGCCCGTAATGACGAAAAGGCGCAGGCTATCATCGACCGTGTCAACATACGGATGGAAAAGATGGGCAATACGGTTTCGGCCGTTACAAGCCTGAGGTCGCAAAACGGGAATGGAGGCTCTAACGAATCCTTCACCATCAACTACTATGTCAATATGCCGTCTGAACTGACGTGCGACCTGACACAGAAGTACGGCAATATCATCATGCCGGAAAACAATAAGGGAAAATGCGATCTGCATGTCAAATACGGCAATCTCAATGGCGGTAATTTTACGGGACCTCTCAGCATCGATGTGCAATATGGCAATATGGATATCTCCGATGTCGACAACGCCACTTTGGACCTGGCCTATTGCGGCAAATCCTCTATCCGCAACGGCTCGCAACTGAATATCGACAGCAAGTACTCCAACCTCAGTCTCGGAAATGTCCGGAAGATGAACACTGAAGCCAAATACGGCGACATCCATATCGACAGGCTGGACAACGGCTATATGGAACTGAAGTACGGAAATTGCAAGATCGACGAGCTGAAACAGGGCATCACCGTCGACGAACTGAGCTACAGCACGCTTACCATCAAGGATCTTGCCAGCAACTTCGATAAGGTCAATGTGGATGCCCGCTACGGTAATCTGAACATTTATATCGATGTGAACGCCTCCTTCCGTGTCGTTGCCAACAATATGAAATACGGCAATTGCAAGGTTCAAGGCGGCTTCAATATCCAACGTCGTAACCAGGACGAAAACTCGGTCGGTTTCGATAGCCGCGATGACCAAAGGAACAAAAACAACTACACCCTCGATGTCAACAACGGTAAAAACGGCCGTATCAATTTCGAAGGAAACAGTTATAGCAACATAAAGGTGATGGCAAAATAATCCCTGCCGCCCTGTATCGGACAAATGAAAGAAGCCCCGGTATCGCTTGGATACCGGGGCTTTCTTATTTTGATAAAAGGAACGACTGCTTAGTCAAGTTCTTTGATAGTGATGTTACGATACCAAACGTCGTCTCCGTGGTCCTGGAAACCGATGAAACCTTCTTTGTTTTCACCACCGCAGTTCAGCAACAGTTCGTAAGCCAACGGCCATTTGTCTTTGCTGAATTTGCTGTTATCCAACATTTCCTTCCACTGCTGTGTCCACAAATGATATTCAACAACCGGTTCATCGTTCTGATAGTGAACTACCGTACCTTTGTAGCACATGATCTTGCCTTTGTTCCATTCGCCGAACGGTTTAGAGTTCTGAGGCTTAGCCGGGATCATGTCATACAGGGAAGCAGACTGGCGGTTGCCGTCTTTACCCAACTTGGCGTCCGGATGGTTTGCATTGTCGAGTACCTGATATTCAGGAGCAGAGATATAAGAAGGCTGTCCTTCGACTTCCTGGATCATATACAGTACGCCGGAGTTTGAACCTTTACCTACTTTCCATTCGAATTCAAATTCATAGTTTTTGAATTTGTGAGCGAAAACCAAGTCGCCACCATCTTTAGCACCAGCTTCACCTGCACCGGATCCTTTGATATGGATCGTACCGTCTACCACTTCCCAGGCAGCAGGCACATCCGTACGGCCGTAGCCTCTCCATCCATTGAAAGATTTACCGTCGAACAAAGTGACTTTGCCATCGGCATCTTTCGGGAAAGTAGACAGGTCGACAGTAGGCAGATCGTTCATGAGTTTGTATTCAGGAACGGCAGCTTCTGTCTTTGCCTCTTCTGCAGGAGCAGCAGCTTCTTCTGTTTTTTTACCACCGCTACAAGATGTGAAATAACACATCATAATTGCGGCACTTGCTAATAATACTGACTTTTTCATTCTATTTATTTGTTTAAAACTAATTATCTCGGCATATCAGGCAACTTCCAGCCCTGACGATAGTTATGCTTGATCATTTCGGCAGCATACTGTTTTGCATTGACAGGATCTGTCCAGTCTTTTGCAAATGACGGGTGTCCGTCCTTGATTGTGAAACCATCCTTGATACAAGTCTTGATCATTTCGTTATCGCCGATGTTGGTGAACTGCATGTTGTTGCCGTCCCATTTCAATGTACGGTGCAAACCTTGCAGGCGGACTGCCAATACCCCCATCACGATCATTTCGTTGAACGGACCAGCTTCCAAGAAGTTTGATTTTGTCTGTACGCGGTTAGATGCACTTTCTTTACAAGCACGAACCCAGTCCATTTCATGGTTCTTGACGCGACGGCATACTTTTGGTGCGTTAGGAACACGACCGGACAGCAAGAACGGTTGTTGGCCGTAGCAACCGCAAACCAACGTATCTTTTGTTCCGTGGAAGATTGTCAAACCACCACCAGGCCCCATCAGTTCTTTACCCTCAGGGAAGCCTTCCGGGCGGTTCGGCATCATACCGCCGTCATACCAGTGCACTTCTACTTCCGGCATAGCCAGTTTTGGCATGTTTTCACGAGCCGGGAAAATGAATTTAACGTGCTGTGCGTTAGGCGCGCAATCACGGAGCAATAGGGTAGAGGAGGCTTCAACGCTTGTAGGATAGCCTAATTTCAATGCTTTAAATGCAGTGTGCATAATGTGGCAGGCCATATCGCCTAAGGCTCCTGTACCGTATGTCCACCATCCGCGCCAGTTCCAAGGGTGGTAGATTTTGTTGAACGGTTTCAATTCTGCCGGACCGGTAAACAAATCCCAGTTCAGGGTAGAAGGAATCTTGTCTGCTTTTTCCGGAGTATTCAAACCCTGCGGCCAGATAGGACGGTCTGTAGCACATTCTACTTTTGTGATGTCACCGATTTCACCGTTCCAGATCCATTCGCAAACCAAGTCGGTTCCTTCAGCAGAAGAACCTTGGTTACCCATCTGGGTTGCTACATTAGTAGAAGCTGCCAACTTGGTCAGCAAACGAGATTCGTATACTGAATGGGTCAACGGTTTTTGACAGTATACGTGTTTGCCTAATGTCATGGCATCAGCCGTGATCATGGCATGAGTATGATCGGCAGTTGCGATGATGACAGCATCGATGGATTTACCCATTTCGTCATACATCTTACGATAATCCCAATATTTTTTTGCATTCGGATGTTCTTCAAAAGTGCCTTTTGCATACTTCCAGTCAACATCGCAGAGCGCTACGATATTTTCTGTGTTCTTTACATTATTAATGTTGGCATGTCCCATACCGCCGATACCGACAGCGGCAATGTTCAACTTATCAGTCGGAGCTACATATCCGTGAGATTTTCCCAGGATGGAACCCGGAACGATTGAGAAAGCTGCAGCAGCTGCGGCTCCTCTTTGAAGAAATGATCTTCTTGAAATGTTCGACATAGTAATAATTTTTTATAGATTAGCACTTAATTATAATATTCGATGTGATTTCTTGTCTTATAAAAACACAAACTGGCACAAATATAGCCAATGCAGAAGTAACGGCAAGTCTTCCTTTCGGCTTTCTTCTTTAAAATAGTTTTTTTTAACAGAGGTTATAGATAAAGTCTATTTTTCCATAAATAATATCTATGCTTTTAGGGGAAAACATTTTGACGCTTTCCCTATATTTGTATAGAAAGAAAACTTATTCATCCAATCTCTTGTTATTAAAGTACGATACCGATATGAAAAGGGAGCCTGTATACATACGAATATATCATTTTTATCTGGAAGGATTTCGCGAAATGAAGCTGGGTAAGACGTTGTGGCTAATCATATTGGTCAAGCTCTTCATCATGTTTTTTATCTTAAAACTGTTTTTCTTTCCTAATTATTTAGGAAAGTTGGATGGAGATTCGGCTAAGGAAGAACACGTTTCGGGTGAATTGATCAATAGAGCAATTACTCCTTAAATTATATAATTTATGATCGCAAGCATTGACACATCTTTGATTGACTGGTCAAGAGCGCAATTCGCTCTCACTGCCATGTATCATTGGCTGTTCGTGCCCCTGACACTGGGGCTCGGCGTTATACAGGCCATCATGGAGACCATCTATTACAAAACAGGTAACGAGTTCTGGAAAAAGACAGCGCAGTTCTGGATGAAACTGTTTGGTATTAACTTCGCTATCGGTGTTGCCACCGGGCTGATCCTCGAATTCGAATTCGGAACGAACTGGTCTAACTACAGTTGGTTTGTAGGAGACATCTTCGGAGCTCCCCTTGCTATCGAAGGAATTCTGGCGTTCTTTATGGAAGCGACTTTTATAGCCGTGATGTTTTTCGGCTGGGACAAGGTGAGCAAACGCTTCCATTTGGCTTCCACCTGGCTGACGATCATAGGAGCAACTCTTTCCGCCCTTTGGATCCTGATCGCCAATGCGTGGATGCAATATCCGGTAGGTATGCATTTTAATCCGGACACTGTGCGCAACGAGATGTTCGATTTCTGGGCGGTGGCCTTATCTCCTGTCGCCATCAACAAATTCTTCCATACCGTACTTTCCGGATGGATCGTGGGAGCCGTCTTCGTGATGGGTGTCAGCAGTTGGTATCTGTTGAAAAAGCGGGAGACGGAGTTCTCGCTCGAAAGCATCAAGGTCGGTGCGGTTTTCGGACTGGTCGCTTCCATACTTATTGTATGGACGGGTGATGGTTCGGCTTACCAGGTCGCCCAGAAACAGCCGATGAAGTTGGCTGCGATGGAGGGCTTGTACGAAGGGGGCAACGGAACAGGTCTGGTTGCCATCGGCCTGCTGAATCCCGACAAGACGAGTTATAAAGATAATGTAAATCCTTTCATCTTCGATATCAAGATTCCGAAACTGCTCTCCTTCCTTGCCGAACGCGATGTAGATGCATACGTTCCCGGCATCGTCAACCTGATAGAAGGCGGTTATACGACCAATAAAGGAACGGTTGCCCTTTCTGCTGCCGAGAAGATCGAGAAGGGGAGGATTGCCATCCAAGCTCTTGCTGATTATCGCAAGGCGGTAAAGGACAAAGACCAGGTGGCTGCGGAGCAAGCCCGTAGCCTGTTGGACGAGAACTTCGCTTATTTCGGATACGGGTACATTAAAGATCCTGCCGACCTGGTTCCTCATGTCGGCCTCACTTTCTATTCATTCCGCGTCATGGTGCTCTTGGGCGGATATTTTATTCTGCTATTCATCGTTGCTTTGATCTGGAGCAAAAAGAACAAGTTTGCCGATGCCCGCTGGTTGCAATGGGCGAGCCTGTGGACGATTCCTCTGGCCTACATCGCCGGGCAGGCGGGGTGGATCGTGGCCGAAGTGGGACGTCAGCCGTGGGCTATCCAGGACATCCTGCCGACAGGCGCATCCGTGTCCAAGCTGGCCACTTCATCGGTACAGACGACCTTCTTCGTCTTCCTGTTTCTCTTTACCGTCCTGCTTATCGCGGAGATCGGTATTATGGTGAAGGCGATCAAGAAAGGGCCTTCGGTGAATTAAGAATTATGAATTAAGAATTAAGAAATGAGTGTTATGGATAGTACATATATATTGTTACAGCATTACTGGTGGTTCCTTGTTTCCCTCTTAGGAGCGCTATTGGTTTTCTTGCTTTTCGTACAAGGCGGACAGTCCTTGCTTTTCACGATCGGCAAAACAGAATTGCAACAAAAGATGTTGCTGAACTCGACCGGACGCAAATGGGAGTTTACGTTTACGACCCTGGTCACTTTCGGAGGTGCGTTCTTCGCCTCTTTCCCGTTATTCTATTCGACCAGTTTCGGCGGAGCCTACTGGGTGTGGATGCTGATACTGGCTTGCTTCGTTCTGCAGGCCGTATCGTATGAATACCAGTCGAAGAAGGGGAATCTCCTGGGCAAAAAGACGTATCAGGTATTCCTGCTGTTGAACGGCATCTTGGGCCCGATCCTGTTGGGTACGGCTGTCGGTACGTTTTTTAGCGGAGCCGAGTTTGTCGTCAACAAAGGACAGCTGACCGATGTCGCGATGCCGGTGATCTCCACCTGGGCGACCCCCTGGCACGGACTTGAGGCTGCTTTCGTGTTCTGGAACGTATGTCTCGGACTGGCGGTGTTCTTCCTGGCACGCATCCAGGCATTGCTTTATTTCATCAACAATATCGACGATGCCGAGATCGTGAAACGCAGCCGCAAGCATTTGGTGATCGAGACGGTGCTGTTCCTTGTCTTCTTCCTCGTCTTCCTGGTGCATCTGTTACTTGCCGACGGTTTTGCTGTCGATCCGGAGACAAAAGAGGTGTATATGCAGCCCTATAAATACTTTATGAACCTGGTCGAGATGCCTGCCGTATCGGTCGTGCTCTTGGTGGGGGTGGCAGGTGTGTTGTATGGCATCGTCCGCACGATCTTGTCGGATACATGGAAAAAAGGCATCTGGTTCTGCGGGACAGGCACGGTACTCACGGTGCTGGCGCTGCTGCTTTGTGCCGGTTGGAACAATACGGCTTATTATCCTTCGGTAGCCGACCTGCAAAGTTCGCTGACGATCGCCAACAGTTGCTCCAGTCCGTTCACATTGGAAGTGATGAGTTATGTCTCCATCCTCGTGCCTTTCGTCTTAGGCTATATTTTCTATGCCTGGCGTGCGTTGGATCTGCGGAAGATCAGCGGGGAGGAAATGCAGGAGAAAGACACGCATGCCTATTGATGCGATGCTACAGGCTGGTCCCATAAAACAAAGGAAACGGCGAAGCTCACGCTTGGCCGTTTCTACATTTAACCGTTTTAAACAAAAAGAAAAAGTTAGTTAAGGCTTAGATGAAAATATCTTAAGTCTTTTCTACTGACTCTAAATAGCTTCCATAAGGACAGCAAACAAATATATGGAATACCTGTGACCCTCGGAACAATCTCCCCGCTTTTTTTGTTATTTTTCACAGTACGCCAATGCTTTTGTATTATCTTTACACCCGAATTATCCGAAGGACCTTATGGCAGAATTTAACATAAACATATTGGGATGCGGTTCGGCGTTACCTACCACGCGGCATCTGGCAACATCACAGATCGTAGATTTACGAGACAAATTGTATATGATTGATTGTGGGGAAGGTACCCAAGTGCAGATGCGGCGGATGCGCGTCCGTTTCGGCCGTCTCGCCCATATCTTCATCTCTCATTTGCATGGCGACCACTGCTTCGGTCTGCCGGGACTGATCTCCACACTCGGCATGCTGGGACGCACCGGCGAGCTGGTCGTGCACGGTCCGAAGGAGGTCGAGACTTACCTGCGTCCCGTGATGGATTTGTTCTGCCGGGGCATGGAGTTCGAAGTGCGTTTCAATCCTGTCGATACCCGCAGCCATTCGTTGGTGATGGAAGACCGTTCGCTGTCGGTCTACTCCATCCCGCTGAAGCACCGGATTCCCACCTGCGGCTATCTCTTTGCCGAGAAACCGAAGGAGGCGCATATCATCCGCGAGATGACGGATTTCTATCAGGTTCCCGTCCGTTGCATGAAAGATATCAAGCAGGGGCAGGACTATGTCACGCCCGAAGGCGAGGTCGTTCCCAATTCCCGCCTGACGCGTCCGGCTACTCCTCCCAAGCGTTATGCGTTCTGTTCCGATACGGCCTATAACCGCTCGATCATCCCGATTATCGAAGGGGCGGACCTGCTCTATCATGAAGCGACTTTTGCCGAATGCGATCTCGCCCGTGCCAAAGAAACCTTCCATTCCACCGCACGCCAGGCAGCGGAGATCGCCCGCGACGCCCATGTGAAACGCCTCGTCATCGGCCACTATTCCGCCCGCTACGAAGACCTGTCCGAACTTCACCGGGAAGCCGAAGCGGTATTCCCCGGCACGATATTGGGAAATGAAGGAACGGTGATACCGGTTTAATCGAAAAAGAGGTGCCGTAGGAAGGTGTGTCGAAACATGGAATGGACATCGATCATTAATAATACAGAACTTTGTGTATTATCCCAAAAAATATTCCTACATTTGTACGATCTTAGGGTTTGGTATATGAAGGTATTGATTACATTCGTTTTGTTGCTGGCTGCATGGGCCGGTTGTCCGCTTGAGGTGATGGCACAACAAGCGAATACGACCGTGTCCCGGACGACCGTCGCCAAAGACAAAGAACCGGATTCGGTTGAGATCAGCGCCTATGATAACAAGATCGTCGTCGAGAATGCTCCGGCCGGTAGCAAGCTCGAAGTCTACAGCGTGGTAGGCATCCGGGTGAAAGAGATACCGATGAAGCAACCCTCCGGCGAATATACGGTGGACCTTGCCAAGGGTTACTACATCGTCCGCATCGGCGACACGGTCCGTAAAGTGTCCATCCGCTAACACCCGTTCAGGCTCCCCATAAAGACATCCCCGTCGCGTATGCAATCAGCGCCCATCCCACGAAGGAGGAGGCTTGTCCCGTGCCGTTTGTCCGTACTCCGAGAGTGTCAAGAGGGCTCCTATACATCCCAGCACCACCTCCGAACGGTCCGCCCACAGGGCCATTATCCCGAGGGCGGCCAGATACAATGCCAATGCTGTCCGAAGGCGTATCGTCCGGCACATCGTCCGGCAACTTGCCCGGTATCGGGCGAGGCGGCTTTTCATTCTTCTCATCCGTTTTCTTCTTTTTCAGGTTCAACAAGAAGCCCAACAAGGCTCTGATAAATTCAAGGATTTGTTTTAGTTTGTTCATGATGGGATTTATGAATTATGATTTATGATTTAATTGTCCATTGTTCATTGTCCATTGAAACAGTTCCAGTTGTTTCCCGATCTCTGCTTCGAGCGCGATGATGTTGCGGCGGTAGAGGTCGCGGTTGTCACCGTTTTGTTCGCTGATGTAGGGGCTGTAGGCGATCTCCTTGGCGTAGGCTTCGGGCTGGAAGCTGAAATGGTAGGCGCGGGGATAGGCGGAACGGATCAGGCGGGCGAAGTCGAGGAAAGAGAGGTGTGTGGCTTCGTAATGCCTGAAATGGTGCGTGCCGTAGGCCGTCTCGAACGTGGCCCGCTGTCCGTGCCAATACGCGTTGGAAGCGCCATACCCCATCAGTCCGAAGAAATTATGATGTTCCGTCGCAAGCATGGAGGTTCCCCATCCGCTTTCGAGCGCACCCTGTGCGAGGATGATCCTGGCGTTCATGCCGAACAGCTTTTCCGCTTCGGCGGCAGCCTCCCGGCAAGTATGTAAAAAATTGATCTTTTTATCCATTATATATCGGTATTTATTTGTATTTCAGATTGATAATGACTATATTTACATATTATAATCAAGAAGAAAAACGATGGAAAATTCACTGAATCAAAACAAAGTATGGGGATGGGGCGAACTGGCCCTGATGTACTTCCCGAATATCTCGCAGAAGAGCGCGACCATGCAATTGTTGAAATGGATACGCGTCAGCGACGAGCTGGTCGGTCAACTGGAAAAATCGGGCTGGCATCCGGGTAAGAAATACCTCACCCCCAGACAAAAGGATTACATTGTGGGACATCTCGGAGAACCCTGAAGAGGTGAAAGTTGAAAGGTGAAAGTTGAAAGTGATGCTTCGCGTTCGTACAAATAACTTTCAACTTTCAACTCTCAACTTTCACCTCTCAAAGTTCTCCCGGGCGGTCATCTTCGCCCCCTGCGCTGCCCTCGTCCGGAGCACCGGAAGCGATCTTCTCGAACGTGTAGTTCTTGATCGCATCTTTCAGCAGCTTGCCGGGGCGGAAGACGATGCGGCGGCTTTTGATAAGCGCATGGCTGAACTCCTTCTCGGTCAGCGTGCCGGTGCTGCCGAACTGCAACTGGAAGCTACCGAGCTCGCCTACTTTGACAACCTCGCCTTTGCCGAGGTTGCGGCGCATCACGTTGACCAATTCGTCGAGGATCAGTTTCACATCGCCCGAAGAGGCGGTGGACTGGGCCGAGATCAGGTCGCACAATTCATACACGTCGCACGTGCCGGTCGTATTGGCACTGGCGTAATACAGTTTCGAACCTTCGGCGGCATCTTTGCGCATGTCTTTGCGCAGGACCAATTTGTACTTTGCTGGCATAACATTAGGATTTTTAGGTAAAACATTTGTTTCTTAATCACATAACAAAGATACAACCGCCCCCGTCGTCCCTGCGGAATGTGGCGGAACAGCGTGGCAAGAGGGGGAGGAGAGGGGCAAAACGGGGAAAGCCGGGGAAAGCCGGCAAGTATGCTTGGCTTTGAAAAAAAAAAAAACTATACCCCACAGGGCAAAACCCTATACCTTTTTTCCGTGGAAGCTATGGCTTTTGGGGGAAAAAGGTATAGGGTTTTTCTCTTTCTGAAATCGGCTGCGGAGGGAAAAGGACAATTTGACCGCGATATTTTCCCTACACTTTTTGGGGGGTGACGGTCTTGTTTTTCTGATACTCACCGTGGCTTATTCTCTTGATGAACAGAGGGTTCAGCTTATAAATGAGGCGTCTGACCAGCCTTTTGTCCATCCCTTCCGCCTCACCGATGGTGTAAGCTTCAGCCAGGGTGAAGCGCTCCGGCAATTTCTCCAGCAGGATGCGTCCCTTGCGGGGGCAGGACAGTTCGGGAGCGCTTTCGTTGTGGCGCAGCTGCGTCAGGAGCAGGCGGCTGTGTTCGAGGCAAGTCTCGACGATGGCGAGCGCAGCCTTGAAATGCTCTTCGGTGCAATACTGCGAGTCCATCCCGTAGCCCTCCTTGCCGCATCGGGTGGCGGTGAAGATCATGCAGAGGCGGAAGGCGATCAGCCCGTGGCGTTTGATGACGCTGAGAAACTCCTCGTCGCCGAACAGGTCCGCTTCATGCAGCCATTTCTTGAAACACTGGTTCAGCCGGGCCCACTGCGACAGCGTCAGGCATACCTGCAACGGGCGCCGGCGAAGCGTCTTGGCGATGTTCATCAGCTGTTCGGAGAGTTCCGACAGCTTCTTCGGCATATCCATCTTGTCGCCTTCGGGCGAGACATCCTGCCAGACCGCCTCGCTGCGGCACGTATAGAGCAGCAGGCGGCTCAGGAGTCCGCTCTCGCTGTCGGGGATCAGGCGGGAGAACTGTCCCGGTGTCCCGGAGAGCAGCAGGGCGAGCCGTGGAGAGTCGATGCGGATCATCTCGTTGTCCGTCTTGCGCGACGAAGAGATCGGTTCGTGATGGAACGCCTTGCGGAGCAGGTCGTCAAACATCCCGTAGTCCTGTTTGCTGGCCGATAGGATCGTGTCGATTTCGCTGTCAGCCATCAGCCCGCCGATGTTGCCGTTGTCGCGCAGGTGGACAAGCATCTTGGCTTTGGTGACCTGCGTCGGGATGTTGAGGTAGGCCTTGGCGGCAGGTTTCGGAGCATCCTTTACCACGACGGAGCGGTGCTTCTGGTGTGCCTCCGCCTTCTTCTGCTCCCATTCTTCCAGGGCTTGCATATATTCGGCTTCGGCCTGTCCCGTTTCCGTCTTGATCAGTTCTTCGTACAAGTCGGCCAGATGGCGCATGTCGTTGATGCACCCCTTGCCGTTGGCCGCGGGAGCCACCTCGACGGTGAAAATGTGGGGGAACACCCGTTTGCGGTGATATTTGCCGGACACTTCGGGGAGGCAGGCGCTTGCCACCGTGCATGCTCCGAGGAGCGCCATGTCGCGCTCGCGGTGCTGGGGATAGAAGGCGACCGCCTCGCGGAACAGATCGGGAAGCCATCCGTACACCTCGTCGGGAATGAGCGGGGTCCGCTCGCGCAGGACTTCGCCGCTTGTCTCGATTTCTTCCGTCTCTAAGGGATGTCCGGTTTTGAAAACTGTAGGGGAAATTTCGCGGTCAATTTGTCCTTTTGCTCCGCCATAGGTCGCATGCTCGTTTATATTTCCTTGATAAGCAGAATGTAACGCCTGTTCGATCTCTGTCGCCGTGAAGTCTGCCGCTTGCAGGCGCAGCGTGCAGCATGCGGCTGTTTCGGTGTACGAAAAGCCCCTCCGGTTCGCCTCGCAGCCGAGGCGGTAGACCGTCTGGTTACGCGCTCCTGCCAACGGCGGGATGCGGTCGAGGAAACGTGCGACAAACGCGTCGACACCCTTTTCGACCGACTGCTTTTCGGGGATGTGGAAGACTTCCGCGTCCGGATTGTAGTACGCCTCCCCGTCGTCGCCCACGTAACAGCAACGGCTGATGTCCTTGCACTTGGCATCGCTTGCCACACCGCCTGCCTTCTCGAAGAAGGCGGCGACAAGGGGATAGGCTTCGCCGTGGCGTTCCGCCGGGCAGTCTACGCGTACGAAGACCTTCAGCCCTTCTCCGCCGGGACTGACGAACATCGCCAGCGTGGAGCTCAGCGCCCGGAAGGTGAGGATCAGTGCCGGCAGGTCCTTCACATGGTCGAAATCCAGTCCGACGACCTGGCTGTATGTTTCGAGCGCACTCGCCTTATGTCCGCCCTTGAACACCCCCGAAGGGGTGAACCCCGGCAATCCGCCCTTCAGCTTCCGGGCTTCTTCGGCACGCCCTTCCGCCAGTGCGGTGCGGTAGGCGAGGATCTCATTTTTCCAGCGGCGGCGCCGGATCAAGATGATGATTTCTTCAAGAGTTAAGACTTTGCACTCTGTCCGGAACAGGCTGGCATAAAAAGATACATGTACTTGTTTTTCCATGATATTATTAATTTAAGGCAAAATGGATTGCCGGTTTGTTTATGCGACAAAGGTAAGCTTATCCCAGTGTGCAGGCAACTATGCCAAAAGCGGATTTTTGAAATATATAATACTGGTTGTTAGGTGTATATGAATTTTGTTTTTGACGGAGCATATTGCTTTTTAACATTTTTATTTAGAATAAATTAACTATTTGTCCGTTCTCTCTTCTCTTTTGAATAATAATAGGTGGCCAACGTCTTGACCACGACGCTGAAGTTGAAGATGACCTGCATGGCCTTGAATAGCCCGGCTGCCTTTTCCGTGTTTTTCTCAAATTCAGGGAGGTAGCGTATTCCGCTGAAATACTCGGCAAGTGTGCGTGCGTCGTCTACCTTTATCTGTATTTCTTCGATCCCTCCGACCTTTTGGAGCAGTTTGCGTATGCGTCCTTGGCAGGCGCGGATGGCGTCGGTCGTGTAACGTGTCGTTTTGACTCCCTCTATCTGTTTAGACTTGAGGATTTCCAGGCGGGTGTACAATTCTGCTATTTCTTGTGCTTCTTTTGAAAGCTTCTGTTTTTTTTCATGATGAATTTTTTTATAAGATGGATAATATAAATGATGATTATCATCTGTTTTTAATAAATAACGAAGCCCCGACAGTTTTCGTACTGCCGAGGCTTGTTTTTTTGTATGCCTTCGTCCTTCGCAGGGGAAAGGCAACTTGAACTTTAATTTCAATATACTTTAGTATTATTAATATTAAATCCGGTTGCTTGTTCGCCTCTCGCAGGTTAGTTGCCGTTTTACGGTACGCAACCGAAGAATTATTTGATTATAAAATGTCATTTGTATAAGGGTGGTCTAATAACCACCCTTACGATAGTATTGTTCAGTCTCGATTACTTGATGATAGCTTTAACAGCTTCTTCACCTTCAACAGCTACAACTACTACACCTGCCGGAGCAGCGATTGTTGCATTGTCAGAAGTGATAACCGTGTTAGCTACAACCTGGCCTAAGATGTTGCTTACAACAACTTTCTTACCGGCAGCACCAGCGATCGTTACGTTGCCTTCGCCAGCGATAACTGTTACTTCAGATGTGGCGATCTCTTCGTTGTCGGTAGCCATATCGTCAGCAGAACCCTTTTCGATGTTGAAGATAAGAGCGTTGTCACCGCCTGTCTTTGCTTCTTCGAATTCAGATTCTTCAGGATCAGATAATACCAAGCAGTTGTTCTGGTTCTTCAACCATGCTGCATTTGTCGGAGCGATAGATTCACCTTTGTTACCTTTCGGCTCAACATTAGATTCGATCAAGAATGCACGATCTTCTTCAACTTCGTTAGCAGCCTTGGCCGGATCGATGTAACGGAATGACCAAGTATAGTTGTGGTGAGTGTCTTCCGTAACAGCAACCTTCAGATTGATGCCTTTGACAACTTTCTTAATGTCTTCCATGCTCAAGTCTTTAGTTGCAACGTTTTCGAAATGTTCACCCAAGATATACAGAACGCTATCCTGTTCAACGGCATCAACAAAACCTACGCGATGGTATTTACCGAAGTGATACAGTTCTTCACCCTTGACAACATCCTTGGCTTCTGCAGAGTCAGCGAAGCTTACCAACAGTTTGTAACGGTTGAAACCAGGAACGGCAGGAGTTGCATGGATACAATCTTCCGGACCGCAAGGTTCACCATTGGCATTCATATGCTTGTGGTTGGTTGCGTCACAAGGTTTTCCTTCAGTTCCTTTGTTTTCTGTTTCACTTACATATACCAAATACTGCGGCTTAATCTGATACTGAGCAGATTTTCCGATATTGAACGGACGGACATTGAATGACAGACCTGCTTTGGCAATATTCTTTGCTCCAATGCCTAAATAGTCCATATCTTCACGCATGAAGTTCTTGTTGGTTTCATCCATCAGATAATCGCCGACATAAGCTTCTTTGAACTTCAACAGTTTAGTAGCATCTTCGTTACCTTCTACAGCTCCATCCAATTCAACGTGGTTGAAACGACGATACAGAGGTTGGTCAGCCAAACCGATTCTGAAAGCAGAAGTTCTTACTTCTTCAATAACCTGTTCCTGAAGTAAAGCTTTCAAGCTCTGGTCTGCAACACCTAATTTGTTGTTGAAAGAAAGAACATTTCCTTTGTTGTCCTTATTTACATCGTCTGCATCGATAAATGCATAGTAGCAACCCTTTTCTGTTTCGTTGTTTTCTTTGAAGTAGAATGTAGCCGGAGCTAAGTTCTCTGTCAAGACATAGCGGTTTTCTTTGCCGACTGCGATCATGTTCTTACCAGCTTTGATCTGATAAGTAGCTCTTTCAAGCTGAGCCAGACCTTCGATTCTTGCCTGTACTGTTGCATCTACTGTGTAACCGTAAGCTACAGTCTTGTTGTCATTTTGCTTAACCAGTTCAAAGAAAGTAGCTTCTTCCTGCAATGCGTTCAAAGTTGTGTCTCCTTCAACCTGTGCGATGTATTTGTCCATTGTGTACGGGTTGAAGTAGTTGAATGCATAGTTTGTGATCATCAATTCATCATCAGTCAAATATTTGTATCCTAAATATTTGTCACCCAAAATGTTTTTGTCTGTAATCTTTGTGATGACCAAAGAGTCGGAAGACAAAGCCTTGCAATAATACAGTTTAGAACCTTCTGCCTGAGTCAACTGCCAAGAAGCACCGTTTTTCAGAACCTTGTCCGTTGTATTATAAGCCGGGTTCTTCAATGACGGATATTCACGGTTTGTAACATTTACCGGAGAAGTAGACAAGAAATATTCAGAAGTCTTAGTCTTCAAAACAACCCACTGGTAAGCCGGCATGTGCATTACGTTCTGTTCTGCTTTATCAACAGTTACCCATTCTGAAGCTGCACCATCAACATGGATCGGAGATGCCAGATATTTGTTAGTTTCTGCATTCTGGATTACATACAGACCGTCTTCCAAAGAAACCTTGTCTGTACCAGCCTGAACACAACCGGTGAAGCCTAAAGTGATATCTGTTTCTTTTACGTCAGCGATAGTTACGATACGAATTTCATCTGCTTTAACCAGGTCTTGAATTGTAACATAGTTTTTAGCAGTTTTATTATTTGCGATAATCGTTTTGTTTCCTGCTGTAGTTAACGCTTTCTTCCAATCTTTAACAGATGCGCTTAAGCGAGTTGCCTGCTTAACTTGGATTACCAAAGAGTCGTGAGACGGGAAATAAGTAAACAAGAACTTACCTTGATCAGCCAAATCCGTATTCATCGTATTCAAATCCTTTTTGTAATTAAATGCCAAGAACTTATCGCTGTTTTTATTTGTATATGCTGTATCGACATGCAGATACTGGTTGTCAGCTTTTCTTGTTACATAAACAAAAGATCCGTCCCTAGCATCTTTAGCGATGAAAGCGACATCACTGAACGGGTTTTCCAAAGATGTGTTGTTGCGATCCGGATTGAATGTCAATTTAACGCCGTTAGCTGCATCCTGAATACCTAATTTAGTGTTGATTTGCTTTGCATTCAAAGCGATTCCGTCAGCTTCTACCAAAGTGAATGTGGCAAATTTAGCTCCTGAAATATCAGCGGCCTTACCACCAGCTTTCTTCAAACGTACATTAGTGCCCTCTAAAACTAAGCCGACAACAGAGTCTTCTTGGAAATAAGAATACAACGGTCTGTTAGCTTCCAAAGCATTAGCATATGTTCCAGAGAATGCCCAGCCTGCAATTTCACCTCCAACCAATGAGTTCTTGGTTGTTTGCATTGCATTTTTAGCGAAATCATCCATTGTTACAGACAATAAAGCTTCAGCACCTTTGTTTACGAAGTCATAAATAGGAGCTTTTCCTTGATTTTCAACAGTAACAGTTGTGCACCACAATGTGCTTGCAACGTTATCTGCTGTAACATTATCAACTGTAACCAGTTCTCCCTTCGCATTCACTGCCAAGTAGAGGTTACCAGGAGTCTTCAATTGATACAGTCCATCATTTGTTCCTTCAATTAAAGAGGGAACATTGTTTCCTGCAAAAGCACTTGTTGCCCCAAACAGTGCAACTCCTGCTAAAAGAGTAGAAAACTTTTTGTTCATAATTCTAAAATGTTTAATTAATAAATAGTATATCTGTTTGTTTCTTCTATGTACTCAAACCTCTTGTTTTACAAGAGTTAACCAAAATCCTGTATAATGACTAATGAAAACGTACGTTTTAATTAGTCATTTTTTGGGAGCAGTCGGAAGGCTTCGTATCGGAAAGTCGGTTTTTTGTACGCGTTAAGCTATCTAATTGATAAGAAAGAATATAGAAAAGGAAAATTTATTGGGAGAAAGGATTGCAGGTTTAAAAAGTAGTTGTATTTTTGTAGCTGAAAAGTGGCGAAAAAAAACGTACGTTTTCATTAGCCATTCTGAAAACAGTCTCTATCTTTTTTATCCCCAATCACTTATAAACATAAAAACGCTCTAAAATAAGGCTGAAATCCATTTTTTATATAATGTACATATGTACCTAAATATAATTGTGTAAGTTCAAGTTTGTCAATAATATACATGATATCTTCAATCTGCCGGCCTCTATTGCTATAATAGCCTGAATCTGCCGTTTTCTGGAAAAAGCCACTTCGTATCGTTCCACTGTTGTTAACAAAATCTAAGTGTAAGCAAGGTGGAATATACAAGTGGCTCGTAAGAATAGTTCCTTGCTTGAAAAGTTGAACAATATAAAAAGATAGCTGCTGTATTTTGATGGTAGAGTTTTGAGTGTATGTTTGTATCTTTGTGAAAATGGAATATGTGTGCAAAGAATTGATAGGGGAATATAAAGCCGTGGTTCAAAGACCAAAGCTGAAAAAGTATATTGGAGAGAAAGATGTTCTTGATACATTAGAATTGATGAGTTTGTATTGTTTTTGTGTTGATATAGAAAAACCGGCGGTATCTCCTATCAGAGATGTAAAAGATTTATATTTGTTATCATTAGCCGATACGATTCCTGCCGACTATATCATATCGGGCGATAAGGATTTGCTTGTGTTAGGTAAGCACAATGAAACACGTATCTTGGATTATAACTCTTTTCTTTCTTTATTATAGGATTCGTTATCATTCCTAAAAAATACCCACCATCGCGCTCATTTGAAACAAGTTATTGAATATTCTGTTTATATTTGCAAGTTATCAACAGATAAGGTGACTTTTCAACAAAACAGGCATTGTTTTGGATAAACTGATTTGTGTTAGGTTTTTAATGTTTAGTTTTGCCCCCGAATAAATAGACAAAGTATGGGAAAGATTATCGCTTTAGCAAATCAGAAAGGTGGGGTAGGTAAGACTACCACAACGATTAATCTGGCTGCATCGCTGGCGGCACTTGAGAAAAAGGTGCTGGTGGTCGATGCGGATCCGCAGGCTAACGCTTCGTCGGGACTGGGCGTGGATATCCGCAGCGTGGAGCAGTCGATCTACGAATGTGTGGTGAACGGCGACGATCCGAAAGGTGCGATTACCAATACGGAAGTGGAGGGACTGGATATTATCCCCTCGCATATCGACTTGGTAGGCGCGGAGATTGAAATGCTGAACATGGAGAACCGGGAGCAGATATTGAAACAAATACTGGTCCCGCTGAAAGAACGGTACGATTATATCCTGATCGACTGTTCTCCCTCTTTGGGATTGATCACGGTCAATGCCTTGACGGCAGCCGATTCGGTGATGATACCCGTGCAATGTGAGTATTTTGCGTTGGAAGGGATCAGTAAACTGTTGAATACGATAAAGATTATCAAATCGAAGCTGAATCCCGCTTTGGAAATCGAAGGCTTCCTGCTGACCATGTATGACTCGCGTCTCCGTCTGGCCAACCAGATATACGAAGAAGTGAAACGTCCGTTCCGGGACCTGGTTTTCACGACCGTTATTCAGCGTAATGTCAAATTAAGCGAAGCTTCCAGCTACGGCAAACCCGTGCTGCTTTACGATGCCGAGTCGAAGGGAGCTTTGAATCACATGCAGCTTGCACAAGAGCTGATAGATAAAAACAAATAGATTTATGATGTATGATGTATGATTTGTTTGTCTTTTCAAATCATACATCATACATCATAAATCATAAATTCGAAAGTTTATGGTAATGAAAAGATCGGCTCTTGGCCGCGGATTGGATGCTTTGATAACGATGGATGACCTGAAAACGGGCGGTTCGTCGTCTATTAGTGAAATAGAGCTGAGTAAGATTCAGCCCAATCCGGATCAACCCCGTTCTGTTTTTGAAGAAGAGACGCTTGAAGAACTGGCCGTTTCTATCCGTTCATTGGGTGTCATTCAGCCGATTACGTTGAAAGAAACGGGAACGGATAAATATATGATTATCTCCGGCGAACGTCGGTATCGCGCTTCCCTGATGGCTGGCTTGGAACGTATCCCCGCCTATATCAAAACCGCAGCAGACGAGAATGTCGTCGAGATGGCTCTGATCGAGAATATCCAGCGCGAAGACCTGAACTCGATAGAAATAGCCCTGGCTTACCAGAAGTTGATCGACAGTTATGGCCTGACGCAGGAAAAGTTGAGCGAGCGTGTCGGCAAGAAGCGGGCGACGATTGCCAATTATCTCCGCCTCTTGAAGCTCCCAGCCGAGATACAGGTGGGGCTGAAGGATAAGAAGATCGATATGGGGCACGCACGTGCACTGCTCCCTGTCGAGGACCCGGAAGTGCAGTTGGCTCTTTACGAACAGATATTGGCGGATGGACTGTCTGTCCGTAATGTCGAAGAAATAGTACGTGGCGGAGTGGATGCGGCGGCTCTCGAACAGGCCAGGAAGGAAAAGCCTGCCCAGCGGAAACCGAAACTTCCTGAGGAGTTCAACTTGCTGAAGGACCATCTGTCCAGTTTCTTTAATACGAAGGTCCAATTGGTATGCAACGAAAAAGGAAAAGGTAAAATAACGATCCCCTTTGCATCTGAAGATGAATTGGAAAAACTGATCGGCTTGTTGGATAAGTTGAAATGAGAAACTGGAAAGCAATTTTGTGGATAATAGCCCTCCTGTGCGGTTCGGTATGGACCGGCCATGCGCAGAGGACGATAACGGCAAAGCAGGATACGGTGATATCTTCCGATTCGGCCGTAACGGCTGTGGTTCCCGGAGAAACGGCCAAGGCCGATTCGACAGTGAAGGCTGTGCTTTCGGCTGCCGACTCGCTTCCCCAACCGAAGGTGAAGCTGAAGGAGTTCAAACCCGATCCTAACAAAGCGTTGCTGTATGCCTTGGTGCCGGGTCTGGGACAGATATATAACAGGAAGTATTGGAAGCTCCCGTTGGTATATGGGGCCTTTATGGGCTGTATGTATGCCATCACTTGGAACAATAAGAATTATAAGGACTATTCGACTGCCTACTTCGATATCATGGAGGATTACCAAAAGGTATTGGCGGCAGAGAAGGATGGACAAAAGTATGAGGGACCTTGGCAGGAGAGTTGGACGATCTTTGTCAGAAACGGTGAGGAGAGCACCTATGTCTCGAATGCACAGTTCCAGGAAAACCTGAAGCGCCGGAAAGATTATTTCCGCCGTTACAGGGATTTGAGCATTATCATTACGGTCGGGGTATATGCGATCAGTATTATCGATGCGTATGTGGATGCCCAGCTGTTTGACTTTGACATTTCTCCGGACCTGAGTCTGCACTGGTCGCCGGAGGTAACCCCGAAGACCCGCTATACGCCGGGCTCGTATGGATTGAATTGCAGTTTTAAGTTCTGACATCATGAATAAAAACCTACTTATTCTATTCTGCCTGTTTAGCCTGATGCAGGTCTCCCGCGCACAAGACCCTATATTCGGCGAACCGCAGCATTCGACATTATCGGCAGACTCGCTCTCTGACGTAGTGGGCTTGATACCTGAAAGTCTCGATGCAAACGTGGATAGTTTGCTCCATTCCTGGCATGTGCAATATTTTTCGAAAGTGGATGAGTATTGTCACGATGATGCGGAGAATGTCTATTTTCCCGATTCGGTCTACGAAGAACGCTTGGAACGTCTGCCGAGTGTGATCCGTTTGCCTTACAACGAGGTGGTGAGGGATTGTATCGACCTGTATGCCGGACGCAAGCGTGACCTGGTACGCTATATGTTGGGTATGGCGGATTTCTATTTCCCCATTATCGAACAGGTGCTCGACAAGCATAACCTGCCTTTGGAACTGAAGTATCTGGCTGTCGTCGAAAGTGCCCTGAATCCGGTTGCCCTTTCGCGTGTGGGGGCTTGCGGGTTATGGCAATTCATGCTTCCGACCGGCAAGATATATGGTTTGGAGATCAACAGCCTGCTGGATGAACGGCGTGATCCGGAGAAGGCGACAGAGGCGGCCTGTAAGTATTTTGAAGATATGTACGCCATCTATGGCGACTGGAACCTGGTGCTGGCTTCCTATAACTGTGGTCCGGGCAATGTGAACAAGGCGATCCGCCGTTCCGGGGGAAAGACCGATTTTTGGGAGATCTTCCGCTACTTGCCTCGTGAAACCCGTTCGTATGTACCGCTGTTTATCGCAGCCAATTATATCATGAATTACTATTGCGATCATAATATTTGCCCTATGCAGACCAGTCTGCCGTTGGCGACCGATACGGTTATGGTGAACAGCATGCTTCACCTGCAACAGGTTTCCGATGTGCTGGGGATCGACATCGAACAGCTTCGTGCGCTCAACCCGCAATATAAACGCGATATCATTCCGGGAAATACGGAACCTTCCGTATTGAAACTTCCGGCATCGCAGACTTATGCGTTTGTTGACAAGGAGGATTCGGTCTATACGCATCGTATAGAGGAGTTGCTGGCCAACTGCATACCGGTCAACGCTGCCGACGGATCAAAGAATCTTACGCTTGAGAAAATTACCCATGTGGTAGCCTCCGGTGAGAATATCTATACCATCGCGAACCGCTACGGCGTTACTCCGAAGGATATCCGTAAGTGGAACGGACTCGGTTCCAACCGTGTTGCCAAAGGTCGCCGTTTGCGTCTGCATGTCGATAACGGAGGTGTCGCATTTGCTTCCGCCAAGACAAAGAAGACCGAAAAGGACGGAGCTGTCAAAGCGGGACAGAAAGCAACCCCTGTCGTTACCAAGAGCAACCAGACAGCCCGCGTTTCAGGCAAAAGTTTGACTTATAAAGTACAGTCCGGCGATTCCCTTTATTCCATTGCCAAGAAGTATCCGGGAGTTTCTACAGACGACTTGCAGAGGGCCAACGGGCTGACCAGTGCCGATATCCGGCCGGGCCAGGTCTTGAAAATCCCGGTCGTTTGACTTTTTCTGTCGCATTCGGGGATATATAAGCAAATATTTATATATATTTGCCTACATACACGTTAAAAAACGGAAGGGCATTCGATATGAGCGACATAAATGATACAAAAGACACAGCAGGCATGCAGCCCGACCAGAAGGCGAAACCCGCTCTCTCGGCCGACGAGCAGATGATTCAGGACGGCTTTAACGCGCTGTTGCAGGATTACCTTAATTCAAATCACCGGCGTAAGGTGGAACGCATAACCAAGGCGTTCAATTTTGCCAATCAGGCACATGCCGGCGTGAAGCGTCGTTCGGGAGAGCCTTACATCATGCACCCGATTGCCGTGGCGCGTATTGTTTGCCGCGAGATGGGACTGGGTTCCACTTCCATCTGTTCGGCTTTGTTGCACGACGTGGTGGAGGATACCGAATATACGGTCGAGGATATTAAGGACATGTTCGGCGAGAAGATCGCCCAGATCGTGGATGGCCTGACGAAGATATCCGGCGGTATCTTCGGCGAACAGGCGTCGGCGCAGGCAGAGAATTTCCGTAAGCTGTTGCTGACGATGAGCGACGATATCCGGGTGATCCTGATCAAGATAGCCGACCGTCTCCACAACATGCGTACTTTGGGTTCCATGTTGCCCGCGAAGCAGTTCAAGATAGCCGGTGAGACGCTTTACCTTTATGCCCCTTTGGCACACCGTCTGGGGCTTTTCACCATCAAGACGGAGTTGGAAGACCTGAGCTTCAAGTATGAGCATCCGCAGGAATATGCCTTTATCAATCTGAAATTGAAATCTACGGAAGCAGCCCGTAACACTTTGTTCGAGCATTTTGCCGTGCCGGTGGACAGGAAGTTGAAGGAGATGGGGCTCAACTATGAAATGCGTGCCCGTGTGAAATCCGCCTATTCCATCTGGAACAAGATGGAAAGCAAAGGCGTCAGTTTTGAAGACATCTACGATATATATGCCGTCCGCATCATCTTCGACCCGCTGCCGGGTGTGGATGAGAAGAACCAATGTTGGGATATCTATTCCGCTATCACGGATATCTACCGTATTCGACCGGACCGTATCCGCGATTGGGTGAGCCGTCCGAAAGCCAACGGTTATCAGGCGTTGCACCTGACCGTGATGGGACCTGACGGGCAATGGGTGGAAATACAGATCCGTAGCCGCCGTATGGACGAGATTGCCGAGAAAGGCTTTGCCGCCCATTGGAAGTATAAGGAGCATAACATAGAAGAAGATACGGAGCTCGACAAATGGTTGCAGACCATTACCGAGATACTGGAAAGCCCGGACCCGAACGCTTTGGACTTTCTTGATACGATCAAGCTGAATCTCTTTACCTCCGAGATATTCGTCTTTACCCCGAAAGGCGACATCAAGACGTTGCCCCAGGGGGCTACTGCCCTGGACTTCGGATATGCCCTTCACTCGGATATCGGGAACAAGTGTATCGGTGCGAAAGTCAACCATCGTTTGGTTCCGCTCAGCCATCAGTTGGCAAGTGGCGACCAGGTAGAAATCCTGACCTCCCGTTCGCAGAACCCGCAACCGGAGTGGTTGAATTTCGTCACGACAGCAAGGGCACGTGCCAGGATTGACGCTTACCTGAAAAGGATTCGTAAAGAGGCGGCAAAAGAAGGAGAAATTAAGGTGATCGATGCTTTCAAACGCAATAATTTGGAGGCAAATACATCCAATATCGACAAACTATGTATGTATTTCGGTTTCTCTAAACGCGAAGAATTCTACTATGCAGTAGAGAAAGGGGATGTGATCCTGCCGGAAAATATCCACAAATTGCTGAAAGAGAAAACTGACAATGTTCTCTTTAAGTACGTCAAACAGGCGCTCCGGGTAGCAACGAAAGCGACTACCGGGAAGAAAGAGGAAGAGGAACAACCGAAAGAAAAACCGAAATATGACAAGAAGAAGCCTTATATCCTGAAGGAGGAAGCTTTCGAACGCAATTACGTCATTGCCGATTGCTGTAAACCGATTCCCGGCGACGAGTCGTTGGGCTTTATCAATGATGACGGCAACGTGGTAGTCCACAAACGTTCCTGTCCGATCGCCATGCGCCTGAAAAGCAGCTTTGGCGAACGCATCCTGAATACGGAATGGAGCAGCCATCATTCCTCGTTCGAGGCGACACTTGAGATTAAGGGTATCGACTCGATTGGCGTGTTGAACACGATCACCCGCACGATATCCGATGACTTCAATGTCAATATCATCCGCCTGCTGATTGAGGCGAAAGACGGAGTGTTCGAAGGAAAGGTGAAGATGAAAGTACACGATGTGGAGGATATCCAGCGGATGTGCGTAGTCCTTTCCAAGATAAAGAATATCCAGTCTGTGGCTCGTGTAGCGGACTAAGTCGAAAAAGCCATATCCTTTTGCCCTAAAAGGTATAGCTTTCGGTAAAAAAGATCCTATCCTTTTGCGCAAAAGGATAGGATCTTTTTGTTTATTAGAATGGCAGATCGTCAATCGGATTGGCCGGACCGAAATCAGGAACAGCAGATGCAGCAGGTGCGGATGCCGGCACTACGTTTTCAGGAGTCATGGCTCCCGGTGCCGACTGGGGAGCGGCGGCCATCGGGCGTTCCACTTTCCATGCATTGATATTTGTGAACCAACGTCCCTGATATTCACGGCTGTCTATGTCAAAAAATACTGTAAGTTCTTCTCCGGGCTGTATGGCTGCCTGATCGATGCGGTCTGCACCGAAAATCTGGAAGCATACTTTCTTAGGGTATTGGTCATGTGTTTCCAGGACATATTCCTGTTTTTTCCACTCGTTTCCGTTTTTGCTGATACCGCCTTGAACCGGCAGTACGGCGATGATTCTTCCCGTAATTTCCATGTTTCTTGTTTTTATTAAATTGCTGCGAAGGTACGATTTTCCGGCGTAACAAGCTAATTCTTTAAAGTCGTTTTTATGGTGTAAGGGCTATTTGGAAGCTTCCAACGCTTCGAATGCTTCCTTCATGGCGAGCAATTCTTCCTTGATCTGTTTCAACCTGTTTACGATCTCTTCGTGGCGTATCGTTGTCTCCGGGTTCTCTTTCAGCTTTTGCCGGGCGCCCGCCAGTGTCATCCCTCTTTCTTTCACCAAGTGATAGACCAGGCGTATTGCGTCGATGTCTTCCTGCCGATAGGAGCGGGTTCCTTTGCCTGTCTTGCGTGGACGTATTTGGTCGAATTCCTTCTCCCAGAAGCGCAGGGTAGACTCGTTGACGTCGAACATTTGCGCCACCTCGCTGATGGAGAAATAGAGCTTTAGATTTTTATCTTTATTTAATGCCATCGTATTAAACAATGTTTAATCCATTACCTGGCCGTGATTTTCGGCAATCTGTATCATACGGTCGTATTCTTCCGGAGTCAGGTCCATGTAGTAGTACTTGGAGGGGTTGTCGTATTTGCCGCGGACGATCACCTCGTAGTGAAGGTGCGGGCCGGTGGATTTCCCTGTATTTCCCACTTCTCCGATCACTTCTCCGCGCTTTACTTTCTGTCCGACACGCGCCCGGAACTTGCTCAGGTGGCCGTAAAGCGTCTGGAATCCGTGCCCGTGATTGATCATCAGGCAGTTTCCATATCCCTGTTTCCAGGCGGCAAAGGTAACGACTCCGTCGCCGGTTGCATAGACTTCCGTGCCCACTTTGGCGGAAAAGTCCATGCCTGAGTGGAAGCGGGGAGTACGGTAGATCGGGTCGATACGCACACCGTAGCCGGATGCCGTACGTTTCAGGTCCTTATTGGCAATCGGCTGTATGGCGGGAATACATTTGCTTCGTTCTTCCTGGTTCTTGCCCAATGTGATCAGCTCCTCCAGCGAGTTGGATTGGACATAGAGCTGTTTGCTCAGCATGTCCATCTTCCGGGTGGTCGAGACGACCAGCTCGGGGTTGGACAGGTTCATCAGGTGTTCATACCGGTTGGTCCCGCCGAAACCGGACTTGCGGACGGATTCGGGGATCGATTCCGCCTGGAAGATCGCCCGGTATAAGTTCTCGTCGCGTTGCTGTATGTCATCCAAGACTTCCAGCGCATTGTTCAGGCGCAACGAAAGCACTTCGTATTGTGTCTGCAACAGCTTGTTCTCCTTCTTTAAAAGCGATTCGACCGGCGAGTCGAACGTGCGAGAAAAGATAAAGAAAATGCCTACGCCGATCACGATACCGATGCTCAGGTGGCGGAGCACACCGAAAAAACGGTCTTTGGCGGAGGGGTAAACGCGCTCGTAACTGAGCGTGTTGGGGTTATACAAGTAATATGTTTTTCTGCTTTTAAATAGTTTCATCAAATATTTTCTTGCTTGGATACGTGCAAAAATAATAATTTGCTGTACTTTTGCAAATTGTTTTTCAGAATATTAACGAGACTATATAGAATAGATTATGTTGACAGCAAAAGAAATCCGTGAATCATTTAAAGACTTCTTCGCTTCCAAGCAGCACCAGATTGTGCCTTCTGCTCCGATGGTGGTGAAGGGCGACCCTACATTGATGTTTACCAATGCAGGTATGAACCAGTTCAAAGATATAATCCTGGGGAACGTACCCCGTAAATATCCACGTGTCGCGGATTCACAAAAGTGTCTTCGTGTGAGTGGAAAGCATAACGACCTGGAAGAGGTCGGACACGATACGTATCACCACACCATGTTCGAAATGTTGGGAAACTGGTCGTTCGGCGACTATTTCAAACAGGAGGCGATCAACTGGGCATGGGAATACCTGGTCGAAGTGTTGAAACTGAATCCCGACCGTTTGTATGCCACCGTGTTCGAAGGAAGTCCTGCCGAAGGCCTTTCGCGCGACGACGAGGCTGCCGGCTATTGGGAGAAGTTCCTGCCGAAAGCTCATATCATTAATGGCAACAAACACGATAACTTTTGGGAAATGGGTGATACGGGGCCTTGCGGTCCTTGTTCTGAAATCCATATCGACCTCCGTCCGGAAGAAGAACGTGCCGCTATCCCCGGCCAGGACATGGTGAACAAAGACCATCCGCAGGTGATCGAAATCTGGAACCTGGTGTTCATGCAATATAACCGCAAGGCCGACGGCTCGCTCGAACCGCTGCCTGCCCGTGTGATCGATACCGGTATGGGGTTCGAACGTCTCTGCATGGCTTTACAGGGTAAGACATCCAACTACGATACAGACGTATTCCAGCCGATCATCAAAGTGATTGCCGATATGGCGGGTACTGCTTATGGCAAGGACAAACAACAGGACGTGGCCATGCGTGTAATCGCCGACCATATCCGTACGATCGCTTTCGCGATTACGGACGGGCAGTTGCCTTCCAATGCAAAGGCAGGTTATGTCATCCGTCGAATCCTGCGTCGTGCCGTCCGTTACGGCTATACGTTCCTGGATCGCAAAGAGTCCTTCATGTATAAGCTGTTGCCCGTACTGATCGAAACAATGGGAGACGCTTATCCCGAACTGATCGCGCAGAAGACGTTGATCGAGAAGGTGATCAAGGAAGAGGAAGAATCTTTCCTGCGTACGTTGGAAACCGGTATCCGTTTGCTGGATAAGAAGATGGAAGAAACAAAGGCTGCCGGAAAGAACGTGATCAGCGGCGTAGATGCCTTTACATTATATGACACATACGGATTCCCGTTGGATTTGACCGAGTTGATCCTGCGTGAGAACGGCATGGAAGCCAATATCGACGAGTTCAACGTCGAGATGCAGAAGCAGAAGGACCGTGCCCGTAACGCTGCCGCCATCGAAACCGGCGACTGGGTGGTGCTGAAAGAGGGCGGATGCAATTTCGTGGGTTACGACTTGTTCGAATGCGATGCCGAAATCCTGCGTTACCGCCAGATCAAGCAGAAGAACAAGGTCTTATATCAGATCGTTCTGGACCAGACTCCGTTCTACGCGGAGATGGGTGGACAGGTCGGCGACACCGGTTGGTTGATTGCTGACGACGAGACGGTCGACGTGATCGACACGAAACGCGAAAACAACTTGCCTGTACATCTGGTCACTAAATTGCCGAAGGATGTGACGGCGACTTTTACTGCCAAGATCAACGAGAAGAAACGTATCCAGTGCGAATGCAACCACTCTGCCACTCACCTGCTGCATGAGGCGTTGCGTGAGGTGCTGGGAACACATGTCGAACAGAAAGGTTCATACGTTTCTCCCGATTCTCTGCGTTTTGACTTCTCCCACTTCCAGAAAGTGACGGACGAAGAAATCCGTAAGGTGGAAAAGCTGGTGAGCGAAAAGATCCGTGCCAACTATCCGCTGGAAGAGCATCGCAATATGCCGATTGCCGAAGCGAAAGCATTGGGCGCTATGGCTCTGTTCGGTGAAAAGTATGGCGATGAAGTCCGTGTGGTCAAATATGGCAACTCTATCGAATTGTGCGGTGGTACGCATATCCCTGCGACCGGCATGATCGGTTCCCTGCGTGTGGTCGGCGAAAGCTCCATCGCGGCAGGTGTGCGCCGTATCGAAGCGGTAACGGCCGAAGCGGCTGAAAACTACACCTTCATGTTGCAGGATTCCCTGCGTGAACTGCGTGCGATGTTCAACAATGTGCCGAACCTGTCTCAAACCATCAAGAAGGCCATCGAAGAGAATGCCGAACTGAAGAAGCAGGTAAGCGACTACGTGAAAGAGAAAGTGCAGTTGCTCAAGAAAGAACTGATCGCAAAAGCCGTTGAGCGCAATGGTGTCAAAGTGATCGCTTTCCGTGGTGAGGCCAGCGTGGATGCCATCAAAGACCTGGCTTTCCAGATCAAGGGGGAAAGCAATACGGAGGAAAAGGTTTTCTTCGTGGCTGGAATCAAAGACGGTGAGAAATGCGCGTTGATGGTTATGCTGAGCGAGCCGTTGGTGGCTGAAGGCTTGAATGCCGGCAAACTGGTGAAAGAAGCGGCAAAACTGATACAAGGCGGCGGAGGCGGTCAGCCTCATTTTGCAACAGCCGGAGGTAAGAATGTGGCCGGACTGGGTGAAGCCATCGAACATATCTTGGACGCAGCCGGTCTGAAATAAGAAGAAAGAGACGTTTCCCCTGCAGGAAATGATAGTTTCATGCAGGGAAAACTTTTGTTCCATGCCTATGAAGCTTTTGTTCCATAGGCATGGAATTTTCTTTTCCCTGTTTTGATAATCGGATAACATATAATACCTTTGTCGCAACGATTATAATAAAAAAGGACATTATGGCCGCTCAAAAAGTAGTAATCAGCAAGGATCTCAAAGCCGATTTGCAGGCGTTCTTTGCTTCCATGAGTTATGATAAACTCTTTATCCTGACCGATACGAACACGCAAGAAAAGTGTTATCCGCTGATAAAAGATATCCCAGCCTTGCAGGATACCCCGGTCATTACCGTGCAGGCGGGTGATACTCATAAAGACATCGAACAGGTCGCCTATATCTGGTCGCGTCTCTCGAACGAAGGGGCTTCCCGAAATTCGCTTTTGGTCAATCTGGGCGGTGGTATGATTACCGATATGGGAGGCTTCGCCGGTGCGACTTTCAAACGCGGACTGCGGACCGTCAATATCCCGACTACCCTGATGGCTTCTGTCGATGCGGCCGTGGGGGGAAAGACCGGGATTAACTTCAACGGTTTGAAGAACGAGGTCGGTTCTTTCTATCCTCCCGAATGTGTCTTTATCGATTGTGAGTTCCTGCGTACGATCGACCGCGACAACCTGCTTTCCGGCTATGCCGAAATGATTAAGCATGCGCTTATCAGTTCGATGGATATTTACGCTTCCGTCCTGCTGTTCGACCTCGACGCGAAGATCGATTATGCTTTTCTGAACAGGATGGTCGCCCAATCCGTAGCCGTAAAGGAACGTATCGTGGAGGAAGACCCGAAGGAGCACGGCATCCGTAAGGCGCTGAACTTCGGCCATACGATCGGTCATGCCTACGAAAGTTTGTCCTTTAAGAAGGACCGTCCTTTGCTGCACGGCCATGCTGTTGCCGCCGGTATTGTCAGCGAATTGTACCTGTCTCATAAAGTATGTGGTTTCCCGATGGAGAAACTGAGTCAGGTCGTCTATTATTTGAAGGAGTATTATCCGGCTTTCGTGTTCGATTGCAAGGATTATGATACCTTATACGAGTTGATGACGCACGATAAGAAGAATGAAGCGGGAATCATCAACTTCACCTTGCTTTCTCAAGTCGGTGATGTTCAGATAAATCAGCAGGTGAGTAAGGAGAAAATACTCGAATCCCTGGATTTTTATCGTGAAAGCTTTGGAGTATAACGAAAAATAGTTACCTTTGCAGCCGTAAAACAAAAACGGGGTGTAGCTCAGCCCGGTTAGAGTACGCGTCTGGGGGGCGTGTGGTCGGAAGTTCGAATCTTCTCACCCCGACAATAGCTGAGTAAATAAAAAAGAGACTTACTTGTAAAAGTGAGTCTCTTTTTTATTCTTTATTTGTTCATCTGCTCCAACAGGTGGGGAGCGCATTTGAAATGAATGATGGTCCTGGGAGACAGCTGTACGGCTGTACCGTTTTTCAGGTTTCGTGCTGGGCGGCTGGATTGAAAACGAGGTTTAAATGAGCCGAAACCATGCAGGCAGATTCTTTGACCTCCTTTGACTTCCTGGATAATTAGTTTTTGCATTTCATCGATTGTCCGTTTGACATCTTTTTTGTTTAATCCTGTTTTTTGAGCCAGGATATTGATAAGCTGACTTCTGTTCATTTTAGTTTCGTTTGTAATAAAGTATATTTCGTTCTATATGAAAATCCATTAGTGCCGGTCGGGTATAGTTTTTCTTGTGAAAAATAATTTTACCCACCTCTTAAACCGGAGATTCAATGTTTTGTTCGGGAGGAGTTTATAAAGAAAATTAATGCGGATATCTCCGTAAAATGAAAGGTTTTTGATAAAAATGAAGGGGAGGGTTTGCTGGTTAAGGTGTCTGTGGAAAAGCAAAAAAATAGAATAGCCATAACAATCGTTATGGCTATTCCATTTTTTTATAATATGTCGGCTTTCAGCTTCTTACCAGATTATCTGCGGCAAGAATTTGGAGATCGTTTTTTTCAGTTCGACGATATTGATGGGCTTGGTGATAAATCCGTTGCTTCCGGCAGCACGAGCGGCTTCCATGTCATTTTCGAAGGCATAGGCGGACTGCATGATAATCGGTATGTTCGTGTCTTTCTTTCTAATCTCTTTCAGAGCTTCTATACCATTCATTTCCGGCATTTTTATATCCAGCAAAATCAAATCGGCTCCTTTTTCAGCAAAAACTTTCAATAGCTCCAGGCCGGTTCTGGCTTGCAGAACGTTACAGTGTCTTTTTAAGATGGTTTTTAATAGTAGGAAATTACTTTCCTCGTCTTCTGCGATCAAAATAGTTACATTGTAGTTGTCTTCGTTCGTGCCCATATCTTTTATATTATCTGTGAACAAATTTCAGCATTAATTTTTACAAAACCAAATAGAATAGAACTTATTCTATGTTTGGAGATCCGGTTTCTCCTTGCTCATCATGGAATATCGTGAGGTCGGGATCGGATTTGTTTTTCATGTTTATTGAAAATAAAAGGCTTGAAAGGTTGAAAGATCCGAGGATGTTTGTATATTTAGTGCATGAAACGAAGCTGCAAGATTAAACTTACCGCTTTGAGGAATGGTTATTAATGAAGAACAAGTATAACTTTTAAATCAAACATCATGGGAAAGAGTCAATTAATTCACAACAACGAGTTTCATTTGATCAGTAAAGCTGAAATTCGCAAAGCTACAGGTAAATTGGTAGAATCATTGAATCTGGCGGCCGGTTCAACGGACGGGTTCGATATTTATAAGGTAGTGGACGCTTATTTTACGGACCTGGACAAGCGTCATGAAGTGAATGCTTTGTTGGGTATCGGCGAAAGTTGCCAATATTACGGTGAACAGGAACAGGTAGAGGAAGTGATCAAGGAGGTAGACTAAGAGCACTTTCTCTATTCTTTTTTCAGGCAATAAAAAAGGAGATATCCGGATGGACATCTCCTTTTGTTTTATTTGAAAAGACGGTAATTATTTACCAGCCAATTTTTCTTTCAGGGCAGCGAGTTCTTCAATGTCACCCAGTGTAGTCTTTTCAACCGGACCGGTTACCATTGCAGATTCTTCTTCTTTCTTTCCACCGCGTTTTGCAGATGATTTCTTTTCGCCAGTTTCTTTCTTAGCGCCTTTCTGTTCATCTTCGAAGATACGGCTGTGAGAAAGGATGATTCTCTTAGCTTCCTTGTTAAATTCGATCACCTTGAACTGCAGTTTTTCGTCTACAGCAGCCTGAGAACCGTCTTCTTTTACCAGATGTTTCGGAGTTGCGAAACCTTCTACGCCGTAAGGCAGAGAGATTACAGCACCCTTATCCAGTACTTCGATGATTGTTCCTTCGTGGATAGAACCTACAGTGAAGATTGTTTCGAATACATCCCAAGGATTTTCTTCCAGCTGTTTGTGACCTAAGCTCAAACGGCGGTTTTCTTTGTCGATTTCCAGAACCTGAACTTCGATTTCAGCACCGATCTGAGTAAATTCTGACGGGTGTTTGATTTTCTTTGTCCAAGACAGGTCAGAGATGTGGATCAAGCCGTCTACGCCTTCTTCGATTTCTACGAATACACCAAAGTTAGTGAAGTTACGAACTTTAGCCATGTGGCGAGAACCTACCGGGAAGCGAGATTCGATATCTTCCCACGGATCAGCTTTCAGCTGTTTGATACCCAATGACATCTTACGTTCGTCGCGATCCAGGGTCAGGATAACAGCTTCGATTTCGTCACCTACTTTCATGAAGTCCTGAGCAGAACGCAAGTGCTGTGTCCAAGACATTTCAGAAACGTGGATCAGACCTTCTACGCCCGGAGCGATTTCGATGAATGCACCGTAGTCAGCCATAACGACAACTTTACCTTTTACTTTGTCACCCACTTTCAAGTTCGGATCCAAAGCATCCCAAGGATGCGGAGTCAGCTGCTTCAAGCCGAGAGCGATACGCTTCTTTTCATCATCGAAGTCAAGGATAACCACGTTGATCTTCTGATCCAGCTGAACGATTTCTTCCGGATGAGAAACGCGGCCCCAAGACAGGTCTGTGATGTGGATCAAACCGTCTACGCCACCCAGGTCGATGAATACACCGTAAGAAGTGATATTCTTGACTGTACCTTCCAGTACCTGGCCTTTTTCAAGTTTGGAGATGATGTCTTTCTTCTGCTGTTCAAGTTCAGCTTCGATAAGAGCTTTATGAGATACAACAACGTTCTTGAATTCCTGGTTGATCTTAACGATCTTGAATTCCATTGTCTTACCTACAAATACATCGTAGTCGCGGATCGGCTTGACATCGATCTGAGAACCCGGCAAGAATGCTTCGATACCGAATACGTCAACGATCATACCGCCCTTCGTACGACATTTAATGTAACCTTTGATGATTTCGTCTTTTTCAAGAGCTTCGTTTACACGATCCCAAGAACGTGTAGCGCGTGCTTTCTTGTGAGACAGGATCAGCTGTCCTTTTTTGTCTTCCTGGTTTTCGATGTAGACTTCTACTTCGTCACCAATTTTCAGATCCGGGTTGTAACGGAATTCTGCCATAGATACAACGCCATCTGATTTGAAACCGATGTTTACTACAACTTCACGTTTGTTCATTGCAGTTACGGTTCCCATAACGACTTCTTTGTCCTTTACTGTGTTCAAAGTCTCGTCATACGTTTTTACAAGATCGTCCTTGCTTACTTCACCGTAAGAATCGCCCTTTTCAAGAGCATCCCAGTTGAAATCTTCAATGGGCTGAATGTTCTTTAAATTTTCCATTCTCTAATTGTTAATACTTAAGTTTGTTTTAATTAGTAAGTTAGACATTATGTTGTCATCTCTCAAAAATCGGGGCAAAGGTAATGCTTTTTTCTGACTTGCAAGACTTTTTGCATGGAAAAAACAATCTTTTGGGCTTGTAATACCGCTACTTACATCTTTTCTTTCTGAGACATCTGCCTCCTTTTGAATAGTTGCCTGAATTTGTAATCGGCTCCCAGCAGGATGAGGGCAAGCATCCCGATATAGGCATAGAAGGGGAGTGTGCTCATATTGGGGATCTGTACGGATATTGGGGAAATATTCATATAAAGGAATGAAGCGATTGCGATACCGACCATAAGCAGCGAGGCGGCGATGACGGCAATCCATCCCCAGCGTTCGTTGCGTTTGCGTATCCGTTCGGCTTCGGCCATGATCTGTCTTATCGCGTTGGCTCGGAACGAAGCCGGAAGCTCCTCTTCCGGCATCCGGCTGAACAGGTCTTTCAATATGTCATTCTTCTCTGTCATTTTATTGTTCCTCCATTCCTTTTAATACAAAAAACAGTTTCTTTCGTATGCGGTGCAATTTCACTTTTATATTAGATGCAGTCAATCCGGTGATCGTCGCCACTTCGTCGATCGTTTTTTCTTTCATATAAAAGAGCAGGATGATCGCCCGCTCATCGGGTGGCAATTGGGCGAGGGCGGCATCGAGCATCTGTATCTGGTCGGAGCTGTCTGTCCTGTCTAGTGCTTCGGCTACTTCTTGTTCCGATACATTATTAATAACCGATTCCTCGATCGCCAGAAACTCGTGTCTCTTTTTCCGTGTTTCCGAGATGGCTGTATTGTAGGCGATCCGGTAGATCCACGTGGAGAAACTGCATTCCCCTTTGAACGACGAGAGGTGCTTGAACACCTTCATAAACACATCCTGTGCCAGTTCCTCCGCATCTTCCCGGTTTCTGACCACCTTTAGGATTAACGAATGAACAGGACGGCTGTATTTATCCAGAAGGCAGGCAAAGCATGCCGTATCTCCCGCTTGTATCCTTTGTATATAATATGTGTCGGTATACAACTCCATCGTATTATAATGGACGCAAGCCGGGCGAATAGGTTACAACTTGCATCGGCAAAAATACAATATATTTTTTCCCCCCGATCTGTAACCTTTCGGAAAGAGATGCGTCAAAAGTAGCAAAGAAATTAATTAATCATTTAAAACAATACAGTTATGATGGATTTTATTACAGCTCCGCTGGTTGTCGGATTCATTTGTTTAGGTATTTACGCTTTGTTTGAACTGTTCGTTCGTCGTAAAGAACGTTTGTTGATCATTGAGAAGATCAGTGAAAGAATGGATATTGCTGATTTGGGAAAAAGGCTGAGCCTCCCTTCGTATAGTTTGCCTCGTTTTTCGTTTAGCTCTTTAAAAACGGGATGTCTGTTGATGGGAATCGGCTTAGGGATACTTGTAGGCTTTTTCTGTAATTTAATTGTTGCTGCTAATAGTCATTCATTGGATTTTCGTAATGAATATGAAGCTATCAGTTCAGCTTATGGTGCCTCCGTCCTTTTGTTTGGAGGTTTGGGATTGATTGTCGCATTCGTTATCGAGACGAATATGAAGAAAAAAGAGGATAAATGATAAAGTTTTCACTTTTTTCTCAAGGTGAAAGTTTATTTTTACTTGCAGGAGAATAAATTTTCATCAGCAAGCAACAAAAGTTTCATCGGCGGGAAACAAAAGTTCCAAGCCGATGAAACTTTTTGTTTATCGGGAGGAAAGAGTCGGTTGGTCAGAGCGTTTCCACTCGTTGATCAGCTCGCTTATCGTTTCTTTCACCGACATGATGCGGGTTGTCCGCCAGGCATTGCTTCCTGCGAAAGCGTAGCCGTTCTCGAAGTTCCCTTTGAAGGCATTGTACAGGGCTGTTACGATACAGTAGGGGCTTCGCGAGATATCGCATGTCTTGATGCAGTTGAAAGGACAGACCTTCGGCTGTTTCATCCCGGCTTTTACCTTTTCGAGAAAATGACTGTGGATTGCTCTGCCCGGCATTCCGACCGGACTTTTGATGATCTCGATATCCTTCTCCTGTGCCTTGACGTAGCTTTCCTTGAAAGCATCGGAAGCGTCGCACTCGGTAGTGGTGACGAAACGGGTTCCTAACTGAACGCCCGATGCTCCCAGGTCCATCACGCGTTTGATGTCTTCACCCGTGTAAATGCCTCCTGCTGCAATTACCGGGATTCTCTTGTTATATTTTTCTTCGAAGTGGGAAACTTCTTTCACTACCTGAGGCAGCAGTTCTTCGAGTGAAAAATGCTCGTCTTCCAGCTGGTTCTCCTTGTATCCTAAATGGCCGCCGGCTTTTGGCCCTTCCAGCACAACGGCATCGGGAAGGTAGTCGTAGTTGTTTTTCCATTTTTCGCAGATGATGCGGACGGCACGTGTACTGGAAACGATGGGGACGAGCTTCGTCACGCTGTCTTTCTTCAGGAAAGACGGCAGGTCCAAAGGTAGTCCGGCACCGCTGAAAATGATGTCTACCTTTTCCGCAATACTGGTTTTCACCAGTTCGGCGAAGTCTGAAAGGGCGACCATCACGTTCACGCCGATAATGCCTTTGGCCTTCTCGCGGGCTTTCCGGATCTCGGCTGCAAGGCCCAGATTGCCGGCTTCGGTGTAGTTGGGAGAAAGTTTCTTATATAAGAGACCGAGACCGGCGGCGGAGATAACGCCAATCCCACCTTCATTTGCAACGGCTGAGGCTAAGCCGGAGAGAGAGATTCCTACGCCCATTCCACCCTGGATGATTGGAATGCGGGCTTTCAGATCCCCAATTGTTAATGTCTTCATGTAAGTAAAATGTGTAAATAAAAAATATATATGTGGCAAAGGTAGCACAATAAACCAAAGAATGTGCAAAATCAACCGATATTATGCACAAATAAATAATGACTGTGCATTCCCTCTTGTCCCCGCGCTTGACGCGGGGACGCAAAAAAGCCGGCCATATCAATCAGATGTATATGGCCGGCTTTAACGCGATCCCGTGTCAAGCGTGGGAGCTATATGGTTTTTGACTTATTTTACCGGGATATAACCGACTTGTTTAACCGTTGCTTGTCCTTCAGCCGATAAGATATAATCGATAAAGGGTTTCACTTTGCCTTCATTCTTTACATCGTAGTAATAGAACAACGGACGGACGATCGGATATGCCTTGTTTTTTGCATTCTCGAAGGATGGCTCGGTGAATGTTTTGCCTGCATCGTAAGAGACATGAATCGGTTTTACTTCTTTGTTTATGTAAGCCAAACCGACATAGCCGATGGCTCCTTTTGTCTGGCTGACAGACTGAATGATGGCTCCTGTTGCGGGCATGCTAAGGATGCCGTTCATATAGTTCTTGTTCTTCAGGACACTTTCCTTAAAGAATTCGTATGTTCCGGAAGACGTTTCGCGCGAATAGGCTACGATCTTCATGTCGGCACCGCCCACTTCTTTCCAGTTCTTGATCTTTCCTGTGAAAATGCCTTCCAGCTGTTCACGCGTCAGGTTGGACACTTTATTGGACGGGTGTACGACTACTGCCAGTGCGTCGTAAGCGATCACCACTTCTTTGGTGCTTTTCTTCGCTTCCTGCAATTTGACTTTTTCATCGAATTTCATCTTACGGGAAGACATGGCGATATCAGTTGTCCCTTCCATCAGGGCTGAGATACCAACGCCGGAGCCGCCGCCCGTCACGGTTATCTTTGCCGATTTATTTTTGTTGATGAAGTTTTCTGCTTCCGTCTGGCTTAAGGGAAGGCAAGTGTCGCTCCCTTTAATTCTCTGTGCAAACACGTTCGATACAAACATACAGGCGGCTACTGCGGCCATAACAATTGTCTTTCTCATTACTCTGTTTTGAATTAAATTTCTGTATGCAAAGTAAATACAGGAGTGTTGCAAGCGTGTGAAACAGATGTTACGTTTGTATTAAAACTTATATTGCAGACGCAAGGTGAATACGTCGTCTTCCCTGTCCTTTTCATATCCCTTTACGAAATCGCTCTTTTCATTGAAGTTGAACTCGTAATAGGCTTGCACGCGGATATGCTTGTTGAAACGGTACAAAGCGCCGATGCCGAGTGTGCTCTGGGCGAGGTCGGTCTTGGAGGTCAAGCTGTTTTCAACGCCGATCTCATTCCCTTTCAACTTGGTGTTGGGATCATAAACGTCGTATTTCAAGACGGCAGAGAAAGGAGTGGTTCCGATGTCGTGCACCAAATAGAAAAAGTAGCCGATGAAAGGACGCTTGAACAGGGAGTTCTCCGGTTCATTGGCCGGGCGTGTCCCTGTGTTGGGGCTTTTGCTACTGCCGGCGATACCCGGTTGTGTACCTAACAGTCCTTCACCGCGCAAGCTTGTCGTTCCCCAACTGTTTTTGAATGAGAACTGAGCGTCCAAGCCGATGTACTCACGTTTCATGTATGTACCGGTTTCTCCTTTGTCGACTGCGATGAATTTTTTATCCTGGAGTTCGTAGGCGGTTGTCGTCGGGTTGTAAACTCCGCCGTTGTAGTAGGAGACGCCTGCTCCCCATTTTCCCCAGTTGCCGATTTTCTTTTCGGCTCCCAAACGGCCGATGAAGTCTTTGCGGCTGTCTGTTTCCCGGTTGATGCTGTTACCGGCGAACAGTCCGGCATCGAGACGGAGAAAACCGATCGGGCTTGTCTCTTTAGCCCGGAGTGTCAGCATGGCGCCTAAATCGCGTTCGTCGGGGAAAAAGTATTGGATGATGGTGGCACGTTCGGGAGATTCTAATCCGCTAGTCGAATAGCCGATTTCGTGACCGAAAGGGCGATTGAAAACACCCGCCATCAGTTGGCAGCGTTTTGTCCAGGGATCTTTTATACCGATGTAAAGGTCACGGAAACTGACACCCTTGTCGTTGGCTTCGATCTGTACAGCACCGGTTCCGATACCGTCATTATATTCGAATTTCAACCGTCCGCGGCGGATGCCGAAACGGTTGAAACCTTTGTCTTCATGTTCGTTCTTGTCACCGACTTTCAGGGTGGCATCTTCCTGACCATATTGGAATTGTCCTTGGATATAAGCGGATACTTTGAATTTGCTGAGTTTACGGACGATTTTATCCAGGGTTGTCGTCTCCTGCGAAAGTGAATCGATACGAGCATTCAGCTTTTCTATTTCCTGAGCTTCCTGTGCCTTCATCGCAATTGGAAGCAGCGCCAACAGGCCAAGCGCAATAATCTTTCCTGATTTCATTCCTAACTTTTTGGACTCTATGATTTTATTTACAAAGGAACGAGAAAACTGTTTCGCATTTACGACATATATGTTACATTTATGTTACAAGTTGCCGACGACATGGCGAGTGTTATCCGCCCGCTTTTCAAGTTCTTTGATTGTCAATGTTATAACTTTGCCAATCGGCTTGTTGTCCCGATAAGTGACAATACGTAACCAAGTCGCGTTCTTGGGTATTCGGAGCGGAGCTTCATATTTCGGAGTGAAGTTGTCGGGGTCCGTATTGTCGAATGTATAGTAGATGTCAAGATTGCCCGGTTCGCTATCCAGTTTGATTTCCAAAACACCATCTTCAGTATAGTAAGGAGTGACGATGGCATTGTACATGCTGCGTGCATAGTTGATCTGTGCCTGGTCCGCACGAACGAAATGTCGTTCGACACGTGGCCAGAACCGGTCCCAATCCGTCTTGGAAGGTCCGGTCCAAAGGACTTCGGCAAGTGCCCATCCACGTGGCCAGGTCATATATTCGGCATGACGGAAAGTGGGGACGGATTCAGCCCAGAGATTGCCTTGTCCTCCTAGTATCATTTCGGCCGGCACGCTGTCGGGAACTGGGTTGAAACTGTAGGAATCTTTCAGGCGGCACATAGAGTAGGTGTCCGGTTCGACAGATGGTTCTCCTTGCCAGAGGTCGATGTAGCAATGTTCGGTCGGTGTCATGATCACATGATGACCGGCTTTTGCTGATTTGATTCCGCCCTCCATACCGCGCCAGCTCATAACGGTAGCATCGGGAGCCAGCCCGCCGTCGATAATCTCGTCCCAGCCGATCAGTTTTTTCCCTTTTTCTTTCAAGATGCTTTCCATACGGTGGATAAAGTAACTCTGTAGTTCGTTTTCGTTCTTCAGGTTTTCCGCTTTCATGCGAGCTTGGCAACGCGGACATTTGTGCCAAAAACCTTTGAAACATTCGTCTCCTCCGATATGGATGTATTCATCCGGAAACAAGGCAGCAACTTCTGTCAAGACCTTGTCCATAAACTCGAAAGTGGCATCTTTGCCGACACAAAGTGTGTTTTCGTCTTCGCCGTAAAACTTGTTGCCGACCCCGACAGCCGATGGTGCTTTCATACACGCCAGATCAGGATAGGCGACGAGTGCTGCCAGGCTATGTCCCGGCACGTCTATTTCAGGAATGACGCGTACGTAGCGTTCTGCAGCGTATGCCAATACTTCCTTCACATCTTCCTGTGTGTAGAAGCCTCCGTAGGTCGTTTCTTCTCCAGGTTGCTGTGGTGCGCGTTGCCACCATTGCCCGACGCGCGGAGCGCGCCAGGCGCCAACCTCTGTCAGGCGTGGCAGGGATTTTATTTCCAGACGCCATCCTTGATCGTCGGTCAAATGCCAGTGGAATACATTCATTTTGTATTCTGCCAGTTCGTCTATGTATTTCTTTACTTCCTCTTTAGTGAACCAGTGGCGGCTGACGTCAAGCATAAGTCCGCGCCAGGCAAACTGGGGTTTGTCGGTGATGTCGGTACAGGGAACCGTCCAGTCGATGCCTTTTTGTTTCTGGCTGTTTTTTATTTCGGGGGGAAGCATCTGCAATAAAGTCTGTATCCCGTAGAAGATCCCGGCCGGTTGATGGGCGGTGATGATGATATCGCCATGTTTTACCTGCAAGCGATATCCTTCTGCACCGAAAGCGGTATTGTCGGTCAGCTTAAATTCAATGTTGCCGTGCTTTTCAACCGGAATTTCAAAACCTGTTGCGGGGGCAACTTTATTGTTGAAGTACCGAGCTATCCCTATTAACTGAGGATTGGATGTGTCGAGTGTGATAGCTGCCCGGCGAGTCAGTTTGAAATGATCCGTCCCGACTTTCATTTCTTGGGGCTGTGGGATCAATGCAAGTGCATTATCTGGAGTGTCTTTGTGGGAACAAGAGCTAAATCCCTGTATAAGACCTGCTGTAAAGAAGATAAATAGCAACTTTTTCATGAATCAGTGTACTTGTTTATTGTTTAGGTCGCGAAGATAGGGATTAATACGGAAGACGCAATAATAAGAATCCGTGATTTATAATGTCGGGCAGCATAAAAAAACGGATAAGCATTCGAATGTTCTTCGAAGCCTATCCGTTTCAAAATGGATGCCTGTCGGATTTTATACCGGCAAGCGGATATTTCAGAATCTCCAACCGAGGTTGATCTGCAGGACGCCATTGCGGGATTTCTCCCCATCCCAATTCATGGAGTTGCCATTTAATGTGATGTCGCCATCGGATAAGGTATTGGTGAATCCTATATTATAGTTCATTGAAACCAGCAAGCCTAAATCGAATTGATAGCCGACGCCGATTCCTAGTGCGAAATCAAATGTTTTGAATGCATCTTTCGAATTGACCGAAATGTCAGTACCGTTATAAGAAGCGCTTGCTTTAGAACGGGCTAAGAAACCGAATTGTGGTCCCGCAAATGCATAAAAGCCATTGTATAGATAGGCTTTTGCATAGATAGGAATGTTTATGTAATCGTTTTTGATTTTGCCGGAGATTCCGCCTTCTGATTCTTTCACTCCTTGCATGGAATAATAGATTCCCGGCTCGACGGAAAATTGCGGATTGATAGGAAACTCGGCGGCAACCCCGACGTTCAACCCAGGCTTCATACTTCCGTCACTATTTGTCATATTGGCAAGGTTCAATCCGATCTTCGGTAAGAAATGGAAATCCTGTGCACTGACCTGAAACGCCACGAACATCAACAATAATAAAGCAATCTTTTTCATAATGGATAATATTTAAATGAGTAATAGATAAACCTTTCATAAATAAAAAAAGTTGCGCTATATTATTATAACGCAACTTCCTATCCAAATATTATTTCTTATGCTCTTCTATCCACTTCCGTGCGTTCACGAAACCTTCGATCCATGGAGTGACTTCGTCACTGTTTCGTCGATCTTCAGGATAGTAACCGCATTGCCATGGGAACATCGCACGTTCCAAGTGAGGCATCATTGCCAGATGGCGTCCGTCGTGCGAGCAGACACCGGCAACCGACCAAGGCGAACCGTTCGGATTGGCGGGATAGCCTTCATAGTTGTATTTAAGTGCAATATGGTATTCTTTTTCTTCATACGGGAAAGAGAACTTGCCTTCGCCGTGAGCCACCCAGATTCCTAATTTGGAACCGCTTAAAGAACCGAACATGACAGAATGGTTTTTCGGGATCTCGACCGAGATGAAGTTCGATTCGAACTTGTGCGAATCATTGTGCAACATCTTGTGTTTCTTCTCATGTTCCGGATAAACAACCCCTAACTCGGCCATCAGCTGGCAACCGTTGCAGATACCCAGACTCAAGGTGTCGGGACGTGCATAGAAGTTATCCAGCGCCTTCTTGGCTTTCTCGTTGAATAAGAAACCTCCGGCCCATCCTTTGGCAGAGCCTAAAACGTCGGAGTTGGAGAAACCGCCGCAGAATACAATCATGTTTACGTCTTCCAATGTTTCGCGTCCGGAAGCCAAATCGGTCATGTGAACATCTTTCACATCGAAACCTGCCAGATACAGTGCATAAGACGTTTCACGTTCGCACTGGCAACCCTTTTCACGGATTACGGCGGCACGGATTCCGCTCTTTCCTTTGCGATCGGCAGTCAGGCCGTAAGAAGACAGCTTGCCGGTAAAGCTCTTCGGATACTTGAATTCCAGTGGCTGCATCTTGTAGTTCTCGAAACGGTTGCCTGCACATACGCTACCACTCTGCTTGATATCCAGTTTATAAGATGATTCGTACCATACGTCGCGCATGTAGTCGATGCCGAAATGGTATTGGACGCCTTCTTTGGAAACCAGAATGTGGCGTTCGGAAGTCGGCTTGGCGATAATGGCAAAACCTACTCCTGCATCTTCCATCAACTTTTCGAATGCTTTCTTGTCTTTCACCTGGACCAGGATACCCGGGTTTTCGGCAAACAGAATCTTGACAATGTCCTGTTCCGACAACTTGTCGAGGTTCACTTCCAGACCGCCTTCCACGTTGGCGAAACACATTTCGAGCAATGCCGTGATCATACCACCGGCAGAAATGTCGTGTCCGGCGAGAACCAACCCTTTTTGGATGGCATCTTGTACGGCGTTGAATGCGTCGGCAAAATATTCGCTGTCTTTTATCGTCGGGACTTCGTTGCCCAATTTGTTCAGAACTTGTGCAAGAGCGGAACCGCCCAACTTCATCGTGTCGAACGAGAAGTCAATATAATATATGTAAGAATTCTTTTCGTGGGCCAATACCGGAGATACGATCTTGCGAATGTCGCTGACTTCTGCACCGGCAGAAATAATCACCGTACCCGGAGCAATCACTTTGTCGTCGCCATATTTCTGTGTCATGGACAGAGAGTCTTTACCGGTCGGGATATTGATGCCCAGTGCGCAAGCGAAGTCCGAAGCAGCCTGGACCGCTTTGTACAGGCGGGCATCCTCGCCTTCGTTACGGCATGGCCACATCCAGTTGGCACTCAAAGATACACCTGATAGCTTGTCGGACAGTGGAGCGAAAACGATATTTGTCAATGATTCGGCAATCGCCATGACAGAACCGGCAGCCGGGTCGATCATCGCTACCTGCGGAGCATGCCCGATAGATGTGGCGATACCCGCTTTTCCACGGTAATCCAGTGCTACAGCACCCAAGTCGCTCAGCGGCAGCTGCAATTCGCCTTGGCACTGCTGGCGTGCGACCTTACCTGTCACCGAACGGTCCACCTTGTTGGTCAGCCAGTCTTTACATGCAACAGCTTCCAACTGAAGTACATTTTCCAGATAGTGATGCAGTTCGGATTCTTTATAAACGACTGGAGCGTATGTTTCTTCGACCGTATGATCCTTCATGATCGTTCTTGGCGGTTTACCGAACATATATTCCAGTTTGATGTCGATTGGTTTCACGCCGTCGGCCTGTTCGAATACGAACTTCATGTCGTTGGTCGTTTCACCTACCACATACATCGGAGAACGTTCGCGGTCGGCAATGCGCTGTACACGGGCAACATCTTCTTCCTTCATCAGCAAACCCATACGTTCCTGGCTTTCGTTACCTACGATTTCTTTTGCGGAAAGTGTCGGGTCACCGACAGGCAACTGGCTCATGTCGATATGTCCGCCGGTTGCTTCCACCAATTCGGAGAGACAGTTCAAATGACCTCCTGCGCCGTGGTCATGGATGGAGATAACCGGGTTGTTGTCCGATTCGGCAATCGCACGGATCACGTTGGAAACGCGTTTCTGCATTTCCGGGTTGGCGCGCTGTACGGCGTTCAACTCAATACCGCTGGTATATTGGCCCGTGTTTACGGAAGAGACAGCGCCTCCGCCCATACCGATGCGGTAGTTGTCACCACCTAACAGGACAACTTTTTCGCCCGGTGCGGGATCGCCCTTTAACGCGTCGCGCATATTAGCATAACCGACACCGCCGGCCAACATGATCACTTTGTCGTAAGCATATTTTTTCTTGTTCTCTTCGTGTTCGAATGTCAGGACCGAACCGCAGATCAGCGGCTGTCCGAACTTGTTACCGAAATCGGATGCACCGTTGGAGGCCTTGATCAGGATTTGTTCCGGAGTCTGGTACAACCAGGGGCGTGGATCGAGGATCTTTTCCCATTCGCGTGCACCTTCCGTACGCGGATAAGATGTCATGTAAACGGCTGTTCCGGCAATCGGCAGGGATGATTTTCCGCCGCCCAGACGGTCACGGATTTCACCACCCGATCCGGTAGCCGCACCGTTGAACGGTTCGACTGTTGTCGGGAAGTTGTGGGTTTCAGCTTTCAGTGAGATAACCGATTTGATTTCTTTCACTTCGTAGAAATCCGGTTTGTCGCCGCTTGCCGGAGCAAACTGTTCGATCACCGGGCCTTCGTTGAAAGCCACATTATCTTTATAGGCGGAAACCAATTTGTTCGGGTTCTCCGCCGATGTTTTCTTAATCAGGTTAAAGAGAGAACTTTCTTTCTCTTCTCCGTCGATAATAAATGTACCGCCGAAGATTTTGTGACGGCAGTGCTCCGAGTTCACCTGTGCAAAACCGTACACTTCGCTGTCTGTCAGCCGGCGTTCCAGTTTTTGGCTTACTTCGTTGAGGTAAGCTACTTCTTCATCGCTCAATGCCAGTCCTTCCTGTTTGTTGTAGGCTTCGATATCTTCAATATAAACAATCGGGTCCGGTTGTTTACTGATCGTGAAGATATCCTGGTTCAGACCGTCATAGATACGCTGTAACATCGGGTCATGCTCTGCTTCGCCGGAAGAAACGGGGAAGTATTCCTCGATGCGTGATATACCGGTGAGTCCCATGTTCTGGGTGATTTCCACGGCATTCGTACTCCACGGGGTAATCATTTCCCGGCGTGGACCAACATACCAGCCTTCCAATGTTTCAGCCTGGAGAGGTTTTGCCTCGCTAAAAGCCCAAACTAATTTTTCTACATCTTCAGGAGAGAAAGCGTGTGCAGCCTCCACAGCTAACACCGTCTTTGTTGGAGATTGAAAGAATAGAATCATATCGTCGATTTATTAATGGTATTCCGTTCATACGGGGGATAATATAAGGATACCCCTCGCTTACAAAGTGCAAAGATAGTGCTTACTAACCGAATTTCCCTTAAATCTGTTGAAGAAAATAAATTTGTTCCAACAAAGGCCTTTTTCGGTTAAAAACGGAGCCTCGCAGATGGTGCCCGATAGGGAAACTGGCGGGACTTGCGCAAAATGTCAAAAACTAATGGCCGGACGAACTGTCGATCAGACAGATCAGTATGGCAAGAATATCGAGGCGAACCAAGTGGTTGCGTATCTCGCTTAATGCTTTGGAGATATCCCAACCGGACAGCTCTGGAGCCGGGTGTCCGGCTTCTTCCGGAAGTATTGAAAAAAGCAGGCTACCAGACTTGCCATATAGGAAAATGGCATGTGACAGAAAATCCATTGCAGAACGGATGGATATTAATATAGCTGGGAATCATATCGGACATCCTAAAAGTTACTTTTCTCCTTACGGAATGGAAATCTGGAAAAATGGTCCGGAAGGAGAGTTTTTGATGATCGGTTACTTCTTTCGAGTCGGTTGCTTCTGGCACAAGAATTTCCAAATATTGTGTTATTCTTGGTGGATGATATGGGAGTAATGGATACCTTTTTGCCTTTTTTTGACGGATAAGGGAAGTAATCTGGTTCGCAGTGCGTTGAACGACTGGTATAGGACACCGAATGTGGAGCGTATGGCTCGGCAGGGAATATATTGAAACCATTTTACAAATAATTGTTTATTGAAGTATGTCAAAACGGTGTTCCTCTGTCACTGTATCACTGATTTCTTTTTTATCGATTGATATTCAATCTGTTTCGTTAGTGATATATGCCTGTTTTCTCTATCACTACGGTATCACTACCCTATCACAGGCAATTTGGATGGAAAACAGAAATTGCGCTTATACACATCTGTATAGTAGCGTATTACAAATAACAAAAGCAATAAATACCCGATTTCCATCCTTATAAATCACTCGATTATTTTATGTAAAAACGGCTATAAAATAGGTGAAACCGGGTGGTTTTTATTGTCCGGCATGGTACTTTAGTTGCCGGACACCCCCATGTTGCCCCCTCTTACACCCGGATGTACCGGCTCTCTACACCTGGGGGTAAAGGATGGCAACATGGGGGTGTTTACGGAATGATGTGCTTGTCTTTGCTAAAAAAAGAGATAGCTTTTGTGGAATGAAGAACCGTATTCCACCAATTTAATACCTGTTATATTCGTTTTTACATTTGTTTATTCGATTATTTTATATGCTTTTTCAAAAGGAATAGAAGGTAATGTGTTGGTTCTCAATTGTATGACAAAAATGTCCTGTTTTAGAAGTGATAGAGGAGTGATAGGGGAAAACGTCCTGTATCACTGCCTTTGGACGTTTGAATATGAATAGCTACAACCTTTGTAGTGATAGAGTGATAGAGGATTAGCAGAAAACTTCGTATGCAGATTACAATCTTGGAAAATTGTGATATACTTCGTTTTATTGTATATTTGTCAACAATAAGGTTATAGCTCCCGGCGAGATTTGCTGAAAAAACAATTGTCGGAGTGTGGAGGACGTTTTCGGGATTCTCGGATTGACAATCTCAAAATGGAGAAAGGGTTTATCAATTAACAGTTAATTTATTATCATGAAATCAACAATCGTATTGGGAATAGGAGCTACCTTGCTGGCCTCCTGTTCTGGAAACAGACAAAAGGCGGAAGAAAAAGTAACACAGCAGCAGAAGAAGCCGAACGTTATTTTCCTGATAGCCGATGATATCGGTTATGGCGACCTGAGTTGCAACGGATCAAAAACGATCCATACGCCGAATGTGGAACGCCTGGCAGCCCAAGGTGTCCGTTTTACGGATGCGCATGCGGTGGCTGCGACCAGTACGCCGTCGCGCTATTCGCTGTTTACGGGGCATTATGCTTGGAGGCGGAATGACACGGGGATTGCGGCTGGAAATGCCGGAATGGTCATTCGTCCCGAACAGCCGACTGTTGCCGATATGTTTCGTGAGTGTGGTTATACAACAGGTGCTATAGGTAAATGGCATTTGGGATTGTCTGACAGGACGGGAGGACAGGATTGGAATGGCTTTATCACGCCGGGACCTTCAGATATAGGGTTCGACTATTCCTATATAATGGCTGCCACAGGCGACCGTGTGCCTTGTGTGTGGGTTGAGAATCAGCGGATCGTCAATCTTGATCCGAATGATCCGATTGAAGTGAGCTATGAAAAACCGTTCCCTGGCGAACCGTTGGGAAAAGACCATCCGGAATTGCTTACCAAATTGAAACCGAGTCCGAACCATGGGCATGATATGGCGATCGTGAACGGCATTTCGCGTATCGGCTACATGAAAGGGGGCAAGCAGGCCTTGTGGGAAGATGAAAACATTGCAGACAGCATCACTTGCAAAGCTGTCCGATTTATTGAAAGCCACAAAGATGAACCGTTTTTCCTGTATGTCGGAACCAACGACGCGCACGTTCCCCGTTGGCCGCATCCCCGTTTTGTCGGCAAGAGCGGCATGGGCCCTCGTGGCGACGCTTTGTTGCAATTCGACTGGACTGTAGGCGAAATAATGGGCGCACTCGAAAAAGCCGGTATTGCCGAAAACACCTTGATCGTGTTGAGTAGCGACAACGGTCCTGTTGTGGATGATGGTTATGCAGACCGGGCTGTGGAATTGTTGGGCGAACATAGACCCTGGGGGCCGTTCCGTGGAGGTAAATACAGTATCTTCGAAGCCGGTACGCGTGTTCCGATGATTGTGAGCTGGCCGGCTCAGGTAAAACCGGGTGTCTCCGACGCATTGGTATCACAGATCGACCTGTATGCCTCCATGGCAAGCCTGATGGGCAAGCCGCTCGAAGAAGGGGCCGGTCCTGACAGCCGGGATCATCTGGACGCATTCTTGGGGAAGGACTTGAAAGGGCGCGACTATGTGGTCGAAGTTGCCGGTTCTCTTTCTGTCTCCGACGGCGAATGGAAGTACATAGCTCCGAGTAATGGTGCTGCTTATGCTAAACTGACGAATATCGAGTTGGGCAACAGCAAGGAAGAACAGCTTTACAACCTGAAGCAGGACATCGGAGAAAAGAAGAATCTGGCGGCCGAACATCCCGAAATCGTTGCAAAGTTGAAAGCTATATTGGAAAAGGAAAAAGCTAAATAGCCTTTTTACATAAAGTGTGAAAACGCCTGTAGGTAATCTAAAAAACATTCCTGCAGGTGTTTTTTGGTTAAAAATGGACGAGTTCATTTTATTCTGCTCCCGGTTTGCGTTATCTTTGCAAATCATTAGGCAGAAAATAGAAGGATAATGCTGGGATTGATAAGTAAAGGAATTGTTATTGGCGTACTGGTTTCCGCCCCGATGGGTCCGATCGGTATGCTATGTATACAACGAACGCTGAACAAAGGACGTTGGCATGGGTTTGTTACCGGATTAGGGGCTGCTCTGTCAGACGTGATCTACGCTGCACTGACTTGCTTGGGGATGGGAGTTGTGGTGAACTTTGTGGAGGCGAATCAGGCTCCTTTGCAATTGATCGGCAGTATCGTATTGGGTATTTTCGGCTATTATATTTTCCAATCCAATCCTGTCCGGAATCTTAGAAAACAACGGGAGAAAAAGTTATCTTTCACTCAGGATTTTATTACAGCTTTTCTTCTTACCTTTAGCAACGTATTAATCGTATTGCTATATATTGGTTTGTTTGCCCGCTTTGGTTTTGTCTTGCCGGAACATTCTGTTTGGATGTTGTCGGGTGGCATTGCTTTTATTGGGGTGGGGGCTGTTCTCTGGTGGTTCGGAATCACTTATATAGTTGCTAAATTGAAGAAATGGTTTAACGTGCGAGGTATATGGTTATTGAATAGGATTGTAGGATCGGTCATTATTGTTTTGGCTATAATCGGAGTCTTATCCGTATTGCTGACTTCTTATTTACATTTACCATTACTCCAAATCTATAATTGATAATGAAGAAACTGAAAGTCCCTTATTTGGAAACGCTGGACGTACTGGATCTGTCGTCCGTAGGCTTTTTGATGGAAAAGGCCCAGCGAGAGTCGATCGATGTGATTAACTGGGAGGAATATTCCTATAAGCCTATCGTGGCTTTCGATATCGCAAGATCGAAAGTGAATCTGTATATTCGTTACTTTGTAAAAGGCAATTCATTGAAAGCTCTTTATGAAACGGATGGTTCACCTGTCTATCAAGATAGTTGCGTGGAGTTTTTTATGAAGCGGGTGAATGATCCCAATTACTACAATTTCGAGTTTAATTGTATCGGAACATGTGATGCTTCCTATCGGGAATCGCGTGATTCGAAGAAATCTCTGACCCCCGAAGAGTATGCTTCGATACGTCGTTTTTCAAGTCTTCCTCATGTCGCTTTTACAGAGAAACTGGGGGTTTATAGCTGGGAGTTGGTGGTTGCCATTCCTTTCCGGTTGATGGGCCTCGATCCTGACAACCTACCGGAAAAGATAATGGGCAACTTCTATAAATGTGCGGACGATACGGAATTTCCGCATTTCGTAAGTTGGAGTCCGATTGATCTTCCTTCTCCGAACTTCCATTGTCCGGAGTTCTTTGGGGAAATCTATTTATAAATTAAGAATTAAGAATTAAGAATTAAGAAATGAATGCATAAGACACCATTTCTTAATTTTTAATTTTTAATTTTTCAACTCCTTGATTTTTATTTCCGAGATACTTGCATTGCCGGAGGTTATTACGATACGGATATCACTGGCGGTCGTGCCTTTGAACCGGTAATTCGTCAGCTCGTTCGTGGCTTCTACCGTCCCTTCATATACGGTCAGGAACTGGCCTCCGCCACCGGAGAGTTGGATTTCAAATTTGGCATCTTTGCTTTTTTCTTTCCAGGCAATCGCGATGTTGTTAGGAGAGGCGTTGTTTTCGAGTGCAAAAGTTATGTATTCACCTTTGTTGGCTTTCCAAGCCGTAGATGGGTTGCCGTCTAATACTGACGGAGCAGACTCCTGAGTAGAGCTGGCAATAACTGATTTCTGCTGTCGGGAAGCTGCCGATATGTTTGCCTGCTCTTTACCATATTCCACTACCGTAAAACGGTCGTTCAGGCGGATGTCTTCGGATGAGGCTCCGATCATAACCTTGAAGTCTCCCGGTTCTACCACCCAATGGTTATCGCTATTCAGCAGCTGCAAGTCGCGCGGTTCGATAGTGAAGGTAAGCTCTTTCGTTTCTCCCGGATTCAGATGGATACGGTCGAAGCCGACGAGGTTCTTCTCGTAGGTCGTAACACTGCTGAGGATATCGCGTACATATAACTGTACTACCTCATCTCCGGCACGTTTACCTGTATTCGTCACCTTGCAACGGACGGTGACCGGTTGAACCTGTGTCACGATAGCTGGCTGGATCGAAATGTCTGAGTATTCGAAAGTCGTATAACTCAATCCGTAGCCGAACGGGTACAACGGACCGTTCACGCGGGACATGTTGCCGTCCAACCCTTTGTTGCGTCCGCCGTCGACCTGTGCATTCGGTTTGGTCGGGAAGTTGAACGGAATCTGTCCGACTGTCTTCGGGAAGGTGACGGTCAGCTTTCCACCTGGGTTATAGTCGCCGAACAGAGCGTCTGCAATGGCCGTACCGCCTTGCGAACCCGGATACCAGGCTTCGAGGATAGCCGGAACATATTTGTCCGCCCAGTTAATAGACAACGGACGTCCGTTGATCAGCACCAATACGACCGGTTTTCCAGTGGCTACGACGGCTTGCAGCAAATCGAGTTGGCGGCCTGGCAAATCGAGGCTGGAGCGCGATTTGTTTTCTCCGCAGGTGCGGTTACTTCCGCCCAGCACGACTACAGTCACATCGCTCTTCTTCGCGTTTTCCACTGCTTTGTCGATCTCGCTCTGTTCTTCGGCTGTCAACGGATAACGGATCAGTTCCGATTCCGGCCAATTGGCATCTACCAGATCACAACCTTTCGTAAAGAGCACGTCCGTTCCTGGTTTTACCTTATTCCGAATGCCTTCCAACACGGTTGTCACTTCTACGGCAAGCGGGCCGTAGTGTGTCAAAGCGTATGCCTCTTCATCTGCATTCGGACCGCATACGGCGATTTTGGAAATTTTGTTTACATCTAAAGGAAGGACGGCATCCTGGTTCTTCAACAGAACGAGCGATTCTTTTGAAGCCTGCAAGGCTACCAGTTGGTTTTCGGCGCAGTTTACCTCTTTGTCGGTCTCTTTCAAATCGATCTGATACGGATGGTCGAACAATCCAACGAGGAATTTGACGCGCAAGATGTCACGCACTCGGTCATCAATGGTGGACATTGGAATAGCTCCTTCCGCGATCAGTTCGCGAAGTGGCAGGACGTATGAATCCGGTGAGCGGAATGTACAACGTATGTTCAATCCCGCCAATACGCTTTGTAGCACGGATTCTTTCATATCGGCGGCAGTTCCGTGTTTAGAGAAAAGATATTCGACGGCGTCGCTGTCCGATACCACATATCCGCGGAAACCGAATTCGCCACGCAGACGTGTCGTCAGCCAATAATAGCTGCTCTGAATGGGGAATCCGTCGTAATCGTTGTATGAACTCATGACTCCGAGGATCCCGGCTTCCTTGATCACCCGTTTCCAGGGATAGACATGGATCATCTCGACCTCGCGTGGTGACATTTGCGGATCTACGCGTGCCATCCCTTCGCGTCCGCCTTTGTTGTTACTGTAAGCGATATAGTGTTTGGAAGTGGCGGCAACCTGGTAATCGGTCTGCATGCCTTTTGCCATTTCCACGCCCAACTCGGCTACCAGATACGGGCTTTCGCCGTATACCTCTTCATAGCGTCCCCAACGTTGATCGCGCCCGACATCGAGGATCGGGGCATAGACATTGGTATATCCCAACAACCGTCCTTCGCGCCCGGTGATATAGCCGACCTTATGAACCAGGTTCCGGTTCCAGGTGTGTCCCAATCCCAACTGTGTCGGGAAGTTGGTGGCGATATAGCTTTCTACCCCACGTATGCCCTCGTTCGTGAAGTCGGTCGGGATGCCGAGGCGTGTCTCTTCGATAAAGAACCGTTGTACTTCATTCAAAGCCCAGGCATGACGGGAAGCCGGCCAGACATACGGGTTGTCGGAAGGAGGAAGTCCCCATTGCTGGAAACCGTTCAGATGTTCATCGATGGCTCCTATGCCGTCTTTCCAGAGTTGTTTTTTCCAGTCCGATGTCGGCAGGTCGTCTTTCAGCACCCGCTTGTAACCGTAGAGCGTAACCATCTGGCAGGTTTTTTCTTCAACATTCATCTGCGAAAGGAGGTCTTCGACACGTGCATCGATCGGGACCGTAGGATCTTCATATACATCCTTTTTCCCATTCTTGTTGAAATCTATCCAGCCATTCCGGTAGATAGACTTGTTCGTTAATTTGTAAGTATCCGGTATCCGGATTTCCTGTGGCGTTTTGTTTTGTGCCTGCGTACAGAATGTCCCTGACAGGATAAGGCATGACGTAAGGACGGCGAGTTTGTTTTTCTTCATGGATTATAATTTGATATCGTTTAGTTCAACTAATTTGTTAACAATGGCGTATACGGTCAGACCACTGGCACTGTGTACCTGCAATTTCCGGGCGATGTTGCGTCGGTGTGTAACAACGGTGTGTGTGGAAAGGAACAGGCGGTCGGCTATTTCGCGGTTTGTCATCCCTTTGACGACACAGACCACGATTTCTTTTTCGCGTGCGCTGAGCGTCTGCTGTTCTTCGTTTTCGGTTTCCTCTTCCGGTGACGTATGGAGGCGTTCCAGCTTGTGGCGGATCTCGTCCGGGCTGTCATAGATGTTGATCTGGTCGTCGTAAGGTCGCAGCAGGGCATGATCAGCGACGGCATACAGCAGGGCTATGCATTTCATGTCCATACAGCCGGTTTCTTCCTTGAGAAGCTGAATGGTGTAGTAACCGGGAAGTGACGGGTTAATAATCAGTATGTCTGGTTTGTGTGAGCGAAGTGTTTCTTGCAAAAGCTCCGCAGTGGCAATTTCGATGATCTGGATGCGGAATCCGGGAATTCGCTTTAATACCGCTTCGAGCCCACTGCGGATGATGGCAGACGGTTCGGCAACCGCTATGTTTAATAAGGCGCTCATAGGCATCACTGTATTGTTTTTTCAAGAGTTAGGATCGCTGGGACGAAAAGATAGTCTTCTACGTGGTTATGGGAGGCCAGATCTTGTTCGGTCGCGAAGATGTCAAACAAGACGCTGTTCAGCAGGTTGCTTCCGGGTCCCGGATAATACTTGATCAAGATATTTTTCAGTTCGATAATCTTCATTTCGATCTGATCATGATGTTTTCGGAAGATCGTTATGTTGTATTTCGGGTCTTTTATCCCTTTTAATAATCCCCGGACGTATGGAAATACTGTCTTTTCTTCATACGACATGTGTTTGTGGACTTCTGCTGCATATTCGTCGAAAAATTTAGTGATAACGAACGCCACATCTTTCGGGCAGTCTGCAATAGCATCGGTCAGTTTACGGCGGATATGGGGCAGTCGGAAGTCCAGGAAATAGGCGTGTGCATTATGCAGATAAGTGATCAAAGCCTCGATCGACAGACATTTGTCAATGTTTGTCATCGGCGCGGATATCTCTTCCGTCAGAAAGTTTACGACGGTCAGGAACGTGCAGGGATCGACACCGTTTTGGCGGCATACCTCTCCGATATTCTTTTCTCCGAATCCGAGTGCAATACCGAAGCGGCTCATGACGAGCACCATCGGATAATTCTCACAGATCAGATCACTCATTTTATCGGTTTCCCGATATTTACCATTCTTATACATAGGCTTTTCTCTCTTGTCTTGGTGTTTGAATAGCCAAAGATACATAAAAAATAGATTCTGCAGACTGCGCTTACAGAATTAGTAAATTCGGTAAGTCGGATAGTTTCAGCTAAAAAAGTTAGAAACTAAAGTTTCATATAGTTACTCGTTTTGGGACCTTGATTCCACCATGTAGAAACTTTAGTTCCAACGATTGAAATAAAAGTTTCGACCGCAGACACATTTGTTTTGCGGCAGGAAACGAATGATTTGTGGATTTTAGGAAAATATCCGTCTTGCCTAGGGACTGAAAAGGGCTGTTTTGGGTAGTAATTCGCAAAAAAGGTGTTTTTTACATTTTGACAGTTTTTGTAATGGGTTGATTAATAAAGATATACTAATTTATATAATGTACGCGGAAGTGAAGAATTTTAAGAGTGAAATCGGGTGTGTGATCGTATTTAAGATGTTGATATATAGAAAAATAAGAGGATATTTAGAAATGACTAATGAAAACGTACGTTTTTTTTCGTCATTTTTTTGGAGCATTCAGTAAGTTCGTGAGCAAAAGAAGGTTTTTTGTACATATTAAGCTATCTGATTGATAAGAAAGAATATAGAAAAGAAAAAAACTTTGAAGAAAGAATTGCAGGTTTAAAAAGTATATGTATTTTTGTAGCTGAAAAATGACGAAAAAAAACGTACGTATTCGATTTCAAGATACAATAGTTAACAAACGTACGATAAGAACTGAACTTTTATAAACATTAGTATTAATATTAAATTTAGAATTATGAACAAAAAGTTTTCTACTCTTTTGTGTGCTAGCTTACTGTTCTCTTCAGCTTTCTCAGCTGTAAATGCGGCTGACCTCAATAATGTAGCTGTGGGAGCTAATGCTACAGCTGTTGCTAAGTTGGATAAGGCGGCTTTGAGTGGAGTGTATCAGTTGAGAGTTGGTACTCAGGTGCTTGTTATAGAAGATGGCAAGTATGTATTAAAGAACGTAAATGATGGCTTTGATTTACAGGCTTCTCTGTGGTGTGTTCAAGTGACGGAAGAAGGTCAAGGCAAAGAACCGATCTATGACTTTGTAAATAAAGCAACTGGTGAATTTTTAGCTATTTCAGAAGAAGATGTTGTTGGTTTACAGGTAGGAGAAAAAACGAAGAGTAATTTGTCTGTTGGCGAAACTTTTGGCGGTTGGGCATTTTCTCCGGAATACAAGGAAAATTTGAAAGGTAATATGCCTTTATTTACTTATCAAGAAGCTGATAATGTTCTTTTATTGGTAAAAGGTGATAATGGAGGCCTTAAGGCAAAAAAAGTAAAAGCATCTGTTGCCCGATCAGAATCGGAGAGAGCTCAATTTACTCTTTATGATGCAGGTACTTACGTTTTGAGTGCGGCTGAAATTAATGCTTATTTGAAAGATAATAAGAATGTGCTTACATTTACTCCGGATGCAAATGCAGACGTCAATCCGTTCTCAACGACTGCTTTTGTCGCTAAAGGAGTTGCAGCAGATACTGATCATAACTTCGTATATGTGACTTCTAAATCCGATGCAAATGCTTATTTGAAAGTGGATACTGCTGCTAATGGTGTTGGTATTCAATTCTTGAAGTTTGGCTGGACTGATATGGCTAAAGAAAAAGATTTTGCTAACTCATTGTTAGTAAATCAGCACAAGTTCTTATTTACTTATCGTCCTTCTTTGGATCAACTGCGTATCCAGGTTAAACAGGCTCGTTACAAATCAGATAAGAATGCTGAAAAGTATTGGAGCGAAATTAATGGTACAGCGAAAGGAAAAATTTATAATTATGGTGATAATTTTGTAGATCCGTTTAAGACTGAAGGTAATGTTGATGCTGCTAAATTGCATGTTAAGTTGCAGAACTTTACTGTTGCGGATCGTATTGCTACAATTGGAGAACAACCTATTAATACAAAGATCGGTTTCGGTCTGAAAGGCTGTTTCGTAACTAGCGATAAGACTTCTGTTGACAACGGTTTGTATATCATCAAGAATGCAAAGGGTCAGGTATTGGCTGCTCCTATTCATAAAAATGCAGAAGGTGGTAATAAACAATATGCAATCGAATGGGTGACATTGGACGAACAGGAACCGTTGCACATGCCTGCATACCAGTGGGTTATTACAAAAACATTGAATGCAGAAGTATCTCAACCGGTTTCTCCGGTTAAAATTGTAAACCGTGAATTCCCGAAAGCGAAAAATTGGGATAACGTTCAGTTCCGTTTGAATGAAGATGGTGAAATCTATACACTTACAACGGGTGCTGATATGTTGAACAACGTAACGTTTGTTCAGATCAAAGACTCTGCAATCATCAAAGATAAGAAGTTAGGTTACAAACATATCGACTCAAATGATTTGTTGGTCAACAGATATAAATTCAATTATCTGAACCCGTTCTCAATGGAATATTGGATTGCTAACGGTACAGGTAAAGATTCTTTGATCTATGTTAAGCAGGATGCCGGCGATTATGCTTTGGTTGAAGGTTCTACATACGAATATGGTATCGATGTTGATGCCGCTCTTTTGAAAAAGATTCCGGGACTGGCTCAGTTGGAAAGAACGAATTATGTCATTGCTAAAGATGAACAGGATCGTTTGGTTGAAGCTTATGGAAGCAAGTATTCAATGGGTGTAGCAAACTATGGTTCTAATAATATGGTTGTTGATACATTCTTCTTTAAAGAAAACAACCACTATGATGGTAAAGACTTCTATGCTATCGTCGAATCTAATTATAATAGAACTGCTCATGCTACTGAAATTCAAAATACAGGTGTTACGAAGAAAGTCGGTATCGCTGATGACGGTATGAGTGCTGGTCTGAAAGTTCAGTTGCTGAATGAAACAAGAACTTCTGCTTTCACTGTTGAACCTTCTACAACTCCGTTGTATCGTCGTTTCAACAACGTTGCACTGAGTGAAAGCGCAACGGACGGCCGTGACAGCTTGAGATTCTTCGAAACGATCCGTAAGGAATACTTGATGGATGAAAACAATAGCAACTTGACTGATGCTAATGTTGACTATCTGGGTATGTGGACAGCTGACAAAGCAACAGGTTTGTCATTCCAGATCGATACTGCTTGGGTTAATCGTGGTGCTGGTTATATCAAACCGCAATACTTGATTTCGGTTGCACATAACGATTTTGCTGGAACTCCGGGTAAACCTTGTACGGAAGATGGTCCTCACGTAGACAAAGACGGTAATATTACAGACGCAGAACATTGTGTTCACGCTACTCCGGCTATCCCTGGCTTCGAAAGAGCTAAATATTTGGTAAGTTTCCAGGATTCTGTAGATGTTTACGGTCAGGACAAACCTTATGCAGATATCAAGGGTGGTTATACTCGCGTAGGTTTCGTTGAAGGTATCCGTGTTGCCGATACGTTGTGGATCCTGCCGGCAGAATTCGTAGCTTTGGCTAACGATAAGATTAGCTTCGATGCTTTGGAAGCTTATAATGATTCTGTGAAAAATCTTGCTTCTAAATCATATTTGATCAAGAATAGACTTGACGGTAACGAACATAAGAATTACACTTGGTCATTCCGTTATGTACATCCGGAAAATGCAGGTAATGTAACGGAAGAAGGCGTAGAAAATCAGTTCTTGTTCGAATCGAACAACTATGACAATAAGATTATTGCACCTGAAAATGCTGCATGGTTGAAGATTCAGAATGGTTGTGTGGTTTTGACAGACAAATCATCTACATTCTCACATGCTGCAACAGGTGGCGACGGAGCTTTGATCTTCAATGTTGAAAATAAGGTTGACGATCAGCTGGCAACAGACAACGAAGAAATTGCAACATCTGAAGTTACAGTAATCGCTTTGCAGGGTGCTGTACGTGTAGCTAACGCTGAAGGTAAGAAAGTTGTTATCACTAACATCTTGGGCCAGACAGTTGCTAACACAGTTATCACTTCAAGCGATGCAACAATTGCTGCTCCTCAGGGCGTAGTTGTAGTAGCTGTTGAAGGTGAAGAAGCTGTTAAAGCGATCGTTAAGTAATAATGATCTCCCGTAGAGACACTATGAAACAGTGTCTCTACTATATTGAAATAAAGATTTTATAATCAAATAATGACCATGTGTCCGGTCTTTCCGACCAGTCAATTACCCCGCGAGGGCGAACAAGTGGTACATTAATACTAAAGTAAAAAATAACAATGCTGCCTGTACTTCCGTGAGGAAAGAGAGCAGACACAAAACAAGCCCCGACAGAGTAATTCCGTCGGGGCTTCGTTGTTATTATGATAAAAGGATTCTGCCCAAATGGCTAAAGTGCCGCAAACCGTTCATCTCCTTTGGCTGTCACCGCTGTACATTCCATTTCGACCAGCCAGCCGGTTCGGCAAACCGGAGCACGTACGATGATATAAGGGAGGCTGGGATGATGTTCGTCTATATAACGTTTGACCCGCGCATAATCCGCCGTATCGCGGATATAGATTACAGCTTGCATGATGTCATTCAAAGTGGCGTCCGCTTCTTTCAGCAGGGCTTCGATATTCTCAATCATGCGGGAAGTTTGTTTTATGACATCGCCAGCATGCACGATTTCTCCGTATCGGTCGATGCTTGCCGTGCCGGAGATAAAGACATGGCGGCGGTCGCCGTATGTGACAGCTGTGCCCCGTTCAAACGTAACGCCGTATTCATATGTGCGGTTCAGGTGTTCTGGTGCATATAGATAGCGGATTTGTCCGGGGCAGATACCGGAAACAGCATATGTGTCCATTGTCACGAATACCATCGGGTCGAAATAGCGTCCCTCGATTCCCGTACTGGCGATGAAATGAGTTTCTTCTGTCAGGTTTTGTGTCGCGAACACTTCTTTGCGGGCTTTTACCACACCCGGATAATTCACGTCTACATTCTGTACGAAGATCCACGTGCGCAGGCAGTTAGCCGCCAGTGTGCAATTGGCTTCCGTCAGTTGCAGGATATAATCGCGGAAGATCAGGCGGGTCTGGTATTCCGAATTGGCTGCCCTGTTGCACTGGTTGGCACCTAAAAGCTGGCCGTATGCACCGTGACGCGCCTCAAACAACCCATTTGGCAACACCTGTGTTTGTACGCCAGTCTGCAGCCAAGCCCACAATGCAATCTTCGTGCCGTTCATCGGAGCCTGCTGTACGATTGATAGTGCGCAATAGGGGGAAAGCCGTTCCCGTTCCATCAGTTCATCTGTCTGGTTGGTTACGTCACTCAGAAAATAACGCCGGAAAATAGCGACCGGATTACCCGGCAACTCTTCCACTGAATGGGCGTAAACATCTTGTATGTGCTGTAACTGAGTGTGAAAGTCCTCCAGGCAGTTCGTCTGTTGGAAGAAAATATGGTATTCCGTTATGCCTTTGGAGGATTGAAAGGAGGTGATTTGCACTTCCGTCGTGTCGTATGTTTTCCTTATCAGGTTCATATTTATATTGTGTTTTTATAGTATAGATCGTAAAAATAAGGCTATTTAATTGAAATCAGAAAATTGAGAGTTGAAAATTACTTAATAAAGCAAGGAACGGTACTGTTTGTTAGCCGTTCAAGTCTTTCAACTCTATCAATTTGTTTACGATGGCATAGACAGTCAAGCCGCTGGCACTGTGTACTTGCAATTTTCGGGCGATGTTCCGGCGGTGGGTAATAACGGTGTGGGTGGATAGGTATAACCTGTCTGCAATCTCTCGGTTTGTCATGCCTTTTACCACACAGATGACAATCTCTTTTTCCCTGCTACTCAGTGTCTGCTGGTCCTCGTTTTCCCCTTCTTCGGACGGAACTTCTTCGGTGTTGAGGCGTTCCAATTTATTTTTCAACTCATCGGCATTATCGTATATTGATATCTGATCGTCATAGGAGCGAAGCAGAAACGGGTCGCTTACATTATATTGAAGGGCAAAACATTTCATATCCGGGCAGCCGCATTCGTCTTTCAGATGTTGTAGGTTGAAGTTTCCCGGAATGGAAGGATTTACGATCAGGATGTCCGGTTTATAAATGCGTAAGCCCTCTGTCAGACAGTCTGCTGCTGTTATTTCGGATATCTGGATACGGAATCCAGGTAAGCGTTTCAGTAGTGTTTCCAGTCCGCACCGGATGATGGAGGATGATTCGGCTATCGTTATTTTAATGTTAGTGGACATGGCAAGTGGTTTTATTGTTTTTCTAAAGACAGAATAGCAGGTACGAAGATGTAGTCTTCTACCCGGTTATGAGAGGCAAGGTCTTGTTCTGTTGCGAAAATATCGAACAGGACGCTGTTGAGCAAGTTACTGTCCGGTCCCGGATAATACTTCAGGATCAGGTTCTTCAGTTCCGTGATTTTCATCTCGATCTGGTCATGCCGTTTGCGGAAGATGGTGATGTTATATTTCGGGTCTTTCTTTCCTTCCAGCAAATTGCGGACATACGGGAAGACGGTTTTCTCTTCGTACGACATATGTTTGTGTACCTCTTCGGCATATTCGTCGAAAAAGCGGCGGATCACGAAGGCCACATCTTTCGGGCAGCTCACGATCGCCTCTGTCAGTTTGTGGCGGATATGGGGAAGACGGAAGTTCAGGAAATAGTCGTGTGCATTATGCAGATAAGTGATAAGCGAAGAGATGGAGATATCTTTATGGACCTCCGCTGCCGGGATTGTCTCCGTTTCCGTCAGAAAGTTGACGACAGTCAGGAATGTATATGTGTCGATCTTATTCTGCCGGCATACTTCCCCGATGTTTTTCTCTCCGAACCCCAGGTCGATACCGAAGCGGCTCATCACAAGGACCATCGGATAATTCTCGCATATCAGGTCACTCATCTTGCTTGTTTCCCTGTATTTTCCGTTCTTCATGTTTCCCATATTTTTTATCATTTGTATAGTAGATTATTATAAGTATGCATATTGAGGTGCATCCGCCGGTATGACAGCTATGCATTCCGTTTCGATCAGCCAGCCCGGACGACATACGGGAGCATGTACGATCAGGTGGAGAAACGACGGATACCGGCTTTCGATATATTGCTTGACCACGACATAATCGGCCGGGTCGCGCAAGTAGACGATTGCCTGCATGATGTCTTGCAATCCGCTTCCCGCCTCCTGTAGCAAGGTGTCGATGTTTTCCAGCATGCGTTCCGTCTGTTTCAGGATATCCCCCGGATACATGATCTCGCCTTGATTGTCGATACTCGCGGTTCCGGAAATGAAGATTTGTTTCCGGTCGCCATAGGTTACAGCTGTCCCCCGCTCGAAAGTCACTCCGTATTCGTATGTCGGATTCAGGTGGGTGGGAGCATAGAGGAACTGGATTTGTCCGGACTGCAAGCCTTTTACGGCATAAGTATCCATCTGGACAAAAACGTTCGGATCGGCATGGCGTCCTTCTATTCCCGTACTGGAAATATAATGGGTCTTTTCCGTCAGGTCTTGCGTGATGAAAACCTCTTTACGGGCCTTGACGACGCCGGCATAATTGACATCCACGTTTTGAACGAAGAACCAGGTACGGATGCAATCGTTTGCCAACTTGCATCCCTGCTCGGTCAGTTGCAAGACGTAATCGTTCAGCAAAAGCCGTGTCTGGTACTCGGAGTTGGAAGCCCTATTGCAAGAGCCCCCGGTCCAGTATTGTGTATAACGGTTGTGTTTGGCTTTCGACATTCCGTTTTTGGTCGTTTCGACAGTGATACCGGTCTGAAACCAAGTCCACATGGCTATTTTGCTCCCGTTTAGTGGAGCTTGCTCCACGATGGAAAGAGGGCAATAGGAATTTTCGCATTCCCAAACCATCACCAAGTCGGCCTGGTTGGCAGCGTCGCTCAGGAAATAGCGCCGGAAGACGGCAGTCGCATCGTCAGGTAACACCTCTTGGATAACTGCCACATAGGCCCATTGGATGTTCTGAAGTTGTCCGGAAAACGGCAATGTCCGGTCTGTAATAGCGAGCAGAACGTGATATTCGGTAACCCCACCTTTCCCAGCAAAGGAAGAAATTTGAACTTCGACAGCTTTGTCTGTGTATGTCTTTTTGATATAATCCATGTAATATGTGCTTTCTTATTCTTTAGCTCCGTTATTGATCCAATCGTCGAGCAACGTCAGAGTGCTGGAGGTCGTGATGACGTTGGTATGATCGTACTTGACAATGTTCTCGTGCAAGATGACGTGCAGGAAACTTTCCTCCGCGCTTCCCGGCTTGACCAGTTTCAGCCCTTCCTCGCTTTTATCAGCTACGACATCGACTAAGGCCTTGTAACTTTTGCCTTCCGTGAGGTACAGTCCGGCAGCAGGTTCCGTACTTCCTCCATGGCAAGCCGTACAGGAACGATTGAAAATTTCGGTTTGGATACTGTTGAACATGCCGGCATCCAACTTTCCGGCATCCAGCCGTATGGTATCCGCCTGTTCCGTGTAGTCGGCGGTATAGAAACTGGCAATCCTTTTGCGTAGTTTGTTGATGACACAAACTTCGATCTGTGTGACTTCACTGGGAATACCGGCCAAGACCATGTTTATCGTCCCGTCGGCTGTCTGGCTAATCCCTTTTGCCGTTTGTGCGAAAGCATTGTCAGGGGTGAATCCGGCCAGTACGACGCTGTAACCGCCTGGCCAGGAATCTATCCCGTTGATTTGGGCGGTTAACTTCACTGTTCCTCCTTCCCTTTCCGTCTGATTGTTTTCATCATATATCTTGCCATCGTCGCAGGAGATGGCAAGACAGGAAAAGAGCAATAGCCCGGAGATGAATGAATAAACTTCTCTTTTCATGACGTTACGATTAGAAAGTGTACTGAAGTAAGACGGTTCCGGAATGCATGGCTAATCCTAAGTCGTCGTTGTCGCGGTCAAGCTGCGTGTCATGTCCGGTACGTCCGATGAACTGATACATGGCTTGCAGTTTCAAGTTGCAGCTGGTGAAGAAATAGTTAAATCCGACGGCCGGCATATTCAGAAAACCGTTTGTGTCCAATCCGTTGCGGTTGAAGAAGTCATAACGGGCTGTCGCTTGTAGTTTGTTGGTAACGAAATAACCGCCTTGCACGTACCCCCCTAAATAGTTATAGCTCTCGTCAATTTTCTGCCGTTTGGTAAACCCTACATTCATATAATAGATTTCAGCGCCGAGATACAGGCGATTCTTCAACATGGCGAATTCTGCTCCTGCCCGGAAATCGTTCGTACTTTCGCTTTCGCTCTCCACATTCAATGACGTGGAAAGACCGAACAGCATCTTATCTTCCTTCAAACGGTTCGGGCTGCCCTGGTTGGACGGCATAACTCCTTTCGGCATGTACGTGATGCGGCCGGCATACAACAATGACGGGATATGCCAGTCGTCGCTGAACGTTTTGGATGCCACGTTGACGGAGCTTCCCGTTCCGTTGAAAATCCCAACTTCGTAGCCGAACTTCTCCTTTACCAATCCGTGCACTTCCACTCCGAGGTCGAATCCCATGCCGATGTTCGGTGTCACGGCATTAAGAGAATAAGGCAGGATCACGGATGAGGTGAGCGATGTCGGCAGTGTCGGCATTAACGTCTCGCCCAGCGTAGTCAGGTAAGCGTGTGAGAACGGAGTCTTGAACTTGCCAACACGTATGGCAAAACTCTTTTTTATCTCTACGTCGAACCAAGCCTGTTGAAGGATGTTTCCTCCATTTCCGGCAGCATTGATGGAGAGGTTGAATGTCACCCGGTCGAATGCCTTGCCCGTGAAACCGAGGATGGCATAAGGGATCGAGAAACCGCTGTTGTGTATATTGTCCTGATTGTAGGCCGGGTCCAGCCCTTCATCGTCGTAGTAGTTGATGTTAGCACTGGTCTGTACCAACATATAAGGTTTGAAAACGAAATCCCCCTTCTTGGTAGCGATTGTAAAGCCTTCTTTGCCGTTTAGCGATACGACACCGTTTTCCGTATCTTCCTCATATTGGGCCATGACGGCCAACGGCAATAGTAATAATGCTGCAATTGTGATTATCAGTTGTTTCATTTTAGTTTGTCTTATGGATAAATTATAAGGAGTTGAGGAATGCGATCACTGCCTCACGCTCTTCCTTGCTCATTTGTTTGAATAAATTTTTGGAGGCTTCCCCTTCGCCTCCATGCCACATGATGGCTTCGGTCAGGTTGCGGGCGCGTCCGTCATGAAGGAAATAGGTATGACCGTTGACTTTCTCCTGCAGCCCGATACCCCAAAGCGGCGTAGTACGCCATTCGTTTCCTCGTGCCAGGCCGCTGACATAATTGTCGTTCAACCCGACTCCCATGATCTCCGACCCCATGTCATGCAGTAGGAAATCAGAATAAGGATGTATGGTCTGTCCGCCGAGCCATGGCAAACGTGTGCCGTTGAGCAGTGTGGAACCGCCCGCTTGCGTGTGCAGCGTAGTGACGTGGCAGAGATGGCATTTCGCTTCGTAAAACTTTTGTTCTCCAAAGATGACCTGAGGGTCGTTTATGTTGCGCCGTGCCGGTACGCCGAGGCTTTGCATATAAAGGTCCACATCTTCCATATCGGCGGTCGATATGTCGAGCTGGTCATACGAGAGTCCCATCATGCTGCCTTGGTTGATCTGAGCCTGCCCTTCGCAAATCTCTTCCGGATAGCGGCTGTTTGTCACGCCCATATCGCTTGAAAAGCCCAGTTCGACGGTCAGGTCAAGATGCTGTGCCTTGTTTCCTGAAAGGCCGACACCGGTGACACCCTTCTCAGTGATATAGTTGCAACGTCCGCTGATGCCATATTCCGGATAATTGCTTTTGGCAGCGAGCGCTTCGATTTCCCTGCGGTCGATTGCCATCATCTGTCCCATACCGACGTGGCGTAACGGGATGCGTACGGTGCAGAACAAATCTTCCGGGGCGATACTGTCTTTATACCATTCGGTTATTGTGTAATTGGGTTTGCATAGTTCGTAAGTCTCTCCGTCGGGGAAGGAAAAAGTCTGCTTGTCGTATGTGACGGACAACTTACCTTCCGGTTTGACGCCGTAGATGGCTTGGTCGTGCAATACACGTCCGTAGTCGCGGAAGAAAGCACCGTTGCGGCGGGAGATATAGACCAGCATGGAAGAGAAACCGTAGTTGCCCGATCCGCCGTTTTCCCACAATGTCGGTTTGGTCCTTCCTGCGTTGCGATGGCAACTGCCGCAGGAATAGCCGGCATAAACAGGTCCGAGACCGCCTCCGTCGCCATTGTTGCTGGTGCGTACATCGTCGTAGAGACCGTCGCCGTTGTTGAAACGGATCGAGTTGGCTCCTGTTATCCAGTCGGCGTTCGTATCGTAGGCGACCGATGAGTTTAGGAAAATCGTTGAAGTCCCTGCTGACAGCGCATATCCGTTCGGGACATCTATTTTATCCATATCCATTTTATCGTCCTCTTCACAAGCTGCGCATGCAAAGAGCAGGAATAGCGAGGATGTTAACAGGTAAGATTGCTTCATATCATTTTATTGGTTTTCTGAATTTATTTCCGAATAACGCGAGTCGCATTGTGTAATTACTCTGAAACCCTGAAACAGCGGGCATTTGTCTGCTGTTTCAAGGTTTGTCATGATCTATTATCAAGTTTTATGTCTCAGAGGCATGTTTATTTTGCTCCATCGACAGTGCGGGGCTGCCCGTCTTTGAACAGGAGATATTCCAATGTATGGTAACCACGTACGCTCTGTGCGGCTCCGATGGCTTCATCTTCTTCGTCAAAGTTTCCGCTCCATTCCAGGTCATCCCAGTTCTGTGAGTTCAATACCTGTACAATGCCGTTCTGGTCCAAAGGCCAGCTGTCCATGTTGGGGTCCAAACCTAAGTTGGCGACCGGACCGATAAGGAAAGCTTCGCTCTTTTCCCACGGTTCGCGTGCCGTGATCCATAAGTTGCAGGCCTTTTCGAAGTTGTCGTTGCTTGGGTTCTGTCTGAACTGGTTTACCGCATCCAGCAAAAGCTTGTTCTTTTCCTGCAAGTCTTTATAAGTAGGAAGAACGATCGCATCGACAAACTGTTCGGCTATTGCATCAAGGTCATCGTCGTATTCAGGATCGCCGAATGTTTGGTTTACATACGGTTTTACTTCATTTAACAACAGGTTGGCCAGTTCCATGCAAGTGTTCATTGCGGCAACGGACTCTTCGCTGTCGATGTTGTTGCGGAACGGTTGCGGAATAGCCTGGATCGCCTTTGCAGAAGCGAAAATCAGCGTTTTGATTTCTTCGTCGAGATCCGGGTTGGTTGAAGCGATCAGTTTTGAAAGCGAGTGTTCTGCGATGTCTCCTTCATCGTCGAAATCTTTGTAAGAGTTGAATGCACTCAGGTTTCCGTCTACTTTGGACACGTCGTTGTCGTCGATGCGGCCGTAGTATGTGTTACGGATGGAGAAGATATTGTTCGTATAGTCGTCGCGCGAATGCCAGCTATACCATGATTCGACGGCATAAAGACCGCCTTCTTTGTCACCGCTGGTATATTTGGTATACGGGTCCTTGATCTTGGCATCACCTACTTCGTTGGCGATGTTCCACATACCGCTTTCGATCATTTCCTCGATACACGAGAGCGGGCTTTGGTAAGCCCCGGCAGTCTGGTCTTTGAAGATCGTGGCGTATGGGCCGTGTGAACCCTGCTCATCGACGTAGTCGGTCACCCAGGAGTTGTAGAGCGTGGTTGCGTCGTCATTCAGCAGCATGGCTACGTTATACATATAGTTACCCCATGCACTGGCGTTTTCAGAACTGTAATCCAGGTTGACCGGATCTTTTCCGCCACCATCCGGATTGGGGTCGTTGTTGTCGCTACATGCTCCCATCGAGAATGTCATGGCGAGCGATAAGGCTGCCAGATAGAAATAATTTTTCTTTTTCATTTTATTGATTAAGCTATTAAATTGTTTATGTTGTTTTTATTTGCTGAGGAACCAGCTGATGTAGGCGATGGCCAAGCTGAATTCGTTTTCGCTGTTATATTTGCCGCCTCCGATTTTGCGTGTTGTATAGTCTGCTTTCACGACAAGATTAGGTAAAGCATACCAATTGGCTCCGGCTGTCCACATGCTTACTTTGTTGCGTAAGTCCATCGTGTGCTTGCCTTCGCCTTTCTCCTGCGGGTTGTAGTATTCGTAGCGGACGAACGGATAGATGACGGGCACGTTCCTGTTGTCTTTACAAACCGCACGCAGGTTGAACCCCACTTCGCCACCATAGCTGACCGCACGTTTGGCGATCGGGGTTGTCTGTGTATAAGGAGAACCGCCGCTTTGGTGGTTGTTGACACTGCTGAGGTCGTCGGCTTTGCTCAGGTTGCCGTATATCATGTTTGCGCGTGCGGTGACATATTTGTTTTTGTATTGCAGGTCGGCCGTATAGATGCGCAAAGGTATGTTTCCATATTTGACGTATGTTTCCGGTTTGTCGGAATTGGCTCCCGTATTGTGGCAATAGTAGAAGGAACCGCCTATTTTCAATCCCGGTACTCCTAAATAGTTCAGGCGGGCCACATAGCCCGGCGAGGTGAAGTTATCTGTTTCGAATAGTCCCTGCTTGCCGCCGGCAACCCATGTATTGCGGTCGAACCCGTTGGCGTTCAATCCGGCAACGACCAAAGCCTGGTAGTTGAAACGTGTGTAGCCTCGGCCGAACGTACCGAACACTTCGATACCGTTTTCGTGCCAGGTAGAAGGAAGGATGGTCGTTTCGCCTTCCGGACGAGAAGTTCCGAAGAAGTTGATCGGCTCATGATGCTCGTTGGTCAAACCGACCGGGACGATCAAATGACCGGCACGGACATTGAAGGCCGGATGGATAAGACGTGTGATGTGGAATTGTTCCAAAGCAACTTCACCGCCTTTTTCAACTTCCATTTCGTATTCTCCGTTTTCTGTGTTTTCTATCTCATAGGCACTTCCCGTACCTCCAGCCTCAAATTCTATTTCTGCTCCTAATACCCATTGGGAATTGAATTTGTAATCGAAAGCCAAGACAAAACGGGGTATGGAGATCGAATTGCGATGGTCTTTCTTGCTTCCGTTGTCCGTACCCCGGAAACGATTGATGCCGTAGTCCATAAAGTTTGCGAGGATCTCCCCATATCCGCCGAAGCGGAACTTGTTATATCCGGCTGCATAAATGTCTGCGGATTGTTCCACTGCGGATTTTTCTGTCGTTGTTTCTTCTTGTTCCTGTGCAAATGCCGTTACACAAGAGGTTAGTAGAGTGATTGCTAATAAATTAGTTAACCTTTTCATTGCGTTTTTTAATTTTTGGCAAAATTAAAGGGGCTGTCAACGGTGTGCAATCGCAATTAGTAGGTAAAAAGGTTCCGATGTTACCCATTTGTAGGTATTGCGCCTGAATATCACCTTGATTAGGTAGTAAAAGACGTTTTTTTACTCACATATAGGTATTGTAGGAGGTGGGAAGTGCCCGTATCTTTGCAATGTCATTAAGAAAGTAACACTATTAGTATAATCGCTATATCAAAACCTTTTGCTATTTATGTAAGCATATAAGATGATTAACTATATCGGAAAGTTTTTATTGGTTATTTTCGATATAAAAAAGAAGCCTCTCTGTGAAGAGAGGCTTCTTTTTTATGTTTCCGTTTCCCATTAGCTTCTGTCCGGAATCTGTTCGGCGTCGAGTCTTGGACTTGTTCCCGCAAGGGTATGTTTGCTACTTCGGCTGTGCCAAAACAATTACATCGGCTTGGCACAACCGTTTCCTCGGCATGAAACGGTCGTTACATAGGCATGAAACACTGGTCGGTTTGTTTCTCTTGGTATTTAGGGCTGATGACGTGCCACAGTTTCACCTCGTCGCCGATCTGTTGTTCTGCGATCCTTCTCAAGCAAGTGGTGACTTTGGAGCTGTCTTGTTTCATACAGAACAGATAGGAGGCGGGGATGTCAGAAGCATCGATTTTTATATATTATATTAATGTATTATAGTTGTTTGATCCGTCTGTAACGGACGTTGATGTAAAGATACATAATAATGTAAGGTTTTGCAAGTCTTGAAACCGTTATTGAGCAAGCAATCGATATCTCCGTATTTTGTATATCTTTAACAAAAGGGGACGCTTCTCCAAGAGGAAATTACGAAACCAGTTGTTTTTGCCATTTTTTCTTCCGATGCGAGTAAAGGATGTTTGTCTTGTATGTGGCTGATAATCTTTGTTTTAATGAAGATGTAAAGAGGTTTGGCGAATGATTGAAAACAGTTACTTTTATATATGGCTTTAGCTACTTTTGGGTGCTATAAATTGTTGTTAATAAGAAGTATAGGTGTATGAGAAGAAAAATGGTGAAAAAACGTACGTTTTATCTCGTCAAAATACAGGAATTTGGTAAAAACCTGTTAAACAGGAAGTAAGAACGATATTCAATATACATATTATTATTAATTAAACATTTTAGATTATGAACAAGAAGTTTTCTACTCTTTTGACAATGGGCTTGTTGGCTACAAGTTCGTTGTGTGGTAGTGCTTGGGCGCAGACTGCTCCTACAATTAATGGGATTGAATTGGAGAAGGTTGCTGCTCCTGCCAATAATGCTGCATGGACGGGCGGTCCTTATGTGCTGGTTGCTGATGAGGATGGTACGCTTGAAGGCTCTGATCTTTTGCTGCAAGCAGTAGTTAGTGAGGATGGTAAAACTGTAAAGTACTATGGTGAAAATCTTTCAGCTTTCGCAACTGGTGCTAAGTTGAAAGAGATTACTTGGACTTTTACTGAAACACCCGTGAAAGATGTTGCTGGTGTACCTAATGGCTATTATTACACTTTGACTAGCGCTGCTTCTGGTAAGCCGTTGACAGTAAATCAATCAGGAGATCTTATAGAAAAATTAGAAAATTGTAAACTTGATGCGGCTAATCATTTGTATACTCAATTCTCAGTGCTGTCTAATGATTTTACAAGCCGCTTTTTGCAAGGTTCAGGATTGTATCCCTATGCAGGAGGGGCAGGGTTGAATCCTGTTTCATTGACACGTGCAGAACTTACCTCTATTGTAGGTTTAACTGGAAGCAAGTTGTATCTCTACAAACTTAAAACCCAGGAATTGGTTGACCAAGTAGCTGTTGAAGCCATGAACGAGACTATGGCTGGCGAAGGTTTTAACTTCGATTTCACTCCTAAAAAGAAATTGGATTGGGCAAACGATGTTCTGTCTGATGTGAAATTGAAAGCGTTTTATGTTGATAACGATTTTGACCTAGGTAACGACATGAAGATTCCCGCAGGTGTTTACTTTGCTACTTCTTATCCGGAAGAATTGGTCGGAACAGATAAGATTGCTGATTCGGATCTGTTCAAACAGTGCACGTTCATTGCTATCGACCCGACAGGCAACTATGACATCAACGCGACTGACCGTGATAATGGCTTAGGTTACGAACTGATAACTATGCAGGGTAGTGAAATGAACTTTTTCCATGGTGCTGCTACATCTGACAACTTCTCTCATGCAGAAGAGGTATTCGTAGGCAATGCTTGTTTCGTAGTTGAAGTTCCTAATGCAGTGACTGCTCCGGAAACATACAATATCAAAGCCAAGAATATTCACGTGTTTGTTACTGCAACAGACAATGCAGCTAAAAAGCACGTCGCCAAGGCTGGTCTTTATATTGGTTGTATCGCTGATCAGAATAAGAACTACATGGTAACTACTGTTGTTACTGATGCTTTGGCTTTCACTACGACTAATACTACTCTGTTGGATGGTGATGGTTTAGTTGGCTTCTTGCAGGAAGAAGATGCACCATCTGTTTACACAATCCAGTTTGTAAGCGGTGAAAAGAATGAAGGTGCTTCTGAGTATGAACAATATCTGACTGTGAATAAACCGGCTGGTTTCGAATTAGCTTCTACTGTTGATTTCAACGAAGCAGACCCGATGTACCAGTTTGTTGTAACAGGTGTTGACAAGACAAACAAGACAATCACTTTGGCTAACCGTCAAACAAAAGTTGATTTCACTGTTTCGCTGTATGAAAACGAAGATGGTGTATATACAGTACTTCCGGCAACAGGCAGCAAGGATAAGGTATATGTAGAATATATCAATGGTACAGTTGGAAATAATTCAAAGGATGAAGTCGTTACTTTTGAAGCTATTGACTTGACGAACATGAAGATCGTCCTGACTCCGTACACTGTAGAAGACAAGTTCGCTACATTCGTGAACAGAGCTGACAACATGGGCTTGGTTCAGTTCGAATTGGCCCTTAACAGCGATATCGCTCCGGCATTCTATGTTGGTGGCGAGAAAGACGTAGATGGCAATCTGGCACCAAACAAAGACATCTTGGCTTATGCCGATGCAGACAGCATGGTTCAGTTTGAACTGATTAAGAGCAAAAAGCCGGTTAATGTATTGAACAATTACATCTACTTGGATGGCAAACGTATTCGGACTTCAACAGAAAGAGACACAGTCGCTTTCTATACTTATGCGGTTAAGGCGTTTGATGATGCAAACGACAGATATCTGAGCAACACTTGGGAACTTGAAGTAGCAACAGATGTGTCTGCAGATGAATTCATCATCAAGCAGAATTTGGATGGTTCCGTATCATTGATCAAAGCTGCGACTACAACTGATGTTAATGGAGCTTTCGCAATGGTTAATGACTTAAAGAAAGACAGAGAAACTGCTTGGAAAGATGCATACAACTACGAGTTGGAGCATAAGATCGACAAAGGCCTGAAGACCTTCATGGTTGACGAAACTCCGGCTGTCAGCCTAGAAGCTGTTCCGCAGCACGTATCTTTCGCACTGACTCGTGGCGGTTTCTTGACGAACAAGGACAACGATGCGTTCCAGAGCATCGCGACGGAAGCAAGTGAAGACTTGACATTCTGGGTAGACACAGTTAAATCTGACAAGAATATTCCTACGTTCTACATTTCTAAGGCTGGTCACTTCTTATACAATGCAGAAGACTCTGTTGAGTATTACGAAGCTCGTGGCAACTACCGCTTCAACTTGGAAAACCAGAAAGGTGAAGCTGCTAAGCTGATCTTCAATGCTGGTGAATTGGTCTCTTCCGACACATTGCGCACTGTCGTTGACGGAAAATCTGTCCTGGTAGCAGAAAAAGACAATGCTCCGAAGAAAATCAAAGGCGGTTTGGACAACTTCCAGTTCCAGATCATCAAGGCTGAAGATGGTAGCGATGAATATGTGATCCGTCAGGGTCGTGCAAACTATGTTCAGATGATCAATAGCTACTTCTATCTGGAAGCAAACAAGAACACGGCTGTTCGCTTCCTGATCGAATCCCAGTCTACTCCGACAGCCAACGAAGGCGTAGCCGTATCTGAAGTGAAAGTTCTCGCCGGCGAAGGCAATGTGACAATCGCAGGTGCTGCCGGCAAGAAGGTTGTCATCAGCAACATCTTGGGTCAGGTAGTAGCAAACACAGTAATCTCTTCTGACAACGCTGTAATCGCTGCTCCGGCAGGCGTAGTAGTTGTAGCTGTTGAAGGCGAAGCTGCTGTAAAAGCTATCGTTAAGTAACGATTGATACTAAAAAAACAATACTGTCTATCGTAAGGGTGGTTAGTGAACCACCCTTACACAGGCACAATGACATTTTATAATCAAATAATTCTAGACAACCTGCGTGAAACCGTATGTAAGAGGTTTTCTTGATCTACGGTTTCAATTACCCTGCGACAGGCGAACGAGCGGTTGGATTTAATATTAATAATACTAAAGTAATGAAATTAAAAGTTCTACTGCTTTTCCCTCTGTGAAGACCGGACGGCAGACAAAAAACAGGCCTCGGCGGTATTCGTACTGCCGGGGCTTCGTTTTTATTTCCCTTATCCCTATTTGTAGGTATTTTCTCCGGTTTAACATCCCTCGTCCTTTACAATCCTTTTCAGATAGGGGGAAAAGACGTATCTTTGCGTGCCTAAACCGAAATAGACAAGATAAGCTTATGAAGTTTGAAAACGAGAACTGGGCGCAGTTCAAAGGAGAAACCTGGAAAAAGGAGATCAATGTAAGAGACTTTATCCAGAACAATTACAAACCTTATAACGGAGACGATACGTTCCTCGTACCCTCTTCGGAGAAAACGAAGAAAGTGTGGAACAAACTAACCGAGATGTTTAAGGTTGAAAGGGAGAAAGGAGTATATGATGCCGAAACGAAGCTTCCCCAGGGGATTGACACATACGGACCCGGTTACATCGATAAGGAAAACGAAGTAATCGTCGGCTTGCAGACAGATGCCCCGTTGAAACGTGGTATCTTCCCGAAAGGCGGTATCCGCATGGTCGAAAACAGTCTGGAAGCCTATGGTTATCATCTGGACCCGATGACAAAAGAGATCTTCACCAAATACAGAAAGACGCACAACGAAGGCGTTTTTTCAGCCTATACAGACGAGATGATTGCGGCACGTCGTTCCGCCATCATTACCGGGTTGCCTGATGCTTACGGACGCGGACGTATCATCGGTGATTACCGTCGTGTACCTCTGTACGGAACCCAGATCCTGATCGAAGAAAAGAAACGTTTCCAAAAACGTCTCGATATACAGGAACTGACAGAAGAAATCATTCAGAGCCGTGAGGAGATAACGGAGCAGATCAAAGCGCTGAAAGCATTTGAGAAAATGTGTGCCGGTTATGGTTTCGATGTGACACGTCCGGCAAAGGATGCCCGCGAAGCCGTGCAGTTCTTGTATCTGGCTTACCTGGCAGCCGTAAAGGATCAGGATGGAGCAGCCATGTCTCTCGGACGTACTTCTACTTTCCTCGATATCTATATCGAAAAAGATATTTGCGAAGGCAAGCTGACGGAAGAAGAGGCACAGGAATTGATCGACCAGTTTATTATCAAACTGCGTATTGTCCGTTTCCTGCGTACTCCGGAATACAACGACCTGTTCTCCGGCGACCCTGTTTGGGTGACTGAATCGCTGGGCGGACAAGGTGTTGACGGCCGTTCGCTGGTGACAAAGACATCTTACCGTTATCTGCATACCTTGTATAACCTCGGCCCGGCACCCGAACCCAATCTGACGGTGCTTTGGTTCAACAATGCTCCGGATAACTGGAAAAACTTCTGCGCAAAAGTATCGATCGATACCTCTGCCATCCAGTACGAGAACGACGATCTGATGCGTCCGGACTATGGCGACGATTACGGTATCGCCTGCTGTGTTTCTCCAATGAAGATCGGTAAGCAGATGCAGTATTTCGGAGCTCGTGCCAACCTGGCAAAGTGCTTGTTGTATGCGATCAATGGCGGACGTGACGAGAAATCGGGTGTGCAGGTGGCTCCCCGTTTCGAACCGATCACCAGCGAGTATCTGGACTACAACGAAGTGATGGAGAAATACGAGCAGATGATGCGCTGGTTGGCAAAAGTCTATGTCAATGCACTGAAGATCATTCACTACATGCACGACAAATATGCGTATGAAGCATTCGAGATGGGGCTTCATGACGGAGATGTGGAACGTATCCGCGCAACCGGTATCGCCGGCCTTTCTATCGTTGCCGACTCGCTGGCTGCCATCCGTGACACGAAAGTGAAAGTGATCCGTGACGAACGTGGTTTGGCTGTCGACTTCGAACGCGAAGGCGAATATGTACCTTTCGGAAACAATGACGACCGCACGGACAGTATTGCTGTCGACATTACTGAGAAGTTTATGGAATATCTGCGCCAGCATCAGACATACCGCAAGGCAACTCCGACACAATCTATCCTGACGATCACATCAAACGTGGTCTACGGAAAGAAAACCGGAACGACTCCCGACGGCCGTCCGGGCGGTACGCCGTTTGCTCCGGGAGCCAACCCGATGAACGGACGCGATACGAAAGGGGCTGTCGCCGCTTTGGCTTCTGTCGCCAAACTGCCTTTTCAGCATGCGCATGACGGTATTTCCTATACATTCGCCGTTTCTCCTGCAACGTTGGGTAAGGAACGCGATATCCAGGTGAACAACTTAGTGAGCCTCTTAGATGGTTATTTCACGCCCGATGGCGGCCAGCATCTGAATGTGAACGTATTCGATAAAGACTTGCTGTTAGATGCGATGGAACATCCGGAGAAATACCCGCAGCTTACGATCCGTGTTTCGGGCTATGCCGTCAACTTCGTTAAGCTGACACGCGAACAGCAGCTCGACGTCATCTCGCGCACCATCAACAGCAGTTTATAATTGTCCATTGATTAATATGTTGGGGCGTATACATTCTTTAGAGAGTTTCGGGACCGTTGACGGTCCCGGAATTCGCTTTGTTGTTTTCATGCAGGGATGTTCGCTTCGTTGTCTGTATTGCCACAATCCGGATACCTGGGAGGTAAAGCGTGAAACGCCTTATCTGCTGGAACCTGAAGCGTTGCTTGCCGAAGTGCTACGCTATAAGAATTTTATCGCTAAAGGTGGTGTTACTGTGACCGGTGGCGAGCCTTTGTTACAACCTGAATTCCTTAAAGAGTTTTTCCGCCTTTGCCGTGAGAACGGTATTCATACGGCGTTGGACACTTCCGGCTATATCTGTTCCGGTAAAGCATTGGAGGTGCTCGAACAGGTCGATCTGGTTCTGTTAGATATCAAGACGATCGACGCCGGTCTTCATCCCCGTTTGACGGCCGTAAAACTCGATAATACTTTACGCTTTCTTGATGAACTGGAGAAACGCGGCATCCCTGTATGGATTCGCCACGTGATCGTGCCCGGCCTGACGGACGATGATGAAGCCTTGAGCAAGCTGGCCGAATATATCAGTTCATATAACGTGGTCCAGAAAGCCGAACTTCTGCCTTATCATACAATGGGAGCTTACAAATATGAGGCACAAGGCCTGGACTATAAGCTGAAAGGTGTGGAACCGCTTTCAGCAGAACGTCTGGCCAATGCTAAAGCGATCTTTAGTAAACACGGGATAACCGTATAAGCCTAATCGAGTGTCTGCTCTTTGATGATGATCGGTTTACGGCTGATCCGGTTGACTGTGCGGACGCTGTCGCTTTCAATACTGGTAACATCTCCCTCGCAGTTGGTGAAATAGATGTAATGTCCCATATCCATGAAACGATAGACCTTACACCCTTCGTGTTCGAACAGATATTCGACTTGATAAGTGGAATTGTTTATATAAGGGGCAAAACGAAAAGTCATAATGGGGATAGTTTGGAGTTGTATGTTATATAAAAGATATACAATGAATTACAGAAAAAATAGAAGAGGTTGAGAGAAAAAACGAAAAGTATAGGTTTGTTTAATTGACTTGCATTGGAGTTGAAAAAATGAGGGTTGAAACAAGGGAGTTGGGGATAGTGTTTGAAAGAAGATTTAAGCGTGATTAAAATATGCCTTGCAATCCGCCAGATTTAGGCGCTGTGAAGTGGCTTTTGGAGTTAGTACAATGGTTTGAATGCAGACATCAGAAGGAGGCTTTAAACGGCCTCCTTTTTTTGTTGTCTGATGGCAGGTGTTTGGTGGATGAAAGAAAAAATATTTTATTCAAAAACTTCCAAATAATAATTATTTGGTATATTTGTAGTATAAAACATTCTAAATAAGACATGACGAAAGTTATACATGTACATCTGATATTTGAGAAGAAGAACTACTATTTCGGGTCTATTTCAGCGATCTTCAACACCCTCACAGAGGAGGAAATAGGGATCACAAAGAGTAGCCTTTTACATGCCGGAATGACGGATGGCAGCTGTAAAGTGACCAAACGGGCTATGATCATACAATCGCACCTGATTAGGGGTGGCAAATAGTTGAAATGCAATAGTTTAAATATATAATCCAGTTTCAATCCGTTTTGGGGCGGTGTTTCGGCTTTTTTAGCTGGAATGCTGCCTTTTTTTATCTCCAACCTATACATTTCGTTTTTTGGCGTTTTTGGGGTTGGGGATAGTGTTGGAGATAGTGTTGGGGATAGTATTTTCGTAAAAAACGAGCCGTTCGGATGGGGGTTATTGGGTTAAATTCAGTTAAAACAATAGGGTTTAGATATGATTAGAGGGGGGGCTATTTCCATAGTTTTGCGGGGTTGGAATGGTTGTTGTAATTATATTTAATTGAAATACAATTTGTTATGGTGTTTTTTATTAGGTTTAGGTATAGATAATGCCGGGGAAATGGCTAAATTTGCAAAAAAAGGAGGTGTTTTATGATCATAAGTTGCCTTATATCAAAAATAAAAGAATGGAAAGAAAAGCGCCTTAGAAAGAAAATCATTCTAAGGCTACTTGTGAACCGCAACCATAATCCGGACGGCAATCGAACCGCATTTGAGGCTGATAATATTATCCGTTATATCAAATCCGGTTTGCCCTATTCCGTGGAATAATAACTGGAGGTGTTACCCCATGATCTCCCAATCTTCATAGCCTTGGGCTTTTAGCTCTTTGATTCGTTCTTGATGCTTGATGGCCTCCCCGAAATCCTGAAAGAAAGGGGTTCCACGGTATTCGTCATACAACTTTTGTTTCTGCTCACGTGTCAGTTCCGGTTCGTCTGGATGTTTTTCTTTCCAATAATACTCATAGAAGTAAATCGGATTGAACCGCAGGCGGCGGAACTCTTTCTCAAACTCGGATATCTCGTTTAAATCAACTGTTCTCATATCAATTATTATTGTTTAAAGCCTTTTGAAACTGTTGGAATTGGGCCGTCAGTTCATCCAAGCGATCTTCCAGTTCGCCTTGTTTGCGATAATAGACCTCTTGGATATTGGGAATCTTTGCGCTGAAGTACCATTCCGCATACCATATTGTATTCAGTTCTTCTTCATATAGGTTGAAGTTGGGATAATTTTGTTTATCCGCGTTGTCAGACATGCAAACGATAAAGCCATGCTGACGCAACCGATTCTTAAGACGTTTGACATACGAACGCCCCTCCGTGTCACTTACCACATATACATAATTATCACGTATACCTTCCCATTCAGAACGTTCGATCTTGCGAATGATCAGATAACCTCCATCAAGGATAGAAGGAACCATACTATGCCCTTTTACCCGCACACAGAGATACTGCTTGCCGTCTTTTACCATGGAAGAAGGCATAGAAATAGACTCCACTTCCTCTATATAATCCGTATTACAGAATCCTGATCCGGCGGCAACAGAGATATCGACAACCGGGATACGAACAAGATCGGTATTTGCATATACTGAAGGTTCACAATCCACTTGAGAAGATTTTGGCTCTTCTTTTAGCATAGAGCCACGGCCAGTAAGGAGCCATGCTTCCGAATATCGGGGATAATTTTCAACAATAGACTGAAGCCATTTTGATTGAATATCGGTTCCGTTATTAATAGCCCTGGATAATACTCCCTTACTTGCACCAATACTTTTTTCAAATGTGGTGATTTTTATCCCCTCATTTATAGCTATTTGTTCTATACGCTGTAAAATTGTCTTCATTTTAGTTGAAAATTATCTCTATTTTATTTGCATGGTTGAAAATTATCAACCATATTTGCAAAGTCTTCCAATAGAAAGACGCTATAAAAGTACGAACAAAACATATAATAATTACAACGAATATGGAAGAAAAACGAAACGAGATCACTGTGACGCTGGTATTACAACGTGAAATCGCCAAAAAACTGGCTGTAACAGAGAGGACCGTCCAGTCTGCGCTCCGGTTTGAAACGAATAGCCCTTCAGCCAAGTTAATCCGGGCGTATGCCTTAAATCATGGAGGAAAAATGTTCGAGATCACTAAGAAAGAGGTGGATAACCCCTATAAGGAAGTAACAATCATTTAAATCGAATTGAAATGGGAAACAAATTGCAATTATTCTACAACGAGGAGGCGAACGTAACAATTCGCACGCAGCAACTGAACAACGAACCTTGGTTTGTAGCCAAGGATGTGGCAAACGCTTTAGATATCGCTTGGAGCGGTGCTACATTATCCAATATTCCAGATGATTGGAAAGGGATGATGAGTTTTAACACCCCTTCTTCTGGTGATCGCGGCGGAGGTGTGCAACAGTTGTCAGTCATCAACGAAGCGGCCCTCTACAAACTGGCGTTCCGGAGTAATAAGCCGCAGGCGGATGCCTTCGTCAACTGGGTAGCCGGTGAGGTTCTTCCCCAGCTCCGCCAGACCGGGCAGTATCGGATCAAGGGCGAGGCGGAGTGCATGCGGGAGCAACAACAGCGCCAGCGCCTGCCCCTTCCGAAGTACCGCCCGTTCTTCGAGGAATGGAAGCAGCGGGTGAAGCCCTATATCAGCCGGAACGAGTTGGCAGAGGTGGCAGAAGGTATAGATGTTAGTTATCCGCACGTGCGCAAGGTCTATGCCGGGACATCTGTCAGCGAAGACGTGGTTCGACGGATCACCAGCCTGGCCAAGCAGAACCGAAGTCAAGGTATCACCTATCCCGACCCTGTGCCAATCTGCGAGCAGATGTGCATCGAGTGGGACAAAGAGAAATCTTAATCGCGACATATAAAGACTGCTAACCCTTACACCCGGCCAAGAGAGCTTATGACTCGCACGTAGCGGAGCGAGACCGCAGTCGGGACAAACAGATAATTCTAAAACGACAGAAAGATGGAAACAAAGAGAATCGACTACAAAGCGTTGTGTGAAGCCCCGTTTGAAATGGAATCATTGTATGAAGACAACTTCCCTATGCTGGTTTATACCGGTAGGAAAGAGGAGGAACGCCCGGTGTTCCGCGTGGTGTTCGCGAAGGGCGCGTGCAAGGTTGTCATCGGGCAGCAGGGCAAGGAGTTTTGGGGGATCATTGGCTTGGACCCGAAAACTGGCGAAACGCAATGGTACAACTACAACGACTGTGTCAGCTTGGAGAACTGGGCGGTATTAGACCGGCTGCTGAAGACACGCTTCGGCTGGATGGAACTGACTGATCCCGCTCTCGTGATTGAAACCAAGATGCTGGCAAAGGCACAACTGGGTAATTGACAATGGAGAATTATGAAGGCGAAGGTGATACTTTACGGATGGGCATTGAGTTGGCTGTCCCTGTTTGCCGGAATCGGAACGATGGAACACGGCAGCATGCTGACGGGAAGTCTGCTCTGTTCGGTCTGGTTCTTCTTCAGCTACATGTTGATCGGTAACGAAGCGGCTTGCAAGCGCGAAGTAGTCCGTTTCGAAGAATGGATGGTTCGGCTGCTTGGTGGCAGCGACAAGGATAAACAATCGGTTTAGGTCTCAATTAATATTGGTTTTGGTTTAGCATCGGTACGCGGCCCGCGGTACGAGGGTGGTATCCCGGATAGTTCAGTCAGGCAGAACAATCGGAACTGGTAATTCAGGCGATATGGTCAGCGGTTCGAATCCGCTTCCGGGAACAATGATAAATTTCTAAAAACGGAACGATATGGAATTCTACAAGAATCAACTGTGCATATCATACACTGAGCTGACGGCAGGCGATCCGTTGGCGGTTGATCCGCTGAAACGGCCGATCCTGTCGGAGTCCAACTTCAAATATTACAAGAAGACGGGCAAACTGCAGGTGCTGAACCGTGCCTGTTACGGTACGCCCGCTTTGGTTCTTTATGCCTCCCTGCCCGACTGCGTCAAGCAGGAGGTGGAAGCCCGCAAGGGGGAAACCTTCGAAACCGAACCGAAACGCTATGTGCTGAAAGAGATGATCCGACGCGACCCGATGGCAGAGCAGTTCTTCCGAGGCTGGACTTTCGAGGGGCGTCCGTACGACCACCTAAAGCCGGAATATGTCGAGTTGTACGTTGCCAACGCTTCGGCGTTGAACGCCGTCTTGGAGCTGACGGGCAACCGTTCGCTCTTCATCAAGCAATACGGCAAACCCTACAACCGCGTCTGGCCGGAGACCAGTCGTGAGCTGAACGAGATACAGGATGTCGTCGGCTGTCGCCTGCCTAAGAACCATCTTGCGCTGAAAAGGGTTGCCCTGAAGTACAGCGAGGAGGGTTACGAGAGTCTGATCAGCGGCAAGATGAAGAACAACAACGCCCGCAAGAACAAAGAAAGCCGCCAGGAGGCACTGATCGTTGAACTGATCGGTGACGGCCGCAACATCGACAACGAGACGGTGGCACGGCTCTACAATGCCGTTGCCGGTCGTATGAACTGGAAACCCATCACCGGTGCAACCGTTGCCAACTACCGCAAGGAACATCCCGAATGTTATGCCGGACGCTACGGAAAGAGTGCACTTGCCAACAACAAGCTGATGCAGGTGACACGTACGGCCCCCACTGCGCCGATGTACTTCTGGTGTGTCGACGGATGGGATACGGAACTGTTCTACCAGGCACATGCCACTGACAGTCGTGGCCGAAGCGTTACAACCTACCATCATCGTCCCACAGTCGTTGCCATTGTCGATCCTTTCAACAAATACATCATCGGTTATGCCATCGGTCGCCACGAGTCGGCCGCACTGATCCGCCAGGCTTTCCGCAACGCCTTCGAGCATGTGAAGGAGTTGTTCGGATCTTATTTTAAGCCCTGGCAAGTGCAGACCGACAATTACGGCCGAGGCCATCTGAAGTGTTTCTACGAAGCGGTCGGCCACTGGTACACTCCGGCAGCTGTAAAAAACGCAAAGTCGAAGATCATCGAACCTTTCTTCAACCAGTTCAACCGGCAATGGCTGCGCCTTTTGCCCAACAGCAGCGGCCACGGCGTGAAGAGCCGCCAAAAGCTGCAAGTGTCTGATGACTGGATCGAGACTCACAAACGTGACTTCCCCGATTTCGAAGGATGCTGCCAGCAGTTGGTAAAGATGATCGATTTCGACCGCGCCACCAAGCGCGAGGAATACATCAACCGGTGGATCGATCTTCCCGAAACCGATCGCCAGCTGTTTGCCCCTGAAGACTTCCTGTTGGCTTTTGGCGAGACAGCTGCTCCGCGCCCGCTTAGGGGTGATGGCGTGCATCTGCAGGTGGGCGGTCATCGTTTCCAGTATGAATGTTTCGACAAGGAGTTCCGCAGTTATGGGCACACGACTTTCTTCCTCAAATACGATCCCTCCGACATGGACCGGGTGATCGCTGTCGAGAATATCGGTACGCAGAAAGAACCGAAAGAGGGAGGCGTGAGGTTCGTCCTCGAACGCAAGTACGAACAGCCTATGGCACTGAAAGATCGTGAGGAGGGTGATGCCGAACAGCTGCACCGGGTGTTCAACTTCAACAAGGAGTATGTGGATGACATCGTTCTGAAACGTACCCGCAGCGGCGAGATCGTCCGCGAGCTGTTTGAAGAGAACGAGGACCTGTCGAATACCCTCACTGCTCACGTGATCACCGACTCGCTGGGTCGACATAAGGATGTACGCAACGAAGTAGCCGGGCGTAAGGAACCGATCTTCCTGCTGAGAGTTCCAAAGCAGGAAGAGATCACAAACGAAGAGGACGATTTCACTTTCAGTGATGATCACAGTGACTTTTTAAATGATTTTTAAACGATATAAAGAAACAGACACGATATGAATAGAAACGGATTATTGAAACACGTAGGTGACTGGATCACCCGGCTTGGATCACAGAGTAAGGTTGCAGAGAAATGTGGCATATCAGGTACCGCCCTTAGCCAATGGATGAACGGGAAGTACGGCGCGAATAGCGCCGAGCTGGAAAAACGCATCGCCTCCACTTTAGGCTATCAGGAAGACGGCTGGCAGGTGGTGACCACCATCCAGAACTACCGCAAGATCGAGTTTGTTTACCGCTCCTGCAAGCAGCAGGCTTTGTGGATGGCGATCTCGAACAAGGCGGGAAGCGGCAAGACACAAACCTTGGAACACCTCTTCAACCAGGATCTCACCGGCTCGGTTGTCTTCATCCAGGCAGAGGAGTGGAACTCCAGGCAGTTCCTCGTTGAGCTGGCCGAACGCACCTGCGGTGTACCCAAGCGAGGCTATACCGATATTCCTACCTTGCTGAAGATGATAGCGGAATATTTCAACGGTATGGCCGGTGATCACCCGGTACTGATCATTGATGAAGCCGACAAGCTGAAGCCGGCCGCCTTCCGCAAGCTGATCCCCCTCTACAACCGTACCGAGCACCGTTTGGGCTGTGTGCTTGCCGGTACGGAGAACCTGCATAAAGAGATTGCCCGTGGTGTGCGTAACAACACCAAAGGCTATGACGAAATCGACAGCCGCTTGGGACGCAGCTACATCGAATTACCCGGAGCCACCGAGCAGGATGTAAAGGAAATCTGCACCGCCAACGGATTGGACGATGCCACCGCCGACCGTATCTGGAACGAGGTTGACAAGATCAAGCGCTACGTGAAAGTAACCAACAAACGGGGCGAGACCAAGGAGAAGAACCTGTTTTTCTGCGAAGACCTGCGCCGACTGATGCGACTTGTGAAACGTGAACAGATCGCTAACCAATTCGGACAGATGTAGCGATGGGAAAGATCTTAGGCGTAAAACAATTCCTGCAGGAAAGGAAAAAGGCGATGGATTTCAGCGGGGCGTTCTATCATCTGCTGGGCCGTCCCGAACCACAAGGCGCATGGATCATCTGGGGACAGTCGGGATCAGGGAAAACCACCTTCACCTGTCGTCTGGCGAAGTATCTCGCCGAGTTCGGCCGTGTCGCCTACCTCTCGTTGGAGGAGGGCGACAGCCTCTCACTGCAACGTTCGTTTCAGGATGCCGGAATGATGGAAGTGAACGGACGGGTGGTGCTCCTGGACATGAACTTCGATGAGATGGTAGAAAAACTCGCAAAGCCGAAGAGTTGGGATATCGTTATCATCGACTCCTTGCAATATGCCCGCATCGACTACGATACCTATCGCGACCTGCGTTCCCGCTTCCCCCGTAAGCTCTTCATCTTCATCAGTCACGCCGACGGCAAGAACCCCAAGGGTGGTGTGGCCGACAGCATCCGTTACGACTGTTCGTGCAAGATTTACGTGGAAGGTTTCCGTGCTGTGGCTGCCAGCCGTTACCTTGACCACGGACAGAAGTCGCACCCCTTCATCATCTGGGAAGAGAAGGCAGTTCTTTACTACGGACAGGATTTTGATCAAGTTAAATAACATTCAGAAACAATACAGTATGGCAACAACCAAGAGACAAACGAAAAAACATTCTCACGCACTCTTCTGGACTTTGTTGAAGGAAACGCCGGGTTACGATCCTTGTTACAAGGAAGTGATCAAGGAGGGTATCGTACATGAACATAGCGGTGGGCGTACCACCTCGCTCAACGAGATGTATGAGAACTATCCGTCGGAGTACAGTCGGATGATCGATGCGATGAAGCCCAAGGGAGAAAAGAAACTGATGGCCTACGAGGAACGGCGCGACCTGTCTGCCAAACGGGTGATCGCCGCCATCTGCCAGTGGGTCGACAAATTGGGCTACAAGTTTCGTGACGACCGGCATAAGTTGATGTATGTGAAAGGCATCGCCTGTCGGGCGGCCAATTGCGGCAACTTCAACGCAATACCGGACGACAAACTGACAGCCATCTACAACCTCTATTGTAAGCGCAACAGCGTAGGCATAGAGGGTAACCCCGAACTGGACCACCCTGTCGGCAAAAACTAAGGAGCTATGGGTTACATTCCGATAAAGGACAAACTGGAAGAGATCGAGCGGCGTGGACGGCAGATCCGTCGCCGGCAGGAGAAACTGAAGGACGACGCAGCATTTCTTGCCGATATGCTGCTCACACGCGCCACATCCGACATGGAGGCACAGCGCCGCCTGCTTCGCGAATGGGAAGAGGAGATAGAGCAACTTGAACAGTCGCTCACCTTTCTCCGGAGCGAATACATGAAATACAAACATAAATCAAATTCATAATTCATAAATCAAAAAATCATGGAAGATTTAAGCAAACTGACAAGTAAAGATTTAGAAGCATTATTGGCAAAAAAGAGAGAAGAAGAACACCGCCAGGCGTTGGACAAACGCGCCGCCTATGAAGGCATCCGTGCTGAATTAGTACAGAAAGTTGAAAACAAAGTGCGTTCCGTGTGCGACGAAGTGAAAGGGCTGCACGCTTTTTGCGTGGATGAAATCGGAGCGTTCCGCCAAGTGCTCGCCGAGTACGGCCAGTTGCGCCGCGAGGGACAGATGTCGTTCACCGTCCAGGAGGGTTGCTTCCGTATCGAAGTGAGATCGAACAAAGTGAAACGTTTTGATGAGCGTGCCGATATCGCCGCTTCGCGCCTGATCGAGTTCCTGCAGCAGTGGATCGAGGGTAAGGATGCCGGAAGCGATGACCCGATGTACCAGTTGGCAATGACGCTTTTGGAGCGCAACAAGTATGGTGATCTCGACTATAAGTCGATCTCGAAACTCTACGAGTTGGAAGATAAGTTCGATGATCCCGAATATACCGCGATCATGAACCTTTTCAAGGAGTCACACCTGGTCGAAGGGACGGCGACCAACTTCTATTTCTTCGAGAAAGACAAGATGGGCGTATGGAAGAAACTCGAACCATCGTTCAACCGACTGTAAAACGGGTAAAATCCACTACCCTCACCCCCGGTCGCTGGATATACGTCTGCCCCTGTGGTTTCAGGTACACCGTCTGCCGGGTGGTGAGGACTTCGAGCAAGTGGATGGTCTATTGTTTTAAATGCAAACAACAAACAGGAAAATATTACAAAGTCATGGACGAACGATTGGAATTTGAAGAGAACTTCAATGGCAAGTTGAACTGCCGCTGTTTCACGACGATCCGTCTGCATCATCCGGTCAGGAATGCCATCGGGGCAGTGAAGCAAATCTATTTGAAGGGTATATGGAAAGGCAATGCGAAAATCTTGCAAGCCTCGACCATCACACTCGACCGTATCAACCTCCCGATGGCGAAGCTCAACTCAGGCCTCATGCCCGAAGAGTGCCGACGGCTGATCCGTAACCTCTATCGGAACCGCCCCGGCATCAACTGGGAGGCACAACAGTTGGACTACCTTCTTTTGGAGTATATCAACGAATCAAAAGAACCTAAATTATTTTAAGATGAAAAAGAAGAAACAATCCTGTGCCGCCAATCGGCACAAATGCCGCCCGGTCTTTCTGATCGAGCAGGAGCTGCGCGAGGCGATGAATGATGCCGCCTCCTGTCTCCGAAACCGGAACTACGCCCGCCATCAGCAGGCCATGCAGCGCATAGCACGTTTGAAAAAGGAGCTTGAAGACTCCCGGATCGACCAACAGTTCCACGACGACAACCGCAATATGGACCGGGCCGAACGGGCTTTTTTCGGCAAGATCCTGCACCTGTCGCTCAACGAAGCCGACCTGGCGATCTATCATATCGAGATGTTTTTTGCCTACTTCAGCGACCGGGGCTTCAAGCCCGTCCCCGAATGGGAACACCGCAAGGGAGAACTGATCCGTGCCATCAAGGCTTATCGTGAGTTCGTGAGGGTATTCTTCGAGGGAGCCGACCTGCGCGTCGGCAATGAGCTGAACTTCATGAAGCTCCTTGATCTGATCTCAGACCGCTGCTTCACCGACCGTGAACGGGTCTATTACGACAAGTATGAAATCAAGGCAGCCAATAAAATGGAGGACGGGGTATGATTATTGCAGTTGATTTTGACGGAACCCTCTCAATGGGGCCCTATCCTGAAATCGGGAATCCCAAACCATACGCGGTAGAGATGATGAACAAATTGAAGGACGATGGCCATTACATTATATTATGGACCTGTCGTCGGGGTGAGCGGCTGGAGGATGCTCTGAACTGGCTCTTGGAGCAAGGTATCCCCTTTGACCGCATCAATGCCCATGAACCGCAGAACCTCGCTCGCTATGGCGATGATCCCCGCAAGATTTATGCCCATTGCTACATCGATGACAAGCAGGTGGGCGGTCTGCCTACCTGGCCGGAGATTTATGAATATATAACGAATGAGGAAAAGAAATGGAAGGAGAATCTGAATAAAGTATAGGTATGAATAAAAAAATTTTTGGTTTAATAGGTCTGGCCGGTTACATATTGTTTCTTGCCGTCTTGGCTGCAGTGGCTTTTAAAATCAATTTTTGGCTTGGACTTCTTGTTATCTCTATCGAAATGATGGTTACATGTGCTATTGTAGTAAAAGACAATAAAAACTAACAACTAATAAAATGTGAGATATGGAAAACTGGAATAAAGCCGATAAAGATGGCAATATAGATGTACCGGACTACCTAATGCCTTTATTAGATAAAATAGGTATGCAACTTAGACTTCATACGATATCCGGGAAAAACGAAATTCAAACTGTGTGTGATATAGTTTATTTAGCGGAAAAATTCTTCACAGAACTAACGGCTAAAAAGAAAAAACAAGAGGAGTTGCGATACTCCTCTTGAAATTCAATCACCCCTATATATGTTTACATTCTGGTTTGTACCATTATTTATTACATAGATATTGATAATTTGGGGTTGTCTCTGAAATTTTTTGATAAACTCTGAAATTTTTTGTGATACGACCCCGATTAATAAACGTTTTATTAATTGGATCATATTAAAAAAATTAAAAAGTATTACGGCAAAAGTGCCTAACCAACTGACAGGACTCGAACCTGCGCTTTTATCAATAAAGATAATGTTCTACCATTTAACTACAATTGACTAGCGCAAATGTCTGTAATAAAAAATTAATGACCAAATTATTGAGATATAAAAAATCATGAAACTAACAAAAGAAGAAGACAAAGTTGTTTGCAAGTTCTTGAAGAATATTGCAGACGAAGGTGGAGAACAGTTATTAAAGCTGACTCAGTTCATGTTACTCCGATGGTCAGAAGAAGGCATTCGGATAAATGCCGGCGAAATTGCTTTAGCCCAGGTGATCAACCATGAAGGAGAACAATACAGTACCCGTATGGTTATTCAGTACTCAAAAGTTGGCGAGAAGACTTTGGAAGAACGGGCATATGAGATAGCAGACCGAATGATTTCTTCAGGATCAGATAATTGTGATATCCGAGAGGAGTTGAAGAAAGCCATATTAGCAGGATACAATTTGTATCATGAGGATTTCGACGATGAATGACGTAAAATAGGACTATCCTAAGATTGTCTTAGGGTAGTCCTAAGAATCAACGACATTTACACTTTTGGAAACGATATATTTCCTTCTGTACTAAATGTGGGTACCTTTTAGCATAAGCTAAATTTGAAAATTGGCCTTTGCCATTTTTACCAATTTTTCTCATTATAATAATTTTTGTATACATATGTTATATTGTCCTATTGTTTTGTAGGACAGTGTAAATATAGAAAGTGATTTTTATATGACAACAATCGGAGTAAGAATGTTTAATATATTCGCAATTGTGCGTGTAAGATTAAATATCCTCAAATATTATTTGATATTCCCAAATTAGAATTAAGAATTTATTAATCTGTCTCAGATTTGGTCATATAAAATATTACGAACATGAAAAAATTAAGCTATGAATATGTTTGAAGCTAAGACAAAGACTATCACGCGATGGGGACTTACTATCCGAGGTTCTGATGTGTATTTTCCTAAAAAGGAAACTGCTATAAAAATAGGGACGTTATCACTAAAGATGAATCCGGAAACAAAGATGTTTGAAGAATACCGACTTTGGGATATATCTTACGGTGATCCTCGTCTCATAGATGAACAAAGATTTGATAGGACAATATTAATTAAACAATAAAAAAAGATGAAGCAAATACCAATATCGAAAGATGAAATATCTTCCTTAGAAGCAATGAAAATATACATTTCAAACGAAATTCTCAATTTAGAAATTGAGGAGGATTCAGAGAAAGAAAAAGTTTTTTTGAAAATGGAATCAACTATTGATTCTATTATTAAAAAGTATAATTCATAACTAAAAATAAATGAGTCGAAATAGCTCATTTCACGAAAAATATAAATAACAATGGAAATAAAAGCGGTTTGCCCAAATCTTTCAAATCGTATATTCAATTTGTATATACAGCTTATTTTGTATAATTATGCAGTCAAGTCACAAAAGTGTGGGTTAAAGATGCTACTTTTGTAGTAAAAAGCGAATCGTTTATCTGCAGGGTATGGGGTATCATCGGAACACATTGAGAAGAATAAGGTTGGTCTGCGACATCGTCCGCGAGCATTATGAGCCGGGCAGGCGTGACCGCTGCTACAAGGAGGTATGGCGGCGTTACGTCTACCCAGTTTATCCGATGTGCTACCGTACGTTTCTGAACTACATAGGTGTGAACATCGAGCATGAGCAGAAAAAAAACGCCACCCGCCAGCTGACACTGTTTTAGATCCCGAATTGGGTTTCAAATGTCATGGCATATTCGCGGATACCGTCCTCACGCTCGTATCGGGAGATCGCCACCTGTTCGATCTCGTTGAACTGATCCCCCCCGAGCCCATAGAGCGTGTTACCGATCGCGTCCATCAAATCGATGATGGCAAACGCCCGTTTGCGATAGCTCTCCGGGGCTGCCATCGTTCCACTCACTGTCGGTGCATCTGCCACCCGTATTAGGATCTTCATCTTACCCCATCGTACATCGACCGTCTGGGTCTCGAAATCGATACTACTCGCGCTGATCAGCGCACAAGGGAACTTCACTGGCGGGGCTCCGTTGTAATAGTCCATCTGTCCCCAATCCTCGGCAATGTAGGCAAGCTCGGGTACTTTTGCCTGCAGCTCGCTCATGATCTGTAATAAAATCTCTTTCATTTTGAGTTTTTAAGTTTTTGAGTTTTTAAGTTTTTGAATTGAAACGTTGCAGTTCCTGGGCAATAACGCCCTGTTCCCGCTCGATACGCAGGCGGTTGCTCACCACCTCGGCCACTAACTCATGCACCCGGGGATGATCGCCCACGAAAGGACGGGCAGGGATCACAATGGTCCGTTTAATGCGTTTGGCCAAAGCCATCTGCCGAAACTTCTCATTCTTTGTCTCGTGGTATTGCGCCCACGCCCACCGGCGCATCTGCGTCGAGGGGACAAAGTCCTGTTTGATCCTTCCGCCATAGTTATGGATGCCGGCATAGGGCACACTGTTGCTGTAGATGAGCCGTGTTCCATCGATACGGCTCCTGAGTCCACGGCGCAGCGCGCCGGTACGGATCAGCATCGACCCGGTCGTAGGTTGATAGTTTGGGCTGAGCGGAGTCCATTTTCGGTCGAAAAAGGCTTTGCGCTCGAAGTTCAGGTCAAACTCCTCGGTAAGCTCCACCCGAATGTCTTTCATTATTTTTCTCAGCAGGCTGTTGTCCATATTCAAAAAAAGTTTTGTATGTTTGTGAAAAATCAAATGTTATGGAAAAAGACTGGAAACAAGTAGATCTCTCCAATGCAACTATTTTCGACTTAACGGATGATGAGGAAATGATCCGATTGGCAGAGGATTGCATCGAGGGAGAACCAACCCCCGAACGTGCAACCTATAATCTGTCTTATTCCCGTACTCACATCGTTGACTCAATGATTGCGTTTGCAGACATGACAGAAAACAAGCCTCTTTACCATGCAATTTTAGCAGCTAACCCAGACTACGAAGAGTTTGAAAGTTGCATCGTATTTGCTAAAACAGATGACTAACAAGGCTTGCAGCCAGCTTTTTCCCTATCTTTCCCTCACTGTTTTCTACCAAGGCTTTTACGAGCCCCTCTTTCTGTTTTGTGTAAGGTTCATTGATTAAATAGTCTTGAACAGACAAGACAACTTTCGCTTTGTCTAACCCATAATCATTGATAATTTTTTGATAGGCCAGCACCCATCTGTTGTAGCCTGTGTTGTCTCGATTTTCCATCAATTCTCTGTGCCCTAAATCACCTCCAAGAGCTTCGAAAAATTCCGTAAGCGTGTTGCGAGCAACAAACTCGTTGGCGGTTTCCATGTAACGCCTCTGAAGGGGCGTCATATAGATCATTCCTGGTTTGTTTTTGTTGTGAACAATCTCATGCCATAGCGTAGCCATAGATCGTTCTTGCACAAAAGAGTTCTCCTTTCCATTCTTCAGGTTGTTGACAGCATCGATGCAATCTTTTAATATAGGTTCAGAAAGCAAAATTGTCCCATTTATATCCGTCGCTCCGTTACGACGCGGATTTCTGTCTATCACAATCTGTTGAAGCGGACGAACAAACCAGTCTTCTTTGGCAACATCTGTTATCCTTTTTGCAAGCTCGTCGCTGTTTTTAATATCCGGACAGAAAGCCTTTTTTATTTTATTCATCAGCTTGTTTCGTAAAGATTCGCTTACCTCATAATAGGGATGATGCGGTGGGAAGATGACCTGCTGCTTGCCCGGATTGTAGCGGAAGATAGCCGCCTTGTTTACTCCGTTCTTGCCGGCCTGATAGGTCGCTTCGCGTCCCTGCTGGATGGCGGTGTTGCTGTCCGAACGGGGGTATTTCCCACGACGCACCTGCACCACCGTGCAACGGCATCGCCATCCATTCGGTGGGAAGAACTCATCCCAGAAGGGGTCGGAAGTCGGGAGCGTCACACGGTGGAGCACACGGTGCTCGTAGCGAACCCGGTCATCACCGGCCGTACGGTACTGCAGGTCGTAGTCGTCGCCATCCTGCTCGAAGTCGGCCCACTTGGCAGCCATCTCCGACGAAGCCTGGGCGAAGATATACTCAGCCTTCAGCCAATGGCGGTTATACTTCTCGTTGATGGCAGCAACATCCTTGTAAAAGCGGTCGAACGATTTCAGCAAGCCGTTTTTGTCACGCAACAGGTTGGCTGCCTCACGCAGCTCTCGGTAGGTCTTGAAGCCGCTGAAAACGAAGACATCCTCCCTCAGGTGCTGCGCCATCACTTCGGGTATCACGCCGCTTTCCAAGGCAGGCGAAATCGCTCCGGCAAAGATATCGGTGGTGGCATCCACCAAAGCACGTATCTTCGGATGCTGCATGCTCTCGTAGGTAAAACCTTGATTGCGGAAGATATGGCGCACCGCAGCTCGGAAGATCTCTTCATCCACCGTGGGGATGTTGTCATCCTCGCCTGCAGCCAGCTGGGTGAAGCCATCCCGGTAGAGGTGATTGATTTCAGCGGTCAGCCCCGAACGCCCCCCGGGGCCTACTCGAAAAAACCGTCACCCTCACCCGCCTTGTTTCTCGGTCCGGTCACCTCGATGCCGAATTTCTCTTTAATCCATTCCGGGTCCACCTTAAAATATTGCATCGCTTCAGAAGTCCGCTTCCACAGCTCCTTCGTGTCCTCTTCCGAATTGAAGCTAAAACGCATCCCTTGAGGCAGCAATCCCAATCGGTAGAGTGCAGGCAGTACCGTAGAGTTCATCCAATCTTCCACTTGTCGCTTGTCAGATGCTACATACTTCTCCAGCTGCTTCACGGCCACCTCTTCTTTCGAGCGGTTGCCATTTTTGGTATCCTGCCCAATCTGAGCACCACTGATCAGCATTGACATTTCTGAATTACAGAGAGCAATCAGATTGTTATAGACGTCGCCACTGGTGCTCACGCCGTTGGCAAACTCAAACTCCTCGGTAGTATCTATAATAAAGTAGGCAGCCGAACCCATATCGCGTAACATCTGCTCCGCCCGGTCAAGCATCTCCGGATCTTGCGTGTTGGTCTTGATATAGCGTGGCGGTATGCCATAGATTTCGCACAGTTCCGACCAGCAGCTATGGGCGAACTTTTTGAACAGCGCATGGGGCACTGCCTTATTCAACAGTCCGTAGTTGTTCGGATGCCCGAATTCTAAGATGTAAGTGCCAAACTCACGTAAATCCCGGTAATATTCCCCCTTATCGGCATTGCTGTCGTAGAGGAAGAAGCCCAGTTCCGGCACCACATTTTGCCGGGGAATCAAATTTACCTCCAGTTCATCACTGTCAGAAGCGGTAAACTCCACTAAAGAATGACCGTAAAAGAGGCTTTCCAGCATATAACGGACCAGGAGCGGAAACCACACCGCCTCGCTTAACAGACGGGTCGCCTCTTCATTGACTTTGTCCCCCTGGTCCTTCAGCGAAAACTCGGCGGCAAGCGTCCTGCCGATGCGCTGTTCGATCTGGCTGGTCAGGAGGGCATCCAACATCACGTCGGCATAGAGGTCCATCAGTTCCCGTCGGCGCGGCCGGTCTACGCTGTCGGCTTGGCGGAGTGCCCTGCGCCAGGTGTCGAGGTCACGACGTACCCTGCTGATCGCCTTGGGTGCTATTTTGCGTACCAACCCCTCACGCTGGCGGATCAGCGGGGCTGATTTGTTGTCTTTGCGGTTGTTCCGCTTGTTACGGTAATATCGGTTGTCTTTTGCCATTTTCGAAAAGCTTTTAAATCGTTTTTAAAAAGGATGTCCACCTGCCTACCAGGAGTGTGTGAATTTGGGTTGCGAGCCGAAGCGCACAGCCCCCACCGGGCTGCCCTCTTCCTGTTCGCGGAGCGGTAGCCCTGAAGGAATATCACCCTTCATCAGTTCTTTCAGATAGGCCATATCACGGTCGTAGGTCTCTTTCACCCGGCTGTAGAGGATATCCACATTGCATCGCCGGATCAGAAACCAGAGCGCGATGTTCTTGCAGATCTCCACCAGTTCGGCGTCGCGCTCTTCGCCCGTGGCACTGAAGATTTTCTGTACATCATACCTGCCGGACAACAACCGGCTCACCCGCTTCACGGCAGCAGCGATACACTGTTGCAGGATGGCTGGTGTATAGTCGGTGATCTCTTGCACCTGATAGTCGGCAACCACAGTTTCCATTTCATTCGTTTCGATAAACATATCATTATTGGGGTTATAGGGTTAATATTTACGGCTGGGCCGCTTGCCGACGCGGTAGGTCCCGGAGGATGCCATGCTGCGACGGTTGAGCAGGTAGACTGCCCCCTCCAAGGCATCGGGAGCATCGTCATGGACCTTGCTGCCCTTTTCAAACATTAAGAGCTGCTCCACGAGCTGCATCATGCCGGGCGAATCTTTTTCTTTCTCGTTGAAGATGATCAGTCCCCGCTCAAAGAGCGGCTGCATTGCCTCAATACGTGCAAACTTGTCGGGCTTCTTACGGGCATCACCCCGGATCGGGATTTGGTGGCCCATCGCTTCGCCCACCTTTTGGAACTCGTCCAGCATCAGATCCTGAATGAAGTTCGACTCCATGTAATAGAGTACCGGTACCCGGCCGTCGATGTAGTTGTCTATCTCGTAGTGCCATGCCACCATCGTGCTCACGGAGGTCTGATCGGCGTATGCCTTCAAGAGGTGATATACTCCCTCTTTGGTCTTGCCCAGCAGCATGGTTGCCTTGTAGTCGTTCTGCGTGGATGCCTTGAAAGAAGGGTCGGTATAACATACCAGACTGCGGTACTCTTTCAGTGGCAGCATCTTGCCATAGCGGATATGTTTGCGGAGGAACACCGCCCCTTCGTTGACGGGGTTGTTCATATACTCTTTTTGGAAACGACGCTCACCCATGTAGGTACGCAGTTTCACAATCTCCTCCCGGCTGTATTTCTCCGTCCACGAGGGCTGGCCGGATGCGTCGATGGCGTTGACCACCGTATGGTGTGTTTCCGGGCGCTGGGCGAAACGGCTCAGGATACTGTCCTTGCCGATCCGGTTCCCTACCAGTACAAACCGCCCGCGCCCCATATCCATCGCGCCGAGCAGAGCCGAGAGGCACCAGTCGAAAGCCTGCGACACACGCGCCTGGTTGCGTACCATCTCGTCGTCGTCGATATCATCGATTACGATATAGTCCGGACGCTGGCCACGGTTCTTGATTCCACGAGGCGATTGACCACGACCCAGCGCCATGAAGTACATTCCGTCGGCGGTCTTGAACTCGCCGGTACTCCAGCTGCCTTCGTCGATCTTGATGTTGAAATCGGATTTCAGCAGCGCATTGAACTCCAGTTCACACTGCAGGTCCGAGAGCAGGCGGTCGGCACTGTCTTCCGACTTCGATACAAGGACCATCACATGGATGGTACGCCTCTCCTGGATCATCAGCCAGATAGGTATCATTAGGGAGATATGGGTCGATTTGGCATGGCCACGCGCCCACTCGAATACGGCGCGGGTGTGAGGATGGGTTTTGAGCCAGCCTGCAGCTGACAATTGGAACTTACCACACTTCGTGATCTGTTTTGTTTCCGGATCGGTGCAAAGATGCGGAAAGTAGGTCTCCACAAAGTAGGCATAATCCCGTCGGGCATGATCGACCCGCTCTTCCCGTTCCTTGCTGGTATCGGTGAGGTGGAAATCATATGAGAGGATGAGCCGTTTTCGTTCTTCCCACTTTTGCCATTTCTCTTTAGATAGTCTGTTTTTAGCCATTGTTCATGCGCATTAATAGGTATTCATCCTGTTTCTTCGTCAGTAACTGCACAAACTCAGTGGTAATCTCCTGGTCGGTGGCACTCTTCTCGATCACCCAGTCACCGAAACGGGTCAGGATGTCGGCGATATCGTCGATGGTGCAACCGGTTTGCAGCTTCTTCAGCTGGTTGCTCGCTTTGCTGAACTCATCGGCATTGAACTCCTCGCCGCTATCGAGCATCTCGTTGAGCTTCATCAGCACCTTATTGATGATCTGGTCGCGGCTCACGGTGCGTGCCACCCGCTTCAACTCCCAGCCTCCCGTCTCTTTCCATTTCGACAGGGTCTGCTGGCTCACACCCACGCGCTCGGCGATTTCCTTCTGGGGCACCTTTTGCATGTACAGGAGGTAGGCGTATTCATACTTTTGCGGGTCTTTCACACGAATCCCCGCCTTTTCCTTGTCTTGTTTTTTTGCCATAACCGTTCTTTGTTTCGGACAAAGTTCAAACGAATTAAAGTGATTGAAAATAAAAGTGTAAGAATTTTCATCGCTGCTTTACAGGCTTTTGCCTTACCGGTAAGTTTGTCCTAAAAAAGTATCGCACCATGAACGAAGACGAATATGTATTAAATGATGAGAGCGTGGTAAACAGCCACGGTTTTGTCCTTCTCAACTCCGCCGGACGTTTCGAGCGTTACAACGCCAACCCGGTGATGCTGTTCAACCATGACGGTGCCAACCTGATCGGCCAGATGACCGGACTGAGGGTGGAGGGCACGAAACTGATCGGCAAGGCGGTGTATGACGAAGAAGACACCTTGGGGGCCAAATGCAAACGCCAGGCAAAGAAAGGAATCCTGAAAGGATGCAGCCCCGGGATCATCATCAACGCCGTGGAACTGCGCACGATGCCTGGTGGAGAAGAGCGCGTCACGGTGACCGACTGGGAGTTGTGCGAAACGAGCCTGGTAAGTGTCCCCAGTAACAGGAATGCCCTGCGCCTGTACAACAGACAGGGTGTGGAAATCCCCGACGACCAGGTAAAGCTGAGCATCGAGGCATTATTGAACGTAAACAAAAAAACAGAAGAAGAAATGAAAGAAATCATTTTGACCTCCGAAGCCTATGTGGCTTTGGGACTGAAGAGCAACGAAGCCGACGGCAAGTCCATCAGTGCTGCTATCATGGAGCTCCAGGCGCGTGTCGAGAAAGCCGAGAAGGAGTTGGAAGACCAGCGCAAGCTGAAAGCGAATGAATTGGTAGCATTGGCTATCAAGGATGGACGCATCACCGCCGACAAGAAAGAGGCATTTGAAAAATTGGCCTTGGCTGATTATGACACTGCCAAATCCACCTTGGAGGCAATTCCGGCGAAAGAATCGTTGGGTGCAAAGGTGACGCACTCCACCGGCAAAACAGCCATCGCCGACGAGCGCAAAGACTGGACCTACCTCAAATGGGCCAAGGAAGACCCCGAGGGTTTGAAGAAGATGAAGGCCGAAGATCCGGAAGCCTTCGAGGAACTTAAAAAACATATCCGATAACATTAAACATCAATAACTATGGCAATAGAAAAACAAATCTGGATCAGCATGCTGATGGAGGGATTCTACCCCGACCGCAGCTTCCTCGCCCGTTCGGTGGATATGACACCGATGGTGGAATATAACAAGATCAACCTTGCCGAAGCGGGTGTCGCCCCCGATGTGTTGGTCGATAATAAGGATTACCCCGTGCCGACCATGAGCCGCACGGATACGCCGCTCGAGCTGACGTTGCATACCTTCGACACGAAGAATACCGTAGTCCGCAACGTGGAAGAAATGGAAACGGCTTACGCAAAAATGGAGAGTGTAGTGCGCCAGCACCGCAACACCCTGCAGGCAAAAACGGCTGCCTATGCGGCTCATAACTGGGCACCGGCCAAGACTGCCGAACTGACACCGGCCAAAGCCACTGCAGCTCCGGGAAAAATATCTTTTGAGGACATCCTGAAGATGGATGCCTGGTTCCGTGGGCAGGATATCGACCCGGCTACACTTGTGGCAGTGTTGAATCCTTACCATCTTGCCGACCTGCAATTGGAGGACATGAAACTTTATAAGAATATGCTCGAAAGCAACCGCCTGTTCGGCTTCACAGTCTTCACCTTCTCGCAGCTGCCTTACTATAAGCAAGCCGACGGTACGAAGGTGGCGTTTGGCACGAAAGCGACCGAGGCCGACACCCAATGCTCGCTGTTTTACTCAGACCAGGAGGTAATGCGTGCCGATGGCGATATCGAAGTATTCGCGAAATACAAAGACCCAGGAGAACGCGGTGACGTGATCGGCTTCCAAAAACGATTCACCGCGCTGCCGATCCGCAAGAAGTACCAGGCTGTCATTTACAACAAAGCGGGAGCGTAATGGCTAAGCTCTTCTATCTTGTTATCCACTGCACCGCCACCCCTGCAGGCCGTGAAGTATCGGCGGAAGAGATCCGTCGTTGGCACACAGCCCCTCCAAATGAAGGAGGCCGCGGCTGGAAGCAGGTCGGTTATACCGACATGGTCCATCTGGACGGGACGGTGGAACGGCTGGTGGCAAACAACGAGGATGACGTGGTCGATCCGTGGGAGGTTACCAATGGGGCAAAAGGGTATAACCGGACAGCCCGGCACATTGTGTACGTCGGCGGGTGCGAGGCGCACAGCCAAAAGCCCGAGGACACCCGCACGCCTCGGCAGCTCTGGGCACTGGAGGCCTATGTGAAGGATTTCCACCAAAGGTTCCCCGATGTCCGGATTGTCGGTCACAACGAGCTGGCAGCAAAGGCCTGCCCGTCGTTTGACGTGCAAAAGTGGCTTAAACAAATAGGTATTAATCAATAAAACAATAAACGACATGAAACATTTAGACAAAACAGTATGTCTCCTGATCGCCCTGCTGGCGATGTCCATTCCTGTAATCGCACAAACGGCGGCAACAGTCCCGGAGGCGGAAACTCCCGTGTATGAAGACATCTTCGCTTCGCTGGCGGCGATCGTGGCCGGCGTTCCGGTGATTGTGGAGGCAATCAGGGGTTTCTGGAAGGATATGCCGGGATGGGCTGGTATGGCACTCAACTGGGTGCTGGGTATCGGAATCTGTATGTTCGGCTGGTGGCAGGAATTAGGATTTCTCGCCGGGCTGGACTGGACGGTCGCCCTGATGTATGGCATCGGTGCTGGTATCGCCGCTTCGGGCTTTGCCGAAACCGGACTCATCCAATGGCTGATCTCGCTCTTCGCCCGCAAGAAGAAAAAAGCATGATGTATGGACTGGAGCGTATTCTTCGACTTTCTCGGTGCCGGCGGCGGGTTGATGGTCCTGCTCAAATGGCTGTCCGACCTGCCTTTTGTCCGGCTTCGGCTGAAGGGTGAACGGGAAGATGCGTTCCGGGAGATGCTTGAAAAGGATTCACGGCTAATCGACGAACTGCATGGAGAGGTCTTGCAACTCAAAGAAAGGTTTTATGCACAAGAGGCTTGCCTGGAAAAACTGGTGCTCTGCCCTCTGTACGACCGTTGCCCTGCTCGCCGGCTCGTGCAGGAGTATAAACGAAAGTACTACTATCCACCGGTTGGACAGCCTCGTGTGGGACAGAAAGGTAAGCGCTACCCCCGAGATAATCCCACCCGCCCGGGCGACACTCAGTGTCCCGCTGGACAGCCTCCGTAAGCTGCCCGGCGGGGCAGCCTATACAGAGAGAAGCGGACAGGCGACCGTCAGCCTCACCTTCCGAGAGGGTGACGTGATCGCTTCCGCCCGCTGCGACAGTCTCGAGCGCCTGGTGTTTGAACTCGCAGAACAGCTTTATAGCCGAGGGGAACAGACGGAGCAAAAGGAAGAAAAGAAAGAGGCTCCCGTCGCCACCTTCGGCCAACGGCTCAAATGGTGTTCGAGCGGTGTTTTAATCGGATTTATTTTAACGGTAATCATTCAATTCATTTATAAGCTATGGCAGAAACGAAACAAAATATACGATCGGTTGGCTTGAAGGCCGCATTGTTCGGTGACGTAAATAAAGAAGGTGGTATGCCTGCCGAGATGAAACAATTGGCACGCACCATGAAAGGAACCGCCTCGTTCACCACCGAAGCTGATACCGTGACCAACTTCTATTGCGAGGAAGAACCGACCGTCCCGGTCGAAACGGTGGCTTCGGAAACCGGTTTGAAACAGGTCAAGCTCAACCTCATGGAATGGGATAACGATGTATTGGTAGAGGTTTTCGGCGGATCCATTGCCAAGGCACAGGAGGTGACCATCGAAGGCAAGAAATACACTGTCGACAAGTTTAAAGCGCCACGCGATGTAGTGCAGATCGAAAAGGCACTACGTGTCCTTACCAGATATAACGTGGTGATCGACATCCCCCGTGCGAAGATCCTCGCTCGGTTTATCTGGAATTTGGCAGCCGACCAGATCGCCCAGATCGAAATTACCGCAACCGCCATGAGTTCGGCAAGCGAAGAAGACGGGGCCTATGAGATCTACAAATTAGGAGAACCCACGGCATGACCCCGGTAGAAGCCATGGCCGCCGACGCCCTGTTGGACCGGCGGCTCAAAATCAACCTCCCTGCCCCGTGGCTGCTCCGGATCTTCGGGCGCAAGACGGTACCCATCCGGGTGAAGCTGCCCACGGCGGGCAGCCTTATCCGGATGTCATCGCTCTTCACGCGGATGGATATCGACCTGCAGCACCTGCATGACGGCAACTTCGGCAGCGTCTTGGAACAGATCGCCAAGCACGGCGTCACCACCTCACGGATCATCGCCTATGGTCTGCTGCGTGGCACATGGTCGGCACGATTGCTGAACCGTCCGCTCGCCTGGTATATCCGGCAACACATGCCGATGCAGGGATTGGCGGAATTGGCCAAGATCATCGTGCTGATGAGCACGAGCGAGGCTTTTGTGAGCATTATCGCATCGGTCGCTTCGCTGAACCTGATGAAGCCGACGGAGGCGAGCCAGCCGACAGAGACCGGGAGTTAAAGGAGGAGTATGATCCTCCCCATAGCCCGTTCGGACAGATCTACACCCTCGTGCAGCAGGGGGCAATCACGTATGATGAAATCATGAACCGTATCCCGTGGTGCGTCGTTTTGACCATGATCAGCGACCAGGGACGGATGCGGAAGAAAAAAGAAAGAGAAGAGGTACTCCAAAGCGAAGAGGAGGAGCTTGAATTTTTCGGATTAAAGTAGTAAAAGAGACAAATGGCACAGACAGATCCCGTATATATCACCTTTGAATTTCGTGGCGACATCGATAAAGAGGTCAATAAAGTGACGCTCGGTATCAAGGGGCTGCGCGACGAAGCGGCAACAACCTATAATAAGTTGATTGCCGACAGTTCGGCCGCCTACAACGCCATGAGCGCCGAGAGCCGCAAGCTCGCCACGACGATGCAGGAGAATATCAGCAGTCTGCGTTCGCTTTCCGCGATGCAGGAACAGCTGGACCGGGAGCTTGAGGCCGGGACCATAACCCTTTCGGGGTATACGCAGGCAAAAGCAGCCTTGGCGCTGCAGGAGAGCAACCTAAGAGTGGTGATCAGTCAGGGGATGCAGCAGCTGCAACAGCAGATGGCCACCGAACAGGAGGCGTCAGACAGCGTGATCGCCCTGACACGCAAGTTGCAGCAACTGACCGAGGCCTATTCCCGGCTTTCCAAAATGGACCGTGAAGGTTCGGCCGGAAAGGAAATTTTGGAACAGATCCAAAGCGTGGATAATGAACTGCAGACCGCGCAGACCCGTCTGTCGGCGTACAGCCGTACGGCCGGAACCGGTTTCAACAGCCTGCAGATGTCGATCCAGCAGGTGGCACGTGAGCTGCCCTCGCTCACCATGGGGGCGAACATGTTCTTTCTCGCCATCTCGAACAACTTACCTATCTTGGTCGATAACATCAACATGGCTCGCCGGGAGTATCAGGCAGCCATCAAGGCCGGACAGCAGGCCACGCCGGTCTGGAAACAGCTGCTCGGCGGGATCGTCAGCTGGCAGACGGCCCTCGTCGTCGGTATCACATTGCTGACCGTTTATGGCAAAGAGCTTACTGCCTGGACCAAAAGTCTGTTCGGCGCCCGGCAGTCGCTTGCCGATGCCTTGGAAACGCTCGAGGAGTTTCAGGAGTCGGTCGCCAAAACATCCTCCACAACGCTCACACAACTGCAGAGAATGTCTGCCGAATGGGAGAAACTGGGCGACAACATCCAGGCGAAAGAACAATACCTCCTAAAGAACCGCACTGCCTTCGAGCACTTAGGTGTCTCGATCGGCAAGGTGACGGATGCCGAGAACCTGTTCAACCAAGGCAAGGAGGCGTTTGTCGCCTCGGTGATGGCGCGTGCCCGTGCCTCCGCCGCGATGACGCTCGCCACCGAGAAATACAACGAAGCGATCCGCAAGCAGCTGGAGGTGGACCGGATGGCTGATACGCAGAGCTATGCCATACAGGGTGGCCAGTTCGGGCAGACCACCTATGTGTCGGGTGAGAACCTTTCGAAAAAGAAGGCTCAGGCAGAAGCAGACAGCCTCTTCGACGAAGCCCGCAAAGTATTGGAAAGAGGGCTGGAATACAGCGAAGAGGAGCGCAAATCCTTGGAAACTGCCAATCTGAAGACTATCCATACCCTTGAGCAGGGAAGCGTGGAAGCGATCAAAGCATCCATCGCGGCAAAAGAAGCTGCCTTGGACAAACTGACCAACAAACAGGACTATGAAGCGGCCCTCAAGGAAATAGAGGAGGAAAAGAAGAAATTGGAAGCAATCATTGGCTCCACAGGAGGCAAAGTGGGCAAAGAACCGGCCCCGCTTGGATCGATTGCCTATTATAACGAATTGATCGCAAAGATGAAGAAGCTGCGCGATCTTGCCACAACGAACAAAGACCGTTCCGCCTTTGCCGAGCAGATCAAGGAATACGAAGAGAAGGTCGCGGAAATGGAGAACCAGATCATCATTTCCGGGAAAAAGATCGCCATGGAGACCCTGCAATCCTCACTCGAAGGAATCAAGGTCGATGTAAAGTTTGACAACCGCAACGTGTTGGAAAAGGCGTTCGGCAAGTTCGACACAAGCGACCTTGACCAGATGCAGGAGAAGATCGACAAGGAGCTTAACCGACCGATCAAGGAGGCTCGCGAGGGAATAGTCCTTCTGATCGACCAGTGGGACAGACTTTCGGATGCCGACCAGGCAAGCCTCTTGGCCGAGGAGTGCTATAAAGTGGCTGACGGCATCTCGATGGCTGCTGAAACTGCCGAGCTCTTCAACGAAGCGTTGGGAAGCTCCCTTGCCACTGTCGCCCAACTGGTGGGCAGCGTCGGCGATATGGCAGGCGGGATCGGCCGCATCATGAGCGGTGACCTCATCGGAGGGGCTTCGGGCATCATCGGAGGCATCACCGGCATCGTGGGCAGCTTTAAGAAAAGGGTCGAAGAAAACAAAAAGATATTGGCGGAATACCAACTGAATCTGGTCGAAACAGCCATGAAGGAGTTGGAGTATAACGCCATCCTACGCGAACGGCTACGCATCCAGCAGCAGATTGGCGAAACCTCGCTCGAATACTTCAACCGTCAGTCTCTCGAACTGAAGAACCAAGCCGGTCAGATAGAGAAAGAGTACAAACAGGTGTGGGAGAAATTGCAGCAGGAGCAGTATATCACAGCTACGCACTACAAGCATGGCACTTGGTTCCGCAAGGCGAAGACCTGGAACGATTACGACTCGCTCGCCAGCAAGACCTACGAAGAGATGGAATCGCTCTATACGCAGGACAAACTGACCGAATCAGCAAAAGTGCTTTTCGAACAACTACAGAAACTGAAGGACGAAGGAGAAGATGTCGCCGGAATGATCGACGACCTGAACGAAGAGATGAAGGAGGCTTTCACCGGAACGAATACGAACGCCATCGCCGACACCATCCTGCAGGGCTTTGCCGAGGGCAAACGCTCTGCCAAGGACTTTGCCGACGACTTCCAAAAGATGCTGAACGATGCAGTGCTGCAGGGGGTGAAGATGAAGGCACTGGAAGAACCGCTCCGCAAATGGTATGAATCCTTTGCCGCCGCCTCGCAAAACGGGCTGACCGCAGAAAGCATCGCCAGCCTGAAGGCACAGTATGACAAGATTATCGAGGATGCAGCCAAGCAGCTGGAGCAGATGGAACAGGTGACCGGCACGACCATCGGCGACGTGATCGACCGCACTTCTACGGCCAAAGGCATAGCCTCGATGAGTCAGGACAGTGCCGACGAACTGAACGGCAATTTCTATGCCCTCCTGATCTATGCCGACCGCACTAATCAGGGGGTGACGAACATCCAAGGGCAGTTGGTAGAGGGATTGTCCCTACTGCAACGCATAGCAAGCAATACCGACCGTCTCGAAGCCATCGAGAAGGATATCCGGCAGACGCGCAGCTCGCTGCAGAATATCGAAAACCGTGGGTTAATACTGAGAAAGCAATGAACAACAACCTATACATAGATGATCTGAATGTGCTTGGCCGTTTCGGCTGCCGGGTGACGCGGGGAGGATATAACGACCTTCTCGCTTTCCCGGCAATGAAAGCGCCGGAGCGGAACGACTGGCCCGAAGAGGATGGCATTGAGGTGGATCTGAGTGACCCGAAGCTGCAGCCGCGAGAGATTGCCATCTCTTTCCTTTCGGATAGCAACTCGCAGGCTTCCGACCTGATTGCCTACCTCTCAGACAAAGGGCTGCACACCTTTCGGGTGCCTGCTTTAGGACGGGAATGGCAGCTGCGCCTCGCCGATCATCCCGGCAATCGGGTTTATCCATCGGCAACCTCTTTTACCTTGAAGTTTGTCGAGGATCTTCCGGTGAGACCGACAGCCGGTGTGTGTGATCCGGACGTATGGTTACCCGAAAGCCGCTACAAGCTGGATGGTAAACCGATAGGCAGATACGGCGTGTATGTCTATGAGAGCCGGAACGCCCTGCTGCGAAATCCGGCGGCAAAGGTGAACCTGCAGCGCAAGATTGCCTCCATTGACGGGCAAATCTACGATGCAGAACACTTGGTCTTCCAGCCGAAAGAGGTCACTTTTAAATGCTTTTTAAAAACTATTCGAAAAGATGCCTTTTGGCAGTGCTGGGATAGTTTTTTTGCCGACCTGATCGCTCCGGGCGAACGGAGGCTCTTTGTAGAAGAGATTGGCAAGTCCTATCCCTGCTACTACAAGAAGATGAGCAATTGCAAACTGCTTACGCTGGGCGAACCGATGGTGATGCAGTTTGATCTGACCTTGGTATTCACCTCGTTCAGACTCTTTGAAACCGATTATTTCTTGGCCACGGAAGATGACATGTTTATTGTCACGGAAGACGGCCTGAACTTTATAGATATGAAATAGGCAATGACAGGACAGGAACAAAGAATAAAAATCAGCGAGCTGCCCACCTCGGTCAGTTTCTCAGGGCTGTGGACGTTGGGTTACCAGATCGTTGACGGTAAGAAAACGAGCGTAAAAGTTTCATTGGATGAGATCGGGAAGGCGTATGAGGATGCAGTCGCGGCAGCTTCGGCTGCAGGAAAAGCCGCCACCAATGCCCTTTCTGCTGCCGCCCGTGCTGACTCGGCAGCCGGTAAAGCTGAAGGGATAAACGTCGCTATTTCTGAAGCCGAAAGCAAGCGCATAGAAGCTGAGACCGCCCGTAAAGAAGCCGAAGCCGAACGTGCCCGGATAGAGAATTTACGCCAGGAAACGGAAAAACTTCGTGAAGCGAATGAGATTCAACGAATCGCCGACGAAAACACCCGAATCTCCAAAGAAAACGAACGGCACGCAGCCGAATCTCTCCGGATAGAAGAAGAATCGAAACGATCCACCGCCGAGGCCGCCCGATCCGAAGCCGAACAGGCACGATTCACCGAAGAGACGAAGCGAGCCGACAACGAAGCCAAACGCGTCGCCTCCGAAACCTTGCGTAACCAGTCCGAAACGAAACGCCAGGAAGCGGAAACTCTCCGCGACCAGGCTGAACAGGGACGTATTGCCCAAGAGACCGACCGCGATACAGCTGAACAGGAGCGCATTTCCAAGGAAAAGGAACGAGTCCAAACGGAACAGGAACGGATTTCAGCCGAAACAATCCGTGCCGAAAAAGAAAAAGCCCGTATCATCGAAGAACAACTTCGGGAAACATCGGAATCAACCCGCCAGGCAAACGAAACAACCCGTCAGGCACAGGAAGAACAACGGGAACAGATGACAGCCCAGGTTATCCTTGATGCTGAACAGGCAACCGGCGAGGCCAACACAGCCGCCGACCGCGCCAATCGTGCAGCCGAAGCCGCCGAAGGAGTCATCAGTGGACTACAACCCGACTGGAACGTTACCGATCCTGTCAATAAGAACTACATCAAGAACAAACCGGAGATCCCGACGTTAGAGGCTATCCCGGACGAAAATACATTGAGCTATGTCAATACCGACGGTACAACCA